>ERZ1026901.65-NODE-65-length-90574-cov-17.362830_pt1 | contig 90574 bp, 75 predicted proteins | sample MGYA00380179_ERZ1026901 | MGnify/ENA primary metagenome ERZ1026901 (study PRJEB33269, sample SAMEA4719815) | human gut metagenome | biome: human-associated habitat; feature: organic feature; material: feces | place: Cameroon | collected 2013-10 ... | reverse complement strand
CCAGGGTGTCGCTTCGCTTGCCCTGGGCTCTGTGCACCATTGGGCTTTCAGCCCGTCCTTGCTAAATCCGAAACTTCAGTTAAGAATGGGCTTTCAGTCCGCCTTGGTCATATCCGAAATAAAGAGGAGTATTCCCAACCACATGCCCGCGAGATAAGGAAACGACTTTCTTTAGAGAAAACTTCTATTTACCATTCGTAGATGTACATCTTACCGTCCGTAAATGTACATCTTACCGTCGTTCGCTGCTCATCGGTAGCTTTACCGCTGCCGTCCGGTAGCGTTACCACAGGCCTGTGGTAGCTTTACCGCTGCCGTGCGGTAGCTCTACCGCTGCCGTCCGGTAGAGCGTTCACTGCCCATTGAACGACGGGAAAGTCTTCAACGAGAAACGGAATGGCCTAGGTTTGGGTATGATAATGACGAAGTTTGTAGCGCTCCACTCGCTGTTTACGCATTCCTCCGTTTGCAAAGGGGATTTTCCATCCATATTATTATTCAACGTGAGTTTGGAATAAGATTGTAATATATTCGAACCGAGAAACTCAACATCCTACTAATTTTATATTTGCAATTAACAGACCATGGAAGGATGATCGGTGTCTCTTCCTCCCTGTGACCTAAAGTCAAATTTCTCCTTATAATATTTGTGTTAATAAGAGTGTCCGATTGGTACCAATCGGATACTCATTTTGGGGCAATCGGACACATAGTACATGCAATCGGACACTTTAAACGTTAGTGATAATGTACTTTTGCGCATAACTTTTAACAAAGACTTGTTTAATTATGAAAAAGAAACGATTCCATTTTTTTGCAAGGGCAGCAATGACGTTGCTACTTGTCATGTTCGCCACCATTGGTGCGAGGGCGGACGAGGGGACGCTTTCGGGTAGCGGAACTGATGACGACCCCTATTTAATTGGCAGTGATGCTGATTGGGAAACCTTTGTCAGCTATATTAACGACAAAGGAGGCGACTATCGCTACAAAAACTATAAGCTTACTGCCGACATTCATGTTACCTCAATGGTCGGAAAGAATGATGACACCAATGCTTTTAAAGGTATCTTTGATGGTAATGGTCATACGATGACGCTCAATCTGACAACTGATGGTAACTCGAACTTCTTCGCTCCATTTCGTTATGTAGGTGGAAGTACTTTCAAACGATTACACATTGCGGGTAAGATTACTTCGAATAGTTATTACGTAGCAAGTCTTGTGGGTCATCACAGATGGGGTACACTGAATATCTACAATTGTTGGAGCAGTGTGGATATTGTATGCACTAAAAAAACCGATAATTCATTCAATGCAGGATTTGTAGGCTATAGTTATGATAGTAATATCAACATCAACAATTGCCGCTTTGATGGTAGTTTGCAAGGAGCTGAGACTGGTGGGTGGTCTGGATTTGTTGGCCAACGTATTTCTAACAGCAGTTCGACGAATATCAGCAATTGTCTCTTTGCCCCAACACAGCTGACTGTTGCTACGAATAATAGCAATACCTTTGCATACAATAGTTATGTCATTACCAACAGTTATTATACTAAGCTTTTAGGTAAAGCACAAGGCACTGCAGTTGGCACTATGGCAGATAGTGAGCTACTCAATAGCCTTGGTAAGGGTTGGGAAAAGAGGGAAAATAAAATAGTCCCTGTCTTTGACATCAAAAACCTAAGTACTGGTAGCATTGAGTGCAACACATTCTGGGCCTATACAGGCGAAGACATCACTGTGACTCCCACGGTGAAGGATATGGACGGCAACACGGTGTCGTCTGAAAATTACAGCGTTAGTTTCTCGCCCAGTCCAGTAAAGGAAGTGGGCCGATACACAATGACCGTAACAAGCAATACCGCCAATGGCTATAGCGGTACGCTGACTCATCAGTTTGAAGTTGCTCAGAATATAAGCGGTACGGGAACGCAAGAAGATCCCTACCTTATCACGTCTGCTGAGGATTGGAACCTCTTTGCGAAATCGGTAGGAGGTGGTATCGATTATTCTAAAAAGTACGTTAAACTAACCAACGATATTACCATTTCAACCATGGTGGGCGTTTGTGATGAAAGTGGTGACAGACCCTTTAGTGGTATCTTCGAAGGCGATAATCACACGCTTACCGCCAATATCACAAGCACAGCCACTGGTGATGATGAAAACAATCAAGGTGTGGCTCCGTTCCATCTTATAAAACAAGCAACTATTCAAAACCTAATCGTTGCAGGCAACATTACATCTGCCAGCAAATATGCTGCAGGTTTGGTAGGTTGGATAGATGGTAAATCTAAAGATTCAAACATCAAAGATTGTATAGTTAAAGCAACCATTACCACCAGTGCTGACTGTGCTGGAGGTTTTGTTGGTAACATTTGCTATAGCGATCGAAATAACTTATATTTTACCAATAGTGTATTTGCTGGTAAAATCATCAACACGAGTAGCGACGATAGTCGCAGAGCGGGCGGTTTTTGTGGATATGGTTACAGTAATAGTTACTTTGAAAACTGTCTGGAGAATGGTACCTATACCAATGTTACTTACATGAACCCAAGGAATGCTTATGGTGCTTTTTATAATGATAGAGTTTATAGCCTTTATTACGTCAACAAAATAGCAGTAAATAGTAAGTACATCACTAAAGAATATGGTTGCTACCAAGTGGCGAATACGGCTCCAGCTGATGAATTATATTTGCAACGCGAAATTAAGGGTTATCAATTTTATCAGTCTGTTTGGATTACAGGGATAAACGATAGCTATCCATATAATAATGGCGAGGAAGTGAGCTTGGCCTATGAGCTGAAGACGAATAGCGGCAAATTGACCAAGGATACAGACTATACGGTGACGCTTTCGCCCAACGCACCAGCAGCTATTGGCGATTATACGATTAGCTTTACGGCTAAAGAAGGTAATAGTGGTGGTTACGCGGGAACCACAACACGCACTTTCTGTGTCATGGAAGGTGAAAATTTGGATGGCTATGTATTTAATACAGAAGGCGAAGGTGAGAGTAAGGTGTACCTCATCAATAATGAGCGCGACTTAGAGCGTTTGGCTGCCTATGTGAATAGTGACCACGATGCTACAGGCAAAACCTTTAAACAGACTGCCGATATTACTTTAACCGCTGCGCATACGTCTATCGGTGGATACTTTGAAGGTAAAAGCAAATGTTTTAAGGGTACTTATGATGGCAATAACAAGAAAATTAGCAAATTAACTGTCACCGCGTCTAATAGTAACTATCAAGGTCTCTTTGGATATACTTCCAAAGCAGTGATTAAGAATGTGACACTCGCTGATTGTAATATTACGGGCAAACAATATACGGGTGGTATTGTTGGTTGTGCGTTGTCGTCTACCACTATTGAGAATTGCCATGTTAATGGTAATATCAATGCAACGGCGAGCGATGCAGGAGGACATGGTGGTATTGTTGGATCTGCCACAGCAACAAGTATCACGAATTGTACCGTAACCGGAACCATTTCAACCTCAGTCAGCAATGACAATTATGGTGGTATCGTAGGCGCTGCGAATTATGATGTTGTCATAACTTCGTGCGAAAATGCTGCCAATATATCAGGTGACGGACAAAATCATGGTGGTATCGTAGGTCGGGATTACAGAAGTAGTAATAAATTTAAGTACTGTTTAAATACAGGTGTGGTTAATGGCAATCAATATGTGGGTGCCATTGCTGGTCAGAACGATTCTCCACGCGATTTTGACCATTGCTACTATTCAAATCAAAGTACTATAAAGGCGTTCGGCTATTCTTCAGGCTCTAATAACTACACTGGATATGGAGAAGTAGCGTACGTTGTCACTTTAGGTGAGCATATCAGTAAAATTGAATTTGCAGAACAAACTGTTATCACGAGTGCACTCAGTGGTAAAAAGTATTGTGCAAAAGGTGACTGGACATTGACCTTGACACCTGATCAAACCGATGTGACATTTGTATCGTATGCTTGTGAGGGTGGTACGCTGTCTGACTTAACAACTGCTGACGGTACACACAAGTTGACTATAACGGACAAAGATGTGACTATCTCAGCTCTTGTAAGCAACAATGATGCTACTGACGTCAATGGCGTTACGATTGCTGCCATACCCGACATGCGTTGGCGGGGTAATAATGTGAGTGTTGTCGTCCCCACTATCACGGTGACCAATGGTGAAACTCCGCTTGTTTTAGGCACTGACTATCTTGTAGAGTGTAGCAATAACACGGCTATTGGCGAGGCTACAATCACAATAAAGGGTATCAATAGCTACAAGGGTACGCAAACTAAAACATTCAATATCGTTGACTTCCCACTTCAGGATGCTTCAGCAGCTAATAGTGCTTCAAACCCCTATTTGATTACAACCGCTGAGGATTTGGAGGCATTAGCAAGCATTGTTAATACGGGTTCACGTCTGGGTGGATACTACAAGCAGAGTGCTGATATCACACTGTCCCATGAACATACAGCTATCGGAAATAGTAGTAATACATCATTCCGTGGTGTCTACGATGGTGACAATAATGTCATCAAAGGCTTGCTTATCAACCAACCAAAGGCAATATACCAAGGTTTGTTTGGCAGAGCAAATCAAGCAACTATTAAAAATGTAATTATCGAAAATTGCGATATTACTGCAAAAAAATATGTAGGAGGCATCTGTGGATATGCAAGTGAAACGACTATATCTAATTGTAAAGTTAGTGGAGCTATTAAGACAGCAGATGGGGTTGATGGAATGTATCATGGCGGTATTGCTGGGTCCATCTATGATAAACCCATAAGCAGTTGCGTTAACACGGCCAGCGTTAAGGGTAATAATTCCAAAAGCCAATATTATGGTGGCATTGTTGGCGAAGTAAGTTGGACAAATATAACCGATTGTTTTAATGCTGGAATTGTAGAAGGTACTTTGTATGTAGGCTCTATTGTAGGATCTAATGGTGCTTCTAGATTAAATAATAACTATCACACTACAACTACGACTGGTGGCGTCGGTGCTAATGATGTTGCTACGGGTACAGACCAAACGGGTGCTACAACAGTAGCAAAGATAACGGCTGCAGAGGGTGTAACATTAACACTGCCTACTACACCTACTTACGTATGGAACAATGAAAATCTATACGAAAGTGGCGTTGTTGTAACACTTGATTTCACCGTACCCGAAGGTAAATATTGGGATCACTATACAGTGAATAACGGTAAGATTAGCAATGCTGGTGTCAAAGAAGGTGAACATACTTTGACGGACTTCACAGCTGATGTTGTTATTTCTGCTACGTTTGTCAGTGAACTTACTGACATAGCTACCGCAGGTGTTACTATTGCTGATATAGAGGATTTGACCTATAATGGCAAAGAGCAACATCCAAGCCCCGTTGTTACATTGAATTCGAACGTACTTGAGGCGGGATCTAACTATCAGGTAACTTATAGCGAAGGATGTACCAATGTAGGTACTTATACAATCACGGTTGAAGGTGTTGGCCGTTACAGTGGAAGGTTAACTAAGACCTTTAAGATTGTGCCTTATGATATCAGTGGTTGCGATGTAAAAGTTGAAAACAAGCCCTATACAGGCGATGTTATCAATGTGACACCTACCGTAAAGTATGGGTCTATTACGTTGGCGCAAGGTGAGGATAAGGATTACACCTTTGTGACCAATCCTACTACTGTTAAGGAGGGTGGAGATTATACGTTGACAGTTACGGGTAAGGGTAACTATGCCGGTACGAAGGAGGTACCATTCAATGTGTACTATCCAGTACCTACTAACATTAGTTGTACAAATATTGCTGCAACAACTGCTACTGTGACTTGGGACAAATCTGCTGTTGCTAAGAAATGGATAGTGGAGTACAGCACTGATAAGACCTTTGAAAGTGCAGAGCGTATTGATGTAAACGAGAGTACTGCTACATTAGCCTCTCTCTCAACTGATCAAGTTTACTACGTTCGTGTGAAGGCTGTCTATGGAACCGATCAAGAGAGTGATTGGAGCAACGTTTGCAGCTTTGAACCCACCACCAAGTTATTGGTTGGTTCGGGCGATGGTACATCTAGATTCTTGCCCTTCAGTAATTGGTACCATTATGGTCTGACACAACAAATCTATACTGCTAAAGAACTTGGAAACAAGGCTGGTAGCATTATGGCGTTAGACTTCTTCAGAACTGATGACAATGAGTGCAACAACACAATTGAAATCTATCTGGTCAAGACAGATAAGACGGCATTTACTAATTCATCTGATTGGATTTCAGTAACGGAGGCGGAGAAAGTGTATGATGGTAAGATGCAGTTCGAAAGTAATCAATGGACTACCATCGAACTTACTAAGCCATTTGACTATGATGGTGTTAGCAATCTTGCTTTAATCGTTTACGATAAAAATGTGAGTGAAGATAGCTACGGAGACTATCGTGCTTTCAGAACCTTTAAAGGCAATGACAATCAAACGTTGTTTTTTAGAAGTGACCGCGAAGATCCCACTATCAGACCTACCGTCACTGGAACTCGTAGTAAAGAAAAGAATCAACTGCGCATTCGCATGGCCGATAAGGTTACGATGAATGGTTTGGGTATTATGTCATACGCAAGTGACAACGTGCTCGACTTCTCTAACATCAGCGACCTTACAGCTCACTACGCAAGCGGCTTTACCTCTACAGCTAATAACGCTGGCGTGCTGACAATGAAGCAAACGGAGACGACACCTGCGGGTGAGGGATTAATGTTGAAGGGTACTGCTAACGAGACCTTCTATGTGCCTGCACTCTTTAATCTTACGCCTGAGGCACTGACTGGTAACAGCCTTAAGGGCCTTACGAAGATTACTGAAGTTGAGACGACTGAGGGTGATTACACCAACTTCATTCTCTCTCAACAGAAGGGTGTGATAGCTTGGTATCCTTTGGCTGCTAAGTATGCTTTGAAGGCACACAGTGCTTACTTGCAATTGCTCACCAACGATGTCTTTACGAATGAAGGTACACGCGCTATCAGCATGGAATTTGAAGACGGCGTAACGACTGGCTTCATTCAGATAGCAACAGGCGAGGCTGAAGACGGTGGCTGGTATGGCATCGACGGTGTTAAGTTCAATCAAAAGCCTACTCAGAGAGGTGTTTACATTAATAATGGCCGCAAGGTAATCGTTAAGTAACAAATGAATATGAAGAAAAGATATATAAGTCCTACCTCTCAGGTAGTACTGCTCGATATGCAGCAGATGTTGGCTCTAAGTCCTGGAGTAGATGGCAATGTAACTGCCCCAGGCGAAAGCCAACTCTCACGTGAGTATGACGGCTTTGGTGCCAGCGAATGCTGGGATACTTCGGAGGATTATTAATCCCTGTGTATAAATAAGAAGAGTGTGTGTCGTAAACAAGCATTTTGTTTGACACACACTCTTCTTTGTTGTTTGTAATATAAGACAATCTAATAACGCGAGTTCGGGATAAGGTTTGCGTTAATATATTCGAACCGAGGAACTCAACATCCTACTAATTTTGCATTTGCAATTAACAGACCATGGAAGGATGATCGGTGTCTCTTCCTCCCTGTGACCTAAAGTCAAATTTCTCCTTATAATATTTACTAAAGTTTCCACCCCTGTTTCTGGGGGAACAGTTGTATTCGGAGTCTTGTGCATTATTTCCAATGCTCATTGGCTATCCATTGCTCTTGACCCCTTTCTCATTTTTATCCTTTGTACTTAAACACTTTAACCATATCCTTGTCGCCACCCACGAGCTGGCTGCACTGGTTCAGCATTCCGGTGTCTGAGAAACCGCATTTTTCCATAACCTTTCCCGATGCTGGATTGCCTGTGAAATGATCTGCCCAGATGTTTTCGAAATGTTTCACTTGGATGCAGTAGTCAAGCATCAGCTTCAAGGCTTCAGTGCAGATTCCCTTGTTCCAATAAGGCTTTCCTACCCAGTAGCCCACCTCGCAGTCGTTTTCTCCGATAGGAATGTTGCTGTTTTTGTGGGTATAGTAGCCGATGCAACCGATAGCCTCGCTAGTCTCTTTCAATACAATCGCCCACGTCGTGTCATTATGGAAAAAAGTACGGATAATCTCCCGACTTTCTTCTACTGACTTATGTGCAGGCCATCCTGCACGTGGACCAATATCAGGGTCTGAGGCGTACTTATAGAGCGCCTCAGCATCCGATTCCTGCCAAGGCCGAAGTAAAATTCTTTCTGTTTCCATCAGATTATTTCAATATCTTGCAGTCTATTATTTTTTGTGTTTATCCCAGCCAGTCGGTAAAGATTAGTATACATTCGTGCACCTTCTCAAAGAATTTCCCTATCCGGTGCTTAATCCCCTTCCAATAAATACGATTCATTATAGTATTCATTCTTTCAACTACTTTTTTATCACTTTAAAATCCCAATTCCACATCCTTGCCGAATGGTGCGAGCGAAAGCCCAGCCATCTTAAAATGCTGTTTCCCCCATGGAATGCCGATGATCGTGATACATAAGAAAAACCCGAAGAGCAGATGCATGAGACATGCCCATAGACCTCCGAAAATCAACCAGAGTAAATTCAACGGAATACGAATGCAACCTGTTGGACTATTCGTTTCTCTTACCGTAGAACCAAAAGGCCATAGGCAGAGCAGACCAATCTTGAATGTCTGTAATGCAAAGGGAATACCGATGATGGTACATGCAAGAGCAAGACTGCCTGTGAAATAACCGATGGCAGACTCGAGACCTCCGAAAAGCCACCAAAGTAAGTTCCCTATTATGCGCATAAGATTATTCTTTTATATTCTTGTTGATTTCTTGCCATTCCGGATGTTCTTCCAGATGATTGGTCTTTACCAGTACACTTTGGAAACCGAATTTCCTACCAGCTTCGGCATTCTCTGAGCGGTCATCGAAATAGAGGGTAGTGGCAGGATTCAATCCTGTTTGCTGCGTCATCTCTTCATATATTTCGACGGAAGGCTTCTCTTTCCGCATGGCGTATGAGAGGAAAACTCCATCAAACAAATCGTCTGTGGAATATCCCAGCTGCTTCATCAGACTGACTGATTTCTGCCAAAGCGTGTCGTTGATGTTGCTGAGCAGATAGACCTTGTATCGCTTCCGAAGCTTGACCAATGCCTCCAGTCTTTTCACGGGCAGATTACCACACAACTCTTCGAGGACTTTTTCAATATCCCTGGTTGTAGTCCCTTTGCGACAAAGACTCAGCATTTCTTTCAAAGTCACAACTTCCGCCACCAGACCATTAATATATTGGTATATCAGTCTCTTGATCTTACGGAAATGGATTAGTCGCTTGAATGTCGTAACGCCCAGGCTATTCATGGCTTTCACAACAGAAGCATCATCAATGTTCACGATGACGCCACCATAATCAAAGACGAGTGTTTCTATCTGTTTCATGGTTGCAGAAATTATTTTACGATTTCTTTTCCTGCTGCCTGCCAGCCATTAAAGCCGGAATCGAGTTCTATTACCTGATAGCCGTTCTTTGTCAATATAGCTGCGGCATTTTTGCTTCGCTTGCCGCTTCGGCAGTTCACGGCGATAGTCTTGCTTTTGGGAAGAGTGGCAGCGGCCTTCTGCTCGAAGTCTGATTTCAGTACGTCAATGTTGATTGCGCCACGAATATGCCCATTGGCAAACTCCTCTGCGGTTCGTACGTCGAGACGGATTACTGTGGTGTCAGCGATGGCTTTCTCATATTCATCTGCCGAAAGACTCTTATAGACCTTATTTTGCGTCTGACAGGAAAACAAGCTTGATAGCATGGTTATGATGCTCATGATAAATATTTTCTTCATACTATTCTGTTCGTTTTTTTATGTCAAGAATGGATCAAGTGTAGCCAACAGTTCGGCTTTATCTACCACACCGCTTGTGCGCCACAATACTTCTCCGTGGCGGAAGAGCATCAGCGTTGGCACGGATTGGATGCGGTATTGGCTTGCAGTTACGCCATATTTATCTACATCCACTTTGATAATTCGGATGCGGTCTTTCAATACACTCTTTACCTGTTCCAAAATGGGGTGCATCATCTTACAAGGTTGGCACCATGTGGCAAAGAAATCAACCAGAACAAGCTGGTCGCTATTGATTACGTCATTGAATGTCTCCATAATTATTTGTCTATTTCTGTGAAACGATTGAAAGTTCTGCCATTCCTCGTTACTTGCCGATGGCGGAAAGGTTATTTCCCGATGCAGTCTTAGACGGCTATTGAGTATCAACGCTTTGCAGACCGATGGTTCAAGTGCTGTGTCCGTTTGCCTCTTGACCCGGTGCGCTAAATTCGTGGTGGAATAGTGGTTCAAGTATTGGCTTGAGTTTCTTCAAACTTTGAACGCTGCTATTCCGGTGCTTTTTCGTGCTTTCAATGTATCCAAAGTCCCTATTTTGCTTCCCTTGTATGAAGTTCCTTTGCTGACTTTGTTGGAAGCAAAGATAGGGATATTTGTTAGATATTTGATGGATGGATGAAGGATTTTTGTGGGTGTGCTATGAATTATCATCGAAAAAGTGTAATTTTACAAAGACCAATTGGCAGGGATTCTTACGGAAAACGATGCAGGATATGAGTTTCGTTATTTGCCGGAATATCTCTCTTTGGAAACGGCAAAGGCTGTCAGTCTGACATTGCCTTTACAGGAAATAACAATATGCACTTGAAAAACTTCTCTTTGTATGAGGTTGCGGATAAAATACGTTTAACCCCTGCTTATGAGTTGCTGAATGCAGCTATCATCAATCCTAAGGATGACGAAGAGTTGGCATTGACCTTGAATGGTCGGAAAAAAAACTTCAAAGAGAGGATTTTATCAGGTCAGCAGCTACGTTGGGTATAGAGAATGTGATTGTAGAACGACTGATAAATAAGTATGTCAAACTATTGCCCAAGTTTGAGACTGTCATTCAAAACTCTTTCCTAAGTGCTGAGTTAAAGGAAAAGTATAGCGAATTGTTGAAGGAGCGGCTTGCGAGGATTTCCACAAAAACTACAAAACGGTAATATACACAATGCTATGGATATATTAAGTCTCACCCAAATAACATCATTGTTCATCCTAACTTTAATAGAAAGAGACGATGGACAAAAGAAACAAATTGTGGAGACGCCAACAAATGGCTCGTGTGTTTAAGGCTCGTATGATTTTGTATGCCGCTTATGGTCATTGCATCATTCGTGAGGATAGAAGCTATTATGAACATCCTCATTGGTTTGAGTTGGCAAAAGACAAATGGGCGCAAGTCTACAAAACTACAGGAACTCCGTGTAGCTGTTGGATGTGTAGAGGATTTGAATATGACCGCAAGGAGTATAAGAAAGAAACTTTGCGTATTATTCGGGAATCTAAGGAGTAATTTAAAGGGATAGGAACTAAATCTGTGCATTATGCGCACAGGTTCAGTTCCTTACTTTTTGTGTAGAACATAACTTTATCTCCCCTTAAAAACCGCTACCGATATTCAGAATAAATATCTTGTAATGTGTCATAAAATCCCCAGCCACAATCCGATACGCTATCAATAAGCTTTTCAATTCGTTCGTAATAACAAACTAACAATCCGTTGAGAAAGATAAAGCGCATAGCCTTGTCGAAATTTCCCTCCAGTGTTGTATAGAACTGTTCCCACATATCGCCAAATTCAAGTGTGTATTCGCATCCTTGTTCGATATAGAACAACATTAAATCGGCAACAGTGGTCGGTTCCGGTTTTAGCTTTTGAAAATCGGAAATGACTTTTCGACATTTGGCAAATGACGGCTTTTCGGAAAATCCACGAGTTGGGAAGAACTCATTTCGGATAGCTTTCTTGCACTTTTCCAATTCAGCATTGCAATCTGGGACAAGATAAAACTCCAGATAATCTTTGGCCTCTTTACGTGCATCGTATAGTTCTAGAACAATGTCGGTTATCTGTTCTTTTGTAAGTGACAACAAGTGTCTTTTTAGTTTTGCTTTAGACATAAATTGATTTTCAGTTGATTGTGTATTTACATTTCTTCTAATTACCAAACAATCCTTTCTCTTTCCATCTCTAGATTTCTTTATCAAAATCAGACAGATATTCTTTGTCTTGAATCAAGCGGAATTTATCATATTCGGCGTATGCCTTTTCTTTCGCTTGCTCGGCGGAAATGGCGCTTGTATCATTGTATTTGTCATACTCATATAGAGTCAGGAAATCATCCAATTGCTTTTTCCAATCTGCCATTGTGGAGATGGTTTGCCGTTCGGCACGAAGTTCGGCCAAAGATTATCGTCTATTGCAGCAAAGTCTTTTATATTCCACTCTATGCGTTTCATCTTGTTAGGATCTTCCTCGTCACGTATATAAGTAATCTCATAGAATTTTGCAATGGATGGATACTTCTGCAAAGCTCGTCCTATGCGTTCTATGACTTTCTAAAGGTGTATATACTGTACGTACAATTAGATGTGAAAGAGCCGTGTTTATACTATTTTCAGTCCATCCTTCTGTACGTAGAAAATCTTCCAAACTTAGTTCATCCATGACTTGTTTGCGGAGCCATTCTGCCCCTACATTACGTGCATCTGTATGTTCTACACTATCAATATCAACGTAATGTGAAGCTTCACTTCTTGCTTTAGCTTCTTTGTTATCGAATCGATCGATACCACCCTCGTCCCGCATTCGTTTCCAATATTCATCAGCCTTAGCGAGTTCAAGTTCGTTTAGGTTCCCATAATTCTCAGTGAACAAATTTTCATCGTTTCTTTTTTTGAAACGTTCTGTCAAGGCTAGCGCAATACGCTGCACATTCTTGACAGTCAAATTGGGTTCAAATCCAATATTAAAAACGATGAGTGAATGTACATGTCCATGTACGTCACGATAAAACTCCTTTAATCTGTAGTAGGGAGCCTTTTCGCCGGTTTGGGCATTATGTCGAATTTGTACATTCACGTGCATGGTGCAAAATTACACCTAATTTTCAAAACGAATGTGTCCTACATTTTGAGCAAGTACGTTTATTGTTCTATTTTTGCCCATTTTTCGATGTTAAAGGCTAATTCTGATATGTAAAGTATAGCATTTTCGATAGAAAAAAATTAGAAAGTTTTTTAGGGGTGTGAAACTTGGGCTAAATCCGAAACATGAGAGCATTATTCTTATGATTCTATTCTCCTTCCAGTGGAATAATATTTATCTTTGCAACTCTATTAAAATATGTTCAAGAAATAAATGGGCTTTTATTATGGCAAATAGCAACAAAGATAATTATACAGATATTCCTAAGAATTATCAGAAATTTGTATTGGTTCAATCCCCTCATGCAATTTCAAAAGATTATGGTTATGAAGAAGAAGATGTCATATACCTATTGAATCTTATAAAGTATGAACCAAACAATGAAAAATTGGAAGACGATGACATTCAAAATGATTTAGGATGTTTCTTCAATGATGGTGTGTGTGTTGAAAGAAACATTGAACTTGCCAAATATTGGTTTGCTAAGTCTGCCGATCAGGGCAATGACTTAGCTCGCAGCAATTTGGCAGACATCTATCGTAAAGGTACAGATGGATCTGAGGTAAACTTGAAGAAATCATTAGATTTGTATAAGGCTTGTGGCTTGCCATATGCTCACTATCGTTGCGGAGAGTTTTATGAGAAAGGTTGGGGTGTCGATAAAAATATAGAAGAAGCTAAACGCTACTATTCATTGGCTTACTTAGAAGGTCATCCTTTGGCTAAAAAGAAACTAAAAGAATGGAACTTCTTGGAGGATTAAACGAAAAGTGAAAACTAAGTAGGTGTTTAGATTTAGCTTATAATTAATATAGAAGTCTTGGATTTAGGAATCTCTATCACAAATTTTGCACGGATTAGGATGAATTGTCGGCTGCACCTCAGCAATTCAAGCAAGCTTGATTGCATTCGGTTTGTACGATAATTCAGCCTGATCCGTGCAAAGCCTAAGATGCGAAAACTAAATTCTAAACTTGAGTTAATATCTTCTGACAATTCAAGGTGTGGCAGTGTATGATGAATGTAAAAAACAATTGTAATCTCAGTGAATAGATAATATTTTAATTAGTATGGATTTATCACGTCATCTCATATTGCTCAACGGAGAGCCTAAGACTTTGCAAATCGACTCAATCACAAGGAATGGGGCAAGTGGCTATCGTGTGCGGTTTAAGAACAATGGGAAGAGCTATAACTATGGAAAGGACAAAGTTGTATGGCTCAGCAATCCAGAGTGGCTTGACCCTACAAATAGCCATGTATTTATCGGAGGCTCAAAACAAAACGATATCAAGGAGATATGGAAGTTCAGTTGTGGCACGAATTGCTATTGGCGAATAACACACCTCAATGGCTATGTGCAAGAAGGTGATGAAAGTAAAATTGTCGCCGTGACATCTTGCTTGGCAGAAGAGACAAGTAGAGATACTCTTGCCTACTTGAAGAATGTGGCCATCATCAATCCTCTTGGCAAGGATAGAGACCATGAGGGCATCTTGGCTGACATATACGCCCAAGTGGAATTCGTTGACACGAAATCTGCAGCAGCTTGCTACCTTAACCCCAAAGCGCACAAGTCAAAATGTTTGACACATGGCGACTTGATCTATCCTTTTGGATGTAATGCAAGTCAAAAGAAAGCTGTTGCCGCAGCTTTTGAACATCAGATGAGTGTGATACAAGGCCCTCCTGGAACAGGCAAAACACAGACTATATTGAACATCATTGCCAACATTGTATGTCAGGGGAAGACCGTACTGGTGGTGTCAAACAACAACTCGGCAACAACCAATGTAATGGAGAAGTTGGAAAAGTATGGCACTTCATTTATTGTCGCTCCTCTTGGAAGCAAAGAAAACAAAGAGGCGTTTATTGCACATCAACCATCTGTCCCTACAGAATGTGGCACATGGGGAATGCCAATGTCAGATTCTATAAATAACAGACGAAGGCTGCACGCAACTTCGCAACAACTTGACAAAGTATATGACTTGCAGAATGAGCGTGCTGTATTGTTGCAGGAACAACAGGCTGTTGAACTGGAGTGGAAACACTTCTGCATGGACAATCGCTTGGATAATAATGCGATTGGGCGAAATCATATAAGTTCCAAGCGCATAATATCGCTATGGCTGGAATTTCAAGCCTATACAAATGGGGAAAAGCCAGAACCAACTAATTGGTTTTCAAAATGGAAGGAAAAGATAAAGTGGTGGTGGATGAAATGGATTTGCAGGCATAGGCTGCATATCGTGAGTTTGTTTGATAAGAATGACCTCACACCGCTTATCAAGGAATTGCAAACTCTTTACTATCAAAATCGGCTTGAAGAAATAAAGCATAGGATAGCTTTAATAGAAAACAGGCTGGCTTTGTATGACTCAAAAGACTTGACAGAAACGTTGACGGGCATATCTATGTCGCTGTTCAAATCCACTTTGTGTACCTACTATGCGAAGCATGAACGCATGGCTTTTGCGGACACCAAAGATATGAGAAGGCGCGGACATGATTTTATGCAGCAATATCCGGTAGTTCTGAGTACAACATTTTCTGCCCGGTCGTGTATGTTTACAGACAAGCCTTACGATTATATCATTATGGACGAGGCTTCACAAGTGTCAATAGATACAGGTGCTTTGGCTCTGACTTGTGCAACTAATGCTGTTATTGTTGGGGATGTGCTGCAGCTCCCAAATGTTGTGACAGATGAAGACAGACAGAAACTCGATGCCGTTATGAAGCAATATCATATTGCTGAAGGTTATGATTGTGCCAAAAATAGTTTTTTACAGTCTGTATTGGATGTGACAAAGGATGTTCCTGAGACTTTGCTGAGAGAGCATTACCGTTGTCATCCTCGCATCATCAATTTCTGTAACCAGAAGTTTTATGGCGGCAACCTGCTCATCATGACAGAGGACAAAAGTGAAGAAAATGTCCTTACTGCCGTAAGGACAGTCAAAGGCAATCATGCCGTCAATCACTATAATCAGCGGGAGATTGATGTAGTTAAGGAAGAAGTTATGCCAGCTCTGAAAGATTATGACAGTATTGGCATTATCTCTCCATACAATAATCAGGTGGATGCATTTAACAGACAGATGGTTGGAACTAAGGCTGGTACCATTCATAAATATCAAGGCCGCGAGAATGATGCTATCATCATGAGTGTGGTGGACAATCAGATTACTGACTTTGCTGATGATGCCAACATGCTAAACGTGGCTGTGTCAAGAGCCAAGAAGAAATTTTGCCTTGTGATGACAGGCAATGAGCAGGAAAAACACGGCAACATTATGGATTTGCTTGATTATATAGCTTACAACAACTGTGCGATAACAGAAAGTAAGTTAGCTTCCATTTTTGACTGTCTGTATGAGCAATACACAAAGCAGCGTATGTCATTCATCGAAAATAATCCACAAGTATCTGAATATGTTTCAGAGAATTTGACTTACGCTATGCTCAATGAAATTATTTCATCAGACAGTAGGTTCAATGTCCTTAAAGTATTGTGCCATGTTCCACTTCGGCAGGTAGTGAAAGACACTTCGTTTATGAGCGAAGAAGAATTGAGATATGCTGCAAACTATAGCACTCATCTGGACTTTTTGATAATCAATAGAGTCACCAAGCTGCCTGTTCTTGCTATAGAGACTGATGGATATTCATATCATAACGACCAAACCAAGCAACATCAACGTGATTTGATGAAAGATCATATACTTTCATGTTATGGTCTTCCTTTGTTAAGACTTTCAACTAAAGGGAGTGGTGAAAAAGAAAAAGTGTTTTCAATGTTACAACAATTGACATAAAACACCCCTATTCAGCCAGAGCTTGCTCCCCAAAGGCGCTCAGCCGAGGAACTTCGAGGATGCTTGGCTTGCACAAGAACTCCTTTTGGAGAGGCAGCCTGATGCGGTTTTCAAAAACCGGTAATTAGGCTTACCGATTTTTAAAATCGTAGTTTTAGCGGATTCGAAATAGCTCGTTGGAAAAGTAAAAGCCAGTGCTCTTTGTGCATCTTATGTGGGGTGCGCATTGAGCATTGGCTTGACATTTATGAACAATCATTGTTTCTTAGCCTCTGTATGAGCCATTCAAGAAAGGGACAATCTCGGTTGTCTCTTTCAATCGGTCACCGATGCGCTTGTCGTACACCTCTGAGATTTGTTGAGTGTTCGTAACTGGCAATCACTTGCCGATGCAACATATTCACATCACTGATTATCAGTGACTATTCATTTTAATCGGTACAACCTCACTTCTGACAAGTTCACAGAAAATGGGGACAAATACAAGCCGTTGTCTTTCAACGATTTGCATATACGTCTTGTACCGCCTTTCTCCAGCCCATTTGCGCAATGTCCGCTATCAGTGATAGGACATTTCCGCATGGATGTTACAGAACGCTTGTGAAGACAAAGGTAGTGTTTTTCTTCGGACTTCAGTGATTTGCAGTGGAAATTTGTTGATTCGTTCCGAAAAATGTGCGTTTCTTAGTGACATTCGTCCCGAAAAGTGTAACAAGTCTTGCGTATTCGCTTGGAAAAATGTATTTTTGCATTGAGCTAATCGTGGAAAACTATGCTTAAAAGAAAGATAGAAACATATTTGACCGAATGGAAGGGGGCAAAGGACAGGAAGCCTCTTGTGATAAAGGGTATCCGTCAATGTGGAAAGACATACATCGTGCAGAAGTTCGCAAAAGAGCATTATGAGAGCGTAGTCTACATGAACTTCATCCTTGAACCGGACAAGAAATCAGCCTTTACTGGTAATATAGATGTAGATACCATCATACTCAACCTCTCAGCTTTGATCCCGGGCAGTCGCTTCATCAATGGGAAAACCTGCATTATCCTTGATGAGATACAGGAGTGCAAGGAAGCAAGAACTGCATTAAAGTCATTTCATATAGATGGACGCTTTGATGTTATTGCCACAGGTTCGCTTTTGGGCGTAAAAGGCTACGGCAAAAGCAAAACGAAGAAAGAGGAAGAAGGACAAGATTCCGTACCTGTGGGATATGAATCGGTTGTTGATATGTATCCCTTGGATTTTGAGGAATTTCTTTGGGCAAATGGTATCAATGATGCGGTGATTGATTCTGTCAGAACATGCTTCGAGAAAGAAACGCCTGTTCCCGATGGTATTCACAAGGCGATGATGGAGCTGTTGTATAGATACGTCATTGTTGGAGGTCTGCCCGAAGTAGTGAATTGCTTCCTTGAAACAAAGAACATCGAGCTTATATATAAGGTGCAGCGCAATCTTATTGGCGAATACGAAGAGGATATGGTGAAGTATGCCGATGATTCCGACAAACCCCATATCCGCGAATGTTTTGAGTCCATCCCAACGCAATTAGCAAAGGAGAACAAGAAATTCCAGTATTCCGTGGTCAAGAAAGGCGGAAGGGCTTCGCAATACATGGGAAGCATCCAATGGTTGGAGGATGCCGGAATAGTTCAACGGTGCTACAATACATCCATAACGGAACTGCCTTTGGACGGCAATGCTATCAAAGATTGCTTTAAGGTATATACCACTGACATAGGTATTCTGATGGCAATGCTCAATTATGGTACGCAGATAGACATTCTTAAAGGCAACCTTTTAGGCTACAAGGGAGCCATCTTTGAGAATCTCATGGCAGACTTTCTCTGCAAGTCCGGGCAGAAGTTGTACTACTTCCACAAGGAAAGCGGTCTCGAACTGGACTTCTTAGTAAGGTTCAAAGGTGAGTGTGTTGTTCTTGAAGTGAAAGCGAAAGCAGGTAAAGCAAAAAGCATGACCACCGTTCTTAAAAACAAGGATGTGTATCACGTGAACAACGCCATCAAGTTGGGACAATACAATGTAGGGCGTGAGGGAGACGTACTTACCATCCCGCTCTACATGGGATTCCTTATACAGGATAAACTTACGGATGCGATTATTCCGGAGGTGGATTTGGGTTTACTGACAAACATTTAATTACATAGATTATGGCAAAGCAGATATTGGCAGGAGTCAAAGAGCAGAGTTTGAACGAGGTGGCCCACTACCTTATGATATACATTCCGTTTGATGAGGACATGTGCAGTTATACTGATGCGTGGCTTGGCGAGTTGTATAAGAACAGCTACCCTTTAGTTTCTAAAGGAATGTGGTCGGCGGTGATAAATCTGAAAACTCACAAACTTTTGAATTGGAAGCCGGAATACGGAAGCCTATACTTCCAAGCAAAGGTGTGTGATAGCGGAACATACTTCCTGCTTGACAAAGACAAACAGGTGATATGCAAAATCGCTGGTTATGTGCCTAACGGACTGATACCGGAGGCCGATGATTGTGGGGATTATATCCGGCTTAGAATCAATCATGATGGGCTGATAGAGAACTGGCTGGAGAAAGCAGACTTTTCTGAATTTACTGATGGTGCTGAGATTGTCAATAGCATAGACATAGATATTGAAGAAGAACCGATACTTGATACCAAATTAGAGTTCACTTACAGCCAGCTGATGTCCAAGCTGCTTCGCCTTCCTAAATTCTTGCAGATGGAAATCGGAAAGGCGCTGGTTGCGAATGCATCCGAAGGATTAGAAGACGAAGATGATGAATGTTAGTGGAATGTAATAGCTGAGTTGTTTACAATATGAAACGGTATTTATTGAAAGAAAAATCGTAATTTATGAAACAGACACCTCTTATAAACATATTGACTTACAAATTACCTAGTAATGTCACTCACCCCATCTATCTTGAATACAATAGCAGAAGGAGGGAACTCGACCGGATATGGGCTAATCCTGAGAATAATTATCAGATGCTTCAAGATTATATCTCCACGATTGAGGCATTATTGGCAATCAGTATATTCTACAGACATGTGATGGGGCATATGCTGGGTGCTGTCTCTTTCTGTAAGTCTGTCACCCAGAAACTCGGCATGAAGAAAGAATGTGCAATCAAAGTCGGGGGAACGGTACTTGACAGTGAACAACAAAGATATCTTCTTTCCGCAAAAATCACATTTGAACAGATTCAGGAAAGGTATCAGTTGACACCGGAATTCTTTGAGTACTCCGAGACTATTCAGTTTTTGAGAAATTGCAAAGAATTGTTTTATCAGAAGGAATATGAAGAAGACTACCCCTTTTAAAGCACCGTCAGACTTTGAAAAGGAACTGACTGATTTTTCAAACAGATATAGGGTATTGCTTGCAGAGCATTCTAAAAGAATAAGTGACTATTTTGAGATGACTTGTTATAATCTTGTCATCCGATACTATGAGAAGAAAGGTTATGAGTTGGAAGTACAGAACTTGCAGGCGGGAAAATTCAAATTCAAGTGTAGCCCAACAGGACTGCTAAAGAACTTTTCGTATTTCAAAGCCACTAAAAAAGGTGATCATGGTATTGATGAAGTTGTTTATATTTTTCACAACGCCACAGCGCAGTCCGCGTTTGACAAAAAGGTATTTACAACTCCTGATATTGTAGTTGCAGACACCAACATTTCTGCGGAAACGACGGACTATTATATTACAAAGAAAACGCTGTCATATATTCCTAAAGAGAACCTTGTCACTTTTTGCGAAGCGAAACATTTGACACCTTTCCCTGAATTGATGGTGAATTTTATTGGGACTGTTCATGAATTGAAACCAGACTGTGTAGATGATTCTGAGGAACACCCTGTTTCTGAACATTTAGCCCCTTCCCTTATGATGTCTGGAACATTTGGTAGATCAACAAGAAGAATACAGAAATCTTTTGAAAATAGGTATTACGTGAACTTTTTCGATAATCTCTTTGAAGATATTTCTGTTAGATTGTTTTTATCTAAGTATGGTCTCGATCAGATTGCCACTTTGGGCAAAAAGTGTGACAAGGCTCCGCTGTTAAAAGATTCATAGGCATAACAGTGCCTATCTATCGTTTGTTTTAGAGCCTCATAGTGTTATCTGTAACGAATGAGGCTCTATCTATAGAAATTCAGTTATTCATGTTTCCTGAACAGCGAATATGCTAATCGTTGCCAAACAATCCCTTATCTTTCCAAATCTGGATTTCCTTGTCAAAATCAGATAGGTAATCTTTATCTTGAATCAAACGAAATTTGTCGTATTCTGCATACGCCTTTTCTTTTGCTTGTTCACCAGAAATACTTCCTGCTCCATCCAATTTATCATACTCATATAGCGTCAAGAAGTCATCTAACTGCTTCTTCCAGTCTGCCATCGTAGTAATAATCTGACGCTCTGCACGAAGTTCTGCCACATCAAGGAATGCAGTTGATAGACGATTTAAGGCTGTGACTTCCTTGTCTGATAGGTAGTTCTTGGCAACTATCGTATCTGACTTTTGCACTCTTCCATCAGGTGCGTTTTCCCATGTTGTTAGCCCCATGTGTGGCATCTTGGAATCTGCTCTTGCGTATATGATTTCAGCAGCGGTTTGATGAGTAACAGCCCAATGCATCATATTCTGTACCATTTTGAAGAACAGTTGAGTAGTTTCTGCTTTAGGGTCATAATCAGCACTACATTCGGCATACACATCCGTGATTTTCTGATAATATCGACGTTCGGAAGCGCGTATCTCTCGGATGCGCTCCAACAAGTCGTCAAAGTAGTCTTTGCCAAAATGTTTGCCTTGCTTCAATCGTTCATCATCTAATACAAAGCCTTTCACAATCATTTCCTTCAGAACTGATGTTGCCCAAATCCGGAATTGGGTGGCTTGGTAACTGTTTACACGATAACCAACGGCAATAATTGCATCCAAATTATAGAACATTGGGGTACGCTCTACATCTCGTTCTCCTTCTGATTGAACTATCCCAATTTTTCGGATAGTTGCTTCTTTTACAAGTTCTCCCGATTCGTAAATCTGCCCAAGATGATAGTTAATAGTCCGAACATCCACCCCAAACAAATCTGCCATGCGTTTTTGAGACATCCAGAAAGTTTCACTATTGAAGATAACCTCAACACGTGTTTCTCCTTGCTTTGTTTTATACAACAAAATGTTGGAAGATAGCCTATTATTGATTAACTCGGTTACTGGTGTTTCCTGTTTGAAATACTCCCTTGCCATCTGCACTTGCGGTTTCTTGCTATCGGAATTTTCCGCAATTATCAGACAAGCCATGCGAGATAGATGGATATTCTCCACTTTACGAAATGCGCCAGAACCCAGCTTAACCATTTCAACCATAAGGTTAAAATGCTCTGCCGTATCAAGTCCCTTATTATTGGCTATCGAAATAGCTTTATTTATTATGCGGGTAAACTTCTGATACGTACTATAGCCTAATGCTGTGCATAAATCACGAGAAGGCCAATACTCTTGTCCGTTTTTATTGAGCTTCTTTATTTGCTCAAAATCAGATTGTATGGGTGATATGTCGTAATCTTCCATTATTTCTGTGTATTATCAGTGCTACAAGTAGCCAATTCTTTCACGGTCAAAAAATATATCCGATGTGAATGTCGAAGTTTATCGGGGATAATGTAAAAGGACAAATCTAACTTCAACGGTATATCAATCATATAAGCGATTAAGCTACTAATGCTATTGAAGATATAATATAATTATAACTTTCAAATTCTTCATCCCATATGTCTAAGTTCTTCATTAACCGAACAATTTCAGTATATTCAGTACTACTTATTAGTTCAGTTGAACATACCGCAGAGTATTCTGCTTCAGGGAGACATTTCTTCATCAATTCTCTCATTTTATTTTTAAACCGTTTCTTTGCACCTGCCTGGGTTAACCCATCTTTTATTTCATTTAATCGATCCTCTAATCGTTTATTGATTTCCGTTCCCAATGTGCATCGAGCAATTACAAGCCGTGTACAATCATTTAAATCTAACACGTCAATTGTACTTTTCCCCAATTCATCTTTGGGCTTATAAAGATAAGATTTCAGAAAAATATGCTCTCTCGGAACATCAACAAAAGGATTTATAATAGGTTCGCTAACCACATCGTGAGAACTTTTGTTCCCGTTGCAATGTTTGCAAGAAGGTAGTAAATTTTCCCATATTAGCACATCATTGGGATAATCCTTTTTGTCTCGGAAATGTTCGACCTCCATATAATCACTCTTTAAATCAAGTCGTCCTTCGCAATAAGCACATTTTTGATTAGACATATCTAAAAGAGCTTCCTTTAACCAGTCAACATTCCATACACTCTCTTTTGTGTTTTTATATTTTTCGGTTCCTTTTTTTACAAATTCTTCCGTAAGTTTATCGGGTGCTGTATTTCTCGTAAGTTTAATCATTGCTCAAAGATGTTAGATGTAATTCAATTACCTTCTTTAAAACATTTGATGGATGTAACATTTGTAAAAGCTGTTTCCCTATTTCGCTAGCTTCGGAGGTGTCTTCATTTTCGATAGCTGAAGTAAATTTAGCCCAAAGATTTTGAAAAAAATCAGAATTCGTATTGTTCATCCCCATGACATCTCTTAGAATTTCTTCAATAGTCCAACCAATATATCCATCTTCATTAACTAATAATTCTCTACGAACGATATTATTGTCAACTTTTTCTAATGCAATTAATTGATTAGGTGGTAGAGACTGAATTACATGTGGACTATGTGTTGATACGAAAAATTGAACTTTTGGGAATATTTTTTCTAAGACATCTAAGATTTGTGTCTGCCAAGTTGGATGAAGATGCACATCTATTTCATCAATAATAATAATGCCATCAAAATCCTCAACTTTGATGTCTTGATCACCAAACCTAAATTCTATTTCCATGATTATTCCTAAAACCAAAATAATCAATGATTTAAATCCAGAAGAAAGGTATTCGAAATAAATTTGTCCAGAAGGCGTTTGAAGCATTATATCCAGCGAGTGGCTATCGACTCGACTAAAGGTAATTGTACTATCTAAAATTGAAAATGCTTTTTGAGCATGTTCAAAATTGGCATATTGAGATTTAGTCAGACCCGTAGGATGAGCTGAAAATAAATAACGATTTACGAACCATCCTTTAATTTTGTTTGCATCAATGCCATGAAGAGCCCCATATATATAATGATTGTCATTATGTATAAAATCTTTAGGAATACTAGATAATTCTATATATTCAAATTCTCTATTGTCTGATAGATAAATAACCTGTCGTCCTTTACCAAAACCTCCTCCAGATGCTTCATCTTTAGGGGTAAAAGCTTTTAGTGTTTGAGTACATTCATGTATATTTCCATCATCATTTAATATACCTCTTATTATTCCGCCATCGCTTAATGCATTTCGCTTTAAATTGACCTTCGACGCCGATGTCAAAATAGAACAAACCGACTTTAACAGAGTTGTTTTACCAACCCCATTAGAACCCGTAATTACATTCATATTTGGGTCTAAAGCTTCAAAAGCAAGGGAACGTATGCATCCAATATTTTCGATATTGATAGATTGTAATTTCATAATGTTTATTATATTTGAAAATTTATCGTCTTTATATATTTTTTACTATGCCGCAATCACCTGACTGATAAGTTTCACATAGTCAATCAATGATTTAGGACTATCTCGGAAGATGGTTGTGAACCTATTGAAAGGCGGTTGCTGCAATACAACGGTGGCTATATCTCCATTCTCGCATACATAGCGGATAAGTGTGCGCAGGTACTCTTCCTGCATACGGGTCAGTTCCGCACCATGAATCAATGTTCTGTATTTTTCTAGTGCAATGTCCTGCTCTATACCGATGATTGAACGGATAAAGGCAGCAACATTGTGCTGATAGGGCTTTGTTCTTGTCTGTGCCTCAAACTCCTCCTTCGAACCCAATTCTTCCCAGAAAATCTGTTCCAATCGGCTGATGTCCTGTTCGGAAAGAGGTTCAAGGTGATAGATTTTCTGCAAAGCATCATCGTCAGACAGGTGCTCCTTGAGATAATCTTCCACCCGGCGGCGATAGGTACGGATAGGAGTTATGTTGACTCCGGAACTGTCTTCTACAAAGGTATCAGTTACATTAATGGTAAATTTTTGTCCAGCAACACCTCCATCCAGGTATTGGATAAGGTCACGAAGTTCCTTTCGGATGCGTTCAAGAGAACCTAGACTTTTCGATTCCCAGAAATGAGCGGATAACACCTCGTTCAGTACATCCATCTTCGCCATCACTTGCGGAATAGAGGCTTTCTTCTCTTTGAGGTAGGCGGCTATGTCCGTTATCTTCCTTTCGGATGAAGCGGAACTTACCGTGTCATCTACCAATGCAAGTTGGGATTTCAATACCAGAGCATCAAACTTCAGTGCTGCCGTGTCAGTGGTGGCGTTCTTGAACAGTGGAGAGATATTGCCTTTCATTGCCATCACATCGCCAAGTGTCAGGCATGTCATGGCTTCCGGATTGGAATATGTTTCTACGGCTCTCAGTTGCAGGCGCACATCTATCCGGTTTCTGTTCAAGTCGACTATTTGTTGATGCAGGATGTCGGCAAGATTGTCGTGAAACGCCTTCGACTCCTCATTGCTTTGATGTTCTCCGTCCTGCAAGGCAAATTTTATATCCGTGCGCAAATTAAACAGCAGGCTTACGATAGACTGTGACTGTGTAGGTCGTGCGCCTTCAGGATTCATTTCGAAATACTCAAAGTTGCGGTAGAAATCGAATATCAAAAATTCTTTCTTGTCCCTGCCTTCGCCAAACAGGTTTTCGCACAGGCGTGTACCTCTGCCTATCATCTGCCAGAACTTTATCTTGGAATGGATTGGCTTAAAGAATACAAGATTCACGATTTCCGGTACATCAATGCCGGTATCAAGCATATCTACCGATACGGCTATTTGAGGCTGCTTTTCCACGTCGGCAAAGCGGTCAAGAAGGTCGGAAGAATACTTTTCGTAATTGTCTATCACACGGCAGAAGTCCGCTCCGAGGTCGGGATAAAGTGCGACAAATCGCTCGGCTATAAAGACGGCGTGCTTGTGGTTATAGGCGAAAATGATGGTTTTGCCTATCATCGTGTCGTCTTTCACCCGAATGCCTTCATTCATCAGCCTGTTCAGCACATGGTCAACTGTGTCTTGATTGAAGATGTATTTGAAAATTTCTGTGGCGTTGATGATGCGGCTATAGGGATCGTCCGGTTCCAGTCCGGCTTTCATCTTCTCATACTCGAAAATCTCTTCCAACTGCTTCCGTTCTTCCGGCGTGAGTTGGTCGGGATTGATTCCTTCAGTGAGAATCTTTGAGTTGTCTTTTATCGCCTTAAATGGGTTCAGATAGCCGTCGGCCACCGCTTCGTCATACTCATAACTATCAGTCGGCTCTCCTTGTTCCATGCCAAAGAGGTCGTAGGTGGAACGGTCTACTTCATCGCGTGGGGTTGCTGTCAATCCCAAAAGGAGTCCATCGAAGTACTCAAAGATGGCTCCATACTTGCCGAACACGCTACGGTGAGCTTCGTCAATGATAATCAAGTCAAATCTGCCCAGTGAGAATGTCTTGGTGTCCTTGTCCAAATGGCCTATCATCGTTTGATAGGTGGAGAACAGGATGCGTGCCGATATGTCCACATCGCTGTCGCGTAGGGAACTGACCGTCATATCGGGTAACAACTTGGTGTAGTTCTTTTTCGCCTGATTGACCAACTCGATGCGATCGGCAAGGAATAGTACATTCTTTACCCAATTATTCCGTACCAACACATCCACGAGTGAGATACTCACACGTGTCTTTCCCGTACCTGTCGCCATTACTAACAGGGCGCGGCGGTGCTTGTTGTTGTAATGCTTGCAGACCGATTCAATCACCCGCTTCTGATAGTTGCGATTAGTTATCTTGTCCGAAATCTGCAAATCGGTGATGTCACCCCGTCCACGTTGGGTAATCATCCTACGTAACTCATCAATGGTATGGAATCCCATTACTTTTCGCGACGGATAGCCGAGACCGTCTATGATATTGGTCTCAAAACCGTTTGTGTAATATATTACCGGGCGAGGACAGGCATAGCGCGCGGCAAGACAATCGGCGTACAATTCCGCCTGATGGCGGCCTACGGCGGCATCCACACTGGTGCGCTTTGCCTCCACTACAGCCAGCGGCGTTCCGTCTGCATCAAACAGTACGTAGTCGGCATATCCCACACCGCTTTCATTGGGCATACCCTGTACTTCAATCTCGATTCCGGCTTGGCGAGGGATAATTTCACCCTCATGCTCTGATACTTTCCATCCTGCTTCATGAAGCAACAAGTCGATGTAAAGTTTACGGGTCTCAGCTTCCGACAGGTCGTTTACAACAGGCTGCGCCTCTACCGTCGTGGGCTGTGCATCGCTGCTTTCTTCCACCGCTTGCGCCACAGTGTCAGCCGCCTGCGTGGTGACGGCTTGTGTTTGACCCGTTGGAGAAACAACTGCAAGATTTCCGGGCTGGAGTGATTGAGGTATCAGTTCCTTGTCAAAATCCGGCAAGGTATCAATAACTTGCCATGCCAACAAAATGGAACCGATGATATAATAGAGGTTAAGCGTAGCAAAGAAAGACTCTCTGCGGCCCACAAATCCATCATCGGCATGGGCGGCATTGTTTCCGATTTTGCGCACATAGTGGACACGCTTCATCAAATCTTCACTGGTGATGAATGCAGTAAAGCGTTCATCGGTGGTGAGCGAGAGCAGTGAAGCACGTTCTCCGATTTGCCATCCCTTCAGGCGGTAAACGGTCTTGACCATTGTTTCCAACGCAAGACGTGCATTCTGAGCGGAGATTATGGGATTCACTACTTGGAAATCTTCCGCTGTCGAACAGTACTTATAGACCGTGTTCAATCCGCTTATATCTTTTATGATGTCAAAGTTCCTCATACCTCAATCATTTAATAAATTTCCAATAACCGTCTTTGTCAGAGCCGATGCGCTGAATGATTGTTCCATTCAGTTTCTTGATGTGTCGGGCAACGGTAGCACGGCCAATGTGCAACGCCTGTGCATATTCATCGTATGTATATTCCGGGTGCTCTTTGATGACGGCAATGAGTCGGGATGTTGTATCGTTTGGCTTTACAGTATCGGTTACAGTATCACTTACAGTGTCATTGGCCGTTTGCTGATACTGTAAGATGCGGTTTTCCAAGTTTTCGATATGCTGTTCCATCATTACATCTTGAATGATTGTGCTGTCATCTTGCTCGCGACTGTCAATCAATGCCTGTATGTAAGTGCCTTTCTCCTCTTTTGTCACAATAGACGGGATAAGTCCTAATTGTCGTTGCACCATATTCATCAGCAGACGTGTGGCGCGACCATTGCCGTCCACCCACGGATGAATGGTGACCAAGCGGAAATGGGCTTCAAAACTCAGTCGATAGCAGGCCGCAATGTCGTTTTTATCAATGACTGATAATGCTTCGTTAAGCCATGTGCAGAACTCGGCAGTTGCCTTGGGTACTTTCTGAAAAGCCAAATAACTTCGTCCGCCTATTCCAGCACTCACATTGCAGAGGCGAAGTTCACCTTTGGACGAATCGAATGTTCCGCCTAAGGTGGAGTATTCCGAACCTGTCCGCCGCATCACTTTGGCAGACAGTTCACATAGAAACTCTACCGTGTAGGGCTTGTTAGACTTTACCCAATCAAATCCAAAGAGATAGGCATTTTTCAAGTCCACATTCATCATCTGCTCCATAAGGCTTCGCCCCTTGGCGGCAATACCTTCATCGAAAAGCAGTTGGTTCTCCACTTCTGTAACGGTTGAGCCTTCAATGGCGGTGGAATGCGTGATAAGCGAATACAGGTAGAATTTCTCATAATCCACCTGTTGCTCTATCCCCGAAGCAATATATCGAATGATAGTATCTTTTAGTCTATTGTCTATCTCTTTCATTGTACGGTCGTTTTTATGAGAAATAATACTGCATCCGTTCTGCCATCAGCGTTTCAGCATCTTGCAGTTGTAGGCGTAGCTGCTCTTTTTGCTGCTCAATAGTCTCTACTTTGAGGGCAAAGAGTTGTTGCAAATCAGCAGATGGGACTGGTATAGGAAGGCTACTTAATAACTTTTGATTGATGTTTTGAATGCCAATTCCATTTGATTTTAATAGATGTGTTTTCTTGAATCCAGAATCCGTTAAAAGAGCAATAAGATATTTGTTACTTATTTCAACAGATTTCCTAAATCTAATGCAGAAACCGCTAAAAGTCACTTCCGCATCATTAGGGTAAACTTCAAGGCATCTTCCGACAAGATTTTTATTTCCATTTGAACGCACAAATACTATATCTTCATTATGAAGTAGGTATTCTTCTGAAATATGTTCAACCTCAATGGAAGAAATATCATTGAAAGAGGATAGGCTTTTTATGTTTTGGAAATCTCCTACACCAATTATTTTTATGCTCTTGCCTTGTTCTCCTTTATTGTAATTCAATCCGTTTTTGAAATCACCCAGTTTGCCCATCGGAATGATATTCCATGATTTATCATTCATTGAAACATTTCCAAACATATCAAGAAATATGGATTGCGCAAGTGCATCAAGGTCGGCAATCTGTGCCTTGTAGCCGTCAATCATCGTTTGAATGGCATTCAATTCTGCTGCGATGGCTTGCTGTTCAATATGTGGCGGAATAGGTATTATATATGATTTAAGCCATTCTGTACTCATGTTAAGTTGTGCGACACCTTTTGACGACTTTATACAATCGTCTTTAAAAGTCTTATTCATCATGAAAAAATACAGAAATTCTAACGAAATGGTAGTACTATTTTGGGACCTGATACATGCGACCCGTTGATTAAGAGCTGCGGGAAGCATCTCTTGAGGTAAAAAAGCTACACGCCCAACATTACCTGTCAAAGATATTAGTAAATCGTTCTCATGAAGAATATACTTAGAGAGTTCGTTACTATATGAAACAGGGTAAAATTTAGGATCTGTATCTTCGATGTATCCGTCTTGTACATTAGTAATTCTAATAACACGTATTCCTTTTTGACAATAGCAATCACTCTTAAATGCAAAACCATTTAAGATATGAACCAAATTATCCAATCTGGTATATTTCCATTTCGTCTTATCCACCTTCATACCTTCAAGAATTTAGCAGTTTCTTAAACTCAGCAAAGGCTGCATCGATGGCCTTTTGCCTTTCTTCCATGCGAGCAATAATTACCTCCGGGGCATCATACTGAACCGCTTCGCGCTCCACTTCGTGATAACGTTTGTAGCTGAGGTCGTAACCATTCTCCCTAATCTCATCAGCATTTACAAAGAAAGATTGTTCTTTATGGTTGCGGTCTACCTCCGCATCCAAGTGATGGAAACGGGAGATGACGTCAGGAATATCGTTTTGCTCCGGGGTAGGAATGCGTTGTGTGGTGAGGGAGAACCCATCGGCACGCATATCGTAGAACCAAACCTTGTCCGTTCCGCCTGTTCCGGTCTTTGTAAAGATTATAATTGCCGTTGATACGCCGCTGTAAGGCTGGAACACGCCTGACGGCATCGTGATAACCGCTTGCAGACAATGCGTATCAACCAATGCTGAGCGGATGGTCTTGTAGGCTTGGGCATCGCCTGTCAGAACAGTGTCGGGCACAACGGAAGCGCATCGTCCACCCGTCTGCAACATGCGCATCATCAGAGCAAGAAACAGCAACTCCGTCTTTTTGGTCTTGACTGCCGATTTCAGTGTGTGCGCTATATCATCCTGATCCAGACTTCCTGCAAAAGGCGGATTGGCAAGGCAGAGTGTGTATTTGTTGGTGTCGTTGTTTTCGTCCGACAATGAATTGCGATAGTAGAGGTTAGGTTCGTCCACATCGTGCAGCATCATGTTCATACAGCCGATGCGCAACATAGACGCATCGGAGTCCGATCCGTGGAAGATTTCGCTGCGGAACCGTTTCATTACATCAATGTTCAGCAGCTCATTGCCCTGATGCTCTTTGATATATTTTGCAGCCTCCATAATGAATCCGGCAGAACCCATGGCCGGGTCACAAATAGTATCGTCAAGTGTGGGTCGCATCAGTTCCACCATCATGCGGATAATGTGGCGAGGAGTGCGGAACTGCCCGTTTGTCCCAGATGCAGCCATCTTGCTGAGCATATACTCGTAGATGTCACCCATCATGTCGGCACCGTCAGAAACCAATTCTTCTATACCCTCCACCACACGCGACAACAACCGGGCATTGGTTATCTGAAAAACCGTGTCCTCCATGGCACGGCTGTATGCAGAACCCTCACCACCTATATGGCGTAGGAAGATGAACACATCGTTGCGCACACGGTTCAACATCCGTGCAGGCTCCATCTCTTTGAATATATGCCAACGCATTTCGCTATAAGGCACATCCTGGTCTGTCGATGGGTTGTGCCACACGCCTTCGGGAAAAGTTGGGTCGAGCAACTTGTCACCCGTCAAGTTGGCAATGGATTCCTTTTCCTGCTGTTTCTCATCCAACATTTTCATAAAGAGCAAATAAGTCATCTGCTCAAAGATTGCCGATGGCTGGGTAAAACCATTGTTCCAGAATGTCTGCCATACGGCATCCACCTTTTGTTTTATATCGCCTGTAATCATATTATTGTCTATTTATTCAATGTAAAATTAGGTAAAACAAAGATGCTCGCTACTTTTCGGGAGATTGAATAAGTTCCTTTACATCAACATTCAAAATCTCAGCTATTTCAAACAGTACCTCTAAACTTGGTTGCCGTCTGTTACAAACGTATGCATTAACTATACAGAAACTCTTGCCAAGTTTATCTGCCAACCAAGTCTGCTTGATTCCTCTTTCTTCAAGCACCTCTTTTATTCGATTCATGGGTTTATCCATTACACTAATTTTTACAAAAGAAATCTATTGTCAAATCAACCATTAACGCTGTTATGGAAACTCCACGTTTTTCTTTATCGTTCTTTACAGATGATTTTACAACGGAGGAAATGAAACTTGTTGCCAAATGCAACATCTTGTTGACAGGCTTATCTTCTGGTTTATTGTTGAGAACCGCATCTATTCCCTGCAGTGTTGTAATTACTGCATTCGCTTTTGCAAAATTTTCATCCTCTGGTGCTATTGTTTCTGCAATACTTATCGCATATTTCATTACAGAAAGCACGTCGGAAACTTTTAATTGTTGCCCCTGTGGATTCTGATATACAACGTCTTCTTTTCTAAAAATGCGATTGGTCTGATAAAGAATATTTTGCGCATATGCGTAATGAGTTCGATATATGTCGCGAATATTAATCTCATTTTGCAAGGCTCTCAAGCACCCCACAATGTTCATTCGCAATGATGTGTCATCCTGGATATTGTCGATAGAAGTCGGTGACACCCCAGGTATAAATCCATTTGACAGCATTTCCAGCTTCGTTTCACGTTGCACCAAGTCTGCAAACCCCGGAATACCTATATTGAGTGTTGCTATATAGTGTTTTCTCATTCCATTTCTATCTCCCAGCATATATGCTTTATAAAGATTGGAATACGCAATCTCCAATTTTAAGACATCGTTGGCTTGTTGCTGTTCAAGTATGCTTATTGCGTTCATATATTTATCGTTTCATTTTTTGCAAAGATATAAAATTATGTGCTATATAAAGAGAAAAGGAGAGGAAAAAATCCCCTCCTTAACTCTAATACATATATCAGACATTCAAATCTTTCAGTGCCAGTGCATAATTGTGTCCGAAAAGGTCTTTCCTGACGAACCTCAAGCCGAGTGTTTGGTAATAGCCGTATTCATCTCCTTCGGTACAGAGATACTCGTAACCGTAGCGGGGCATGTACTCCTTGAAGAAGCGAGCCAAGTCTTTCAGATTTTCTTCTTGGTTCTTCCTGAAGTTACTGCGCACGATGATGATGCTCCAGTCGGGGAAGTTGCCCACGCCGTTGCTGTACTCCCAAAAGCGAATGTAGCAGTCTAAATCACGCTCACTGATGTTCACACAAAAGCCATTGGCATTTTGCATTACGCTACAACTGTTTCTGTAGCCGAACTTCTCACACAAGTAGAGATTGAAATCAAAAATCAAATCTTTTTGTAACATAATTGATAAAGTTTTAATTGTTAATAAATTGATTATAAATGAAAGCCTCGCTTGCGCTTAGCCTTTTTCTTTTTCATCAGGCGATTGAACTCGGCTTCTTCTGCGGCAGTGGCATCGTAAGATGAACTGCCGTTTAGCAGACCGAGACTAATGCCAGCCCCTTCATCAAGATGAGAAATACTTTGCAGCACCTCTGCCTCTTCATACTTAGGCTTCTGTTTAGCCGATTCAAACAAGGATGCACAAGCATTCTCTTCCAGACGGTTGTCAATGTTCAGGTAGCTGAACTCACGACCGATTTTTGAGCCGGAGAACGAGAAACCGCCATACTCGAACTTGACACCTTGTATTGTACGTGTGGTGCGACTGACCTTGAATTTCATATCAATGTCCCGGTCGGCAAGAGCGTCTTTCAACTCGCTCCAGCTCCTGGCATTCGGCAGTTCTTCTTTCAAAGCCTTGTATATCTCGTGCTTTGCCCGGTCGTATGGGCGCAGTCGTTCTTCATTGATATGGTTTTTACCATTTGAAAAGTGCAGTCGGTATTTTGCTGTCAGCATCTTGCAGACTTTCTCATTTCGGCGGTAGTCGTTCTTGTCGCTAATTGTTTTACCGTCATTGTCCACCCGATTGAAGACGATGTGACAATGCGGGTGTTCACGGTCGATGTGTCGGGCAACGATGTATTGCGTATTCTGAATGCCCATCAGCTTCATGTAGTCATGAGCGATTTGCAACATCAGCGCATCATCGTGTTTCAAGCGGTCGCTATCTTCTGGAGAGAAGTTGAGCGAAGTGTGTCCGACAATATTCTTTACTTTCTCGTTGAGTAACGATTGTAACTCGAATTGCTCTGCCATCTGTTCGGGTGTTCCGTCCACTCCGACAGCCTCCAGCAACTTGGACTTTTCTTCTTTAAGGACGTAGCAGACGCACCCGCTGAACGATGTACCTTTCGTTTGTTTACCTATCATCCTTCAGTCGTTTTATAAGTTGGTTAATACGTTCCGCCATTTCTTCGCATCGCTTGGCAACGGCTGAGAACCCATAGGTGTTTGCCTGCCTCGCCAACTGGTTGAGATTGGTGCTTTCGCCAATCAACTGTCGGATGATGTAGATGTGCTCTTGTGAAATCCGTTCACGTACCGAACCGTTCTCGATGAATGAGCGGATGACTTCACTTTGAGTCCGTTTTGTCCGTCTGCAAATAGCACCAAGTAATGTGTACTGCATGTCTGTCAGACGGAGAGTTATCGTATATTTCTTTTCCATTTTGATTCTGTTTTTAGTGAATAATTTGTGACCATCGGGAGCCTTCTCCTCAGACTTTTTGAGGAGCAAGTGGTCGGGGAATGTAATACACCGACATTAACTTGCTACAGTAAAAAAGTCTCAAATTTCTTCCCTTCGGTCATAGTCTGAAACCTCGTTTATTAGGTGGTGAAACCTTTGGATGAGGGATGACTCGTTGTACACTGACAAGCTTCAAATCGAGTGCATCTATCAGTATTTTCAGAGCGGGATTCCTCTTAATCATCTGCTGAAGTACAGCTTCATCAGGTTTCACTTTGAGCAGATAATCGGCAATGTCATATCCCTCTTTTCGCTCGGTTTCGCTGGCGTTGGCCTCCAGATAATCGAACATCTGCACCTCAATTCCGTAGCTTTTCATCAGTCCGATTTTACTTTGCCAATAGTCGGTTGCGCCCAAGTCGGGAAACAGGACAACGCTTCTCTCGGCAAGAACAGACAAGCTGTTGGCATTGAAACAACCGTTCTTTCCGCCTGAGGCAATCCATAGGAATTGGGGTAGATAGTAGGAGGCAATGATTGCAGTTTTCTCGCTTTCGACCAATGCCACAGGACGGCTTTTGTCTTCTGAAAGCAAATGCTCACCGAAGAAACATTGCTTCAGATTATAGTCCTCTTTATGTAGTACGGAGTGTACCCATGTGACATGATTGTTCGATTCTTTTATCCGCTTGCCAGTTTCTGGATTGTAAAGCATTATCTTACCTGTACGGACTCTGTTCTGATAATCCATTTGCCAAAATACGGTTGCACCGTCCCAATGCTTGGAAGTGCCAACTTTGTATTTCTCCATCAGTTTCAATGTCTCCGTCTCTCCGAATTGAGCCGATAAGAATTGAAACAGCTTGTTCTCAGGATAGCGTTGTAACGACTGATTGACTATTCCCAAATCAATGTAGGAAGTGGCTATCGGCTCGGCTGTCTTAATAGACGCATAGCTCTGAGAGTTATTTTCGGACAACTTTTCCTTTTCAGATGGATGCCGTTCAAAGTAATCACGGGGTGTGAAATGATAACCGCATTTCTGCTCGTGGTCGCAACGCCCCACGTAATCCGGAAACTGGATTCGCTTCTCCGTATCAATGTACTTGGAGAAACATCTTTTGCGGTGGCAGTTCGGGCAAGTATGCCGGGTGCTGACGCCCTTGTAGGGTTCTAATATGAATCTATGTGTACTCATTGTTTATCTCTTTTTTAGTGTGTCACTTTTGTCGTTATTGTCGTTTTCGCTTGGAAAGTGTCAAAACCGACAAAAATGTCATGGGTTAATCTTTGAATATTCTCCATGCTTCTCTTTGCGAAACAATGTCCCGATGTTGTCATTGAGAAAGCGTTGAAACGTTCGCTCCTTCATCCCGTTTTGCTCGGCTATCTGTATGGCTTGGGCGGTTGTAAAGGATGGAGGAAGCAGATTGACTATTGTCTGTTGTTGGCTGTTGTGCGTATTTTCATTGAGGACATTTTGAACGTTCAATGCAGACTCTTTGAAATACTCCGTCAGTTTGATTGCTCGTTCCACAGTCAACAGGTCGATACACGTCTTGTCGCACTCTCCACAAGTCCATCGTGCCAGTTGGATAATCAGGCAGAAGCGAATGATGTATATCTCCAGCTTGCAATAGATGCTCACAATGGTGTCGTTTGTTTCTCGGTCGCATAACTCTGAGAAATGATGCTGCCATTCATAAAGTCTTTTCTTGGCATCCTCTGAAAAGAAAAGAATTTGCGGTTCAATCTCTCCATGCTCATTTAGGCTGCACTCCGATTGTATCAGCTTATCAATGATGTCATTCCATTCTTGCTCTATATCTTTCGGCAGTTCTTTGTCATTCCATCGTGCTTTCTGTTGCAGATTGGGCATCACAAACAGGATGCGGTCGATAAACCCGTTGCTGGAGCGTTCACCTTTAGCCAACTCGTTCAGGATTTTCTTTTGGATAGTACCAATGACCGATATGTACGGACGCTTGATGAAGATGGAACTCTTGGCATTCTTGCGGTCGGATATAGTGGTTTTGGCACTGAATACCGACAACCAAAACTGTTCTTCCGAACCGTTGTTGTAACGATTGAAGTTCTTGAACCAAGCGGATAACTCATCAGCCCACAAGCATAAACCACGTTTGTTTTGAGCATGAATGAGGCTCAATCCTTCGGGCGTAACATCCGAAACCAAGAAGCGTTTGCGGATAGGTTCTTGCGGAAATTGCTCTCCACCGCTTTCCGCACGTTCCTTGCGGCTCATGCTCATTAGTTCATCATACTTGGCAAGAGCCTTTTCAAATTCCTGATTCTGTTGGTAGTCATAATCCAGAAACGGCTTCATAGCAAAACTGAGCGGATGACTTTTGTTCGCCCCCGGTCTTCCAATCAATGCCATATACAGGATGGGACTTTCCGTCCAGCCTTGCTTGATTTGGGCAAGGTGCGTGTTACCTATGCCAACTGCTATTGCCGTAAGGATGGCTGCGGCAATGTAGTCGGTGGGATAGTTATGACATTCGTGTACCTCACGGATGATGCGTTGGATTTTTGCAGGGAATATGCTAACGGGAAATGCCGTACCGGACAATCTTGTGCTTAAATCAATCGCTTCATCAATGATGGATGTCGGATTGATAGAATATGTATCCATAACCCAAACTATTAAAATTGCACAGATGATTTGGGCTTGTGGCGTACACCACTCTGCATATTGGCAAGCATCTCCTCGTATGTCTGCTCGGCAGTCTTTCTCCGTCCGTTTTCAATCCAAGCAAGAAGTTCATCCTCATAGAAATAGAGTTTCTTGCCTTTCTTGTAAGCCGGAAGCAGCCCTTTGCGTACCAATGTATATATGGTAGGCTTGGCTTTTCGGATGATACGGCAAGCATCCTCTATTTCCACCAATACATGTTTGTCGGATGGCTGTGGCTGGAGTTCCGCTACCATCTTTTTCAACTCGATGACCTGTTCGGTCAGATAACCTACCGCTTCGGGCAGCTTATCAAATGTTACTGTTTCTTTTTGCATACGCCAATCGTTTTTAATTGTTCGACGGCAAAGGAAACAGGTGTTTCAATGGTGGAATCATTCACCAAAATATAACTGATTAATAACTTTTTGATGGTAATAAGTGGTGATTACGAGGGATTTAAGTATCTTTGCCTTGTAGAATATGGAAATGAAATGTGTTGAAATTTAATATTTGACAGACAATTGATATGAATACTAGTAAAGATTTAAATAACGAACAAGCAGAAAAGGAAAATCCTTTGTATCCTGTGGATGAATGTTGCAGTCATATAGAGATGGTTATTAGTGATAGCATTATACGTTTATATCATAGTATCGACAATTTTATATTTCAAGATATTGACTATAGTCGTGTAATTTCAAATATGCCACAATGGGTTGCAGATGGAGGTATTAGCCCTGAACTAAACTGCACAAAGGAGTGGTATGAAGCTTTAAGAAGAAAAATAACACATCCCATATTTGGTAGATTTATTTACCATTATGACTTGTGGAGTAAAATTGCAGCAATGCAAGATAGATTAAGTGCCGTTATGATGTTTATGCGTCAACTTTATACCATAGTGCCATGTAAAGCTATATACGAGGAATGTCAATATACTAGTGCTGCAAGATGCGGTGGTACACGCGAAACGGAGGCTCATATATTATTGAATAGTGTTTTTGTAGCTTATGCTTCGGTTTTTGATATCTTGACTAAAATCGCTATAGAACAATTTGAATTTAACAAGTATGATTTTAGTGGGTATAAGAAAATGAGAAGTTCTGATATTATTTATAGGAAGAGTCTGAATAATATAAATTCTTCCTTGAAAAAAGAAGGAATGTTATTTGCAGAGCCTCCAATAATAAGAAAAATTGAAACGTTCAGAAATGAGTTTGTTCATAATGGTCCTTGGGATTTGAGATGTAGCGTTTATAATACAGCCGTAAATGGAGAACCAGCCGATGTAATCATTTATAGTCCTGATATGGATGAAATAGGAAATTTTATTAGTTCTGGCTCTCGCAATAAATTTTATTCTCAAGCAAATCGTATTAATATCCTATTACCTGATATGATAAAGGATGCTACTATAATAGTAAATAACACTATAAACCAACTCAGTGCTTTGTATCAATCAGCTACAATTAGACATGCTGATGAAAATTATACACAAGAATGCTTGAATGCGATTATGGATTATTATAACTCATTAAAGTAGAACAATCGCTATGCAATTTTTCTATCCAGCTTAATCTTACATACAGATTCGGTATGGGACATCTTACGTTCAATGGTAGATATTTCAGAATCACGGAGGGTATGAGCAAATATCCTCTTTATAAATGTGGCAGTCTGTAAGCGTGGCTTGCCGAAAGCCTTACCGATATTCCATCCAAAGTGCATAATGTCGATGGTCTTTAATTGAGAATCTACCTTTATAGGTTCGATTTTAGGCAACATGTCTGACAAGTAATATTCTGTCACATATCCACATAAGCGATTAAGTGCAACTTCATCAAGATAGAGAACTAAGGTTTGTTTTGTGTAAGCAATGACCTTATCAAGTTTTTCTTGTGATGCTCGTTCTTTCTCAGCCATAGCGTTTGCACGGGAAATCTCATATTCTGATGGTTGATTAAACACCTCAATAGGGATGTTGCTAATGGAGACTGGAGGGACTTCCTTCTTTGGAAGTTCTGCCATGTCTTTATTGGATTCTGAAAGTGAGAGAGTAGAAACTTCTTCTGTGGTGTCAGATGTAGTTTCGATTTCGGGTTCAGATTCAGAAACGATAGGTGCTGTATCTATAGTACTTTCAATAACTTTATGATGCTCTATTGGAATTTCAGCTACCGCCGTTTTGTTGCGATAACCTTCAAATCTCATAAAGCATTTTTCTATTGTAGTGGAAAGGAGTTGTCTGAATACCATTTGCAGATTGAGATAGATTGCCCCCATGATAATGGAGCATACCACTAAAATGAGGTAGCTGCTGAACTCATCCCAACCATAATGTAGTACGGTCTGACGGGCTAAAATACCAATGATAACGATCGTTCCGAAAACAATCAGATTCAATGTAATATGTTCTATCTTTCTCTGCTCCATAGTGAGATGTATTAATCGTTTGTGTGCAAATATATAGGATTAATTTTTGAGAAAATCCATAGTTTTGCCTGTTAATGGGCTTTTGACGATATATTTCATCGCTTTTCACCACGTTACACTCCTAATAATAAGCGCATTGCAAATTTCTTGTTTTTGGATGAAAATAGTTGGATAAATAGGCTTGTGTATCTTAAAAACAAAAATTATCTGCATCATTTTGGGTAAACAATGCAGATAATCAATGGGGTATAGAGATATAGCTTATTAGCAATACAATGTATGGCTTGTACCATTGAGATATAACAAGATGTTATACTCTTGTTTACGAGCGACTTTGTTTATTAGCCATTTCCTAAATACAGCGGAATGTCCGGTGTCTATTTGATAGGATAGGGCTATAACCATATCGAGATTATACACATCGGCATTGTTCCCATTCTCCAACTTGATGTACTTGCAAGCTTCGTGGCTCTTCAAAACATTAGCTTTCAGGATTCTCTTGATTGCTATATGGATAGCTCCAGACGTTGTATAAAACAAGTCTGCAAGTTCCCAAGTGGTCATCCATACTTCGCCATCAGAAATATGGATGCATTGTCCGTTGTTGAGTATGATTCCTCGTTTCATAGTTCTATCTATTTGAGTGATATTTTATTGGCTGTTTCTCGCTTCTTGGAATTGACCAAATCGGCATATATTTGAGTTGTGGACACATTCTTATGCGTTAGCATCTTTGATACAGTGTAAATATCTGTGCCTAAGGATATTTGTATGACCGCATACGAATGTCTGAATCCGTGAAAGGTTATCGGTTTCGTTATTCCTGCCTTTTTGAGCCAGCTTTTCAGTGGGTAATTAATCATACTTCGCTTCAAATCCTTGAAAACTTTGCCTGTTCCGGGTGTGCCGCATAGTTCGTAGGCTTCGTAACTGATGGGGAGTGTCGCTTCCGTCTGGGTTTTCTGTGTTCTGATACGTAAACAATAGCCTTGGTCGGGAGCGATAGTGAAGTCTTCCCATTGCAGATTGAGAATGTCGCTGATGCGTAAGCCTGTCAGACAAGCGAATAGAGAAGCGGCTTTCAATACGGGGATGTCGCAAGGAGTGGCAGCGAGTTGCTTCACTTCGTCCAATGTCAAATACTCCTTCTTCACATCTTGTGGCTCAATCTTATCAAGGTAATCATTGATGTTCTCCCGAAACCATTTGTCCCGATAGGCAATCTTCAACAATCCTCTGAAGGTAGAGTAGTAGCCGGATGCCGAATTGAGGGATATAGGACGGTTGCTGTGTTTGAGTTGCTTGGCATTCAGCAAGTATTCACGGAACTTTTTGCATAAATCCACATTCACATCGCCAAAGGTACATTGCCCTTTGACGAAGTTGTAGAAATGCTGATAGACGAACTGCCATTTCTGGTCTTTGTTCCGGCACATTTTCTTGAAGTAGGCAAGGAAATCGGCTTTCTGCTTGGTCTTGTCTAAGAAACCGAACTCTTCGTTGATGAGCGATTGTACCCGGATGCAGCGGATAGCCTCTGCCTTGTTCAGCATATCATTGTTGAACTCCCGTTCCATCTCGTTTTTCGGGTGAGCATAGATGTAGATGCCAAGGTATTCTCTGCGGCTCATCTGCATCGTTTCGGGGTTACGGACTGCCGGATAATAATCCAGATACAAGGAGATACGATTATTCCGAATCTCTCTCTGACGAACTGTTACTTTTGTACACGTGTGTGTCATACTGTTTAATATTTAGAGTTTTACATTTGTTTGGTGCAAAGGAATAAGGTGATTCAATGGTGGGTACATTCACCGAAAAATAACTTATTCAATCTTTGGAGCAGCAAGCAACCTATCCAGCTCAGGCTTGGAGATAAGTGTGTATTTACCTTTCTTGACCTTTGGGATATTATGGTACTTGGCATAATGATAGAGTTGGTCTCGGGTAAGGTTGAACTTCTCCATCGCTTCAGCTACCGTATAATATTGCGGTTCTTCGGGTGCAGTAATACCTTTGACAATATCCACATGCTTCTTGGAATAGTACACCATGATGCCCTCTTTCTTCTTCGGAATGGCATTCTTGGAAACGAAACAATAGATTGCGGACAAAGTCATACCGAACTTCTCCTGCATTTCTTGGGTGCTATACCATTCGGTAATGTCTGGATTTGGGGCTTTCTTGGCGAAGTAAGCATCTATATGTTTCTTGCTCCAGTAGGTCTTGCCACGATTGAAAGCTCGGGGGATGTTATTCTTCTTGGCTACCACAAATATCCATGACTCGTTTACATGGTATTTCTCTTTCACTTCGGCAGTGGTATAGAAGTCGGTGATAGGGGATTTCTCTTTTGTTGGTGTCTTCTCGTTTTCGGGCGAAAGATAGTCTGTCATGTTTTCTATATTAGCTCTGCGAACAAGCGTTTTCCTTTCAAATCGGATTACTTTGATTGTTCCATTGCGGATATAGCGATATATAGAAGTACGCCCAATATTTAATAACTCGGCTACTTCTGATGGAGTAAGATACTCCTTGTTCAAATTAGGAGGTGTCTTTATGCTTTTCCCTAATTCGTGTTGCAGACTTTCAATGCGCTGTTTCCTAACCCTGTCTTTATAGGCAAGATTGGCGCATCGGTGTGAACAATACTCTGTGGTGGTCTTATGGGCTGTGAAAACAGCATTACACCACTTACATCTTTTCTGAATGTCGATTTTACTACTCATTATTTATCCGTTTATTTCGCCAAATCTGTTTCATCGCGTACCACCACGTACCATGACGTACCAGTGTGTCCACGACCTTTCCGACCTAAAATCGGAGAGTAACAAGCGAGCAACAAATGCGGTACAAAAATGAGCTGAAAAAGCCCTATAAACGATAACCATCGCTTATAAGGCTAAAAAGAAAGGCGTTCAAAATGAACGCCTTAATAATCATTGATGTTATATGCTAATCGTTTGTAATCACCACTTATTTGCCGATGCAGAAGTGCTTAAAGATATTGCCAAGTACCTCATCGGTAGTGACTTCTCCTGCGATGTCGCTGAGGTGATAGATGCATTCGCGGAGATCTTGGCTGATGAAGTCGCCTGATAGGCCTTGCTGCATGCCATCAATTACACGGTCAATAGCGGTGAGAGCTGATGAGAGAGCTTCGTAATGACGAAGGTTACTAATGATTGTACCTGTAGCTTTGTTTCGCAATTGCTTTAGTTGGGTCAGGGTGGAGGCAAGCAAAGTTTGCAGGTCTTTTAGTCCATCGTGATTTTGTGCGCAGAGAGTTCGTAACGTAAAAGGCTGATTCGAGGCTTCTGTCTGTTGCTTTATGTAACCTTCTGCTTGTGCTAGGGTGGTGGATTCTACAAGGTCTTGCTTGTTGAGAAGTATTATTAGTTGCTTGCCTTGGACTGCGGGTAATAAGGTGTGGGATAGGGTGGTGTACTGATTCTTGTAGTCAGTGAGGTCGATGAGCCATAGTACTACGTCTGCCTCGTCAATTTTGGCGTAGGTGCGGTCTATGCCCATACGTTCTACTTGATCGTCGGTCTCACGAATGCCTGCAGTATCTATAAAGCGTACTAATGTGCCACCTACGTTGACTGCTTCTTCTATTGTGTCACGGGTTGTGCCATGAATGTTGCTTACTAATGCACGTTCTTCGCCTACAAGGGCGTTGAGGAGAGTAGATTTTCCGGCATTTGTCTCGCCAACGATAGCTATGGGTATTCCTCGTTTGAGTGCATTGCCTAATCGGAATGATTGGCATAATGATGCGATATGCGTATGAATCTTATGCGCCAATTGAAGGAGTTCTGTACGTGATGCAAATTCTAACTCTTCGTGGTCAGAAAAGTCAAGTTCCAATTCGAGTAAGGAGGTGATATGGAGTAGTTGGTCACGTAATTGACGTAATTCTTTACTAAAACCACCGCGCATCTGTTGCATCGCGATGTGGTGATTGGCTTCTGTCGTGGAAGCTATAAGGTCTGCCACGGCTTCTGCTTGGCTGAGGTCCATCTTTCCATTCAAGAAGGCGCGTTCGGTATATTCTCCAGGACGTGCTATGCGGCATCCTTGCTGTATGAGCAATTGCATGACGCGGTTGAGAATGTATTCTGAACCATGACATGAAATCTCTGTACTATTTTCGCCAGTATAGGAATGGGGAGCCCGAAAGAGGCTCACTAGCACTTCATCGACAATCTCTTTTGTGGTGGTGTCGATGATATTGCCAAAGGTGAGGGTATGATTTTCTTTTTCTTCAAATGCCGTCTTTCCTATGGGCTTGAATATTTGAGAAGTGATTGTGATGGCATCGGGGCCGGAAACGCGTACTATTCCGATGGCTCCACCAGATGGGGTTGCTATGGCACAGATATTATCCATATAATAGACGAATATAGGGTGTGGTTTTGATTTTATATTTCGTTACAAATTTACAAAAATATATGAGGAAATAGAGTAGCGCGTGTGGAAGAATGATTTGTCAGAGTGAATGGTAAATGATGTATAATAGATTGATCGAAAGAAATTACTCACTCAATACGAGATAGCTTTGGAAAAAGAAAAAGAGGCTGAAGCCTTTTTGATGTAGCTTCAACCTCTTTAGATGTTATTTTCTTAGAGATGTGAATCAGAGATTATTCACCTTTCTCCATTTTAGCCTTGAGTGCTGCGAGAGCATCGTTCTCACCGAGTGAGGTGGTAGCGGCCTGATTCTGGATTGCGGGAATATCGCTGTTCTTGCTCTTGTTGGCACGGGGCTTGCGAGGAGCAGCAGCTGTTTCACCACCACGTTGTGCATCTTCGAATGTGCGGCTATGTGAGAGGATGATACGCTTGCTATCCTTGTTGAACTCGATCACCTTGAAGGGGAGTTTCTCACCTTCCTTAGCGTGAGAACCATCTTCCTTAACGAGGTGCTTGGGAGTAGCAAAGCCTTCAACGCCGTATTCGAGCTGAACAACAGCGCCCTTGTCCATGAGTTCTACGATAGTACCCTCGTGAATGCTACCTTCGGTAAAAGTAGTTTCGAATACATCCCAAGGATTCTCTTCGAGCTGCTTGTGACCGAGAGAGAGGCGACGATTGTCTTTGTCGATTTCGAGAACAACAACCTCGATATCAGCGCCAATCTGAGTGAACTCAGAGGGATGCTTTACCTTCTTAGTCCAAGAGAGGTCAGAGATGTGGATGAGGCCATCTACGCCTTCTTCAAGTTCTACGAACACACCGAAGTTGGTGAAGTTGCGAACCTTAGCGTGGTGACGTGAACCAACGGGATACTTCACTTCGATATCCTTCCAAGGATCGTCCTTGAGCTGCTTGATGCCGAGAGACATCTTGCGATCTTGACGGTCGAGAGTGAGGATAACGGCTTCTACTTCGTCGCCTACCTTGAGGAAGTCTTGAGCTGAACGCAAGTGCTGGCTCCAGCTCATTTCGCTTACGTGGATGAGACCTTCTACACCGGGAGCGATTTCTACGAATGCACCATAGTCGGCCATAACGACAACTTTACCCTTCACCTTGTCACCTACCTTGAGGTTGGGATCAAGAGCATCCCAAGGATGGGGAGTGAGCTGCTTGAGACCGAGAGCGATACGCTTCTTCTCTTCGTCGAAGTCGAGGATAACGACGTTGAGCTTCTGGTCGAGCTGTACGATTTCGTGGGGATCGTTTACGCGGCCCCATGAGAGGTCGGTGATGTGGATGAGACCATCTACGCCGCCGAGGTCGATGAATACACCGTAAGAAGTGATATTCTTAACAGTACCTTCGAGTACCTGACCCTTCTGAAGCTTAGAGATGATTTCCTGCTTCTGTGCTTCGAGTTCAGCCTCGATAAGTGCCTTGTGTGATACAACAACGTTCTTGTATTCCTGGTTGATTTTAACAACTTGGAATTCCATAGTTTTACCAACGAATACATCGTAGTCGCGAATAGGCTTAACGTCGATCTGTGAACCGGGCAAGAATGCCTCGATGCCGAAGATGTCAACGATCATACCGCCCTTCGTACGGCACTTGATGTAACCCTTGATAACTTCCTTGTTCTCGAGAGCTGCGTTAACGCGTTCCCAAGACTTGCTTGCACGAGCCTTCTTGTGTGAGAGCACGAGCTGGCCACGCTTGTCTTCCTGATTTTCAACGTACACTTCTACAGTGTCGCCTACCTTCAAGTCGGGATTGTAACGGAATTCGTTAACGGGGATGATACCGTCGCTCTTGTAGCCGATGTTTACTACTACTTCGCGCTTGCCGATAGAGATTACCTTACCTTCAACAACCTCGTTCTCGTTTACGCGGCCGAGTGTTGCGTCGTAAGCCTTCTCCTGTTCGTCGTGGCTCTGGTTTGATTCTACGGTACCGTTTTCAAATGCGTTCCAATCGAAGTCCGCAAGCGGTGCAATGTTTTTTAAATTCTCCATTTAATGTGTTAATAATAAAGTGAATAATAGCGGCCTTAGCTTCTTGGGGATGAGTGGCGGCAGGAACGGGGTGGGCAACACGGCCCTCAGTGGAGAAATTGTTCGAGCTGTCCTCTTTTCCTCTCTCGGCTAAAACTCGGGTGCAAAATTACGAAAAACTTTTGTAAATGAGTTGTTTACCTTTCAACTTTTATGCAGATAAGGTCGTTTTTTGTGTTTTTCTAGGTAAAGTAGCATGCTCTGATATTGGCTTGATTATTCTTTGCTTAGTTTTGTTTATACAGTTGCTATCTTTGTGCCTTTGGAATGATCTATCTTTGCTGATTCTTATGGCCTTTATCTTACTACTCTAACGGTCTTCATCGTTAACATCTAACGGTCTTCATCGTTAGCATCTAATGATCTTCATCGTTAGCACCTAACGGTCTTCATCGTTAGGGTATAACAATGAAGACTATTAGAATGAAGGGGTAAATCTGCTTGATTTATGCTTGATTTTAGATAAAGTAATAGAGGAGATGTTCTCTAAAAATGGAATGATTTGTAAGGCATAAGGGGAGGAATCTGAGTCATCTTTTCCCATTATTCTTATATTGCTCGAATCAAACTGGAAGATTGAGGCATGGCAAGGAAGGGATAAGAAAAGAGCCAAGCTCATGAGAGATGAACTTGGCTCTTGGTAAGTTTTATGTGTGCTGCTATGAAGCAGAATCACATAGTGTGATTACTGGATCTTAACAGTTGCACGACGGTTGTATGAGAACGGAGAGAGGTTCATTACGCCACCCTTAGCCTCAGTAACGATGTTGTCGCGGTTAACGCCCATCTTAACGAGTTCGTTAGCAACAGTATCAGCACGCTTCTGAGAGAGCTTCTGGTTGTATGCGGCAGAACCAGTCTTGCTATCTGCGTAGCCAGTAACAACGATCTTAGCGTTGTTGTTCTTAGCGTATTCAGCAAGTTCCTTCACGTTAACGAGATCCTTGCGGCTAGCAACCTTGTCAGAGTTGATGTTGAAGAATACGCTAGCAGAAGTACCTACGAATTCCTTAGTGTTTTCAACAACGGGTTGGTTCTTTGTGTTAGCCAACATGTCGCGCAGACGGGCATTTTCATCCTGCTGCTCCTTGAGTGACTGGTTGAGGGCATCCATCTGCTCCTTGTTCATAGCCATCAAAGCGTTTACATCGGGTACCTTGTCCCAAGTGCACTTACCGAGGTTGTAAGTAACACCTACATCAAGACGGAGATTCTTGTCCCAGTGTCCTGATTTGTTCTTCTTGTAAGAAGCCCAGTTATCGTTAGCGGCACCGTCAACAGAACCTTCAGTAGCACCTACGCTGAGGTCTGCGAAGATCTGTACGTGCTTGCTTACACGGAAGTTGTTCAACCAACCTGCAGTGTAGTAGATATCAGTGTTACTACCATCTTTCAACTTAGAAGAAGTACCGATACCTGCGTAGAGGATAGTGTTCCATACTCGCTTTTCGTTGTAACCGCAGAAGATGTTAGAGAGATTGAACATTACATCTTCGTGTACGTTCATAGCAGTGTAAAGAGGATGGTTGGTTTCAGAATTTACCTGCTTACCTTTCAAGAAGTCGAACTTGGTACGGAGACCGATGCCAGGAGTAAACCATTTACCAACAGCTACAGTGAAACCGATGGTACCGCGCTTGTCGCTGAAAGGATTGTTGCTAACACCATGTTCCTGAGAGGTATAGTAAGCTGTACCTGAAACACCAGCGCTTACAAACCAATTAGCCCAAAATGAATTGGTTGCTACACTGTACTTCTTTACGGGCACCTCAGTGTCCTGAGCCATAGCCGTTGTAGTCGATGTAAGACCTACAAGGGCAAGTGCAATCATTAATTTTCTCATAACTAGATGATTTGAAACTATTAATTATTTGTATGATTTCTTGTCGTATGATTTTGAGCTTCGAGCGCTTTCACTCTTTTTTGCTCTCAATCTTTGGCGCAAAGTTAAGAATAAGAACTTGTTCGGTGCAACTTTTTTTTCAAAAAAAATGCTTAACGAGCCTCTTAATAGTGCTTTTTGCTATGTTAACGTGTAAAACTACGTGTTTTTGAACATGTTACAAGACAAAAAGGAGAATGTTGATAATCAGGGTTTTGCTCGTTGGGTGTATTTTGTTGATAGATTTCGCCTTAAATTCTCACTTTCTTAGCTGGGATGAAATGAGGTGTGCATAGAATCCGATATAATCAACGTCGTAAAATGGTTGTTTGCTAAAATAGCTTTGCTGGGTCAACGACAACCAGCGTAGGATGCCCATCAGGTGTCATGTTAGGTGTGGAGCATGCAAAGAGCTGTTGCGCGAGTTGTTGCATTTCTTCCTTATTGAGTATTTGTCCTGTTGGCATTGCCACTTTTTGGGCCAATGAGAGGGCAATGGCATGGCCTACCGTTTCGGCTGCATTGGCTTGGCCAGATAAGGCATCGGCTAGAATGCTTCCTACAAGGTGGGTGGGGGATAATCCCTCGCTTCCCATAGGAGTGCCGGTGATACTAAAATCACCGTTTTCGGTTGGGGAAATTTCAAATCCAACTTCGCAGAGTTGCGGAAGTATTTGCTCCAGCACTATTTTTTCGGAAGGGGAAACTTGGATTGTTTCAGGAAAGAGAAGTCGTTGTGAGGGGGCTTTGTGAGCAGCAAGTTGCGACATGTATTTTTCGTAAAGAATGCGAATGTGTGCTCTATGCTGATCTATCAGTGCAAGTCCTGAATTGAGTGGGCTAACGATGTATTTTCCTTGTAGCTGCATGAATTCAGACGAGGGCTTTTCTTTCCATGAATCCTTTTCTGCTTGTGGCAGTTCTTGGTAGAGAGAAGTGGGAGAGATGTCTCCTGCATTGGTTGATGCATTGGTGGGAGAACTCACTTCTAGATCGTCTTGATAATGGCTCTGAAAGCTTCCTATATTCTCAGTAGAGGGAATGCTTCCATCGTTTAGTCCTGCTTGTTGAGATTCTTCATAAATCTTTTGCCAATTAATCGGGGCTGATGGGCGAGGAGTGTAAGAGGAGGTGAATGCTGAAGCCGCTAGTGGGCTTTTGGAACCTGTATTGTTCGGCTTTGTTTCCGTGTCTTCACTCTGTTTGTCAAATGGATTAAATGCGGTGTTGATGTGAATCTGAGGAGGTGCAATGTAGGTGTTTTGTGTTTGTGCCCCACTATTAAAATCGGGAATGTCGGGACGTCCTTCAGTGTCGAAGTCGATAGCGGGAACTGCGCCATATTTCCCTAATGATTCTCGCACAGCCGCTAGGAGAATTTGGAAAATAGCATTATCGTCTTCAAACTTAATTTCCGTCTTAGTGGGGTGAATGTTTACGTCAATGCGCGAGGGATCCACCTCGAAATTTATAAAGAATGGTATTTGCTGCCCATCGGGAATTAAGCGCTCGTATGCTGTTAGAATTGATTTTGCAAAATAGGGATGGCGCATGAATCGTCCGTTGACGAAAAGATACTGATGTGCATTTTTTTTCTTTGCAGAAGAGGGCATACCCACGAATCCATGAATGTGAGCTAATGTGGTATCAACATCGACAGGAACGAGATGGTTGTCGATGCGTTTTCCGAAGATACCGATGATGCGTTGACGGAAGTTTCCAGTGGGAAGTTCTAGCATAATGTTACCCTCGGAGTGTAATGTAAATGCAATGTCGGGGTGAGCTAGCGCGATGCGTTCGAATTCAGAGAGGATGTTGGAAAGTTCCGTTTGGTTGGACTTGAGAAACTTGCGACGCGCGGGGATGTTGAAGAATAAATTGCGTATGGCAAAGTTGGCCCCTACGGGACAAGCCACAGGCTCTTGATTGTTTACTTTCGAGCCTTCGATGTTGATACATGTGCCGAGATCCTGTCCTTGTTGCTTTGTGCGTAGTTCTACTTGTGCTACTGCGGCAATAGAAGCCAATGCCTCTCCGCGAAATCCCATGGTACGAAGAGCAAAGAGATCTGTAGCTTGCTGTATTTTAGAAGTGGCGTGGCGTTCAAATGAGAGACGGGCATCCGTATCGCTCATGCCTTTGCCATTGTCGATTACTTGTACGAGTGTCTTTCCCGCGTTTTCTACCACTACTTGGATATGCGTGGCTCCTGCATCGAGGGAATTTTCTACTAACTCCTTGATGACGGAGGCAGGGCGTTGAATAACTTCACCTGCGGCAATCTGGTTGGCTACGGAGTCGGGTAAAAGATGTATGATATCTGACATGTACGATAGATTTCGAGAGTTGTTGTGGGGATTTTGGGGATAGTGGGCAAGGGTGTTTCACATCCACGATTTGGTTAAAGCTTTTGCAGCGGAGCTTCGCGCCGGATGGAGGGCTTTAGCGTGGTGCCCTCTTTCTTGCTTCGCCAATGGAACACATCCTCAGGCGAAGTAGGACGGATATAGTCGAACCAAGCAAAGCCAGGAAGTTGTGTTCGATCGGCGGGAGCCAATCCTATGGGGTAGAAATAGCCATGTGAAGCAGGAGCCCATATCTTGTCGAGTTTACGATCCTTCATAAACATGCGTGCTTTTGATGTCTCCACATAGTTTTGATAGAGGATGGTACTGTCTTTCTCGAGTGGATAGTTTACCACCATCACGTTGCCAACAGCTTGATTTTCGGTTACTTCGCCTTTGCTATTGAAGTAAGTGCGCATTTGTTGTGAAGCCACTTGGTTGAAATGGGTGGAGTCTACTTGCTCGATAGTCATTGCCTGTCGGTCCACATAGATAGAGTCTACCGTGGAGTCATTGAGGTAGGCATTGATCTCTTCGCCAAGCACCTGTCGGTTGTCGTTCCATATAATGGGATCTCGATAGAGCGTAATCGTTCGAGTTTTGGTGGAGAATACAAGAGAGTCTGCCACCATTTGCAAATCTGTGCGATAACCGCGAGCATGGAAATAGCCATGAAGTACACGATAGACAGAGTCTGTATTGAGGTTGTAAGTAAACATTCTTAGCGTGTCAGCATGTATATAGAACGTATCTTTACCTTGAGAGTAGTCGCGTGCGAGAGCCTTCTTGGTAGCCATAGCTTCGCCCGTCAGTTCGTTGTACCATGCATAGTTGCCTGTCAGAATGTTCTTGTTGAGACTATCTTTACACGACACATTGTTGAAAGCTTCCATGATGCCCGTCTTCTTGTCGTAATAGACGGTATCTCCCTGCATTTCTCTATTGCGTCCAAAGGCCTTCGTTCCTTTGTATAGTCTTACGCGTTCGGTTTGGGAATTGTAAAAACCATGTTCGGAATAGATGCGGTCTTGACCCGAATAGATATTAGAGGGTCCTACGATTTCTGCCCATTTCGTACGTGTATCATAGTACATAGTGTCTGTTTTGAGTAGAAATTTAGGGCTCTTTAGCCTAACGTTGTAATTAAATACAGCCTTTCGCGTATCAGTGTGATATTCACCCCAATCAGATGTTAGCTTGTTCTTTCCATCAATCAGTTCGCCACCTTCAAAGTAGTAGCCCACCTTATATATACGATCGAAATTCAAACTATCAGTGCGCAGTTCTTGCTTGCGATGGAGCATAACTACGTTTTTGCGCATTTCTGCAATCTGCGTACTGCCGTCGTAATGTAGCTTGTCGCCTTTTAGTGTGAGCGTATCTCCTTGTACGATACGCACTTTCCCGAAAGCATCGAAAGTTTGAGAGTTTTCATACAGAACGGCGCTATCGCAATGCATCACCATGCCAGCATGTCTCAGTACGACATTTCCGCTTAGGCGTTGTGCTCCATTCATCTCGTTTTCAGAGAAGCGCAGGTTGTCGGCATGTCTCAGTACGATTCGTTCATCGGTTGTAGCATGTTTTTTCCTTTGTTGATGAATGGTAGGCACCGCATAGGCGGCACATACGATTAACGCGCATATATATAATAGTATTTTCTTCACGTTGATTCTTTTGGGTGCAAAGTTAGTGCAAGGCGAGAGAAGTGCAAAACAAAAAGTGTGGTTTTTGTTTTGTACTTCCGAGCCGCCGCCTAACTTGCGCAAGGTGAAAGTTAGTGCAAGGCGAGAGAAGTGCAAAACAAAAAGTGTGGTTCTACTCTTGTTCTTCCGAGTTGCCTTATAAGAATAGGAGAACTAAGAAGGTTATACGCCGTTCGTTAGCTCTCCTATAAATTACGTATCGTTGTGAACTAATATAGTAATTGTCTTATCTGCATGTGATTGCTAAGTAATGTTCAAAAAATAACTCAGAATTATCTGTTAGATCTTTATTTTTGAACACAGATAGCACAGATCTAACAGATAGAGATTTATCTGTTAGATCTGTTTTATCTGTGTTCGTATAACTCTTGACATCTATGTCTATTTTTCGAACACAAACTACACAAATAACACGAATAGAGAATTATCTGTTAGTTCTGTTATATCTGTGTTCGTATAGTTATTTTTTAAACATTGCTAAATCCGAAACTTTGAATAATCAATCTTTCTTAGCCAATAACTTGCCCAATTCGCGTCCTTTCTGTAAGGCATCTTCGTTAGCACCTTGTTTCCATTCCACGTTGTCGCCAATGAGTGTCATCTTCATCTTTTCATTGTATGAAGTCATCACCTTTACGGCCTGACTGTTCCAAGTGAATCCGCCGAAAAGACCCAATCGATGATTGCTTACCACGCGTCCTGCTAAGCGACGGCATAAGTCTTCTACTACGGGGAATAATCCGCCATTGTATGTTGGAGCCCCAATGGCCAAAGTGTTGTAACGGAAAATGTCAGCCAATACGTAAGACAAGTCAGAGATGCTCAAGTTGTGAACAATTATTTTGCGCATACCCGCTTCGGCTGCCCCTTCAGCAATGGCTTCTGCTACGCGTTCGGTGTTGCCATACATTGAGCCATAGCAAATTACGAGACCTTCTTCTGTCTGACCTGTGGCCAAACGCTTGTAGATTTCAATCGCTTCGGGGATATGCTCTGTCCATACTGGACCATGCGTAGAGCAAATCATCTGAATGTCTGTGCCTGCAAGCTTTTTAAGTCCAGCTTGTACTGGAGCACCAAACTTGCCCAAGATGCAAGCATAGTAACGTTCCATTTCTGGCCAGTAGGGAGTTACATCCATTTTGGAATCAATCACCTGTCCGTTAAGCGCACCGAAACACCCAAAAGCATCGCCCGAGAAGAGAATCTTGTCTGTGAGATCATAAGTCATCATCGTTTCAGGCCAGTGGAGCATGGGAGTTAGTACGAACTTGAGTTGGTGGTGTCCTAAAGAGAGTGTGTCGCCATCGGCCACAGTGATATCCTCGGCAGAACTCGCGGCATAGAATCCCTGTACCATTTCCATTGTCTTCTTGTTGCCAATGAGCTTAATGTTGGGATAATATTTGCGTATCAGCGCAATAGCTCCTGAATGGTCGGGCTCCATGTGGTTGATTATCAAATATTCGATAGGTCGCTCGCCTATTATGGCACGAATCTTAGCCAAATATTCAGCAAAGAAAGCCACATCTACCGTATCAACTAAAGCTACGGCTTCATCATCGACAATGAGATAAGAGTTGTATGAAACGCCCATAGGCAACGGCCATAGTCCTTCAAAGCGATGCTTCGTGCGATCGTTTACGCCTACATGGTATACTTTTCCTTGAATGTGCATAATACGTATATGTTTGTGTTAACTGAAATCTTTTGTTAGAGGTTTTATTATGGTGTGAGTAAAGCGGTTGCTAAATCATGTCATTTCAACTCAACATTCTCAATGATTCATGATGCTATGTTGGAGTAGGGAAATGATGGAATGATGTCGTTACAAAGGTAGCTACTTTTGATGAATGAGCAAAAGGCTTTCTGACATAATCTAATAGAAACGGAATGGATTTTGATGCGTTTTTCTATGAAAACGGTTCAAACTCCATTCCGTTAATAAGAAAGCAAATATAGTGATGTATTTGTCTCTGAATTGGCTATTTAATCCAGCCTTTGTAGCGGAATTTACAATTTCGCCATTCTGGGCTGATGCGGATGTAAGTGGTGTTGATTTTGTTTTGAATCCACTTTTCTATGGCCTCTTCGCTACGCTTATCTACTACGACATCGCGTAAGGCCTGGAAATCTTCCGTCATGCTAGCACGATGTCCGTCAATGCGGTTCTTGAGCAATAGGATAGCGCAAACTTCCTGTCCTTTGTTATTGGTCATGCGGAATGCGCGCGACATTTCGCCAACTTGCAGCGTATCTACCACTTTGGCAATGTCTTGAGGCAAATCTTTCATCTCGAAGCGAGAACTTATGTTTCCTTGATTTACATTGGCCATTAGTCCGTGGTTGTTACGTGTGTCCTTGTCGTCAGACAAAGCTTGGGCTGCTGCATCGAAAGTAAACTTTTTCGCACGAATGTCATCGCCGATAGAATCAAGACGAGCAATGCAGCGCTTAATCTCAGAGTCTTCCACATGGGGCTTGAGCAAAATGTGGCGTACGTTTACCTTGTCGCCTTTTTTGTCAATAAGCTGAATGATGTGGTAGCCATATTCGCTTCGTACAATCTTCGAGACTTTCTTTGGGTCGTTGAGTGAGAACGCTACGTTGGCAAACTCAGGAACGAGTTGATTGCGTCCCATATAACCCAAATCGCCACCATTGCGGGCAGAACCATCTTCTGAGTAGAACTTGGCCAATGTTGAGAAATCGGCTTCACCGCTATTGACGCGATGGGCGTAATCTCGCAATTTGCTTTCGATACGTTCCACTTCTGCACGTGTTACTTCTGGAGTAGAGGTGATAATCTGCACTTCCACTTGTGTGGGGATAAAGGGCAGACTGTCTGTTGGCACATTCTTGAAATACTCGCGTACTTCAGCAGGAGTTGCTTTGATTCCTTTCGTGATACTTTTTTTAACCTCTTCGGCCATCATCTGTTCGCGATATTGCTTCTTTAGGTTGTCGCGCATACGCGATACGCTGAGACCATACATTTGCTCCAATGCTTCACGCGATCCGTATGTCTGAATGAAATCACTGATGCGGCTGTCAACACCGCGGATGATGTCTGCTTCGCTCACAGAAACACTGTCTAATTCTGCTTGATGAACAAAGAGCTTGTTGATAGCTATCTGCTCGGGAATGGTACAATATGGGTTGTCGACAGGCTGTCCGTAAGCTTCGGCCGAAATTCGCGTTTCTTCTACATCTGAAAGTAAAATGGGCTCATCGCCTACCACCCAAATGATTTGGTCTACAACGTTGGTTTGTGCGAATCCGAAGCAAGGCAGTAAAGCCATGAACAATCCGCAGAATGCTTTCTTCATTTTTGAAACTTTTGGGCTATTTCCATTGTGTAAGCTAGAGCTAGTAGTAGGGGAGATTGGGGAGAATTTAATCTTGGCCTAAATCTCTATCGCTCACCAGCTCGGGCTTACGGGGTAATAGCACTTTTTATTTTACCGTCTTCAATACGTCTTCGTCGACAGAGAAACTAAACTTCTTGCGCAGTTGTTCCACCCAATCTTTCTCCATTTGCTCCTTGTAGTCGTTGACTACTTGGGCTTTTACATCGAGATAGCTCTTGGGTTGTTTCATTACTTTGCCACTTATGCCGCCATAAGTGAAGCTTTTCGGCAGTCTCACTTTGCGCGATTTGTCCTTAAATGCATAAGCATCAACATTGGCATTCTCGCCTTTTGCACATATATATGGACCGCTCACGGTAACGCTCACCGAATCTTTGTTAAACTGTTGTTTCAGTTCTTTGCGCCAATCGCCTTCGCCATACTTTTTCAGCATTTTGTCTACGGCCTTACGCTGCTTGGCATTTTTACAGTGGAACACGAAGCCTTTGAAGTGGGGAGCCTTCCAAGCATAGTCTTGCTTATGATTTTTAAACCATTGCTCAAGTCCCTTAGTGTCAGCTTCTGCCACATCCCATACCTGACGTTTGCATACTTCGTAAAGGAGCAAGCCATCGTGGTATTCTTGGATTAAGTAGCGAAGTTCGGCATTGTTTTGAATATTCGTATTCATCACGCTATCGAGCAATTCTTCGCGTGTAACTTTCCCATTCGAGGCGTCTACGATTTTCTTGATGCGATATTCGGCAGAGACTTCATCGATGTTCTGACGCTTGAGCATGGCCATGATTTGAGGCTTCAGAGTTTCATACGTGTCGATGGGCTTACGATTAATCATCTTGATGATATGGTAGCCATACGGAGAGAGTACAGGTTTGGAAATCTCGCCATTCTTTAGTGAATAGGCCGCATCTTCAAATTCGGGAATAAACTGTCCGGGGCCAGCAACGGGGAGTACGCCTCCCTTAGTAGCACTACCAGGGTCTTGAGAGTACTTCTTTGCTAATTCTCCAAAATCGGCTCCATTTTTCAAGGCTTGATAGATGGAGTCGGCTTTCTGTTGCGCTTGCTTGCGATCGTTGTCGCTAGCATTTTGCTTTAGAAGCAACAAGATGTGGGCTGTTTCTATCACGTCCTTGCCGTCCATCTGCTTCACCGTATTGTTATAGACCATGCGGGCTATAGAATCGGTATAGGCGGTGTCGACCATAAAAGGCGTAAGTTGCATGTCGCGGTAGGTGAGAAACTCTTTCTTAAAACTTGAGAGCGTGTCGAGTTTAGCAGCTTCGGCAGCAGCTACCTTTAGTTTGTAGTTGATAAACATAGGCACGTACTCCTCCACCGTTTTTTTCTCAACAGCACCTTCGATGCTTCCATTCTTGTGGAAAGAGTATTCAAATTCAGAGCGAGTAATAGGCTTCCCGTTGATGTGCATCAGAATAGGGTCTGTAGCCGATTGCGCCCCAGCTGTGAGGGCTAGGGCGAAAAGGAAAGTCGTGATAAGATTTCTTTTCATAGAAATAGGGGATTATAATCCAAAGCTCTATGCAGTGATATTATATGTGCTTCGAGCAGGGAAATGCGTGTATGGAAAACTTCAATGTGCGAACATTCAGATATGTCCAAGTATACAATAGTCTGTGCACCCGATGATGTTAGCGGGCGCAAACACACATTGGGTAAGAGGGCATATTTGTATGTTCGCACATTGGAATCTGCTTCAGTATGTTAGAGGGTATTATTCTCCTGGACGGCTATAGTTGGGAGCCTCGCTTGTGATGGTAATGTCATGGGGATGACTTTCCAACACACCTGCACCAGTAATACGGGTGAACTTGGCGTCGTGGAGCTTTTCGATGGTTGCCGCACCGCAATAGCCCATACCAGAACGCAGACCACCTACCATTTGGTAGATTACCTCCTGTACGGAGCCTTTGTAAGGTACACGACCAGCAATACCCTCGGGCACGAGTTTCTTCACTTCTTTCACGCCACCTTGGAAGTAGCGGTCTTTAGAACCATTTTCCATGGCTTCGAGTGAACCCATACCACGATAGGTCTTAAATTTACGACCATTGAAGATAACGGTTTCGCCAGGGCTTTCTTCCGTGCCGGCAACAAGAGAACCAATCATTACGCTATAGCCACCTGCAGCAAGAGCCTTGACTACATCGCCAGAGTAGCGCAAGCCACCATCGGCAATCAAAGGTACGCCAGTGCCTTTTAAAGCGCAAGCCACATCATAAACAGCTGAAAGTTGAGGTACACCGACACCTGCTACCACGCGAGTGGTACAGATAGAACCCGGACCAATGCCCACCTTAATGGCATCAGCACCTGCATCGACCAACATACGAGCTGCATCACCAGTAGCAACATTGCCTACAACAATATCTACGCCGGTAAAGTTTGCCTTAGCTTCTTTTAGCTTGTCAATCACAAATTTAGAGTGGCCGTGAGCGGTGTCAATTACAATTGCATCGGCACCTGCCTGAATCAAGGCTTCCATGCGCTGGAACGTATCGTTCGTCACACCTACGCCAGCTGCTACACGCAGACGGCCTTTGGCATCCTTGCAAGCCATAGGCTTGTCCTTTGCCTTGGTAATGTCTTTGTATGTAATCAAGCCCACAAGACGACCATCTTTGTCGACCACAGGCAACTTCTCGATTTTATTCTCCTGCAGAATCTGTGAGGCTGCACTCAAGTCGGTCTGTTGATTGGTGGTGACGAGGTTCTCCTTTGTCATTACTTCGTCAATGCGCTTGTCGAGTTGGCGCTCAAAACGAAGGTCGCGATTGGTAACGATTCCGACTAAATGCATATCATCGTCGACGACAGGAATTCCACCAATGTGATATTCGCTCATTAAGTCGAGAGCATCCTTTACCGTTTTATAACGCTTAATGGTAACGGGATCGTAAATCATACCATTTTCAGCACGCTTTACGATTGCTACCTGGCGAGCTTGATCCTCGATGCTCATGTTCTTATGAATCACACCGATACCACCTTCGCGGGCAATGGCAATGGCCATCGTTGCTTCGGTCACAGTGTCCATAGCTGCGGTGACGAAAGGAATCTGCAAGTCAATGTTGCGAGAAAACTTCGTAGCAAGCGACACCGTACGCGGAAGCACGTCAGAATAAGCGGGAACTAAAAGGACGTCGTCAAACGTGAGACCGTCCATCACGATTTTGTCTGCAATAAAATCAGAAGTCATAACTAAGTCGGGATTTTAATTGCACGCAAAATTACGAATTTCTTTCATACGGCGCAAGGTAGTGATGTTTTTTTTGCAAGAAAAACTGCAATTCGTCACAGATTTTTTTCGTTGGTATGAATAAGGGGCACGATGTATATAGAATACTCAACTTTCTAATTATTTCAGCCTCACATATTTATAATAAGGAGTGGATGGTCGATAGTGATGCTGCATTATATTGTTTGGGCGTATTTTGTTATAAGGGAAGCAATTCTCTGAATCTTAGTAAATGTTGTTCCCTTTCATCTTTGCTGAGCCCTTGTTCCTCCATCCATTTCTCAAAAGCTTGAATCGCTAGGGTGTGCATTTGTGCTCGCCCAGCATTGAGACCGCTTTGAAAGGGACGATAGGGTAGGTGTGTTCGATTGAAATTTCCGTCTGCCATACAATGTGATGTATAATGAATTTCTTGAGAATTTGATTGTTTAGAGAAAAAGATAATGGTCTTATGGAAGAGGAGCATTATCTAATGAGTATACTGCAAAGTTATCTATTTAAATAATGCGAAGCAAGCCTGTAATTTAAAATTTATAAGGAAAGGTCAGAAACAGATACATCTCATAAATATATAATTCAAGTTCTGTTTTAATTTCAGTGGGCAGAATCTGAAACTTTGATAGTAGTTGTTAACCAGTGCGTTGCAGTGTTCTTTTTAAGTATATTGTTTTTAGGCTAGTAGGCCGTAGAAGTTTTCTTAAAACGTATTCTAAGTCATCGTCCCCCGACCGAAGGACATGCGTCCCTCGACCGAAGGACGATAACTTGAACGGCCTTTTCGCGTAACTTGAATGCCTATATAGAGATGATTATTTCAAGTTTAGTGGACTTTTATCGCCATTATCGGCTACGTCTCAGCAATTCAAGCAAGCTTGATTGCATTCGACTTGCACGATAATTTAGCCTGCTCATACTAAATCCGAAACTTAAATTTCTATATATCATTGCAACAGACTCTTTGAATCTCTAAACGTCTTTTTTTAGCGAATTATCGCCCATAGTTTTGCAAAAACAAACAAAACTATGGGCGATTCCAATGTAAGCATTCCATTCAAGCCGTATTGAAAGGCCTCCTATCTGGTTGTGATGGGTAGCCATTTGCCAATAAATCCTGACTTCAATAGCATATTTCATGAATGTGCTAACTTTGGTTGTGTAAGTCAGATCTCTCTAATTAATATTGATCCCCGGTGGACAATTCAATTGTTGCAAATTTCCAATCCAATATCTTTTATATAGTGTGATGTCATCCATTGGTAATATTCCTTTTCTTTGTTGTTTAAAGGTCGGGAAATGGTGGTGGGTGAAATCAAGTTTAACAGATGTCGGTATGTATTGGAAAGTTCGGATTGAGCATCAAGACTATCTAAGTCTATCTGTTGTAAGAAATAGAGTGATACTTCGTTGTTGTGTATTGCGTGGAGTAATAAGGCTGCTCTGATTTGAAGGCGAAACGTTGCTTTGCGGGTTAGTCCCGTAGATGAAAGGGCTTTAAGAATGAATGCAAGTTGAAGTGGCTTATCGTCAACGCATAGAGATAGACCTTCCCAAGCATAATAGATATGGGGGTGTAATAAAGCGATTCTAGTATAAATGGTGTGGGCATTTGTTTTGTCGTCAGACCAAAGAAAGACTTTGGCTAGGCAACGGAGTATACGCATCTGATTCGTGCTCTGTTTCAGAGCTTCGTTACATAGACCGATCATCCATTCCCAGATGTTGTTACTGGGTTTATGAGGTGGGGCTACTTGCTTGATACATTGAATGATAGCACGCTCAGCAAGAGGAGGTAGAGGACGAGGGGAGGGATATGAGGATAACCAGTCTTGTGGCCTGAAGTTCTTGATATTCCATGCCTTCATAAAGGCTATGAAATCGTAGGAGTCTGGCTGATTAGAGTTTTCTAGCAAATAGAGAGTCCAAGTTAGAACGCGAGAAAGGTATTCTGAAGGCCCACCGATACTATAGGCTTGGGTGTATTGCAAGAGTGCATCCCATCTTTCTTCTTCGTTGAGAGAGGTTTTAAGTTTTTGCTCTAACTGGGGAAAAGCATATTTCTGCAGCATTTCAGATGCTTCCCTCTTATGCGCTTCGTTTACTCCATAAAGCAATTTGTAAGCATGAGAAACGCGGCATTCCTTTCCTAGTTCGTGGAACGTCCGAACAAAAAGCGGTGGAATTGAGGCTGTCTCCGTATTGAATACTTCATAGTCTTCCTTACTTAGAAATCTTGTATTCCATAGCACAACAAATTGAGATAATGAGAAGCCATTCCTTTCCTTGTAAAGTCTAAGTGCAAAGTTTAATACCTGAGAGTGAAGGGGAGAAGGACGTCTATTCTGGAGTTGCAGGTAATGGAAAAGTATTTGCTTTTGCGCATGAAGGTCCTCTCTCGTTTGTGAACGTTTAAGATAGTTGAGTAACACCCATCCATACAACTCTTGTAAAGCCCAATGAAGTTCGTTAGCACAAATACTCTTGTCTTCGATTAACTGCTGATATGCAGCATTTGCATCCTTTTTCGACCATCGATAATATCTCATCATTTCTACGCCGAGAGGGAGTAATTGCATCTCTATTTCACGATATTCTCGTTGTAAGCAATGTTTGTTTTCGATGGGGGTGGAGAGCAACCATGCCATTTGCTTTAGTATACTTCGAGTGTAGTCTGCTTGTTGCAAGGGAATGCTCCACTGTTCGCACATTTCTCTAAGTACCCAAAACATGCGCATTCGGGTCCATGAATTGTTGCTAAGCTTTACAGCATCAATGGCTTCGTTGTAAGCTTCGGTGATCTTGCCTTGTTTTAGGAGATCTTTAATGTCGAATTGTGACATGAGCGATAGATGCTGAAAATTTAGTGGTACTAATGTAGTTGGTAGAAGATGAGGCTATCCATATCAGAACAGAGGATCATCTCTGATGATGTGAGACGCTTGATATGATAGTTTGATGCATTTCCACGGATGCCTAGCGGAACGAACGTTGTTGTGTTAGGATCGGTGGCTAGGCTGTCTTTGTCTCGAAAGTTGATGTAAACATTTGTAATACTGAGTCGGTCGCCTTCGTAAACAAACCTGCACATAGTGTTGTTGGAATGGCCGTTGAGTAGACTGCTCGATGTGATTTGAAGTATATTGAGATGAAAACTCCAAAAGATACTGCTTCCCATTTTGTTGGAGTATTGTGTATAGTGTGTATCTTCCTTCGATGTTTTGCTGTAGCATTCTTTCATGCGCCATCTACCATCTAGCTTGCCATTATGTGATACCTTAGAACAAGAGAAGAGCAAACTTGTGAGGAGAAAGCAAATAGTGATGAAGTGAGAGTGTCTCATATCGTTAGCTTGGGGAAAAGTGAGTGATGTTTCTATTGTATGTCTTTATTCGCAGTAGGAATATGGCCTATATCTTGTAGGTAAGGATGTGGGCTTATCTCGATTTCTTCCCGAAAACGCCTTGCTTAGCAAGGGTAATTTGAAATCCTGTATTATTGCCGATAAGGTTGCCTCGATCGAGGGCAAAAGCTAGTTTTGCGCTCCATCCAGATAAATTGGCTCGTCCGATGCGAGTGGGGGAGTAACAACATTCAACAAGCATGCTGTTGGCCGTGCGGGCGTGAGAAAAATTGTTGCTATACGTTCCGAGACTACGTTGGTGGGTGTAGAGCAGACGATAGTGAATATTGGAAGTGGGATTACCACTGATGCCGATATGATTGGCTTTGAATCGGGTAGAGGGAAAAAATAGGGTTTTATTATTCGAATAAAGTGGAGATAGGAATAAAGGGTTGCCTATCGCTTGTCCCCAATGTTGCCAACCTTGATAGATATTGTGGTTATAGTAATGATCTGTGCCACTGATCTGATCGGGGATACCTTCGGTATGGTCGTGGTATACAGGTCCGCTCTGATAGGTGGTTTTAATATATTCGTAGGTCAATGCATCAACAAAGCGGTTCTTGGGAAGGTGCGCTTCAATACCCACCATTCCGTCGAACCATCCATATTGCAAAAACATCTCTGAATGATCTTCAAAGTAATGGTCGTAGTAGGTACTGATACTCCAATTTGGTGCGTTCCAACTAAGGCGAGCTACCCAACTGCCAAGCATATTTCCCATGGAGTTGGAATAGCCTTCTCCGTCGGTAATATCTCCACCTCCGCTGAATGTGGCATGAAAGAAGTCCTTTAAACTTTTGCCCATTTTTACGGGTTCTCCCTCATTAACTTTGTCACTTTGGATGTAGTAAGCTGTACCGCCAAATTCTGTAGCCATTTCTAGTCCACCTTCCAACACAAGGGGGAACTTGTGTACATTACCAATGCGCATATAGCCAGCTTTGGTATGAAGCAAAGCCTTCTTTATATAATGCTGATTAGTGCCTTGTAGCCTGTCTTCTTGAAATCCTCCATCGGTCATCATGCCATAGCTGATGTGTCCTCGGATACCCACGAAGTCGGATTTACCGCTGATGTTCCAATATTCGGGCAGTTCAAGGCGTAGGGCGGGGACGGGACGAGCATTAATTCCTAAAGTCTGACTTCCTGTGCTTAGTTCTGCATTCTTAAAAGCTAGGGGCTGCTGCTTCGCGCCTAGCGAGATCCTGACTAATTTGTATTGGAGGTCGGCATATAGTTGTTGTACAGTAAGGGTGCTTGTCTGATTGTATCCTACCGCAAGATCAACACCATAACCTATGCGCCATTTGCTGAGCGAATCATTCTCAGTCTGATGAGCCATGGCAATCCTGAGTAAGCCATTAGAGCGGTCAAAGGAAGAAAGTCCGTAGCGATTAGAAGTGAGCCAAAATGGAGTCTTCCCATGTGATTGATCTATCTGGGCAGAAATGCTATAATCGATGTTGTAAAGAGATCTTTCTGCTGCATTTTGAGCGTGTATCAGTCCTGAAAGTGTGAAAAGAAAGTAGGTCACAAGAATCTTTGTCGTAAATCTCATCTTCGTCTCTATTTAGTATGGTCATTGTTTCGCTTATGTTTTGCAGCTGCACGCGAATGAGGGTCTTGTTTGTTTGATTTGTAGGTTGAATAGGTTGATTTATTGTTGTACTTAGGATGGTTTGTAGTTCGATTCTTATTCTGTCTTTTTCTATTACCTTGTTGATGGCTGTTATTGTAATTAGTCGGGGTTGATGAAAAACCATCATTCGCGGGATAAAGTCTTTTGATAAGATCCGTACGTCCCATTTTACGCAGTTCAGTAATAATCTTTTGTCGCTCTTCTGGCTTGTACCAGAAGAAGAACATGCGCTGCTTCAGTTTCTCTTGTGGCGTGTGTGCAGAGAACACTTCTTCGAGCGTGTAAGGATGATATCCCGAATACCATGTATCGGTTGAAACAGTCATAGGGGTGGGAGTAAAGTCTTGCACTTGCTCGAGTTGAAAATCCATGTCGCGTGTTTCGGCAGCAAGTTCAGCCATATCTTCTTCAGTACATCCAGGATGGGATGAAATGAAATAAGGAATGATTTGCTGGCGAAGTCCAGCTTCGCGATTGATGCGGTCGAAGATGCGTTTAAACTCATGGAATAGTTGGAATGATGGCTTTCGCATGAGATGGAGTACACGATCGGATGTATGTTCTGGTGCCACTTTTAATCGACCCGAAACGTGATTGACCACCAATTCCTTAGTGTATTCTTCTGCTGCTTTGCGTAATTCAGGGTCTTTGTATTGATGGAGCAAGAGATCATAGCGCACACCGCTACCGATAAAGCTCTTCTTCATACCAGGCAGAGCGTCAACCTCTTTATATATCTCGAGCAAAGGTCTGTGATCAGCGTTTAGGTTGGGGCAAACAGATGGACTGATGCAAGATGGTCGCTTACATTTTTCGCAAATATCTCGATTCTTACCATGCATTTGGTACATGTTGGCAGAAGGACCACCTAAGTCGGATAGATATCCACGAAAGTCTGGCATTTGCGTGATCTTTTTCACTTCGCGTAGAATGCTTTCCTTAGACCTGCTCATGATAAATTTACCTTGATGAGCAGAAATGGTGCAGAAAGCGCATCCGCCAAAGCATCCGCGATGGATGTTGACTGAGAACTTAATCATTTCGTATGCAGGAATGCGCTTGTTTTTGTATTTGGGGTGGGGCAGACGTGTATAAGGGAAGTCGAATGATCGGTCAATCTGCTTCGTCGACATAGGCGGATAAGGAGGATTCACTACAACATAAATACTGCCTGTTTGCTGCAAGATACGCTGCGGATGGAGTTTGTTGCTTTCTTCCTCAATGTGTCGGAAGTTCTCTGCAAAGTGTCGTTTGTTAGTAAGGCAATCTTCATGAGAGTGCAAAATGATGTCGTCGTCGCAGATACCATGTGGAATGTCCTTTTCCTGTTGCAAAGTTACAGTTTGCTTTATGGGAATATTGCGCATCAAATCGTTGAATTGCTTCGTCGTACAGAAGGTTCCTTCTTCATCGTGGAGAATGTAGCGATTGATGTTTTTGCAAAGATCTGTCATCGGCAATTCTCCCATGCCATAGACAATCATGTCCGCTCCGCTATCTGTAAGAATGCATGGGCGGAGTTTCTCTTTCCAATAATCATAGTGTGTGACGCGTCGTAAAGAAGCCTCGATGCCACCCAATACAACGGGAACATCGGGGTATAGTTCCTTGAGAATCTTGGAGTAGACAATGGTGGGGTATTCAGGCCTCATGTCGTGGCGGCCATCAGGCGTGTATGCATCTTCCGAGCGTAAACGTCGATTGGCCGTATACTTATTGACCATGGAATCCATACACCCAGGAGCAATACCAAAGAACATCCTAGGGCGTCCCAATTTTTTGAAGTCTCGGTAATCGCCATGCCAGTCGGGCTGTGGCACAATGCACACGCGATATCCTTCGGCTTCGAGTAAACGACCTATTACGGCAGCTCCGAAAGAAGGGTGATCTACATAAGCGTCGGCTGAAAATAGGATGATGTCTGCAACATCCCAACCGCGGAGGTCCATTTCTTTGCGTGTGGTTGGAAGCCAGTCTGTTAATTGCATGCTATGATGTGTGGTGATTTATGAGTAATGGTTAAGGTCTGCCAACCTGTGATTCTCGATGGAGGTATAGCACAAGCTATCTAGCTTGTCGTAGTCGAAGGTGAAAAAACGTAAGGTGTTGTTGTTCATCACTTTCATAAAAAAAGAGGAAGGCAAATATTTTGCTCAACTTTGGTAACAGATTACTTGCCTTTCTCCTATTCTAGGGGGAGATGCTATTTAGATGAAATGATAAGCCTCTCTTGACTATTTGTGCCTAGGCTTCTGTGGAAGATGTATCTTCGACGAGAAGAGAGTGGGTCTTCTCCCATTCATGGTATGCTTGGATGAGATTTTTGAGTCCGAAAGCCTTCATCTTGTCATGGTAGATTACGTCAATGCAGAGGTCTAGCAATTCCTTCGTGTTTTCAGTGCTAGATGCGATGAGCGAACGGATGCTTAGTTTCAGTTTGTCGAGTTCGGCTTCGGTTATGTAGCCAGTAGAGTTGATAAGTCCATTGAAGAGGTTGTACTTATGGATAGTGCACATATTCTGGTCGGTAACGTTCATGTGACGTGTGCCGCTTTCGTTGAGTTGAATGTCGTACATGTTGAGTAGATTTAATATAAAGTAGTAAAAGTTATTTTTTGATTTGTGATTTTGCAGCCGCATAAGCTTTTTGCCAATTAGTGTTTAGGCAGAAAGGCGTTAATTCTCCGCCATCGTTGACAAAGGCCATGGTGGTTTCTTGGTCTTTATCGTCAAACAGAGGATTCGACACCGAAGCATCCATGAAAAGCATGATCTTCTCCTTGCGTTTGTCTTCGCTCATCTTTTTGCTCTTAATAATTTCATCGAAAAAGAATGTGATGAATTCAGAGAGATAGTAAGCTTGCGTGTCAAGAAAAGCGGAGGGCACAGAGTCTGTCTCTTCGAAGGCTTTCTTCTTCATATATATAAGGGCTGTACGCTTAAACTGTGCGATTTGCGTCTGTGTGAAACTACTCGTCGGTGAATTGACAATGCGTGTGGCGCTTTCTAGTACAATATTATATACGTCTTGAGCTTTAGCTGTGTTGTCGAAACAACTCATGAGCAGAGATATGACGAGCAGGAGAAGTCTATTCTTCATAATGTAATGATGTTTTGAAATGGATAGCGCAGTCTGATGAGAAGCTTTGCAAATTTTCAATCAGTGCACTCGGTTGGCATTTTGTTTCACAAATGAAGCCCAAGAATGTGCTACATTGGCATTGTGCTCAGGTCGTCCGCTTTGTAGAAAATGGCAATAGGCTGCACCAAGAGCATCAGTAGCGTCGAAGAAAGGAAGCATGTTCTCATTGGAAATATGTAGCATTCGTTGCAGCATGGCTGCTACTTGCTCTTTGCTCGCTTGCCCATTTCCTGTAATAGCCTGTTTAATTTTCAGAGGCGCATATTCATGGATGGGTACGTCGCGACTGATGGCAGCAGCGATTGCTACTCCCTGAGCGCGTCCAAGTTTCAGCATACTTTGCACGTTCTTGCCAAAGAAAGGGGCTTCGATAGCCATTTCATCGGGTTTGAATGATTCGATGATGCCAATCACACGTTCGTAGATACGTCCGAGCTTGAGATATACGTCTTTGCATTTTCTAAGATCTATCACACCCATGGCTTCCATAGAAACCTTGCATCCGCTGATTTTGATGACACCATATCCAAGCACGTTTGTGCCAGGGTCAATGCCAAGAATTATCTTTTCTGGGATTGTCATAGTGCAAAAATACACAATGAAGCGCAATTCTAAGCATTTATTTCTGCAAAATTTTCCTATTCTAAGATTAACTTGTATATTTGCAACATGCAGTAATTTGCAAAAAGAAGATTTATGCTTAGGAGTAACAATGCTTCGCGTAAAAAGGAATGCAGATTATCGCTTACACAATAAACTAACAAAACAATGAAACGTTTATTATCTTTCCTCTTTGCCGCAGTGGTTTGTACAACCATGATGGCGCAAGCTGTAATTAAGTTTGAAAAGACTACTTTGGACTTTGGCACATTTCATGAGAAAAAAGTACAAGTAGGAACTTTTGTATTTACTAATACGGGGGATAAGCCCTTAGTAATTCAGCAGGCTTATGGATCGTGTGGCTGTACTGTAGCTACTCCTCCTAAAGATCCGATTGCTCCAGGTGAAAAGGGGGTGATTAAAGTGTCGTACAATGGGAATGGAAAGTTTAAAGGTTTCTTCAAAAAAGCCATAACAGTTCGTTCCAATGCTTCAAATTCAATTGTTCGTGTATACATCCAGGGCAATATGCTTGTGGATGAGTAATTTTAAAGAACGATTGCGTAGAGCGACTATGTCCTATGTCCGAGTGAATTTTAGCTAGAAGAACATAGGATACTTCTGCTAACGAAGAAGAAATCATTTCGTAAGGAACATATTTATTATTACGTGCACAATAACAATTTATGAATAGCAATAACTACCTCGTCGTTTTAGCTGGAGGAGTCGGAAGTCGATTTTGGCCAGTTAGTAATGAGTCATTACCCAAGCAATTCCTCGATATACTTGGCTGCGGACGCACATTGATTCAACTTACCTTGGACCGTTTCAAGGGGCTCATTCCAAATGAGAACGTTTGGGTGGTTACCTCGGAAAACTATAGGCAGATTGTAGAAGAGCAACTCCCTGATATGCCTAAGCAGAATATATTGTGCGAGCCTTGTAGACGTAACACCGCTCCTTGTATTTGCTACGTGAGTTGGAAAATCAAAAAGCAGAATCCGAAAGCAAATATTGTGGTTTCGCCTGCTGACCACGTCGTGATGGATACAAAAAGTTTTCAGGAAGCCGTGGACGACTCTCTATCGTTTGCAGCAGAAACGGATGCAGTTGTTACTATAGGCTTGAAACCCACACGTCCGGAAACGGGCTACGGATATATCAAAGCTGATTTGAGCTATTCTTCATCGCGTAAACAGAATATCTTCCGTGTGGACGAATTTAAGGAAAAGCCCACACTTGAAGTAGCCGAGGAATATGTGAAGCGTTCTAATTATTTATGGAACTCTGGTATATTTATATGGAATGTCAACACCATTATTAATGCTTTCCGTGTATATGAACCGCAGATTTCTGGAATCTTCGAGGATATGTTGTCTGTCTATGATACCGACCAAGAACAATCAGCCATAAACAAGGCATATCCTCAGTGTGAGAATATTTCGGTGGACTATGCAATCCTTGAAAAGGCAGAAGAGATCTTTGTGTTTCCCGCCACGTTTGCTTGGAGTGATTTAGGAACATGGAATTCCCTTCGCGAGCAATCGGAAAAGGATCAGTATGGAAATGTAAGCATAGGTGAAAATATAAAATTCTTTGATACATACAACACTATTGTACATGCTTGTGGTAAGAAAGCTGTGGTAGTGGAAGGGCTTGATGGCTATGTGGTGGCAGAGAAAGATGATAAATTGCTAATATGCAAACTCTCAGAAGAACAACGTATAAAACTTTTCCACTAATATCCATCAGAATATAGGCAATAAAATCTCCAATAGAACGAATGTTCTCAGACACAATCTTAAATTGGTATGCGTGCCATAAGCGAGATTTACCATGGCGAAATATCTCCGATCCATACAAAATATGGGTGTCGGAGATTATTTTGCAACAAACTCGTATTGCGCAGGGACATGCTTACTATGTGCGCTTTCTTAAAGCATTTCCCTCGGTAAGAGCCTTAGCTCTTGCTGAAGAAGACGAAGTAATGCGCCAGTGGCAAGGTTTGGGGTATTATAGTCGTGCGCGAAATATGCAGATAGCAGCCAAGCAAGTGATGGAGGGCGGAGGCGAATTTCCTACAACGTATGAGGGCGTTAGAGCACTCAAAGGAGTCGGTGATTATACGGCAGCTGCGATTTGTTCATTCGCGTATCATATGCCTTATGCCGTAGTCGATGGAAATGTTTATAGAGTGCTGAGTAGATATTTTGATGTGACTGTTCCCATTGACACGGCAAAAGGTCAGAAGTATTTTGCTCATCTTGCACAATCCTTACTTCCAGCACATGATTCCCACGACTATAATCAAGGAATTATGGATTTCGGTGCTATCCAGTGTGTTCCCTTAAACCCCAATTGCGAAGTCTGTCCGTTAGCAGAGTCTTGTGCAGCTTTGGCGCATGGACACATAGACCATCTGCCAATAAGAACGCATAAAGTAAAGGTGCGCAATCGCTTTTTTGCCTGTGTAAAAGTAGTTACTCCCGATGGCGTATGGTTACGAAAGCGTACCAATAACGATATATGGCAAGGATTATATGAGTATGTTTTGATGGAGTTTAGCAAAACACCTCGTATGCCACAGGTGGTGGAGTGCCTGAGTTCATCTTTCCAAGTACCACAAGGAGGAACTTGGACAATGGTGAAAAAGAATGTGCGCCATTTGTTGACTCATCAAATGCTTAAAGCCGACTTTTATGAGTTAAGGTTCAACAAGTCAATCCCCATTAATCCTTCTTATATTGTAGTAAAGGAAGAGTGCTTAGCTGACTATGCCATGCCGCAGTTACTTCAAAACGCTTACTAAAGTTTCGCCTAAACCTAAAAAGGATACCCTCTAAAATATATAGCAAAACAACATAAATCAACCAATCAATATGGCTCGTAAACGCAAACCCTTACCCATTCTGGAAAATGTGACCATTACGGATGTCGCAGCAGAAGGAAAGGCCATTGCCAAAATAGATAATCTTGTAATATTCGTTCCCTATGTAGTGCCGGGCGATGTAGTAGATCTGCAAATACGCCGCAAGAAACATAGTTATGCAGAGGCAGAGGCTATTCGTTTTCATAAATATTCTGAGAAACGAGTGAAGCCTTTCTGTCAGCACTTTGGTGTGTGTGGCGGATGTAAATGGCAATGTCTTTCTTATGAAGATCAAATTCATTATAAGCAGAAGCAAATTGTGGATAATCTGACGCGTATCGGCAAAGTGGAGCTGCCCGAGATAAGTCCTATCTTGGGAAGCAAACATCAGACGCATTATCGAAATAAACTAGAATTTGGCTTCTCTAATAAGCGTTGGCTTACGTTTGAAGAAGTAGCATCAGGGAAGAAATTTGATGTGATGGATGCAGTAGGCTTCCATATTCCAGGTGCATTCGATAAAATCCTCGACATAGAATGTTGCCACTTGATGGATGATATCAATAATCGCCTTCGCAATGGCATTCGTAGGTTTGCTTTAGAAAACCATATAAGTTTCTACGATATTCGTGGTGGACATGGTTTGCTTAGGAATATGATGATTCGTACATCGGCCACCCATGAGATTATGTTGCTCATACAATTCTGTATTCATACGGATGAAGAGCATGAGCAAGCCATGTCTGTGATGGAATATGTGAAGGCTACATTCCCAGAAGTGACATCGTTGCTTTGGGTGAACAATTTGAAATGTAACGACACCATTGGCGATCTCGACATACAGACCTATCATGGTACAGATTTTATCTATGAAACGATGGAAAACCTTCGCTTTAAGGTAGGTCCTAAGAGTTTTTATCAGACCAATACCGAACAGGCCTATGAACTTTACAAGGTGGCTCGACAGTTTGCAAAGCTCACAGGCAAGGAACTTGTATACGATCTCTATACAGGTACGGGTACAATTGCAAACTTTGTAGCCCATCAGGCCAAACAGGTTATTGGTATAGAATATGTACCTGAAGCTATTGAAGATGCAAAGGTAAATGCACAGATCAATCAGTTAGACAATACACTCTTCTATGCAGGAGATATGAAGGATATCCTAAATCAAGAGTTTATTGAAAAGCATGGACGTCCCGATGTGATTATCACAGATCCTCCTCGTGCTGGAATGCACGCCGACGTGATTAATACAATTCTTTTTGCTGCTCCACAACGAATCGTCTATGTAAGTTGCAATCCTGCCACGCAGGCACGTGATTTGCAGTTGCTTGATGCTGACTATCAAGTGATGGCCGTACAGCCTGTGGACATGTTCCCACAGACACATCATGTGGAGAATGTCGTGCTGCTTGAACGCAGAAAGAATAAGAATATTTAGACATGAGTACTGTACATCGGCACAATCCATTGCTACGTTCTAAATTGATGACACTTCTTAGGCAAGCCGATGCGGAGGCGATGGCCAATTTCCTTTCTGCACTTTCTGTGTCTGATTTTCGTACGGCGGGATTTTTGCTTTCAGAAGAAGTTCTTCCAACATCAGAGGAACAGACGTTTTGGACATTCTTTGTGGCCATAGTACCATTGCACCCTAAGGCTTATTTAGGAACTTTCCTCAAAGCTTGCGTCAGCATGTATCGCAGACATCGGCTCTCGTTGTCGACAGAAGCTTTGCAAGCATTCGCAGCAAGTTGTACGCCTATAGATCGCAAGAAAATACTTGAAACGCTCTTGCCTGTGATGCATACATCGGATGAAGTAGGCTTGCTTATTCAGCTTTTCTGTCGAGAAGAAACGAATGCTCCGCTTATTTATCTCATCAAGGCACACACAGTGCAAGCTTATTATCAACTATTCTTGCGACTCAAAAAGGAGGAAACGTCAACAGTTCGTTCATGCATCCTCTCACTTATGAAGATGAATGATGCACTCTCCTTCAACATGGCAAGTCTGATGAAGCGCTATTTCGATATTCCTAATGTTCCAGGCAGCTTCTCACTTCAGGTTAATGATTATGAACTTAGCCGAATGGATCAAGGCTATGATGCTTTTGTGAAAATGCTAAAGAGATAAAGTAAACCTCTGCTCGCCACTCGTTTACAATGTTCGCGTAATCATTTGCATAAGAAAAAATACCTTCAATAACAATGAAAAAAATACTATTCATACTCGCTGCATCGTTCTTGCTTGCCATTCCTATGGTAGCACGCAAGTCTAAGTCTGTTGCTTCTGCAACTGCCCCCCAACCAGCTAGTACCACTCAAAAAGGACTGTTCTCTGTGACAAAGACAGGTACAGATTGGTATTTCTCTATTCCCGATTCTCTCATTGGCCGTGAAATGCTCGTCACTGTTCGCTTTACTTCCACTCCAGCTAATACAGAAACGTATGGAGGAGAAATGGCCAACGAGCAGACGATTTATTTTGAAAAATCTCCTGATGGAAAACTTCAAATGCGTGCACGTTTGCTCGTTAATAAGGCCGATTCTACAGATAAGATTAATCGTGCCATTGTAATAAGCAACGAAGATCCAATAATTGCTTCGCTAAAGATAGAGTCGCATGTGAAGGATATGTATAAAGTTAAGGTAACGAATCTTTTCCTTGAAGATAATGCGGCCTTGAATGTGTCTTCCTCTCTCAAACAGCAGCTAGGATTACAAGCTCTCATAATGGGAAGTTCATATATCGAAAGTATAAAGACCTTCCCTATGAACACCGAGGTGCGCACTATAAAGACATGGATGTCATCGGGTAGTCGCACCATTGCATCGTCTAACACGGGGAAAGTAACACTCGGACTTAATGTGTCCTTTGTGCTCCTTCCTTCTAATCCTATGCCCCGTCGTTTGTTTGATCCGCGTGTGGGCTATTTTACGGATTATTTTACTTATTTCTCCGATAATCAGCAGCGCATTGAGCCCAAACGTTTTATCACTCGTTGGCGTTTGGAACCGAAGGATAGCGCAGATGCCGAGAAAATGAAGCGTGGAGAACTCGTAGAGCCCAAGAAACCTATCATCTATTACATCGACCCAGCCACTCCGAAACAATGGCGCCCTTATCTTATTCAGGGCGTGAACGATTGGCAGAAGGCTTTTGAAAAAGCGGGTTTCAAAAATGCAATCATGGCCAAGGAATGGCCCGAGAAAGACTCTACTATGTCGATGGAAGATGCTCGCTATTCCTGCATTCGCTATTTGGCTTCGCCCATGGAGAATGCTTACGGACCGAATGTTCACGATCCTCGTACAGGTGAAATTTTGGAAAGTCACATCTGTTGGTATCACAATGTGATGACGCTCGTTCATGATTGGTATATGATTCAAGCTGGAAACTTGGATGACGCTGCTCAGAAAATGAAGTACGACACCGACTTGATGGGACAATTAGTACGTTTCGTATCTTCTCATGAAGTGGGGCATACGCTCGGCCTACGCCACAATTTCGGTTCTTCGTCCACGGTTCCTGTAGACAGTCTTCGCTCGCGTGCATTCGTAGAAGCTCATGGTCATACTCCTAGCATCATGGACTATGCTCGTTTCAACTATGTGGCTCAGCCCGAGGATAGCATTACGCATGCAGGAATTTTCCCTCGCATTGGTGATTATGACTGTTGGGCTATTGAATGGGGTTACAAGCCAATGTGGGATGCTTATGACGATGTGAGTGACCATTGGGAACTCGAAAAGCTCACTACGGAACGTCTCAATGGTAATCGTCGTTTGTGGTTTGGTGATGGTGAAACTAATCGTACGAACGATTCTCGTTGTCAAACGGAAGATTTGGGTGACGATGCCATGAAGGCTAGCACTTATGGTATCATGAATCTAAAACGAGAACTTCCTCAACTCCCCACATGGACCTATCAAAGTGGTGATATCTATGGCAGCAACCTCTCAAGCATGTATGCTCAGGTGGTCAATCAGTTCTATCGCTATTGCAATCATGTGATGCGCAACTTAGGCGGCGTTTATTGCGATTATAAAACAGTGGATCAGACAGGCGCTGTTTATTCTGACGAACCTCGTGAAAAGCAAGAACGTGCTCTTCAGTTTCTCATTGACAATGTGGTGAAGCAGCCCAAATGGTTGATTAACGTGTCGTATGCAAATCGTCTGATGCCTGATATTCAGTCCTATCTTAATCGTATTGGTACGCGCTTAGTGTCAAGTATGGTCGAAGATCATTTGATCAATCGTCTTACTAGCACATATCCTGTCAATGATTATCTTCCTGCTCTTGTAAAAGCTGTGTTTGCGAGCACTGATGCAAAAGACTCTTACAGCCAAGCCTTACAACGCACGGTAGTGGAGGAATTGATTTCTTATTTCAAGTCAAAGCCTAATCGTCCCGCTACGGGCGTTGTTCTCCAGCAACTTCGCAGTTTACAGCACTTGTGCAATGCACGTCAGGCGAATCCTCATTTTGCAGCTTTAGCTGATATGATTGATCGCGCTTTGGTGGTGAAGTAAGAGTATATGACCCTCCCTTGAATAATCTTTACAATTTACAGATTAGACGGGAAGAATAAAATAATTCTGCCAACGGGCTAATATAACTAAAGTTTTCCATCCTATTTATTGGGGAAACTTTAGTTATATTAGCCCGTTTTGGATTGAGAAGTATGACGGTCTTATCACAATCTCCGTATTTCCTGCAAAGATAACAAACTTCTCCTTTTCAATTCTTCTAGACTACTCCTTGGGCCAACATTGCATGAGCCACTTTCATAAATCCTGCAATGTTCGCTCCCTTCACATAGTTGATATACCCATCAGCCTCAGTACCATACTTTACGCATTGATCGTGTACAGCAGCCATGATGGTGTGAAGTCGTAGGTCAACCTCTTCGGCATTCCATGAAATGTGCATTGCGTTTTGCGTCATTTCAAGTCCTGATGTAGCTACACCGCCCGAGTTGACAGCTTTTCCAGGGGCAAACGGAGTATGATGTGCATGAAAATAATCAATAGCTTCGGCGGTGCATCCCATGTTACTCACTTCTGCTACAAACTTTACACCATTCTTGCATAGCGTAGCAGCGTCTGCTTCATTCAGTTCGTTCTGGGTTGCACAGGGCAGAGCAATGTCTACAGGTTGAATCCATGGTTTTTTGCCCGCGTAGAATGTAGCTTCAGGGAAATGCTCTGCATAAGGAGCTACAATGTCGTCGCCCGACATACGAAGCGCTAACATATAGTCAATCTTCTCTCCGTTGACTCCTGCTGGGTCGTACACGTAGCCATCTGGTCCACTTAATGTGATTACTTTAGCTCCGAGTTCTGTTGCTTTCTTTACTGCGCCCCAAGCCACGTTGCCAAATCCTGAAATAGCAATCGTCTTTCCTTCAATATGTTCACCATAATCGGCCAACATTTGCTTTACGAAATAGAGTGCGCCATATCCAGTAGCTTCTGGCCTTAGAATCGAACCACCAAACTCAAGACCTTTTCCTGTAAATGTGCCTGTATGTTCATGCGTCAATTTCTTGTACATTCCATACATGTAGCCCACTTCGCGTCCGCCAACACCGATATCGCCAGCAGGTACGTCTTGATCAGGCCCCAAGTTACGCCATAACTCCAATATAAAAGCTTGGCAGAAACGCATAATCTCTGCGTCGCTTTTACCGCGTGGGGAAAAGTCGGAACCGCCCTTAGCTCCCCCCATGGGAAGGGTGGTTAGTGCATTTTTAAAAGTCTGCTCAAATCCTAAGAATTTCAGTATGCTAAGATTGACGGAAGGATGGAAACGTATGCCTCCCTTGTATGGGCCAATCGCATTATTGAATTGTACGCGATAGCCTAAGTTTACTTGTACTTCGCCCTCATCATCTACCCATGGCACACGGAATGTAATAATTCGATCGGGTTCAACAAGACGTTCAATCAGTTTGGCTCGTTCAAATTCGGGATGCTGATTGTACACATCTTCTACGGAGGTTAATACTTCGCGCACCGCTTGTAAGTATTCTTTTTCGCCAGGGTGCTTCTGTTCGAGTTGTTCAATAATTTTTTCTGTTTTCATGATAAGGTTATTTTGGGGAAAGAACACGTAAAAAAAAGCGTCCTCTCTCATAATATTCTTTACAAATGTATAGATTATTATTCAAATCCGTTCTAACTTAATTCCATATTTTCCTTATAATCTGCTATATAGCATATCAAATGTAACAAATAGATATGTGAAAAGAAGAAGCTAGTAAAGGAAGAACGCTAAAAAACATGGGCAAAATAAGGCAAAGTCGCACGATTTTCTTAACTTTGCAAAGTGAATTAAAGGCTTTTTGACGATGGCTACAAGGGCTCTTCGTGTAAAAGTCATACAGACGCACAGAAAAAGCAACTCTTATTCTTATAAATACATAATCATTCTTATGGAAAAAAGCGCATTACAGATTGCACGTGCTGCTTACCAGCCCAAGCTTCCCGCAGGCTTGCGTGCAGGTGTGAGCATTAAAGAAGGTGAACCTACTCAGAGTGTAGGCGATCAGGAAGAAATCAAGAAGCTCTTCCCCAATACTTACGGTATGCCGTTGGTAGAATTTGTACCCTCTGACGAAAAGAAAGAATATGCCCCGATGAATATCGGTATCATCCTCTCTGGTGGTCAGGCTCCTGGTGGACACAATGTAATCTGCGGTCTTTACGATGAGCTTAAAAAGCAGAACCCTGCCAACAAACTCTATGGTTTCTTGATGGGTCCTGGCGGTTTGGTAGACCATAAGTACATCGAACTGACTGATGCTATCATCGACGACTATCGTAATACGGGTGGTTTCGATATGATTGGTTCTGGTCGTACGAAGCTCGAAGAGGTAGATCAATTTGAAAGCGGCTTGAAGATTATCCGTGAACTTGGTATCAAGGCTATCGTAATCATCGGTGGTGACGACTCTAATACCAACGCTTGCGTTTTGGCAGAATACTATGCTGCTAAGAACTATGGTGTGCAGGTAATCGGTTGCCCTAAGACTATTGATGGTGACTTGAAGAACGAACAAATCGAGACTTCTTTCGGCTTTGATACAGCATGTAAGACTTATTCTGAAGTAATTGGTAACATCCAGCGTGACGCCAACTCTGCTCGTAAGTATTGGCATTTCATTAAGCTCATGGGTCGTTCGGCCAGCCACATCGCTTTGGAATGTGCACTTCAGTGCCAGCCCAACGTATGTATCATCAGTGAAGAAGTAGAAGAGAAGAATCAGACTCTTGATGATATTGTAACTTATATTGCAGAAATCGTAGCCAAGCGTGCTGCTAATGGCAACAACTTCGGTACAGTACTTATTCCTGAAGGCTTGATCGAATTCATTCCCGCAATGAAGAAGCTTATTGCTGAGCTTAACGACCTTCTTTCTACTCCTGAAGCCGCTAGCGTAAGTGCTGCCGATCAGCGTTCATGGATTCTTGGCAAACTCTCTAAGGAAAATGCTGCAATCTATGAAAGCCTGCCCGAAGGTGTGGCTAAGCAACTCACTATGGAACGTGATCCTCACGGAAATGTACAGGTGTCACTTATCGAAACTGAAAAGCTCCTTTCTGAAATGGTAGCTGTTAAGCTCGCTGCTTGGAAGAAGGAAGGTAAATTTGTAGGTAAGTTCGCTGCTCAGCACCACTTCTTCGGTTATGAAGGTCGTTGCGCAGCTCCTTCTAACTACGATGCAGACTATTGCTATGCACTCGGTACAAGCGCAGCACAACTCGTAGCTAACGGCAAGACTGGCTACATGGCTATTGTGAAAAATACCACAGCTCCAGCCGAACAGTGGGTAGCTGGCGGTGTGCCCATCACGATGATGATGAATATGGAGCGTCGTAATGGTAAGATGAAGCCTGTAATCAAGAAGGCGCTCGTACGTCTCGATGGTGCTCCTTTCAAGAAGTTTGCTGCTCATCGTGCAGAATGGGCTGAGAATACTTGCTTCGTATATCCTGGTCCTATCCAGTATTGGGGACCTACCGAAGTATGCGACCAGTGCACCAAGACGCTTGCTCTTGAACAGGGCAAGTAATCTTGAAGGCATAAACAGATTGTGAAGAACGGGATATAAATGATGAAAAGTCCTTGTTCTTTACAATCTCTTATAACTTTCAAAGAGTGGAAGACACACAGTTGTCGCCGAATAGCCAAAGCGGCTTAGCGTTTCTGCTGTCTGTCTTCCTCTCTTTATTTTTCTGATTTTCTAAGTCAGGTTTCCCATATTAAATGGGAAAAGACAAATACACGGTACTTACAAGAGTGAACAAACAGATAGAAAAACTATCAACGAATCATAATCATAGCCGAAAGATTGTATAATCTCTAAACGATCAAAACTCTCTCTATGTCTCTTTCATCATCTTCTTACCCTAGACGCACATCATCGGCACAGCCAAGACGTAAAAGTACTTCGGCTGCAACACGACGTGGGCAAACTAGTACGAAGAGTGATGCGCAGAAAGCAAGAAAACGCAGAGTAAGCAAAAGCCGAAAGCGTAGCAAGTTTAGAGTGTGGACTGCCACAGCTAAGTGGCGTATGCGTATGCTGGGTATTCGCCTTTTTGTGTTAGCTTTGGTGGGATTAGTTTGCTGGATGTTCTATTATTACGTAGCCAACCGATACAGTAGTAAGTGGCAAGCCATTTATGGAAATGAAATCTATCCAGAGGGATATTCTATTCATGGCATAGATGTTAGTCACCATCAAGGAGATATAGATTGGGAAAAGGCATCGCGTGCGGAAGTAGGCGGAGAACCTATATGCTTTGTTATCATTAAAGCTACGGAGGGAGTGAGCCATATTGACGAAAACTTCAATGAGAATTTCTATCAAACTCGCCAGTACGACCTCGTACGTGGGGCTTATCATTACTTCAAACCCAATCTTTCTGCCTCGCAACAAGCAAAGTTCTTTCTAAAACAAGTGCATCTAGAAGAGGGCGATTTGCCCCCAGTTCTAGATATAGAAGAACGGGGTAATTTAAATGTGAAACAGCTACAGAAAGCCGCCCTTACATGGTTGAAGATGGTAGAGAAACAATACAACGTGCCTCCCATTATCTATACCAATTACAAGTTTAAGGTAGATTATCTCAATACGCCAGAATTTAATCGCTATCCCTATTGGATAGCTCATTATTATGTGCGCAATCTTACTTATAAAGGTAAGTGGCGCTTTTGGCAACATACCGACTGTGGCACCATAGAGGGAATCAAGGGTAAGGTAGACTTAAATATCTACAATGGTTCGATGTATGATTTAAAGCATTTGTGTGTGGAGTAGTACTCCTCAGCATGAGTTCTTTGATAAGGGATAGGGGATAGTACATTGAAGCAATTGAGAGAATCTCTTATTTAAGTTTTGGATTTAGTATGAGCGGGCTGAAACTTAATATAATAAGCACCGCTTTGTAAGCATTCTTATATGCTTCTTCTCCTCATCTGTTTTTTGCAAAAACCGTTTTGTTTCTATTTACTCCCCTTGATTTTGCCGTCCGCAGATTTACTCTCTGCCGTCTGTAAATCATCATTCATTGCTTTACCGGACGGCAGCGGCAGCGCTACCACTGCCGTCCGGTAAAGCCCAAAATGCTCATCGAGCAATGAAAAGGTCACATTCATGGCACGCTTCAGTAAGGATATTGAAAACGAAAGATATAACATCTCAACTTTCCGATTTATAAAGGACGGGCTGATTTATCGTGCAAGTCGAATGCAATCAAGCATGCTTGAATTGCTGAGACGTAGCCGATAATGATGGTAAAAAACCAATGATTTTCATAGCCTAGAGCCCTGGGTTTCCCGTAAGCAGTGTAGTTATGCCCTGAAAGGAAAAAGTACAAATAATTTGTCCTAACTTTTGCCCATACAAATAGGGTGTAACTATACTGACTATGGGATACCTTAACACATGACAAAAGAGACTGCGCTGTAATTTTTTATTAGGTTTTAGCGCATTCATCTTATCCTTCACGGATAATTCCAGATTTTCTATTGTAATGGGCAATCGCAATATGTTTGTATTGTCCGTATTCAAATGGGTTCGTGTCTATCTTGTTACCAACTCATCAATGATGTTTTTGACACCAGTGCTGTTTATTTGTTTTCTAAAGTGTACGGTATAACCGTTTGCGGTCATGGCCTTGAAGAACTCCTCAGCACACGAAATCTTTGTATCCTCATCAGGTGATATATTCGTCTCCTTATCATACGCCTTTGTCTCAATCACGATGTTTAGTTCCTTAGAACCATCTAACTTCTTGACCACATACATAAAGTCCGGACTATAATTACTTGATGCTACCGTTGGAATACAGATGCTATGAGATGGTATTTTACCATATACAATGACTTCGTCAATCTCAGTCTTAATGTTCTGAAGTTCTAGATTTGAGTCATGAGCATAAGCGTCATAGAGGTACTTGACTGGAGGTTCGCCTGGCACGCACTTATTGCCTATGTATGCCTGAACTACTTCATCCTTCACCGTTCCATCCGCATTGGTAATCTTTGTTTCTTTCACCATATAGTTGGCTTGCTTATAGCGCACTAAGCCGACAAGTTGATTGCATTTCCAGTCATCCACAGTACCAATCAATCTAGTCAACGAGCTGTCATTAAACATTTCGTTGGTAAGTTGATAGCCGCCATTAGCTGCTTCACATATTGCTTTATGCAGTATATGTATCGGAATATTGGTGTGTCTTGATGCTCGCTTCAGAAACTCATTATAACAATAATGACGGTTGTGCAATGTCAGCTCTACATGAGTGCCTTCATTAGCCACAGCCACATTTCCCTCAAATTCCAAAACCTTGCGTGAAGACTCTACGGTTTGAAGAGAGAATATATGCTTATCCTTAATGATGGAGGGCAGTTCTGCTTCTATCTTCTTGTCAATTTCCTTATCGAAGTACAGAACATACTTCCTGTTCATTTGTGTCCATAGTTCTCGCAATTCCTCGAATCTTGCTTTACGGATATGAATCTTATCATTGCGGTTGCTGTTACGATTGATGATACGATTCGTATTCACTCCCGTCGTTACATCCTTGAACTCAGGATATTCCATCAGTAAATCGTCAAACTTCCCAAGCACCACTTTCTTGTCCATGTCAACATATTCTTTAGTCAGCAGTTCTGCAAATAACTTATTAACATCCATGTTGCGCTTCTCGGCAACCTTGATGATATCTTCGGCTGTGATAGAAAGCGGGCTCTTCTGGTCAGCGTCAAGTTCACCATTGATTTCAGCAACTAGTTTATTGGCAAAGTCCTTCTCCGTGAAATCTACAATATAGTTGAGCATAAAGGAAGAATCGCTGATGCGGTTTCCTGCACTATCAACAGGCAGACGTAGGCCACGTCCTACCTCCTGCAACTTACTAATTTCTGAACCACTTGAGCGCAACTTACAGATGGTAAACACATTCGGGTTGTCCCATCCTTCCTTCAATGTCCATTTAGAGAATAGAAATCGCAGAACATTGGGCTTACCTTCCTCGTCTGTAAAGTTCAAGAGTTCTTTTTTGCCATGAAGAATTACCTTCACCTCTTTGGCAATATTCTCATCCGAGTCGTTATTGTCCTGCGAGAAGTATCCAGCACATGAAGCATCTATGTTTTCAAGAGTAGCTTTCAGATAAGCCTCGTATTCAGGAGTGTTCTGTCGTTTCAGTTCCTTCTTTACTCTTGCATTCAATATATCGATAAACTTCTTTCTCAGCCAACCATCGTTCTTACCTTCTGGTCCGCGGAAACTTTCAATGCTATCTATAAAGAACAATGCAAGTGTCTTGATAGGCAGTCCTTCGCGACAGAAATTCTCACGCTCTGTCTCAAAATGGCGCATCAAGGCAAGCTCAATCATACCCTCTTGATAAGACACACCATATTGATCTGGGAAAAACTCTTCGCCAATCTGTTTCTCCTGACCATTGCTCAAACAGATACTATTCTTGCTGATAGCCTCTACAACAACGCCATCCATGTCATTATCAATAGAGCCAAGGCTATCACCTACATGAAGCGTGAAAGTATTACCTGTATTGTCTGCACTTGTCAACTTCATGTTGGCGCTATCACCTTTCACGGTTGATAACACCTTCACCTTCTTTTCAGCCTTCTTATCGCCAGGCAACTCCAAGTGCTCTTTGGCAACTCCTTTGATAAGTCCCTGATTAAATGAATCGGCAGCGTTCAGGTCATAGATGAGTTCTTGATAGTCCTTCACCGCATGTTTGTTCTTGCCTTTTCCTACTGTCAGTTCGGGGAAAGTAGCCCCATAGCGCAATACCAACTGAGGACGGAAATTCTCAATAAGCGCTGCATACGATTTGCTACCACGCTCCACACGATGCGGCTCGTCGATAATCAGCACAGGCTTAGTATCAGCAATAGCATCCACTGGACGATGGAATTCGCCCAGCATCTGGTCATAGTCCTCACGTGTAAGCAACTTACCATTGGTTATGAGCTGCGTATTGAGCAACAGTACATAGATTTTATGCTTGACATGGTGAGAGCCATAGAAGAAGTGACCTACTGCAGAAGGCATATTCAGACGTCCTTTTTTCTGTTGCTTCTGAGGTTCTAGCAAGCAAAGTTCTATCTCTGTATTGTAGTTGCACACCATCTCAAAGTGGCGTTTCACTTCTTGTTCCTTTAGAAATGATGCCGTACCAGCTTTGATAGGCAAGGTAGGAACGGCAATGATAAACTTGTTGAATCCACAACGCTTGTGTAGTTCAAACATGGTTCGGGTATAGACGTATGTCTTACCCGTACCCGTCTCCATCTTGATGTCGAGAAGACGATGATACGGCAAACTCTTTATCTTATCCGAGAGCATGTAATGTGTTACCCTTTGCCTTGTTGCCTTATCCAATATCTTCCCATTCTGGCGCACTATGCGTAAAGCCTCAGCATCGAGCTGTCGTTTCAGTAATGGGTTTTGGTGGACTTGTTGAGCAGGTTCTTGTATAGAAGCCTCTACCACTGTGGCAACGCCATCAACAGGCACCATTTGGTGTGCGAGGTTGTTTTCGAGTTTTAATTCCATGTAATTAAGGATATAATCTATTCATAATAGAATAAAATTTACGATATAACATAAACGTATTCCAAAACTCTTCTGATTTGAATTTCTGAACAAATTTCTTCTTATCTTCTAAATTCATATTAGTCAGAGCACTTGAGATCAATTTATGTCTAGCTATTTCATCTTGACAGTTATATATATCACGGTAATTTACATGACGTAATTCATACCATAATCTTCTTATATCCTTTAATGGGCGTATGTAAAGTTTTGCAGAGCTAACACATGCCCAGACATCATGATAATGGCGAATTGAGGGTTTTACTATGATTTCACCATTAACCCCATAATCTATATATTGTTGGATATCTGTTAAGTAATATGCTGGGAATGCATATTTTTCTTTTCTGATGCCATTGCAACACATAGGTGATCTTCCATTTTTTTCATCAGGAAAATTACCCAAACAAGAAGCCACTAAGTTGTTGTAGGCTACATTATGTGGATATGGTGGAGTTTCTTGATTTGTATTTCTTTCAAAATCCTCTCTAAGTATAACGTCCCCAATATTCAGATTTGGTGCAGCTTGGTAATCAGCAAGACGAGCATTGTTTGTGTTGTCATACCCTCTCGGAATAATATGCTCTAGTGAAATCTTCTCAATACCACCATTTGATGCCTTTTTGTTTAATTTTCGCAAACAATAGCAGCAATATCCATGTTGATTTCTGTATATTGCATCTATCATTCTTTTCTTGTAAATACCCGTGTTTGTTGATGAGAAACGGTTCCCATAACCATCTCTTTTATCGTAACATACATTTGAGTATCTACCAGTTGCAGTATCCAAACAGCAATTGTCCAAGTAATCTTTTACAACTTGGTCTCCCAAAACTTTATTGGTTGATTTATCTATAAAAATCATCTTACAGTTTTTTACGTTCTAGTTCTATACGACTATTTAGTTCTTGCACAGAAATATATTCCTTGTCCAAGATTTGCCGCTTTAAAACCTCGGCTTGTTCTTTTAAGTTATGGTTAAGCATGAACGCACATTCTGAGATAGCCCATTCTAACATCTCATTTCCACTGTTAACTTTCATTATCTCTTGAACACCTGTATTATAGTCCAGCCCGTAAATATCTGATGTTGGAATCGGTTCAACAGTATTTCGTTCCATCCTTAATATAGCATTTCTTTCATTTACTGTACTTACTCCTGTCAACACTAATGGTGAATGTGTAGAGACAATAAACTGGATGTGTGTGAAGGTCTTTGTCAGCCTTTCCAATACTGTTTGTTCCAATTCTGGATGCAGATGCAAATCAATTTCATCTATGATTGCAACACCCGTAATGTCTGTACTTGTTCCATTGCTTAGCAGAAATGAACGATAGGCTAAATCCAATGCAATATAAAACAATCGCTTATATCCTGCAGACAAAACTGAAAAAGCATACCGTTCCCTATCAGGAGTAACAATATTTACTTCTGTCCTGTTGTGGATACCTAATTCCAACGATGCCACTTCCATATTGTTACCATCTCCCTCAGAAAACAGCTGTAAACAAGTCGATATTTTACTTATCTCATTATTACATTCTTCTAATTCTTTTTTGCTTGCTTCTATAAAGGCGTTATACTTCTCTTTTTCTATTTTACCAGCCTTGTATCTATCCTCTATAAGTCTTATCTCCCTTGGAATAACCTCTTGACGGCTCAACTTATTTCTCAGTCTCTCTAACCATATATTGGTAAACCCTTTCTCTGAGTTCCAATCGGTATATCCCAGCTCTGGAAAACTATTCTTCAAATGAAAATTGCGCTTTGTTTCCTCTTTTCTGTTGCGTTGGTTAAAAAGAGTATAATGTGGATAACCGTCAGAATAATAAGCCAACAGCGGTAATTGGGGCGAAGGACAGGTATCCTTGCTCCATTTGTATAGTTCCAAAAACTCCTTTCTGTATCCCGACTTTCTCAAAGACATCTTTGGAGCAACTCCTGTCATATCCCAATCTAAAGGAAAATGCTCTCCGAATATTGCATCAGCATGAATGTTTATTTCATATTCAATCGGTTTGGCTCCTTCATAGTTACAATCTAGCACAGAGAAGCCTTCTACAGTAGGATATGGATTATTAAGTCTGAAAGTTTTAACGTCAATAACTTTCGCTTTCTTCCCTTTCCCTGTTTTCTCTTTTATTTCTTCGGAATACATCAAAAAACTCAATGCCTTATGAATGGCATGTATCAATGTAGACTTACCCGAACCATTCTTACCGAATAGCACGGTTACACCGGGTGCGAACTCAATGGTGTAGTCGCGAAAGCAACGGAAGTTGCTGATATGTAATTTCTTTAGATACATTGTATGTCGTCTTTTAATATCTTACATCTATGTTCACTGTTAAAGTCTTGTTGCCCTCCTTTAGCGTGCGGAGGTTCTTCTGCAGTTCCTCACGATGGGTGAAGCCGAAGCTGTAGCCGAAGATTACGATGTTGTGAGGAGAGAACGGCTCACCATTATACTTATCCATTAGGGCTGCAATGCTACTCTCGTCAAAATCACGGTCAGAATTGATCATATAGATATGGTCTCCTTTCCAGTAAGCTTTGTATTTACCCAGCATCACTTCCTCTGCATCATCGGTCAGACCATAACCATCTGCCACGAGCCATGTGCGGAGTACGGTCTCTAAGCCAAAGTCCTTTACTTCCAATGTGGTCAGAAGGTTATTAGATGGGTCAAAACGCTCCATTTGCAACAAAGCATCTTCCTTGGGTTCTTCCAAAGTGTAATGCTTGAAGCCAAGGTCGCCTGCAAAGAGTGGGTTCTCATCATGAATCTTTTTGGCGGCTCGCTTGATGCGCTCAAAACCCACATAATCATATGTTGTTGGATGCCCCAAAGATTCTAACCAATTTATAGTATTTTCTATTGTTTTTTTCTTAGATGCATCACAATTTTCAAGTCTATCTTTGAGATTAAATGGTAACTGAACCAATACAAAACTACAATTTCTTTCAGAGGTACAGTGTTGCATAACAGAATCTGCCGTAGTGGCACTTCCCCCAAAGAAATCTAATACAATACAATCCTGTGCATCAGCAAAGCTAAGTATCATGTTAATATATTTCGAAGGTTTGGGGTAATCCGCATATTCGCCCCCTAAAAGTGCTTTTAATTCTGTTGTTCCATTCTGATTATTTATCTCTTTATCCATCCAGATGGTTTTACGTTTAGTATTACGTTCACCATTATCTCTTTCTAAATAATCTTTTATATCAATATCATATTCCTGACGTTTTTTTACAAATCTTGGAACAAGTCGATATATCTCTTTATAACATTTTTCTTTACCCCACATCCAACGCCCATCACGTCCATCAGATTTTTGGGGGACTACCACTTCCCAACCTTCTTTTTCAGACAATGAGATTTCTTTTGTATCAGAATTTACATATATAGGGAAATACATATCTGGTCTATCAGTACGTAATGACGCAGATCCTCTCTGGCGTAGACCTAACAGCCTATATTTTTTGCCATCTCCATCATCATAACAATATTCTGCTTTCTGTTTTTCTGTTAGTTCTTTACCTTTCACTGAAGCCTGATCTTTATTTTTTGCATAGCATAAAAGATAATCATTAACCGTAGCTACAAAAGTATCAGATTGTCTTCCTCTTGGATTTGATTGAACAATTATCTGTGCTATCAGATTTTCCTCACCAAACACCTCGTCACACAACCTCTTCAGATTCGCCTGCTCATTATCATCAATAGATATAAAAATCACGCCATCGTCAGTCAGCAAGTCACGGGCAAACGACAAACGAGGCAACATAAAAGTGAGCCAAGCCGCATGGCTGGCACTTCCACGACGAGTCATAGAGAGAATACGCTCTGCACGTTCAGGAGTTACGTCCAAGCGTTTGGCAAGTTCCTCTGCTGTGAAGTTGAACTTGTCATTATACACAAAGCCATCAGAGCCAGTGTTATAAGGAGGGTCAATATAAATCACCTTCACTTTGCCGCTATACGACTTCACCAGATGCTGCAGCGCATCCAGATTATCACCACTGATATATACATTCTGGCTATCCTTGTTCTCTGGTTTAGCATTATGCTCCTCGTCGGGACGAATAAGTGTGGTAGTGTCCATATTAGTAAGCATACGGGCATAGTTCTTGCCCAACCAGTTGAACCAGCTTGTTTCGTCAGTAATGGTAGTTCCTCCTGGCAATGCAGCCTTGAAAGCCTCTATGTCAAATTCGCCGTCAGCATGGAAGCATTGAGGGAAGTACTTCTTCAGCGCATCCATTTCTTTCTGTCCCGCTACTGCATCAGCGTTGTGATTCATTATATCTTTAATCATATTCAAGTCATCTTGTCGTTAATCATTTATTGCCTCCAAACGCACCAGGTCGTTCACCTCCACATTTAGGAGCTTGGCAATCATCAGCAAAGTTTCCAGTGAGGGCTGGCTAGCATTCGTACACCACTTGCTGACCGTAGCTGGGTCCTTGTCCAACTGCTCCGCTAACCATTTGTTAGTTTTGTCCTTATCAGCCAATACGGCTTTAATTCTGTTCAATTTTCTGTCCATCGTGACACATCTTTAATATATAACTCAAGTTCTCTCTAAAGAAAGTTTTCTTTATCTCATGGGCGTGTGATTAGGTATACTCATCTTCATTTCGGATTAAGAGGGGTGAATGAACGTGCAAACTTGATTGCATTCGGACTTGCACGAAAATTCAGCAAGCTCAAGTTTGAGCCGAAAACTTGATAGCTAAGTATTATGCAAATATAGACAAATTCCTTATATAATGTGAACTATTCGCAATTAAAAAGAAAAATGAAGACCCTTCTTTAGCGTTTAGTTGGCGTTTGTTGTATTTTCAGTCCGCCCTTTTCATTTAGTAAACTTCAAGAATCTATAAGAGTTACCTATAAAGCAATACGCACACAAATCTCGGAAAGAGCTTGTGTGCGTATTGTCTTTATGGTAGATTCTGATGGCGAGTTGTGAATGGTTGGAATTAGTGGTAGGAGATGTGGAAACCTATAAGCTCACCCTATAACTGAGAGGTGTCTTTACAGGCATCCAATAATCTCGTGAACATCCTTCACACCATGCTTGTCGAGCCATTCGTTCATGCCTTCAATCACTTTGATTGTGGTAGTGGGGTCAATGAAATTGGCTGTACCAATCTCTATGGCTGTAGCGCCAGCCATGAGGAATTCAATGGCATCGGTGGCATTCATGATACCGCCTAATCCTACTACGGGGATTTTTACGGCTTTGGCTACTTGCCATACCATGCGCAATGCAACAGGTTTTACACAAGGGCCACTAAGTCCACCCGTACCTATGCTCAAGCGAGATTGATGACGCTCGATGTCAATGCTCATGCCCATCAATGTGTTGATAAGCGAAACACTGTCAGCTCCCTCTGCTTCTACTGCTTGAGCGATGGAGGCAATGTCTGTCACGTTGGGTGAAAGCTTTACGATAAGCGTTTTGTGGTAACGAGCGCGTACTGCTTTAACGACACTGGCAGCTCCTTCGCAAGTGACACCGAAAGCCATGCCTCCACTCTTTACGTTGGGGCATGATATGTTGAGTTCTATGCCAGGGATGTTTTCAAGCGCATCAATGCGTGCTGCACACTCAGCATAATCTTCTGGTGAATTTCCAGAAACGTTTACCAAAACGTTGCTTTGAATATCTTTAAGTTGCGGATATATATGTTCGCAGAAGTAGTCTACACCTTTGTTTTGAAGTCCCACACAGTTGAGCATGCCTGAAGGAGTTTCGGCCATACGAGGATAGTCGTTGCCTTCGCGTGGGTGGAGTGTAGTACCTTTTACAATGAATCCACCTAAACGGTTAAGGTCGATGAAATCGGCAAACTCAATGCCGTAGCCAAAGGTGCCTGAAGCTGTTAGTACGGGATTTTGGAGATGCAATCCTCCTATATTTACATTTAATCTAGCCATGATAACTTATCTGTATTAAATACGGGACCTTCTTTGCATACACATAGATTGTGTCCGTCTTTCATTTTTTCTACGCAGCACAAGCATGCGCCTAGACCACAAGCCATGAGATTTTCGAGTGAAGCTTCGCAAGGAACTCCTACCGAGGTTGCCCATCTAGCCACGGCCACCATCATTGGTTTGGGACCACAAGTGGAAACACTGTCAAACTTTTCTTTCGTCAAGATACTATGGTTTGTCACGAATCCTTTCTCGCCCATAGAAGCATCTTCTGTGGTTACGTAGATGCGGCCATATTGCTCAAAATCTTGCAGTTGCATTAAATCATTTCCTGTGCGTCCGCCAAGCAGGAATACGGGTTCGCAGCCAGCTTCGCGAAGTGTCTTTCCAAAATAGAGTAGGGGGGCTGTGCCCACACCGCCTCCTACGAGCAACACTTTCTTTCCGTTTGTCTCGGGGATGGTGAATCCATTGCCAAGAGGAAACATGCAGTTGAGTTTATCGCCCTTTTGGCATTGAGCTAAACGCTTTGTGCCATCACCTACCGCATGAATGAGGAGCCAAAGTTGATTCTTCTCATAGTCTACGAAGTTGACAGAGATGGGTCGGCGCAGAAAAGTAGTAGGAGAGTCGGGCACTTGTATTTCTACAAATTGTCCGGGCATAATCTCTGGTAGGATTCCATCAATGGGTTGCATTTTCAGCAGGATATAGCCCTCGCGTGGAATCTCCACCTCTGCTATTTGCAGGTCTTTTACGTATTTTTTCATGAAGATTGTTTGTTGCTTGATTCTTGTAAGTGCAAAATTACATAAAAGCTTTCGTGTGAAAGCATCAAAGCTGAAGATTTTGTTGCCGCGTTTCTTAAATAGAGCGCAATCTGTGGCCGCATAAATGCATGCAAGGATGGGAATGTAGGGGAAATATGTTGATATGTTTGGCATTAGGTAAAGGTAAAAGGGAGGTTCTATAAATTCTGATGTATTAGATGAGAAGCAAGGGGAGAATAATAGGGAAAAACGGAATGCAGACCATGGAACGTGGAAAATGTTTCCAATCTGTCTTTTATCTGAAAAAAATAAAACACTTTGAGAATCAAAGTGTTTGGTGGTCATAAACGCTCATGGTAAGAAGAATACTTTATAAAAAGTTACTGAAATGTTTGGTTAGTATTAAAAAAGTTTGTACTTTTGCACCGCTTTCGAGAAGAAACAAGGGCGTTTAGCTCAGCTGGTTCAGAGCATCTGCCTTACAAGCAGAGGGTCGGCGG
>ERZ1026901.63-NODE-63-length-91569-cov-111.595166_pt1 | contig 91569 bp, 81 predicted proteins | sample MGYA00380179_ERZ1026901 | MGnify/ENA primary metagenome ERZ1026901 (study PRJEB33269, sample SAMEA4719815) | human gut metagenome | biome: human-associated habitat; feature: organic feature; material: feces | place: Cameroon | collected 2013-10 ... | reverse complement strand
CATCATGTATACTGAAGACGAAATGCTCATGTTGTCGGGGATACAGCACTTTATGTTCTGCCCCCGACAATGGGCTTTGATACATATCGAACAGCAATGGGCTGAAAACAAGCTGACGACAGAAGGTCAGATTCTGCACAAGAACGTAGACAATCCCTTCTATCGTCAGAAAAATGGTGATGTCATCACGCTTCGCTCTCTTCATATTGCCTCAAAAGAATTGGGACTATATGGCATAACGGATGCCGTAGAACTTGTTCCTACTGATTCAGCAGAAGATGCCATTACTCATAACCGATACGAAGGTTACTGGAAACCATACCCTGTGGAATATAAAAGAGGACATCATAAGCCAGATGAAAGGGACGAGGTGCAATTGGCTGCACAGGCAATGTGCATGGAAGAGATGTATGGCATCAACATCCCGTACGGAGCACTGTATTACGATGAGGTGAAACGTAGAGAGATTATATCCATTTCTGAATCGTTGAGAAATACCACCATTCATTGTGCCAAGCAAATGCACGAGGTCTTCAAATCCGGTGAATTGCCAAAAGCCAACAAACAGCGTCATTGCAAGAACTGTTCGTTAATAAATATATGTATGCCGGAGATGAATGATTGCGTAAAAGTGTCAACCTATTTAAACAATAACCTATATGAGGATATTACTTAACACATTATACATAACCACACCTGAAGCCTATCTCAGCAAAGACGGGCTTAATGTAGTAGTATCCGTTAAACAAAACGAGATATTCCGTATACCCATCCACAACATTGAACAAATTGTCACCTTTGGATATATGGGCGCAAGTCCTGGTCTTATGAAATTATGCGCTGACAACAATGTCGCCCTAACCTTCCTTTCACCGCAGGGAAGATACATAAGCCGTTCGCAAGGTCCGACTAAAGGTAATGTATTGCTAAGAAAAGCCCAATACAAGAATTCGGATGAACCAAACTATGCTTTGCATATCAGCAAACTGTTCATTGGAGGAAAAATACAAAACTATCATAACATCCTACGACGTTTCATCCGTGACAATGGTGAAGACCATGACGTAGAAAGCGTAGCTGAATACTTGCATAGATGCAAACACCGTGTCTTTAATGCGGACAATATAGAAACAGTAAGAGGCATTGAAGGAGAAGCGGCAACAAAGTATTTCGGAGTGTTCTCACACCTGTTGCTGAACCAAAAGGAAGACTTCAAGTTTGAAGGACGAAATCGCAGACCTCCCAAAGACGCGGTCAACGCTATGCTATCTTTTGTATATACGTTAATATGCAACGACATAACAGCAGCCCTTGAAACAGTCGGGCTTGATCCTTACGTGGGATTTATGCACACTCTAAGACCTGGCAGACCGTCTCTTGCTTTGGATATGATGGAAGAGCTTAGAGCCTACCTGGGTGACAGGTTGGTATTGTCATTAATAAACAGAAAACAGATATCCATAAAAGACTTTGTCAAGCAAGGAGATGATGGTATAGTCATGACGGACTCTGCAAGAAAAACCATTCTGTCTGCTTGGCAAAACAGAAAAAAGGAACAAATCACACACCCATATTTAAACGAGAAGGTCAGCATTGGTCTTCTTCCATACATTCAGTCTATGTTATTGGCAAGGTTTATAAGAAAGGACATAGACGATTATCCCGTATTTTTAATCAAATAGCTTATGTTCGTACTGATTACCTATGACGTGAATATCACATCCCTGAACGGAGCCAAGCGTTTGCGCAATGTTGCAAAAGCCTGCCTAAACCATGGGAAGAGAGTTCAAAACTCAGTATTTGAATGCGTCTTGACCGAATCGCAATATATTATGCTTAAAAGTCAATTAGAGAACATTATTGACTCATCGCAAGACAGCATCAGATTCTATCTATTAGGCTCAAACTGGAAACGTAAAGTGGAGACTATCGGCAAGAATATGGGGATAGACGTCACTGGAGAACTGATAATCTGATATAAAGGGTGCGAACGTATAGTATTGCATAATATACAGCGACTTTCGCACTCTTTGAAAATCAAATAGATAGATTTATATACCCATAAGATTCACATAAGTATTCAAAAATTTGCATATTATTCGCAAATAATGTACTTTTGTAATATGATATTCAGACATTTGCTGAATATGCGGTCGCACCCTACGTGGGTGCGTGGATTGAAACTCACCGAGATTAGTCTTTAAACGGTCATATAAGTCGCACCCTACGTGGGTGCGTGGATTGAAACAAACTCAGCTTGAGCACGTTGACCTTCCGTTTTTGTCGCACCCTACGTGGGTGCGTGGATTGAAACATCCTAATATTTCAATTTATGTGTACAAATCCATGTCGCACCCTACGTGGGTGCGTGGATTGAAACTCCTAATAGTATAGCTTCCCAGCAGCCATATCAGTCGCACCCTACGTGGGTGCGTGGATTGAAACTACTTATACTATATTTTATTGTTTACATTGTTTGTCGCACCCTACGTGGGTGCGTGGATTGAAACAAAGATAGAATCTGAGAAAAACTCAGCATGGTTTAAGTCGCACCCTACGTGGGTGCGTGGATTGAAACTGATGCTGCTTATTATCCTACAAAGCTACCCTTTGGTCGCACCCTACGTGGGTGCGTGGATTGAAACTCGCAGTTATGCACACAACTACCGCATAACTAACGTCGCACCCTACGTGGGTGCGTGGATTGAAACATCACTCTGAAAGTAGCTCAAACTTTAAGCGGAAGTCGCACCCTACGTGGGTGCGTGGATTGAAACTGCTGCAAATCGTAGATTTATGATGGATCAACAAGTCGCACCCTACGTGGGTGCGTGGATTGAAACTGACGGCTTATGTAGGCTTTCACCTGCTCAACGTCGTCGCACCCTACGTGGGTGCGTGGATTGAAACCCACGTGCCTACAAATTCACCATCGGGGCAAAGGTCGCACCCTACGTGGGTGCGTGGATTGAAACTTTGAGGATGGAATCCAAAAAAGCGAGTTAAAAGGTCGCACCCTACGTGGGTGCGTGGATTGAAACATTATTGGCAAATGGTTTTTTGTGTACTTTGGTTGTCGCACCCTACGTGGGTGCGTGGATTGAAACTATACGCTACGACACAAGAAGCGGACCAACGGGAGTCGCACCCTACGTGGGTGCGTGGATTGAAACTCACGGTTGTACGTTCGTAGACCATCGGCTTGCTGTCGCACCCTACGTGGGTGCGTGGATTGAAACAGGATGACACATACGTTGAGCATATATCGTACCGTCGCACCCTACGTGGGTGCGTGGATTGAAACCTTCATGAAATCAAAAAAGAGGTCGGAAGCGGTAGAGTCGCACCCTACGTGGGTGCGTGGATTGAAACCACCATAAGCGCCAAGCTTCTCGCCTGTTGCGGAAGTCGCACCCTACGTGGGTGCGTGGATTGAAACGAGAACCTTATAAGGGACAACCGAACGATGTAAATTAGTCGCACCCTACGTGGGTGCGTGGATTGAAACATCACGGCAATAATTTTGACCTGTCCAAATTTTAGTCGCACCCTACGTGGGTGCGTGGATTGAAACGGGACGGTGAGAAAGGCTATGAAGGAGGCTGGACGTCGCACCCTACGTGGGTGCGTGGATTGAAACGCTCGTCGGGTGCAGGGCTAACAAGTCTGTCGTAGTCGCACCCTACTTGGGTGCGTGGATTGAAACGTATTCGCATAACCGAAACCCGCATTCGTACCATGTTTTACTCTAATAGTGACACATAGGTTAAAACAATACAAACCAGAAATGTGTAAGCCACAAATGATATGTATTGGATCTTATCGTTGCTGTCTGTAATAATACAGTATTGCCTATTAAGAAAATTGCCATTAAGTTATACGATACTTAATGGCAATTTTTTTATCACTTGTCTGCTTTACGCATAAGGTAGCCGGCGAATATTCTGGCAGCGCTCTCCACCTTGGCGGCGCAGGGACGCTTCTTGTAGTATTCGGCGGTGCGTGGTGAGGCGACGTAGGAAGAGTGGGCTTTCTCGTAACCGTTAAGTCCGAGAAGCTCGGCGCAGATGAGGGAGCCGTTCTGGGCTTCCGACTCATGGAGCAACTCCTGCACCACCTTATAGCATGCCGACTTGCCCTCACGGTCGGCACCTTCCGTCTGACCGCAGTCGAGTCCGACGAGGGTGACGATGCCGGAGACGGCACCACACATCATACGCATACGTCCTACTCCACCTCCAAAGCCGGCTGCAATACGCTTGGCAAGCTGGTCGTCAACGCCATAGAGGTCGGCGAAGGCTGCCACTACAGACTGACAACAACCGTAACCCTGCATGAAAAGGTCGACGGAGCGACGGACACGTTGCTCAAGTTCGGGGGTGAGAACGGGAGCGGCATTGAGACTTCCCTCACGGGCGAAGATGGCGCTAAGCTCGGCTTTATACTGCTGGCAGTCCTTGAAGACTATGCCGTGCATGCCGTAGGCTTTGGCTGCCTCGATGTTGTCCTCACGGTCGTCAGCGAAGACGCACTCCTCGGGGCGCAGGTGGAAGCGGCTGCAGAGGATGTCATAAATCTCGCGCTCGGGCTTGACGACGTGTTCCTCAGAAGAGATGACGCGTCCGTCGAGGAGGCTGAAGATGGGGAACTGCTGCATGGTCTGATGTACGCAGCTGCACCAGTTGGTGAGGCCGTAGAGACGATAGCCCTCTGCCTTGAGGCTGGTGAGGAGCTCGCGCATTCCAGGTATCTCGCCGAGGACGAACTCTGTATAGTGGGCGCCGAACTGCGCTATCTGATCCTTCCACTGCGGCATAGCCTCCTGCATGTCGGCTATGATCTGTGGGAAGGTGCGCGACTCGCGGTCGAGCCGCTCGTTCCACTTATCGTTCATGAGGTGGTCGTAGAACTGCTCTGACTCGGCATGTGTGGCGAAGTACTTGTCGATGACCACGAAGTAGTCGTAATCGACAAGCACCTTACCAAAATCGAATATCAAGTTCTTTATCATTTCTTCTTTTCTTTTAAAGCTGATTACTACGTATAGCTAAATAATCACCTTAAAAACATATCTTCCTGTCGGTATCAGGCTGCGCCTACTAATTAATAAATAAAAAATACTAATTAATAATTGTGTCTACTCGTCTGCCTGTTCCTCAAGTGTGTACTGGCTGGATCCGTCGAAGCAATGGGTGCAGACCTGGCACTTGGGCAAGCCGATGGCAGCGATGAGCTGTTCGATGGTGTTGAACTTCAGAGAGGTGAGACCGAGCTGTGAGCGGATTTCGTCCACCATGCGGTTATACTGCGGAGAGCCGGTGGTGGCATACTTCTCGAGGTCCTTGTTGGCGTCGCCTTCGAACTTCTCGATGATGCGTCGTGTGATAAGCTCCATGTCGCTCTTCGAGGACGTGAATCCGATGAAGGGGCAGCTGTAGACGAGGGGCGGACAGGCAATGCGCATGTGGCATTCCTTGAGACCAGCCTGATCGAAGAGCACCTTGACGTTGTCGCGGAGCTGTGTGCCGCGGACGATGGAGTCGTCGCAGAAGAGGACACGCTTGCCGTTGAGCATGGCCTTGTTGGGGATGAGCTTCATCTTTGCCACAAGCGAACGCATCGACTGGTTGGCGGGGGTGAAGGAGCGCGGCCATGTGGGGGTGTACTTGGCTATGCAGCGCTGGTAAGGCACGCCCTTTCCGGCTGCGTATCCCATAGCCATGCCGGTGCCTGAGTCGGGAATGCCCGAACAGCAGTCCACCTCCACGTCGTCTGTCTTGGCGAGATTAAATCCGTTTGTGAATCGTGCTTCCTCGACGTTCTTTCCTTCGTACGTGGATGTGGGGAATCCGTAATACACCCAGAGGAAGGAGCACACCTGCATCTTCTTGTTGGCAGGGCGCAGCTGTGTGAGGCTGTCGGCGGTGAGGCTGACAATTTCGCCCGGTCCGACGTTGTAGCACTCCTCGAAGTCGAGGTTAGGGAAAGAAGTGGATTCGCTTGAGGCGGCGTATGCACCGTCCTTCTTACCTATAATAATAGGTGTGCGTCCCCATGCGTCGCGGGCGCAGATAAGCGAGTCTTCGGTAAGAATCATCATGGTGCAGGAGCCCTTGATGGAGTGATAGACGTTCTCGATGCCTTCGCGGAAAGTCTTGCCTTGCGTAATGAGCAAGGCTACGAGCTCTGTCTGATTGGTGGAACTCTGCGAGAGTTCGGCGAAGTGCATGTTCTTGTCGAGCAGCTTCTGTGTAAGCTCCTCAATGTTGACGATCTTTGCCACCGTGCAGATGGCGAAGCGTCCAAGGTGCGAATTAAAGACGATGGGCTGTGCGTCGGTGTCGCTAATCACGCCGATGCCCGCCGTGCTGCCCTCAAATCTGTCGAGCGTAGACTCGAACTTGGTGCGGAAGTACGAGCTCTCCAGATTGTGGATGGAGCGTGTAAATCCTTTTTCCTTACTGTACATCGCCATACCGCCGCGGCGGGTTCCGAGATGTGAATTGTAGTCAGTTCCATAGAAAACGTCTGCCACGCAGCTTTTCTTGGAAATGGTGCCAAATATGCCTCCCATAAAAATCCTGATGTTAGAGTATCCAGTTTTTGAAAATAATGAGTGCAAAGTTAGTTATATTCCACGAAAAAAGTGGCATTGATGCTAAAAAAATCGGAAAAAGACACAACAATGTTAATTATAAGATGTATCTTTGCAGATAAAAAAGTCAAGAAAATTTCAAAATAATTTATATTATATGAGTTTGAAAATAGTTGTACTTGCCAAGCAAGTACCCGACACACGAAATGTCGGCAAGGACGCCATGACGGCGGAAGGTACCGTCAACCGCGCCGCTCTGCCGGCTATCTTCAATCCTGAAGACCTGAACGCTCTGGAGCAGGCTCTGCGCTTGAAAGAGCAGAACCCCGGCTCCACTGTAGGAGTATTGACAATGGGTCCTCCGCGTGCAGCCGAGGTGATTCGCCAAGGCCTTTACCGCGGTGCCGATACGGGATGGCTACTGACCGACCGCCTCTTCGCAGGCGCTGACACCCTCGCCACTTCTTACGCCCTTGCCACCGCCATCAAGAAGATCGGCGACGTGGACGTTGTTATCGGCGGACGCCAGGCCATCGACGGCGACACGGCACAGGTGGGACCGCAGGTGGCTCAGAAGCTGGGTCTCTCGCAGGTGACATACGCCGAGGAAATCCTCAAGTGTGAGGACGGCAAGCTGACCATACGCCGCCATATCGACGGTGGCGTGGAGACCGTAGAGGCTCCGATGCCGCTCGTGGTGACCGTAACCGGTTCGGCTGCGCCCTGCCGCCCTGCCAACGCCAAGCTTGTGATGAAATACAAGCGTGCCACGGCTCCTATGGAGCGCCAGCCCGAAGCAAAATATAACTACCTGTACGAGGAGCGTCCTTACCTCACACTCAACCAGTGGACAGTGGCTGACGTGGACGGCGACCCGCAGCAGTGTGGTCTGAGCGGCTCGCCCACGAAGGTGAAGGCCGTGAAGAACATCGTCTTCCAGGCTAAGGAGAGCAAGACTCTCACCGGCAGCGACACCGACATCGAGGGCTTGATAAAGGAATTGTTGGACGAAAAGATTATTGGATAATGAATAACGTATTTGTATATTGTGAGATAGAAGGCACACAGGTGCAGGAGGTTTCGCAGGAGCTTCTGACCAAGGGCCGCAAACTCGCCAACCAGCTCGGTGTGGACCTCAACGCCATCGTGGCAGGTACTGGCATCAAGGGCAAGGTGGAGGACCAGATTCTGCCTTACGGCGTGGACAAGCTCTTTGTCTTCGACGCCGAGGGACTCTTCCCCTACACATCTGCTCCGCATACTGACATCCTCGTAAACATCTTCAAGGAGGAGCAGCCGCAGATTGCCCTCATGGGCGCTACGGTTATCGGCCGTGACCTCGGTCCGCGCGTATCGTCATCATTGACAAGCGGTCTGACAGCTGACTGCACAGAGCTGGAAATCGGCGACTATGACGACAAGAAGACCGGCACTCACTACGACAACCTGCTATATCAGATTCGTCCGGCATTCGGCGGCAACATCGTTGCCACCATCGTCAACCCTGACCACCGTCCGCAGATGGCTACTGTACGTAGCGGCGTGATGCAGAAGGCTCTCTATGAGGGCAAGGCAAAGGGCGAGGTGGAATACATGGACGTGGCTAAGTATGTGCCCACCGCTGACTACGTGGTGAAGGTGCTCGACCGTCACGTGGAGGCTGCCAAGCACAACCTCAAGGGTGCTGCCATCGTAGTGGCAGGCGGTTACGGCGTAGGATCGAAGGAGAACTTCGACATGCTGTTCCAGCTTGCCAAGGAGCTTCACGGTGAGGTGGGCGCAAGCCGTGCCGCTGTGGACGCAGGATGGTGCGACCATGACCGCCAGATCGGTCAGACCGGCGTAACCGTCCACCCGAAGGTGTACATCGCATGCGGTATCTCAGGACAGATTCAGCACATCGCCGGCATGCAGGACTCAGGCATCATCATCTCCGTAAACAACGACCCGGACGCACCAATCAACAAGATTGCCGACTACGTGATTACAGGCACAGTGGAAGAGGTGCTTCCGAAACTCATCAAGTACTATAAAGCGAATAATAAGTAATGGCTAACTATTATACCGACCATCCGGAGTACGATTTCTATCTTAATCATCCGGAAATGCAGCGCGTCGTTGAGCTGAAGGAGCGCAACTTCGCCGACAAGGACAAATATGAGGATGCGCCCGTGGACTTCGAGGACGCTATCGAGAACTATAAGCGAGTGCTCGAAATCACCGGTGACATCGCCGCCAACATCATCGAGCCTAACTCTGAGGACGTGGACCTCGAGGGACCGCACCTCGTGGACGGACGTATGCACTACGCATCAAAGACCTACGAGAACATCGAGGCTACACGCCAGGCAGGACTCTGGGGCATCTCTATGCCGCGCCGCTATAACGGCCTCAACATGCCTATCACTCCTTACTCAATGGCTTCGGAGATTGTTTCGGCTGCTGACGCAGGTTTCCAAAACATCTGGTCACTTCAGGACTGCATCGAGACTCTCTATGAGTTTGGTTCTGAGGAGCAGCGCCAGAAGTATATCCCCCGTGTCTGCGCTGGCGAGACCATGTCAATGGACCTCACCGAGCCGGACGCTGGTTCTGACCTCCAGCGCGTCATGCTCAAGGCCACACAGGACGAGGACGGCACATGGCGTCTGAACGGCGTGAAGCGATTCATCACCAACGGCGATTCTGACATCCACCTCGTACTCGCACGTTCTGAGGAGGGCACACGCGACGGACGCGGTCTGTCAATGTTTATATATGACAAGCGCGACGGCGGCGTGACAGTACGCCACATCGAGCACAAGCTCGGTATCCACGGTTCGCCCACTTGCGAGCTCGTATACAAGAACGCCAAGGCAGAGCTTTGCGGTTCGACACGTCTCGGACTTATCAAGTACGTAATGGCTCTTATGAACGGTGCACGTCTGGGTATTGCCGCTCAGTCTGTAGGCGTAAGCCAGGCTGCTTACGACGAGGCTCTGAAGTATGCTCGTGAGCGCAAGCAGTTCGACACAGAGATTGTTAAGTTCCCTGCTGTTTACGACATGATTGCACGTATAAAGGCAAAGCTCGACGCCGGCAGATCTATCCTTTATCAGACAGCACGCTACGTGGACATCTATAAGGCCCTTGAGGATATCTCACGCGAGCGCAAGCTCACAGCTGAGGAGCGTCAGGAACTGAAGAAATACTCTCGCCTTGCCGATGCATTCACACCGCTGGCTAAGGGTATGAACTCAGAGTATGCCAACCAGAACACTTACGACGCCATCCAGGTGCACGGCGGTTCAGGATTCATCATGGAGTATAAGAGCCAGCGCCTCTATCGCGACGCCCGCATCTTCTCTATCTATGAGGGAACCACACAGCTGCAGGTTGTGGCTGCCATCCGCTACATCTCTAACGGCACTTACCTCAGCATCATCAAGGAAATGCTTGAGAAGGAAGTGGCAGAGGAGCTGAAGCCGCTGAAGGCTCGCGTAGTGGAGATGGTGAAGCTGTACGAGCAGGCTATGGAATACGTGAAGGAGGCTCAGGACCAGGAGACACACGACTTCCTCGCACGCCGCCTCTACAACATGACCGGCGACATCATCATGTCGCTGCTCATCCTCGAGGACGCCACACGTTCTGCAGAGCTCTTCGCAAAGAGCGCCAATGTATACGTGCGCATGGCTCAGGCCAACGTCATCGGCGAGCACGCTTACATCACCAACTTCACCAAGGAGGATCTTCCGAACTTCCGCGCTGAGTAAGGTAGAAAGACTGTAAAGAACAAATAAATATAATAAGGAGGCTATGCGCGACAAAATCGACATAGTCTCCTTTTTATTATATATTACTCAAGTTTAGACGACGAAATCTAAAACAAGAAAAACTAATGAAAACAAACAAATCACTCTTGGCGGCGCTGCCTCTCGTAGTGGCTCCGTTATACGCTTACGGCAAGGCACACAAGACGCAGGCTCCAAACATCATCTTCATCCTGTGCGACGACATGGGATATGGCGACCTCGCTTGCTACGGACAACCTTATATCTCAACTCCCAACATAGACCGCATGGCGGCAGAAGGTATGCGCTTCACTCAGGCATACGCAGGTTCGCCGGTATCGGCACCGTCACGCGCCACTCTAATGACGGGACAGCACTCAGGACATACACACGTAAGGGGCAACAAGGAATACTGGTCGGCTGAACATACCGTAAAGTACGGCAATAACACAGACTTTGCCGTAGTGGGTCAGGAACCTTACGACCCGGCTCACAAGATTCTGCCCGAGATGCTCAAGGACCGAGGTTATCGCACCGGAGTGTTCGGCAAATGGGCGGGAGGCTACGAAGGTTCGGCATCTACACCCGACAAGCGCGGCATCGACGAGTTCTATGGATATATCTGTCAGTTCCAGGCCCACCTTTATTATCCCAACTTCCTCAACCGCTTCTCACAATCGGCTGGCGACACAGCCGTGGTGCGCGAAGTGCTCGAGGACAACATCAAATACCCGATGTTCGGTCCCGACTACTTTAAGCGTCCTCAATACTCGGCACGCATTATCCATGACAAAGCCCTGGAATGGATAGACAGTCAGGATGCCAGCCATCCGTTCGTAGGCTTCTTCACCTACACACTTCCTCACGCCGAACTTGCTCAGCCCGACGACGAGATATTGGAGGGATACAAGAAGAAGTTCTTTGTGGACAAGACTTGGGGAGGACAGGAAGGTTCGCGCTATAATCCAGTGGAGCACACACATGCTCACTTTGCAGGAATGATAACCCGTCTGGACAGCTACGTCGGAGAAGTTTTCGACAAGTTACGCGAGAAAGGACTCGACAAGAACACCATCGTGATATTCACGTCAGACAACGGTCCTCATGAGGAAGGCGGCGCCGACCCTGAATATTTCGGACGCGACGGTAAGCTGAAAGGTCTGAAACGCCAGTGCTACGAGGGTGGCATACGCATCCCGTTCATAGCATGGTGGCCGGAGCATATAAAGGCGGGAAGCGTCAGCGACCTTCAGTTTGCCTTCTACGACCTCATGCCTACGTTCTGCGACCTTGCCGGTGTGAAGGATTTCCGCCGCCGTTACACCAACAAGCAGTTACCTGGCGACGGCTTTGACGGCATCAGCATAGCCCCCACCCTGCTCGGCAACGCCGACAAGCAGCAGAAACATGACCATCTGTACTGGGAATTCCACGAAACAGACCAGATTGGTGTGCGCCGCGGCGACTGGAAGTTAGTGGTGGTGAAGGGAGAGCCACGCCTCTACAATCTCGCCAACGACATACATGAGGACAACGACTTGGCTGCTGTGCATCCGGAGATTGTCCGCGAACTGGTGGACATTATAAAGAAAGAGCATCGTGACAACCCGATGTTCGAGGTCACGATGCCCAAATTTTAAATTTCGTAAATGAGAGCTAAAGCCATTTCAGAGCTTTAGCCTCTTGTTATTTCGCCACAGATACTGCGGTCCATAAGGCTGCGTATGGTATGGCAGTCCTTGTATTTGGCCTGCAGGAACATCAACTTAGTGACGGCACTCTCCACGGTGCTGTCATAACCGCTCACGACGCCGGCTTCCTTAAGATGGAAGCTGGCTTCGTAACGTCCCATCTTTACGCTGCCAGCCACACACTGACTGATATTGACGATTGTTACACCGCGCATCGTGGCTTCCTTGAGAAGCTGGATGAGCCACGGCTTCTGAGGAGCATTGCCGCTGCCGTAACTGCGGAGGACGATGCCACGCAAGTCGGGCACATCGAGGAAGTGGCGCACCACGTTCTGCTGGATGCCCGGGAAGAGCGAGAACACCACGACATTTGGATCTAAAGCCGTATGAGGAATCATCGGATGCGAATAGTCGGGCTTGAGGATGTAGTGAGGATGGAAGTTGAACTCGATGCCAGCGTCGCAAAGCAACGGATAGTTGAACGAATTGAAGGCATTGAATCCATCAGCGTTCTCCTTCGTACTACGGTTGCCGCGAATAAGCTTTCCGCTGAAATAGATGCAAACCTCCGGCACCATCGGATGTCCCTCTTCGTCGCATGCCGAAGCAAGCTCTATACTGGTGACAAGATTCTCCTTACCGTCGGTGCGCAACTGACCAATCGGCAACTGCGATCCGGTAAGAATGACCGGCTTGGTAAGATTCTCAAGCATAAACGACAAGGCACTCGCCGTGTAAGCCATGGTGTCTGTGCCATGAAGGATGACGAAGCCGTCGTAACTGTCATAGTTGTCTGCAATGATGCGCACGAGCTGTGCCCACCTCCTAAGCGACATGTCAGACGAGTCGATAGGAGGTGTGAACTGATAAGTGTCAATGTCAGTCTGCAAGTAAGCGAATTCTGGCAGATTGGCAATCAGGTGTTCAAAGTTAAGAGGCTCAAGCGCTCCTGTCTGCACATTGCGCCCCATTCCTATAGTACCGCCAGTATAGATAAGCAGCACTTTGTTGACGCGTGTATTTGCTCTGTCGTTGTTCATCATTGTACTTTTTTAAGGGGATTTGTTTTTAATGACCTTTGCAAAATTAATATAAAATTATGATATTCCAAGTTGTTTTGCCAAGCTTTTTATATACGAAACGCCTGTATTTACAATATTTCACTGAAAACCCCTAAAAAACACGAAATTATAGCTCATCAGCGACAATATGCCACATAAAACATCGAATAGAAAGTAGCGGAAAAGCTTCACGCTTTCATTTTGACAGCCGACAAAGCATCCAAACCTGACAATATAAATATATAAAACATTCGTATAAGGCACCTTCAAAACATCTCAAATAAAATAAATCGACAAAAAACTTTGTAGAGTCTGAAATAAGTAGTATTTTTGCACCAAAATTCGTATACGATATAATTGCATCGCAGATTTTTATGAAGAAATTATTTATTCCAATTGTTATTATGACGATTGTTTTGCTGCTCAACGCTTGTTCGTCAGCAAAGCAGATCACCTATTTCCAGAACATTGATTCCATTAGTTTGGCAGCATCCAAAGGACTTTTCGACGCCCGCATTATGCCGAAGGACCAGCTGACCATCACCGTCGTTGCTTCCGACCCGTCAACATCCAAGCCGTTCAACCTCTCTATTCAGAGTACGCTTAGCGCTGACGGACGTCTTAACTCCTCCACTGGCACACTTCTGCCGTATCTGGTGGACAACAACGGTGATATAGACTTCCCCGTAGTCGGCACCATCCACGTTGCCGGACTCACCAAGGACCAGTGTGAGGAACTCATCAAGGAAAAGGTTAAGCCTTATCTCTCCGAATCAGAAAATCCCGTTGTGACGGTTTCAATGTCGAGCTACCGTGTTACGGTTGCCGGTGAAGTGACATCGCCTAGGGTGGTGCCGGTTACCACAGAGAAGATGAGCGTGCTTGAGGCCCTTGCCCAAGCAGGCGACCTCTCCATTTACGGACGTCGTGACAACGTGCTTCTTATCCGCGAGAACGCCAACGGCCAGAAGGAGGCTCACCGCCTCAACCTCAATGATGCCAACATCATCAGCTCGCCGTATTATTACGTGCAGCAAAACGACTACATATATGTGGAGCCGAACAAGGTGAAGGCCAAGAACTCCGCTATCGGTCAGTCTACGACGTTGTGGTTCTCATTCGTGAGCATCTTGACGTCTGTAGCCTCTTTGGTTGTTAATATTATCAGAAATTAGTGCCCCGCGGCACTCCATAAAGCGTTGGGTAAAGAACCTGACGCTTAATTTTTATTAGTACGCAAGCGTTAAGGCAAACAAATTGCCAATAAAAACATAAAATAACAATAATCGTGGAACCATTAAAGCATGAGTGTGGCGTAGCAATGATCAGATTGCTGAAGCCGCTGGAATACTACCAAGAGAAGTACGGAACATGGATGTTCGGACTGAACAAGCTGTATCTTATGATGGAGAAACAGCACAATCGCGGACAGGAAGGTGCCGGTATGTCGTGCGTGAAGCTCGACGGACAGCCAGGATCAGAATATATGTTCCGAGAACGAGCCGAAGGCAAAGATGCCATAACCGAAATTTTCGGACGTGTACAGAAAGAGTATGCCAGCCTATCACCCGAATTGCTTGCAGACGCCGACTTCGCCAAGGAGCACCTGCCTTTCGCCGGCGAACTGTATATGGGACACCTGAGATATTCCACGACGGGAAAGAAGGGACTGTCATACGTCCATCCATTCCTGCGCCGCAACAACTGGCAGGCCAAGAACATCTGCATCTGCGGCAACTTCAACATGACCAATATCGACGAGATATTCCAGAAGATGCTCACACGAGGCATGTTCCCGAGAATCTACAGCGACGGATATACACTCCTCGAGCTGATGGGACACCGTCTTGACCGTGAGGCTGAGCGAAACTTCGTAGAGGCAAAGGCGCAAGGACTGGACGGCATGGAGCTTACACATTATATAGATGAGCACATGAACATGGCCAACGTCCTGAAGACATCCATGCCCGACTTCGACGGCGGATACGTGATGTGCGGACTGACCGGTTCAGGCGAGATGTTCTCAATGCGCGACCCCTGGGGCATCCGTCCTGCGTTCTATTACGCCAACGACGAGTTTGTGGCTGTGGCGTCAGAGCGCCCCGTACTACAGACCACGTTCGACCTCGAGTGTGAGGACATCCAGGAGCTGCAACCAGGCAACGCACTCCTCGTAAATAGACGCGGAGAGATGCGCATCGAAGAGATTCTGAAGCAGCGCGGCGACTCGGCTTGCTCGTTCGAGCGCATTTACTTCAGCCGCGGATCAGACCGCGACATCTACAAAGAACGCAAGCGTCTGGGTGAACTGCTCGTGCCGCAGATTCTGAAGGCAGTGGACGACGACATCGAACACACCGTCTTCTCGTTCATACCGAACACAGCGGAGGTGGCATACTACGGCATGCTCTCCGGATTCAAGAAATACATCAACGAGCTGAAGGTAAAGAAAATACAACAGCTCGACCATACTCCTACCGACGAAGAACTGCACGCCATCCTTGACACATACGTGCGTTCTGAGAAAGTGGCAATAAAGGACATCAAGCTGCGAACCTTCATCACCGAAGGCAATTCGCGCAAGGACCTCGCTTCACACGTGTATGACATCACATACGGATGCATCGAGCCTTACGTTGACAACCTCGTAGTGATTGACGACTCGATAGTGCGCGGAACCACTCTTAAGGAGAGCATCCTGCGTATCCTCGACCGCATGCACCCGAAGAAGATCGTAATAGTTTCGTCGGCACCGCAGATTCGCTATCCTGACTATTACGGCATCGACATGCCCCGTCTGGAGGAGTTCTGCGTATTCCGTGCAACGATGGAGCTGATAAAGGAGCGTGGCATGCAGGATCTGCTGAAGAGAGTTTACGACTCGTGCAAGCTGGAGCTTCTTAAGCCGAAAGAGATGATGCGCAACTGCGTACGCGACGTCTACAAGCCGTTCAGCATTGACGAGATAAACAAGAAGATTGTGGAAATGCTGCGTCCTGAAGAGCTGGAGACACCCGTAGAACTCGTCTATCAGTCTATAGACGGACTGCACGAAGCCATCCCCGACCACAAGGGCGACTGGTATTTCACGGGCAAGTATCCCACACCGGGCGGCACAAAGCTCTGCAATCAGGCATTCGTCAACTACATGGAGAAACAGATGTAAGCGCAAGCTGCATACATACGACATCACGAGAGAGTGTGTTATTCAGAGGATAACACGCTCTCTTAGTGCGAAAAGACAAATTGAGAAATCAAGAATTTTATTGAATAAATAATCGAAGATATAAGTATGAGAAACGTAACTTTAGTATTGGAAGACGGAACCAAGTTCCATGGTAAGTCATTCGGTTATGAAGCACCGGTGGCTGGAGAGGTCGTTTTCAACACAGCGATGATGGGTTACCCCGAGTCGCTTACCGACCCTTCTTATGCCGGACAGCTTATGACACTGACGTATCCGCTGGTAGGCAACTATGGCGTGCCGCCGTTCATGACAGAAGCAAACGGACTGCCCACGTTCATGGAGAGTGACAAAATCTACGCTTCAGCCATCATCGTGGCTGACTACAGCGAACAGTATAGCCACTGGAATGCTGTGGAGAGCCTCGCCGACTGGCTCAAGAGAGAGAAGGTGCCCGGAATTACCGGCATCGACACTCGCGAGCTTACAAAGGTGCTGCGTGAGCATGGCGTGATGATGGGCAAGATTCTCTTCGACGATGAGCCGGAGAATGTGCCGACTGCCGAGTATGCTGGAGTTAATTTCGTGGACAAGGTGAGCTGCAAGGAGATCATCCGTTACAACGAGGGAGCCGAGAAGAAGGTGGTGCTCGTCGACTGCGGCGTGAAGGCAAACATCATCCGCTGCCTCATCAATCGTGGCTGCGAGGTTATCCGTGTGCCCTGGAACTACGACTACACCGACATGGAGTTTGACGGTCTGTTCCTTGCCAACGGTCCTGGCGACCCAGACATGTGCGAGGACGCAGTTAAGATTATCCAGAAGCAGATGAGCCTTTCGGACAAGCCTATCTGCGGTATTTGTATGGGCAACCAGCTGCTCGCAAAGGCTGCAGGCGCTCACATCTACAAGCTCAAGTATGGTCACCGTTCACACAACCAACCGGTACGCATGGTTGGCACAGAGAAGTGTTTCGTAACATCGCAGAACCACGGCTACGCTGTAGACGCAAAGACACTCGGCAAGGACTGGGAAGAGCTGTTCGTTAACATGAACGACGGATCTAACGAGGGCATCCGCCACAAGAGCAAGCCTTGGTTCTCAAGCCAGTTCCACCCGGAGGCATGCTCAGGTCCGGTTGACACAGAGTTTATGTTCGACAAGTTCGTAGAAGCGTTGAAGTAAAAGCCCCTTATCAATTAAAAACACTTAGAATAAATGAAAGACGAAAATATAAAGAAAGTATTGTTGCTCGGTTCGGGTGCCTTGAAGATTGGCGAAGCGGGCGAGTTCGACTATTCTGGCTCTCAGGCTCTGAAGGCTTTGCGTGAAGAGGGTGTGCAGACTGTGCTCATCAATCCTAACATCGCCACCGTACAGACCTCAGAGGGTGTTGCCGATCAGATTTATTTCCTTCCCGTTCAGCCTTACTTCGTAGAGGAGGTTATCAAGAAGGAGCGTCCCGACGGCATCCTGCTCTCATTCGGAGGTCAGACCGCACTCAACTGTGGTGTGGAGCTTTATCGTCAGGGCATCCTCGAGAAGTATAACGTAAAGGTGCTCGGTACTCCCGTACAGGCCATCATGGACACAGAGGACCGCGAGCTCTTCGTTCAGAAGCTCGACGAGATTAATGTCAAGACCATCAAGAGCGAGGCTTGCGAGACAATAGAACAGACACGTAAGGCTGCTGCCGAACTGGGTTATCCTGTCATCATCCGTGCCGCTTACGCACTTGGCGGACTCGGATCTGGCTTTGCCGACAACGAGGAAGAGCTCAACAAGCTAGCAGAGAAGGCATTCTCATTCTCTCCGCAGGTATTGGTGGAGAAGAGCTTGAAGGGCTGGAAGGAGATAGAGTACGAGGTGGTTCGCGACCGCTACGACAACTGTATCACCGTCTGCAACATGGAGAACTTCGACCCTCTGGGTATCCACACCGGCGAGTCAATCGTTATCGCTCCGTCACAGACTCTCACCAACTCTGAGTATCACAAGCTCCGTGCCCTCGCCATCAAGATCATCCGTCACATCGGCATCGTAGGTGAGTGTAACGTGCAGTACGCCTTCGACCCGAAGTCTGAGGACTATCGCGTCATCGAGGTTAACGCTCGTCTGAGCCGTTCATCAGCCCTCGCTTCCAAGGCCACCGGTTATCCCCTCGCCTTCGTAGCAGCCAAGCTTGGTATGGGTTATGGCTTGTTCGAACTGAAGAACTCCGTAACAAAGACCACATCGGCTTTCTTCGAGCCGGCTCTCGACTACGTAGTCTGCAAGATTCCGCGTTGGGACCTCTCTAAGTTCCGCGGCGTAGACAAGGAGCTTGGATCTTCAATGAAGTCTGTAGGTGAGGTTATGGCCATCGGCCGCAACTTCGAGGAAGCCATCCAGAAGGGTCTGCGTATGATCGGTCAGGGCATGCACGGCTTCGTTGAGAACAAGGAGCTTGAGATTGCGGACATCGACGCTGCTCTGCGTGAGCCGACTGACAAGCGTGTCTTCGTCATCTCTAAGGCTATGCACAAGGGATACACCGTTGATCAGATTCATGATCTGACCAAGATTGACAAGTGGTTCCTCGAGAAGCTGAAGCATATCATCGACATCGATGAAGCGATGAAGAAGTGCAACATCAACACACTCGACCGCGAACTCCTCCGCACAGCAAAGGTATACGGTTTCACCGACTTCCAGATTGCACGTGCCGTAGGACTGGAGGACGAGCTCAAGTCAATGCGTAAGGCTTCGCTTGTGGTTCGTACACGTCGTAAGAATTATGGCATTCTTCCTGTAGTCAAGCAGATTGACACCCTCGCTGCAGAGTATCCGGCACAGACCAACTATCTCTACGTTACATACGCCGGTGTGAAGAGCGACATCACATTCGAGAACGACAAGCGTTCTATCATCGTTCTCGGTTCTGGCGCTTACCGTATCGGTTCTTCTGTAGAGTTCGACTGGTGTGGCGTTCAGGCGCTTAACACCATCCGCAAGGAGGGCTACCGTTCGGTTATGATCAACTATAACCCCGAGACTGTATCTACTGACTACGATATGTGTGACCGTCTCTACTTCGACGAGCTTACATTCGAGCGCGTAATGGACATCATCGACCTCGAGACACCTCACGGCGTAATCGTCTCTACCGGTGGTCAGATTCCTAACAACCTTGCCATGCTCCTCGACGAGCAGCACGTGCCCATCCTCGGCACCAAGGCTCAGGACATCGACAACGCTGAGGACCGCGCCAAGTTCTCGCAGATGCTTACCAACAACGGCATCAACCAGCCGGAGTGGAGCGCACTTACAAGCATGGAGGACATCGACCGCTTCATCGAGCGCGTAGGATTCCCCGTACTCGTACGTCCTTCTTACGTACTCTCTGGTGCTGCCATGAACGTATGCTCTAACGAGGACGAGCTGAAGCGATTCCTCCAGTTGGCAGCCAATGTCAGCGAGGACCATCCGGTCGTTGTGAGCAAGTTCATCGAGCACGCCAAGGAGATTGAGATGGACGCCGTGGCTAAGAACGGTGAGGTTATCGCCTACGCCATCTCTGAGCACATCGAGTTTGCCGGTGTCCACTCAGGTGACGCCACCATCCAGTTCCCGCCGCAGAAGCTCTACGTCGAGACCGTTCGTCGCTGTAAGCGTGTAGGTCGTCAGATTGCCAAAGAGCTCCACATCAACGGTCCGTTCAACATCCAGTTCATGGCACGCGACAACGACATCCTCGTTATCGAGTGTAACCTCCGCGCCTCACGTTCGTTCCCGTTCGTAAGCAAGGTTCTGAAGATCAATCTTATCGAGCTCGCCACACGCGTAATGCTCGGTCTGCCGGTTGAGAAGCCTAACAAGAACCTCTTCGATCTCGACTACGTAGGTATCAAGGCTTCACAGTTCTCGTTCAACCGTCTGCAGAAGGCCGACCCAGTGCTCGGCGTAGACATGAGCTCTACCGGTGAGGTGGGTTGTCTGGGCGACGACACCAACACAGCATTGCTGAAGAGTATGCTCTCTGTAGGCCACCGCATCCCGAAGAAGAACATCCTTCTCTCAACGGGTGGTGCCAAGCAGAAGGTGGAAATGCTCGACGCTGCCAAGATGCTCATCGACAATGGCTACAAACTCTATGCTACAGCCGGAACCAGCAAGTTCCTTACCGAGAACGGCATCGAGAACACACACGTGCTCTGGCCCTCTGAGGAGGGTGACGAGCCTAAGGCTCTCGACCTGTTGCACAACCACACCATCGATATGGTGGTCAACATCCCGAAGAACCTCACAAGTTCAGAGCTCAGCAACGGCTACAAGATTCGCCGTGCCGCCATCGACCTTAACGTGCCTCTTATCACCAACGCCCGCCTCGCAAGTGCGTTCATCTACGCATTCTGCACAACGAAGCTTGAAGATATCGGCATCAAGGCTTGGAACGAATACTAATCTTCGAGTTGAGAATTAATAATTGAGAGTTGAGGGTTATTAAATCCCAACTCTCAATAACATAAAAACGACAATAGAGACAATGACCGACAACCGCTATTGAGTTGTCTACATTGTCTCTATTGTCGTTTTTTGTATTTTTATTTTATAATGCCATTATCCGTGTCGCGCAGGTTAATTCTCTTTTCTGCTGACTTATGCTTGCTACCTCGGCTTAGTCGCCAGGATAGGTTCAGGGATATTTGGTTGCCGTTGCCTTTGGAATAGCCGATGGTATGCTTATATATGTCACGGTTGAGCAATTCGTTTTCGTATGCCTTGTAGTTGTTGTCGAAGGGATTAGCCCAGGATAATGCAAACTGCCAGTCGCGCCATACGTAGGATGCCTTCAAAACTGAGTAGGCTCCATTGTAGCCCTTCGATTCGCCTTCCAAGAATCTGCTGCCGTTATCTATGTATCCTTGCAACGTGAAATTACCGAGATAAGCCGTGACGCTGCCTGCATAATACCATGAGGTGTAACAATGCGTATAGTCGTTACCGAAATTGAAGCATCTGTAAAGACCTCCATTGGCGGCAATCTGAAGTTTCTCTGGCAAGAGCCAATATCCTGCGTATGCCATGACATCCAATGCGTCAATCTCCTTTTGGTTCACCTGCGTATATATGAATTGATTGTCGTCTCTCCGCTCATAGTGAGCCATGTTCGGCTTCAGGCATTGCTTGAAGTAAGCGTCAAAGAAGGTCTGCAAGCGGTTGTTGTTGTATGAAAGCTGCAGTCGGTGCTCCATGTCACGTGAAGGTTTCAGGTCGGGATTGCCTACAGTCCATTCCATGCTATTTGTGCGAACCATAGCATCGCTCGTCATGGCAATGCGGGAAATCCGGTCTTGCATCTGATAAGTATAGCTCAACTGCATGCCGTTATTGATCTGATAAGTCAGCGATGCTTTTGGGTGGAAAGTCCAGAAGTTATATCTATGACCGTTCTGCATATAATGGATATAACTTGCGCCAGCTCCCAATGAATAGCTCAACGGTCTGAGCATACCCTTTATTTCGGCAAAGGCATACATGCGGTTGTTGTCCGTATTGGTCAAGGACGAAGCGTCACCCGTATAGTCGTTCTTTGTATGTTTATAGCTGTAGTTAAAGCCAGCTGAAAGCGTAAATGGCTTCAAGCGGTTCTCGTATATAACCTCAGTAAGCAGTGAAGCCGTCTTGCCGTCCACATCATATTTATAAGGAGCGCCCTCGTCATAATAACTGCTGGTCTGCGTGGAGATGTAAGTGCCTACAGCATTGGCTGTAACTGACTGACGCGCGGTAAGCTGACGAAAGAAGTAGATATCCAGCACCGGCGAATAGCTCTTGTCATCATTCCGGCTTGTTGCTCTGTATTGGCGGTTGCCGTCCTTGATGTCCATAATGGTAAAGTTGTCGGGAGCTTCATTGAACGATCCGCTCAAAGAAGCCTGAAAGACGGTTGCCGTGGAGTCAGCCCAGTTATATGTTAGTTTCGTATCATGAGCCAAAGATTTACGAAGCGACTCCACGCTGTTACGTTTGATGGTGTAGACGCTGCCGTCCGTCAAGGTATATTCTGCCAACTCAAAGCTCTTTGCGCCTTTGGTTCTGAAACCACTAATATCGTACGAAAGCGCCCATTCGCTCTTGCCACGGTTCCACTTGCCGTAAACCATACCATCGCCTTGCAACGTAGTTAGCGCTGAGGTAAGGTCCGTACCAACGGTATATCCGCTCTCGTTTCTGCGTGTCACTATATCAATGACATAGGCTATGCCGTCACCATAACGGACTCCTGGACTGTTTATGAAGTCAATCTTCACGATGTCCTTAGTATTGAGAGCCAACATCTCCTGTTTGCCTACTACGATACCATTCACTCTGAGTTGAACTCCTCCCCTATTGTCAATGGCAGTAATGGTGTGGTTGATGTTGTCTATACGAAGATTGGCGAGAGTAAGTTTCTCAAGAAAGCTGTAACCATTGCTGGAAGCCTGCTTCTGAGCATCGGTAGGATAAATAATCATACCGTCAGCCTTGTTCACAACCTTGGCTGCCTTAACCGTAACCTCATCGAGCGTAACGGTTTTCTCCACATCCTGAGCATAAGCACAGAATGTGGAAGAAAGAATAATGGAAAGTGTAATCAATCGTTTCATTTGCACCATTTTTTGATTTTCGGTGCAAATATATACTCTCCTTGTAAGAAAGCCAATTTATCTGTCTGACATTTCCCTGACAATTGGCTGACAACCATCCTATCTATTTGAGTTTCAGACTATAGCTCTTGCCTCTGTCCGACTCTATCTTCAGACGGCTATGAGCTTCGATGATTGGCTTAATGCGTCGTACAAGAGTGTAGAGCGTATCGCTGGCGTCAGGTTTCTTCGGCCATAGACGGTCACAAATCTCCTGTTTAGAGAGAGTATGCGTGTCCGTCAGCATAAACATCTCGAGCAGGGAATGCTGCATTGGTGTAAGACGGATCTGTTCGCCAGAAAGCGTCATAAACTTGTCGCCATTGAGCACAATGCCTCCGTACGCCAAACCTTGCGCCACCAGTTCCGGCCTTTTCCGCTTCACATACCACAGACTACCCAACAGCCACATCATACCGACAAACATAAGAGAGCCGGAAGCCTTCTGGTCAGACATCATGAATGTCGCAGCAAAGCCACAGTTGGCCTCTGCCACCATCTTCGTCTCCCAACGTCCGTCCCTACAAACAGTACGCATGGCAATACCTGCCGTATCCTTCAGCTCGGCAATGGTCAGACAGTTACGATAACAGCGTATGGTGTCTGTGGTTACCACATTGTCAGGCATCTTCGTCAGAACCTGCTCCAATGCCCTGTTTACGTCCTGCGCTATCATATTCTCCGTTCTGTTATAGCTGTTGATGCTGGTGCACAATGCGCAAAGCATGATAAAGCTGAATACTATGTATGGAAGTGTCTTCATAATTGTTCTCTTTACATTAAAGGACGTTACGCCCAATCGAAGTTTTCCGTTCCTGCTCCTATTTCGAAGTGCAGTCTGGCTATGCCGAGGTCCATCTTGGTGTAGCCCACCATTGAGAAGCCGCGCTTGGCAAGAACCTTCGGCTTATCTCCTGTGCCTTGTTCTTGCGGCAAGAGAGTGAAGGAGAACTTCTGCTGATTGATGGCTGTTGGTGCCATCAGCACGGCTTCCACTCCCTTGCGAAACCATTCGGGCGAGTCGCTGCCGACGTTGCTCACCTGCTCCGCGGTCTTGCTCTTGCGCTTATGTCCCTGTGTGGCGCCATATCCCAAAGCTATCATGCACGTCAGCTTCTCGTCGTTGCCCACGCTGTAAGCCTCGTCCACTCTGCGATAGCTCAGTCCTGCCCAGCAGGTGTTCAGTCCGAGAGTCTGTGCCAGCAGCACCAGTTGCTCCCCGTAATAGCCCACACGCTCGTCCTGGTCGTCAGCCTTCCTGCCTACCATCACAATATAGTTCTCCACGCCAGAGAACTTGCCGTACGAGAAGAGTCCCGTGAAAGCCCTTGTCTCGTTGGTGACAAGCTGTATGTGCAGCCCTCCCTCAGCGTTACACTCCTCTATCTTCTTCCTCAACGTCTCAATGATTTCTGCCGACAAAGGCTTGTGAACGTACCTGCGCACGCTATGTCTTAGCATTATTGCTTCCTGTAATGTCATCGTCATATATACTTTAATGTTTATCTGATGTCAAAGATACACATTTTTTTCTTTATGAAAGATATCAGAAGAATATTTGTACGAATCATTAAAATAAAGTATATTTGTAAATCAAAACAACTGATTATGAAATATCCTATCGGCATACAAGATTTTAAAAAGATACGGAAGGATGGTTTTGTTTATATTGACAAGACTGCTTTGTTGTATAAAATAGTAAATGAAGGTTCTATTTTCTTTCTGAGTCGTCCAAGACGATTCGGGAAGAGTCTGCTTGTGTCAACGCTTAAATATTATTTCAGTGGGGAGAAGAATCTCTTCACAGGACTTGCCATTGATTCGTTGGAGACAAAATGGGACCAATATCCTATATTTCATATCGACTTTAACGGAAGCGACTTCACCGTTCCTCATACCTTGCAACGGCTTATCAAGGGACGCGTGGAAGACTGGGAGCGCGAATACGACTTCCAAGGAAACCCCGACTATTCACCTGGCGAACGCTTTGTCCGACTGCTTGCCCACGTACATAAGCAGACAGGCAAGCGTTGTGTGGTGCTTATTGACGAATACGATAAGCCGTTGCTTGACGTGCTCGACACAGAACGTAAGGTAAGACTTGACGACGACGAGCTGTTGATGGAGGACTATAACCGTGAGACGCTCAAAGGCTTTTATTCAGCTTTCAAGGCTGCCGACCAAGACTTGCGATTCGTGCTGCTGACGGGTGTCACCAAGTTCTCGCAGGTGAGCGTCTTCAGCGGATTCAATCAGCCCGAGGACATCAGCATGAACTCAAAGTATGATGCGATATGTGGCATAACGAAGGAGGAGCTGGAGACGGTGTTCCATGACGAGATTGACGCAATGGCAGAGGAAATGGGCGTGACTTCCGAAGAAGTGCGCGATATGCTGCAACGTCATTATGACGGCTATCACTTCAGCAATAAGATGACCGACATCTTCAATCCCTTCAGCGTTCTCAATGCGCTCAACAGCCGTAGCATTCAGGATTATTGGTTCCGCACCGGCACACCAACTTACCTTGTTCGCCTTCTCAGTCACACCAACGAGAATCTGAACGACCTGACCGGCAATTACTATGACACATCAGAGTTTGTTGACTATAGAGCTGACGTGGAGCGTCCGTTGCCAATGATTTATCAGAGCGGCTATCTGACGATAAAGGATTACGACCCCTACTCCAACTCCTATCTGCTCGACCTGCCGAACAACGAGGTGAAGAAAGGCTTCTTGACGCTCATCGCCTCCAACTATCTTGGCACAAAAGAGTCGGCAACAACGCTTGCCATTCAGCTTTATCGCGCCATACAGCTTAACGACCTCGACGTATGGCGCAAAAGCCTCACGGCATTCTTTGCCAGCATTCCTTACACTATGCGCCGCAAGGATATGGAAACGGAGAAGGAACGCTATTTCCACTATACGTTCTACCTGATTTTCCGCATTCTCAGCACCTATATTGTACTTACCGAAAAGCAGCAGAGCGAGGGAAGGGCAGACTGCATTATCGAAACCAAGACCAACGTCTATATCTTCGAATTCAAGCTTGACGGCACAGCTGACGAGGCATTGCAGCAAATCGAAGACAAGGGCTACGCACGTCCGTACGAGGCTGACAGTCGCCAAGTACGCAAAATAGGCGTAAGCTTCTCGTCGAAGACTGGCACTATAGAAGAATGGAAAGAGGCTTAATGCAGTATACAAGTCTTGACTTTAACAATACAGAACTTATTGGCTACATCAAATCTATATTCTAACGGGAGCTATTGTAGGTGAAACAGAATCATAATTATTTGAGTTTTGTCTTGTCTACATATATAGTTGTCATTTATAATATCCGCAAAGGTCTGCATTCCTACCGGATATTTCCTTATCTCTTGCGTCTCCATAGCCTTGTGGTTTTGTTATTTCGTTGTGAAGTTACAAATAAATAGCCAAACGTGCAACTCAATATTCAAATTTTATTAGTTTTGCGTAGCGAAATAACAACTCTTGTGTTATTATTAATATAAAAACAAATAGAAAGAAATGACGTGGAAAAACAAGAGTTTGTGAATGGTGCTGAGAGGCTGCGCGATGGTTTGCTCAAGCAAGCTATGCACTATCTTGGGGATGGCTCTGACGCTGAAGATGCTGTTCAGGAAACTCTCTTGAAACTGTGGACTGTACGTGAGCGTATAGCGGATGCTACAAAGATGCAGCACATGGCTTCGGTTGTGTGTAGGAATATATCGCTTAACATGCTTCGTGACGCAAGATGTAATGTGCAGATTGAGAAGGTTGGATATATGGCTAATGCTGATAATCCGCACAACCAACTGGAAATTAAAGAGAGTGACAGTATGCTGAAACAGAGTATCAGAGCACTTAGCGATAGGCATCGTGCCATTATACGGATGCGCAACGTCGAGAATATGCCGTATACAGATATTGCACGTATACTCGGTACTACGGAAAGCTCGGTGCGTGGAATGATAAGCAAGGCACGAATGGAACTTATTAAGAATCTTAAAAAGGCAAAACAATGAAATACTCAAGAGAATATATAGAAAAACTATTGGGCAAGTTTGTTGATGGTCTGACTACTGAACTCGAGGAACAGCGGCTTGCAGAATACTTCGATACAGCTGATGATATTCCTGCGGAATGGCAAGTATATAAGGAGATGTTTCGTAGCTTCAAGACAGATGATTACAACTTCAGCAATGCGGAACTTGATGCAATGCTAACGCAGCCTAAACCAGCCTTACATATATGGCGTTGGATGTTTGTTGCGGCATGTGCAGCAGTAGTAGTGGCATTTGTTGCTATCCGACCATGGACAGCTTTTACAGACAATACTTCTGCTTTAGACAAAATGGTTGCTGTAGAAAAGCCGAAAAAGGCAGACGAGGTAAAATATGATGTGGGCATCGTCAAGACACAAGATACGGGCATGATAGAAAAGTCTGCGGAAGAAAATGTTGATGATAAAACACAAAGAAAGAATCAATCCAAGCGATTGAGCAAAAAGCGATTGCCTACAGTTAGTCCAAGTGTAGTCAATAGTGTTGATAATATCATCGCTACGGTAACATTACCAAACGAACAGGTGGAATGTTATGAGATAAGAAAAGTGGGTGAGGCAAACATTGTAACCAAATGTTATGATGATGGAACATCTGCCTCCTTCATTGTCTCATGTTCTGACGATGAGTTGAGCAGTCAGCTTATTGCTCTCAATTAAAACCTATAGCTCTCGATAGAAATAATAAACAACTTAAAATATTATACTTATGAAAAAGTTTTTTGTCCTTACATTTATTGCGCTCTTTGTGGCAGCAGCATCGTATGCGCAAGAAAACGTCTTTATCATTAATGGCGAGAAGATAGAGAATTTCGACGGTTCGCAACTAACTGGAAAGAAGATTCTCTCGTTTATTGTTATCAAGAATGAAAAAGGTGATATTTATAATGTACATACTGACGACATATTGCCTGATAGTTTGAGAAACCGACCGTATAAAGTTTCTACCGAATTGCATCTCATCACAAAGGATACTTTGGCAAATGGAAACAATATAAACAAGTCGGAAAAGGCAGTTAAGAGAGAGGTGGAAGTGTCAAACTTTGACATGCTTAATTCCAAGCCATTGATTATTCTGGATGGTAAGGAATACACTGGGTCTATCAACGATATCAAGTCTGGCGATATAAATTCAATAAATGTGTACAAGCCAGGCTCGGACGTAGCCAACGCCTACGGAGAGAAAGGGAAGAATGGTGTGCTGAAAATCTTTACCAAGGCAAGTAAGGAGAACATATTGTATGTGGTAGATGGCAAGTCAGCAACGTCTCAGGAAGTGAAAGACATTGCACCATCGAAAATCTCAAATATCGTTGTGTTGAAGCGTGGTTCTAAGGCTGCTATGGACTATGGGGAAGTGGGCAAAACGCATGATATTTGTATTGTCAAGACAAAGTGATGCTTGCTATAATGAATGGTAGGATATAAAACACAATCAACGTATGAAAAAGATTTTGTTACTGCTGGGTTTGTTGTTGTGTGTCGCATCTCAGATGATGGCACAGGACAAGGTAGTGCCAATGTATAGAATTGGAGGCCATTATTTCTCTAAGGAATTGCCGATGGATGAGGCTTTTAAGATAAGCAGTTCGATAATGGCACTTGCCGATAAGGATAGCAATCGAGTTGTCAATCTCTTAGTGGGCGACGACTTCAAGGTGCCGGAGTCGATAAAGAAGTATGAGATTCCTTTTGAAAATGTGCTTAATGGTGAACAACTTGAGGAAGGAGCGCAGAACTTTGCCAAGATGAAAAAGCTTATCAATTCAACTGATGTAGAGAAGTTTATAGTTGGCAAGGCTTTGCCGGATGATTTCGCAGAGAAAGATATTGATGGCAAAACATGGACTAAGGAAGAATTGAAAGGTCGTGTTACGGTTATAAATGTATGGTATTCTGGTTGCGGACCGTGCCGAAGGGAGATGCCTATGCTCTCGACATGGAAAGACAAATATCCTGATGTGCAGTTCATTTCAGCCAATTTTGAGAATGTCGACAAGGTGAAGCAAATCACTGAGAAGGAAGGCTTTAATTGGACGCACATTGCCAATGACACGTATTTCACCAAACGAGTAGGCAATGAGGGTTATCCATTAACCATTGTTGTAGACAAGAATGGTATTGTAAGATATTGCAAGCATGGCGCTAATGACAATAATGTCAGAAGCGAGATATTGCAATTGATATGCGGTTCCTATTTTGGGTACCATTCGAATTAGTTTTGCGTAGCGAAACAATAACATTTCCACCATGCAAATATTGTCAAAATAGTAAAAACATGTTACAAAATAAAAATTGATTATAGAGTTCTGGTTTGCCGTTTTTACGGTGTTCTGCTGCGCAGACAGCACCAACACTTAACGATAAAGCCTCTTTTACACTCTGATAGTGCCACTATTAGAGCACAAAAGAGGCTCTGTTGTATGAGAAAAGTGGCAGTATTAGTGTGTAAAAGAGGCTCTATAGCAGAAAAAAGTAGGGCTTTGTGAGTCTTATTTTATAACGTTTCGACAAGAAAACAGCATAACTCACTGTATATAAACGAATTGTCTACAAACGCTCAAAACTCAAGAATTTCGCCCCAAAGATTTTGTTGTGCGCCGAAGTCATAGTATTGAGCATCAGAAATGCAAATATAGTCTTTCCAAAACCTATTGTTTTAGCGCATTTTGCCACAATTCCCCCCCCCGCAAAAACAATACGTTTTTTTATTGAAAAACTTATAGGCTTTTCATTTTTTTTACTACATTTGCAAATCTTAAACATAACCCTTTTAAATAATCAGCTTATGGGAAACTTTATTAAGAAACTATTTGTTGTATTGCTGCTCGCTCTTGTGCAGACAGCTGTATGTAATGCCGACTCGTTCAAGGGCAAGATAGTGAACGCCGAGACGGGCGAGATACTTGTTGGAGCGACTATACGCAGTGAGATCAACCCGCAGCCAGGATGGTCGATTCAGAGCAGCAGTGAGACAGACAGCACCGGATGCTTCATTCTCGATACGAGTTCGGAGGGCCGCGTGATGTTCACGTTCAGCATGATCGGATATAAGAATTCGCGCAAGGTGGACTATGCCTACGGTCCTGAGGTGAAGGACACCACAGACTTTGGCGTCATAAAGCTGCAGCCTACGGCGCTTATGCTGAAGGAGGTGGAGGTGACGGCAAAGGTGCCGCGCATTACGATGTCGGGCGACACCATTGTGTTTAATCCCGAAGCATTCAAGCTGAAAGAAGGAGCACGCCTTGACGAGCTTATCAAGAAATTGCCAGGTGTGGAGCGCCGTGACGGCAAACTCTACTGGAACAACAAGCCCATACGCATGATGATGAACGGTAAGGACCTGTTCGGTGGTGACCAGATTATAGGTCAGTTGCCTGCCGAGGTGGCTAACAAGCTGAAGCTCTATGACCGCAAGTCGGAGCTGGCTCGTCACACGGGTAATGACGACGGCGAAGAAGACCAAGTGCTTGACATTCAGGTGAAGCCCGGTTTCCTCGATAAATGGTATGGCGACGTAAAGGCTCAATATCAGACCAAGAAGAGATATATGTTCGAAGGAAACGCCCGTAAGCTCAGCGACCACGACCCGCAGATGCTTTACCTACAGGCAAACAATGCCAACCGCTACGTCGACAAGACAATGAATTCAACAATGAACTCTAACATCGACGGCGACGGCAAGAGCCAATACGGATCGTACAACTATCAGCACAACTGGCATACCAAGGGTACGAGCCAATACTCGAACAACAGATTTGACATCAGCGCCAACTTAGGACACTACGATGGATGGAACACTATAGGCAAGTCCACCGAGACTTTCTTCCCCAACAAGGAGCACACCTTCGCCGTGTCTGAAAACTATCACTACAAGCATAACTTTAAGCCACATATGGAGGCACGACTCTTCGCCTACACCGACTCCGTGAACACCATCAGCGTGACGGCGAAAGCCTCCTACGAGAAGAGCAGAAAAACCAACGAGGACAAAGGGGCTTCGTATGGCTATGAACCGAACAAGTTTGAATATCACTCGCTCAATGCCGCTCTTGCCGCAAAGCCCGGCGACGCGCTTTACGAACGTCTCATCACGCGCAACCGCAATTATCAGTCTTCCGAGCAGCAGGACCGCAACTTATACGTAGAATATGCGTGGGAGCACTTCATCGGAAAGAGCGGTTCGTTCTCGCTGAAAGGCTACACACAAATAAGCGGGAACAACGAGGACACACATAACAACCGCGACCTGGAATATCTGCGTGAGAAGCGAAGCGAGACAGTCTGGCAGTTCTATTCACGCGACAACAAAGAGCTGACCACCAAGCTCGGCGCCACGTTCGAGCATTGGCTCGGCAAGAAGGTGTATGTCAACATCACAGACAACGTGAAATACTCTCGCACTAACACCACACGTGACTTCTTCACCGACAACAACAAGCAGAACGTCGTGGACGGCACACCGACAACGCTCGACCCGAACAACACCATGAGCAACCTCATGCATACATGGACCAACCAGTTGACGCTGAAGTCTACCATCACTCCTGTGAAGGCGCTTATGATTATGCCTAAGTTCAGCTGGAACGTCAATCGCGAGAAGAGCGACTATCGCTACGGACAGCTCGACACCACAGCCGTGCGCACAAGCCAGACCTACGAGCCGTCGATATTCCTGAAATGGAAGATGAGCCGCGTACGCAACATGGACCTCTCGTTTGCATATAACACCACCGTGCCCGAACTCGTAAGCACCTTCGGATATCGCAACACAGTAGACCCGCTGTATATCTATACGGGCAATCCAATGTTGCGCAATTCGCACAGCCACACCACTACGTACAACTATCACCGCATGTGGCTGCGCAAGCAGATAGTCTTAGGACTGAGCGCGTCATACAACAAGGACATCAACCCCATAGCCACACTCTACAGCTACGACTCGTCCACAGGCGTGTATGAGAGCAAGCCGATGAACGTGAAGGGTGGCGACATGTGGACGTTCGGACTGAATTACGACCAAGGCATCGGCGTTTACTTCCGCCTGATGAACAAGTTTGCGCTGGAGACAGCCAAGTCGTACGGATTCCTTACCATCGTGGACAACAACGACCCCAATGCCGTGCCTGAGCTCAACCTTCAGAAGCGTCTTGGCATTAACGAGAACTTCGAGTTTTCGTATGAGGCAGAGAAGGTGCAGCTGACGCTGTTCAACCGTCTGGAATGGAACCGCTATCGTTACGACGACGCTTCTTACAACACCAATCCGTTGTATAACAGCGTCGGAATAAACGCAACGCTGCGTCTCTCGCCCTTCCAGGTGTTCATGCAGTTGTCTGACGATTTCCGCTCCGGCTATGCCACTTCAGCAATGAACGGTCACAAGCTGGTGTCGTGGGCGTCCGTCAGCTACAGTTTCTGCAAGAACAAGTGCCAACTGTCGCTTTTCGTGGACGACATATTCAACAAGGACATCATGTACGATAGCGAATACTCGGCATATCAGCGCAGCGAAAGTTCGGCAAACTACATACACCACTACGCCAACCTGAGCTTCACATACAGATTTGATGCGAAGGCTAAGAAGAAATAAACTCGTTCGCTTGAGAAATAAAAAAAACGGGAACAGCAGACTTTTGAAAAGTCCACTGTTCCCGTTATTGTTTTTTTAGAGAATTCAGCGAATGTTGTTCTTACTTCTTTGTCAGCACATAGAGCTTTGCTGTTTCGCCTTCCGGCTCATTGCCGAGCGAGTCTGTCATGACTATGCTCTTGCTGTCCTTCACCTTATAGAAGCTGTGCTCGCCGCTTGAGGGGCGTACAAGCATCATCACATTGCCGTCGAGTACCTGCAGCACGCCGCTTGCCTCGTCGTGTCCGTCCTTGCGGTCGATGTAGTCCTGCTGGAGCTGATAGGTGCTGTCAGCGTTAATGGTGAGGACGGTCTTTATTCCCGGGCAGTCGGCAGCTGGCAGAGTGCCCTCGTAGGTGCCGGCAACAGCAGCCAGGTCAACGTCAGCACTGACAGAGTCGGCAACGCATACCGAATCGTTCTTCGTTTCGTCCTGAGCGGTCTTCTTGCCATTGCAAGCGACCATCATTGCAGCAGCAATTACTGCAAGATACATAAATTTGTTTTTCATACCTTTTAAGTGTTGTTGTTATTTTGACTATCCTTTACTGCTTGTTCTCCACAGCTTTCGGTGTCCAGTTCTTGAAGAACCGCAGCACCTTCTTTTCGCTATATCCCTTTCCTTCCTCAAGGAAGCTCGAGTCCTGAATGTGCAGCACATTGCCTTTCGAGTCGAGCACCACGAAGACGGGGAAACCGAAGCGAGCCGGATTGCCAAGACGCTTCATCAGCTTGGCAGCGTTGTTGGCAGAAGCGTCGCCGCCGCTCTTGCGCGGATCAAAGTTGACGTGGATAAGCTCGAAGTTGTCGCCGACCATCTTGCTCACCTCCTGGTCCTTCTCCACGAAGTCAGCGAAGCGCAGACACCACGGACACCAGTTGCCGCCCACCTGACAGACCACATACTTGCCGTCCGCCTTTGCCTTAACGAGAGCATTGTCAATCTGTTCCATCGGATTGATGTTCTCGTTATACACCTTCTTGAGCGCCTCCTGTGCGTTCGCCACAGCCACAGTCATCGAAAAGAGAACAGCTATGATGAATGACTTTTTCATTGTCTTACGTTTTTTTATTCAGTTAAATCTCCTCCACAATCTCTGCCATCGGCTTGCGCTTCTTCTCTGCATGCGGGCAGTCGGCAGCCACATGACCGATGGGGATGATTGCCACAGTCTCGAAGTCGTCCGACGGGAACAGCTCGTTCATGACGCTGGTGTCGTAATTGCACACCCAGCAAGTGCCCAGACCACGCTCCGTAGCGGCAAGACAGAGGTGCTCGGTGGCGATGGCTACGTCCACGTCGCCGTGCTTCTTGTCATCGTAAGCGCGTGTTCAGCAGGCATTGTTGTTCTTCATGCAGACGATGTAGAGCGGTGCCGTGCGAAACCATTCGCGGTTGTAAGCACGCCACAACTTCTGCTTTGCCTCCTCGCTGCGCACAATCACAAACTTCCACGGCTGCTTGTTAACAGCCGATGGGGCAAGGCGCACACACTCCATTATATAGTCAAGGTCGGACTGTGCCACCGGCTCGGCTGTATACTTGCGTGCCGAGAAACGCTTTTCTGACAGTTCGAGAATATTCATATATATCGGTAAATGTTGGTTTAGTCCTGATAATACACTCTCTTCACACGGTTGCTTATTCCTGTAAGCACCTCGTACGGGATGGTGTCGATGGCGTCGGACAGCACCGTTACGGGCAGTTCCTCGCCGAAGATAATCACCTGATCGCCCTCCTTGCAGTCGATGTCCGTCACGTCAATCATTGCCACGTCCATGCATATATTGCCCACGTATTCAGCATGCTTGCCGTTAACAAGGCAGTAGCAGTGGCGATTGCCGAGATGACGGTTCAGTCCGTCGGCATATCCGATAGGAATGGCGGCAATGCGCGAAGGACGAGAGAGCGTACCACGGCGACTGTAACCGACGGTCTCGTCAGCCGGAATGTCATGTATCTGGAGGATGGTGGTCTTCAGCGTGGTGACGTTGTTGAGCATCGAGTTGTCGCGCGAGTCATAACCGTAGAGTCCGAGTCCAAGACGGCACATGTCGAGCTGGCGCTCCGGGAAGTGCTCAATGCCCGCAGAGTTGTCGATGTGTCGGAGTATCTTGTGTGGGAATGCAGCACAAAGCTGGCTGCTACCCTTCTCGAAGAGTTCGAACTGGTGAGCCGAGAACTCGTCGAATGAGTCAGAATCGCTACCCACGAAGTGTGAGAAGACAGAGCGTGGGATGACAGACGACTGATGTTTCAGACGGTCTATCAGCTCCGGCATGTCCTTCAGCGGATCGAAGCCGAGACGGTGCATGCCAGTATCCAGCTTGATGTGTACGGGGAAGTTGCTTATGCCGTTCTTCTGCGCCTCACGCACAAGGGCGTCAAGCAAACGGAAGGAATAGACCTCCGGCTCCAAGTCGTAATCAAACATGGTCTTGAACGCCGACATCTCCGGGTTCATAATCATGATGTTTGACGTTATGCCGTTCTTGCGGAGCGTCACACCCTCGTCAGCCACAGCCACAGCCAGATAGTCCACACGATGGTCTTGCAGCGTCTTGGCTATCTCCACAGCACCAGCGCCATAGGCATCCGCCTTTATCATGCAGACGAGCTTGGTTTCGGGACGCATAAAGGAACGATAGAAGTTGAGGTTCTTCACCACGTTGGAGAGGTTCACCTCCAAAATGGTCTCATGCACCTTCTTCACCAACAGTTCGGTGATGTTGTCGAAACCGAAGCGGCGTGCTCCCTTTATAAGGATAACCTCATTGCGCAATGTCTCGAACACGTCGCTGTGAATAAACGACGTCACGTCATGGAAGAAGTGCTTCTCCTTCACCTTTATGAGGTCAGCATGAGCCATTATCTGAGGTCCGATGCCGATAATCTTGTCCACGCCACGCTGTACGGAGAGGTTGCTCACCTCGGTATAGAGCTCTTCCAGCGGTTCGCCTGTCTGATAGATATCGCTGAGGATAAGTGTGCGTCCCTGTCCCTTATGGTCAGGACGACGACTCATAAAGTCGAGCGCTATGTCGAGCGAATTGATGTCCGAATTATACGAGTCGTTGATAAGCGTACATCCGTGGATTCCCTCCTTCACCTCCAGGCGCATTGCCACAGGCTCAAGAGCCTCCATGCGCTCTGCTATGTGCTCCTTGGAGAGTCCGAGATGGAGCGCCACAACGGCTGTCGTAACGGAGTTTCTTACGGAAGCCTCATCGATGAACGGAAGGTTATATTCTCCCGCCTCACCTTTATATATATAATGTATAGTGGACGTGAAGTCCTTCTTCTCCACATTCTCCACGAAGAGCGCAGCGCTGCGGTCCTTCATTGACCATGAAAGATTCTCTCCCTTATAGTCGATGCCGGCTACAACCTGGTCCACTATCTCGTCGTCCTTGCAATAGACGATGGTCTTGGCGTCATGGAAGAGCTCCACCTTCTCGTGGCACTTCTCCTCAAGTGACGAGAAATTGCGCTGATGTGCGTCGCCGATGAATGTCAGCACAGCGATGTCGGGCTGGATAATGTCTCTCAGAGCCTGCATCTCACCCGGTTCGGAGATGCCTGCTTCGAACACGCCCACCTGACTCTGCTCGTTAAGCAGCCATACGGAGAGCGGCACACCAATCTGCGAGTTGTAGCTTCGCGGCGAACGTGTCACCTTCAATTCTGGAGAGAGGAGCTGATAGAGCCACTCCTTCACGATGGTCTTTCCGTTGGAGCCAGTGATGCCCACGATGGGGATGTCATACTCCTCACGATGGCGCTCGGCAAGTCGCTGAAGGGCAACGAGCGAACTCTCCACCTTCAGGAAGTTGGCATCCGGATATGCTGTGTCATAATCAGCCGGAACATCCTCCACCACAAAGTTTCTGACACCACGTCTGTAGAGGTCAGGGATGTAGGCATGACCGTCTCCCCTGCCCGACTTGAGAGCGAAGAAGAGAGTCTCCTCTGCAAAGCAGAGCGAACGGCTGTCGGTAAGTAAGAAGCCGATGTTGGCATCTGTGGCGCCGAAGCGATGTGCTCCTATCAGCGTCGTCACTTTTTCTATTGTATAAGTCATCTTTCCGTAAAATGTTTTATATCGGTGCAAACTTACACAAAATCGGTGTAACAAGCAAGATATCTTACGTTTTTATTAGTTTTCGTCTTTACTTTCTACAGTTTGCAGGGCATTTTTCAGTATCCCCACTTCGTATCCAACTTCACTTCCTCGGTATTGATGACGTTCTGGGTGAGCAAGGCTCGGTTGTCTGACAGAATCTTTATCTCCAGATAATCAGCAGGATAATACACCTTGCCGTTCCTTATCAGTATTCCCATCCTGTTGGGAGCTATCTCAAAGATGGCGAATCCACCGACGAAGTCGTGTATTTTTCTGTATATTGGTTGCAGGATGATGTCATCGCCCACACGAAGTCCCCATCGTCCGGAAACTTCAAAGGGCTTCACGTCCTGAAGATACTCGTAGCGTTGCTTGCGGGTCTGTTCCTGCTTCAGCTTGTCATACTGCGCTACGAACACCATATCATTGTTAGGCACTATCACTCTATTTGATTTCTTGGCATGAGTAGGTAACGATCCCTTGCCCGCCCTAAGTCCGGCGTACATCGCCTCCCAGTTACGGTCATTGTCAGGCAGACCGAACTTACGGTAGTTTCCTACATTATCCAATATCATGCACACCTTATCCTTCTGCTTATGATTGATGCGCAGACCACGCCCCACCATCTGCAGATACTTGGCAAGCGAAAGCGTAGGACGTGCCATCTGAATATACTCCACATCCGGACAGTCGAAGCCCTCGTCAAAGAGATTCACGTTCACCAGACAGTCCAGCTCTCCCTTTCTGAAATCCTCCACCATCCGCTGGCGGGTCTTCGAAGGAGTTTTGCTGTCCAAAGCCACCGCCTTCAGCCCCATCGCCACGTAATAGTCGGCAATGGTCTGGGCATGACTGATGTCGATGGCATACACTATGCCCTTCTTTCCTTCGGCATACTTCGCCACGCTGTCATACAGTCGCTTGATGGATTGTGGCACATTCAGCTTCTCATCCATCTCCTTAATAGAATAGTCACCGTCGCTGCCACGGGCTTTCAGAGAGTTGACGGTCAACTGGTCCTGCGAGTACTGCCCTATCACCACATAGTCGTAGGGAGCGAGATAGCCACGCTTGATGAAATCCTTGGTTGACGGTGAGGTCAGCAGTCGCTCAAACAGCTTGCCGAACGACTCGCGCTTCATGCGACATGGCGTTGCCGTCATGCCCAACTTCAATGCTTCCTTGTTGCGTTGGAACAAATCCTGATAAGAGCTTGCCAAGGCATGGTGAGCCTCATCCACCACTATCAGCCCAGGTCTGCATTCCTTCCTCTCCAACTCAAGAATATGCCTGCCGAGCCATTGGATGGACAACACGCGTATTCTGACCTTGGCTTTCAACACAGCTTCCTTCTCGCCATACTCCAGGCAGAATCGGTCGAGAGTCTGCTGCATCTGCTCCACCAGCTCACGCCGATGCGCAACAATCCATACTTCCCCCGTCTCATGGTTATCAACAAACCACTTCACCACCGAAGCCATCACGTACGTCTTACCCGTACCCGTCGGCATCTGCACAATCACAGAGTTGCCGTCAGCACCGCCCAGTGTCCTACGGTATCTGGCAATCCCAGTAGAGGTCAGCATCTTGATGATGTTCTCCAACATCACCTCCTGATAGTCATAAAGCTTGATTGTCTTCATTAAATGTTTGAACTGCCAAGGCAAACATAAAAGGCTATGGCGTCCCCACCATAGCCAAGCATACACGCTTCATTTAGTAGTTATTATTTGGCAAGATGCGAACAACACGAAGCCAATTAATAACTACTAATTAAAAAATAATAATTTTAGATAGATTATCTATCCTTATACATATTCTCATAATACTTCTGGTAATCGCCAGAAGTTACGTTGTCCATCCAGTCCTGATTCTCGAGATACCACTTCACGGTCTTCTCGATACCCTCCTCAAACTGGAGCGACGGCTCCCAACCGAGTTCATTCTGGAGCTTGCGAGAGTCGATGGCATAACGGGCATCATGACCCAAACGGTCGGTTACGTGGGTGATAAGATCCATGTCCTCACCCTCCTTTCTGCCGAGCAGACGGTCAACGGTCTTGATTACCACCTTGATGATATCGATGTTCTTCCACTCGTTGAAGCCACCGATGTTGTAAGTCTCGGCAATCTTGCCTTCATGGAAAATCATATCGATGGCACGCGCATGATCCTCCACATACAACCAGTCGCGGACATTCTCACCCTTACCATAAACCGGCAACGGCTTGCGATGACGGATATTGTTGATGAACAACGGAATCAGCTTCTCCGGGAACTGATACGGACCATAGTTGTTAGAGCAGTTGGTCACGATGGTAGGCATGCCGTAAGTGTCGTGGAAAGCACGAACGAAGTGGTCAGAGCTTGCCTTGGATGCAGAGTACGGAGAGTGAGGGTTATACTTCGTTGTCTCCAGGAAGAACTCCTCGCCATAAGCCTCGTGGTTCTTGCCGCTTGACGCCTTGGTGGTGAAAGGAGCAGGAACGCCCTCAGGATGAGTCATCTCCAATGCGCCATACACCTCATCAGTAGAAATATGGTAGAAACGCTTGCCCTCGTATTTCTCCGGCAGACTTTCCCAATAGAGCTTCGCTGCCTGAAGCAGAGTCAGCGTACCCATGACATTAGTGCGTGCGAAGGTGAACGGATCCTTGATGCTTCGGTCAACATGACTCTCGGCAGCAAGATGGATGATGCCATCGATATGCTCATCCTGCATCAGCTTATAGAAAGCATCGAAGTCGCAGATGTCCATCTTTACAAACTTATAGTTAGGCTTATCCTCAATGTCCTTAAGGTTAGCCAAGTTACCTGCATAAGTCAACTTATCAAGGCAGATAATATTATATTCAGGGTATTTGTTCACGAAGAGACGAACAACGTGAGAGCCGATAAAACCGGCACCACCGGTAATCACTATATTTCTTTTCATTATTTTATTATATGTTGATTGTTTATATCGTTGCGAAATGCTGAGAAGCCTTTATTTATTCTGAAGATTTGCAATACATTTCTCCAGAGAATCCACCCAGTAAGGCACCTTCACACCGAAGGTTTCCTTGATGCTTCTCTTGTCGAGCACAGAGTAAGCGGGACGAGTCACGGGAGAGGGATATTCTGAACTGTAACATGGCTGGATGTCACACTCTGTATGACCGGCGATACGTGCAATCATCTGTGTGAAGTCGTACCACGAGCAAACGCCCTCATTAGAGAAATGATATACGCCGACGTATTTCGTATTGTCTGCCTCAACCTCCATCTTTCCAAGAATGGTCTGGATGGCATTGGCGAGATCGAGAGCGTATGTAGGAGTGCCACACTGGTCGAAAACCACCTTCAACTGAGGCTTTGTGGCAGTAAGGTTGAGCATAGTCTTGCAGAAGTTCTTGCCGAACTCTGAATACAGCCATGCCGTACGGATGATGATATACTTACATCCCGTAGCAATAATCTTCTGCTCGCCATGAAGCTTTGTCATACCATAAACACCGGTTGGAGTTCCCTTCTGATCAGGATTGCAGGGCACGTTGTAAGGCTCCTTGCCGAACACGTAGTCCGTGCTTATCTGGACAAGCACGCCGTCTGCCTCCTTCATTGCCGTGGCAAGGTTCTCCGGAGCATCAGCATTCAGCTTCTCAGCGAGAGCAGCCAGCTTCTCGTCCGTCTCACAGGCGTCCACATTTGTCCATGCAGCACAGTTTACGATTGCCTTTACATTGTTTTCCTTCACCATCTTGCGGATGGCGTCCATGTCAGTAATGTCAAGGTAAGTGGTCTCCTGACCCTCCACCTGATTGACATCCGTGAAAATGTAATGGTCCGCAGAATTTCTGCTGACGATACGCATCTCATTGCCAAGCTGACCGTTGGCACCGGTTACTAATATATTCATATTATACAAGTGTTAAATCCAAAATACAATCTTCTACTATCTTTTACCGCCACCTATTTATACAGGTCCACGTTGATGTCAAAAGGACTGTCAAAGTTCTTAAGCAGTTCGTGTTTGGTGTCCTTCTCTGAAAGGATGGCATGTTCTGTGGGGATTCGCCAGTCGATGTTCAGGCTATCGTCCAGAATACTGATGCCGCCATCAGCCTCAGGATGATAGAAGTTGTCGCACTTATACTGGAACACCGCAGTCTCGCTGAGAACGGCAAAGCCATGTGCAAAGCCGCGCGGCACGAAGAACTGTCTGTGGTTGTCCTCAGTGAGTTCCACGGCAACGTGCTTGCCGTATGTGGGCGAACCCTTGCGAATGTCCACAGCCACATCCAGCACTCTTCCCTTCACACATCTCACCAGCTTACTCTGTGTAAACGGCGGACGCTGGAAATGCAAGCCTCGCATAACTCCATAGCTGCTCATGCTCTCATTATCCTGGCAGAAGTCAATATGACGCACCTTCTCGTCAAACTCCCTTTGTGAAAAACTCTCGAAGAAATATCCACGAGCATCCTTAAAGATCCGCGGCTCAATAATCACCACGCCCTCAATCTCAGTCTTTATTACTTCCATTGTGTTTATTTGATTAATTTTTACTTGTTTACTAATAATATATTGAACTTGCGCATAGCAAGGTTTATCTGTAATCTATTAGATACTTAGATAGTCATAAAAAAACCATCGTTTATCTGATGTGAGGCTTGAGCAGACAGGACAAACATAGGAGGCTATGGCGTCCCCGCCGTAGCCACGCACCCACGAACATGAATTGAATTTGCTACTTGAGATTTTCTTTCCACAGATTACACATAGCACAGATGCTATCTGCTCTGCCAAAATACTTTCTCATCATACTCTAAACAAAATTCATCAAGCATCTGCACATCATCAACATTGCCGTCTATATTACCCAACCTCATACGACATAGAGCAAATTCCACCACCTTAGGCTTTAATAAGTTCTTTATATATAGACATTGCTTTCCATATAAACATGATTTGCTCTATGTAAAGGAGTCGGGGAAAAGATTTGTTATGAGAATTGTCATTTATCTTTATTTTGATTTCTACTTCTCGTTGTTTCAACCTTGTCATCTGCATATGTCCTATGAATAGTCCAAGCCTTTTTCTTTGTGTCATATTTTATTTTGTCACGATATGACTCTAACAACATCAATGCAGAATCTACTTTGTCAGCTTTCAATGAATATGTATTACCATTTTCTATCACAATTATGCCATATGTCTCTTTTATAAAATTTAATTTAAATTCTAAATCGGATACTTTTTCTAATAATTTTACGTTTTCGTCTAATAATTGCGGTATGGTAACTTCTTTACCATTTTTATCCATATAAGTAATAGTATGTACATACTTACTTTCAGGTTTGAGAAAATTTTCATATTTGTCTATTATTTCATTTTTTTCAGCAACATTCTGCTGTAAATTTTCCTTTGACAAATAGGTGATACAAAAATATGCTATAGAAAATAAAAGTACCATAGCAGCGACTACTAACATAATATTATCATGCCTTTCGTCTTTTCTTTTTATTGTATTTAGTTCTGATATATAATGTAGAGTTTTCTCACGGAAAACACTATCTTTGACATCTGCATTTTTTAGGACATCTAAATCTTTCAAAACTTCATTTATGTTTCTTGTTTTCATGTATTGAATCGTTTGAACTGTTTAAATACTTATCTCGCAAATCGAAATATTTATCCATATATGTTTCTTTTTGTTCTAACAAATCTAATTGATGCTTATTCTCAATTCTGGTTATTTCCCTATCCTTTTTAACCTCTTCATAATAAGTTCCTAACCAAAAAAAAGCAGAAATAGAACAGAAATAAACAGAAGCAACAGCTTTATATCTATTTATAAATGATGTTAACTCTTCAACACTGCCATTCTTTTTCTTTTTATATGCCATTCATGCTACTATTAGTTAGAACTCAATATATAGGCACTTGCAAAAGTGCCTATATATTGAGTTGTTAAAAATTTCACTTGTTTATTAACTATTGGCACATTGCCAATCCGATTTATTTCATGATTTTCGGCTGCACTCGGCATAGCTCAAACAAGTTTGGCTCTGCACTCGTTGGCACGAAAATTTATCTGGTCGCAGTCTGAAAAAATCCCTGCAACCGTTAAATACATTGGATAAAGTCTTCAAGCTCAAGAATTCAAGCAAGCTTGATTCTATTCGCTTAATCAGACTTTTAGTAAAAACTTACAGAGGTATTCCCATGCAGACCGTCCTTGCATCTTCACCGTACTGATGATGCTATGGTAAGTAACAGCCAACTAATAAGAACTTTTTATTGATGATTCTTATTGGCAAACTTTTATTTTGCCTTCAAGTCATCCACCTTACGCTCTGCAGCCTTACGTCTCTTAACCTCAGATGCCAAGCTCTTCTTCAAATCTTCCACATCTGACAATACGGCATCCAATTTGGAAAGACATTCTACCAGAATCTTTTTCTCATCAAGAAAATCCTGAAGCACAGCATCACGGGCACAAAGACCCAAATCCGCCTCACGAACTCGCTCGGCAAGGTAATTGATATAACGTTTTTGTTCTTCTGCTGTCATACCTTCACTGTAATCAAGAGCGGGGCGCGAGATTGATTTCCGTGCCAGAAGCTCTTGCTTTTGTTCTATGATATATTGAAGTTATTACAATAAACACATCCCGCCAGAGGGTTCACAGTGGAGTTGTTCACGTATAATGGATAACACCCGGCTATGCTTGCATCACATATCCGTAAAGTCACGGAGATAATAGAAGCGGTTAATACCGATAACACTCAGCATAGACCCTCCAGTTTCTCTATCAGTCGCTTCAGCTCTTGATAGCTTAGGTTCTTCTGGGAGATATGCAGCCCATTGGTCAATCGCAACTCCACGAGAATACGAACACCGGAAGGCTTCGTTACTGTAGAAGATGGTTCTTGGGAAGGGCTTTCCTTCTTCGGCTCTTCCTGAGCCGAGGTAGGAAACCCTTCCACCTTTACTTCCACGATCTTGTTGCGTGTATCCTTGTACCATTTATAGAATATATTATAAGGTACTTTATTACGTGAACAGAACTGATCAATGGAGATGCCCTTCGGCATTGCCTTCGTCTGGTACTGGAAATAAAATCTCTTGATACTTTTTCTCTGTTAGACAATTTTAAAGCAAACTTTCATTGTTCTCACTTATCGAAAAAAGTTCCAAATCTTCACTGCTGTACATAATTCAATGTTTTAAAATCAGCGGCAAAGATACTTCTTTCTAATATAAGCCATAATTTGAGTGCTTACTCTTTGGACAGCAATGCCATTATTCTTTAATTGTGCTAATGCCTTTTCTTTAATTGTTGATGTTCCATATCCAACAACTAATATTACAGTATCTGACTAATCGATTTATTCTGATTTTATCTTCTTCAGAATATGGATTAAATTTCCAAATAGCATTGTCCTGTACTGATTCTTTTATCCGTTTAAAATATGGAATATCTATCTCACTGCAAGAGTGACCAATTACTTCAACCTCATCTACATGATTAAGTCGTGTGAAGAAATCTTTATTATTTGCAATTATTTCTTGAATTGGTTTGCATAGATTATTCATATAAATAATACCCTCATTATGTTCATTTTTCTCTTTAATACAGACATTGTCATTCCAATGATTCTTAATGTCACAATAGTTATTATGACCAACCACCAAATGTTCTCCCTTACTTGCTCTACCGTGAATATGCAAAATATTTTGTTCTGACAGGGAATACAATCTCTCGAGAGTATCTGTATAATTGAAAGAAAAATAAAGTGCATTAGAGTCCAAATCTACATTTCGTTGCAGAGCTAAAGGTATCTGAGAAACCCATTGAGAAAAGATATCGTTAACAATATCATCTAACTGTACATTGATAAAACCATCAGTTGAAAGAATCTTTGTTTCGCTATTAAAACACTCTACAACATACAAGTTCTGAAAACTCCAGCTCTGTGCAACGTCAATATCATACTTGCCTAAAGCTTTTTCGAAATCCATCCAAAGCAAGTAGTCGTTATCTTGTTTACTATTAAACACGCTCTGAAACTCCTCAATAATATCAAAACGTCCATTCATTATAAGCCATTTTTTGAAGTCAGAATATCTGGTTTTCATATGGTGCATTAAATCAAAGCCGTTACCGATAATGTAGAGTTTCATATATCTAGATGATTTTTGAATATCTATTTCCAAAAACTTTGATTTCATCCTTAAATTTGTATAGTTGCTCTATCACTGCATCTATACCATGGAAAGGCTTTTGAGTCCTAAGTTTCTGAATCTCTTTGGTTGTTAATAAATTGATAATTCGTACAAGTTGGTCAACTGTCTCATTATTTTCCACAGCATAATATATGGAATATTTTATTATCTTTATTATTTTTCCTTTGTATATAGCTATACACCTTTTTGAAAAAGTCTCCCCTTCTATATAATCCGTTGGTATATTTCCAAAACCTATAAAAGATTCAATACCACAAGATTTTGACAATCTTGCAAGGCTTTTAGTGTTGTTTTTATTTGAATTACAAGAGAAACAAAAGAAAATCTTCCCGCTAAAAGAGGATAGATTACTAGCATCAATGAATACTTCTTTATCGTAAAAATTACTATTCTCTTGAGCTGCTATATTATTCATTGTCATCTCTCCGAATCGACCGCAAGCACCATGTAGCTGAGTATCTCCTCCATGTCCCATAAATAGTACAAAATGACTATCAGAGGATTCTGCAATACATTTTTGATGATCATCATCAGAAAAATGAACTTTATAACAATGCCATGCGTCTTTCAACATTCTTGTCTCAAATGTATGAATACGATTGAGGAACGATGTTGAATTACTTTTATCCAAAGGATATATAGCAAAGACTTTACTCATAATTCTTTATGTCTATTATATAAGCTACGATATGATCCGTTATACTTTGTTTTAGTTTAGCTGATTCAGGCCCTTTATGGAGAAGAAGTTCTCCAATTTCATTTATATTCATTTTTGTGTATCCAGGAATAGAACATTTGAAATTTTCAAGAGTCAATGATCGCAACGATTCGCTTAAATGGTCGTCTATTGATTTTTCAGGGTCATTTATGATTAATTTCTTAAATTTATTTTCAAACTCACCTTCGCTTTTTAGGTAGCTAATTTCATTTTGTGCAAGCAACTTAAGCTTTGAAACTTGTTGATCAAAATCTGTAGCTCTCTTCAACATAATATTGTTTATCACATCATCAATCTGAGCAGAGTAAATAACAACATGATTCCTATAGTGAGGCAGGATGTCATACAGAATCTCTATTACATCAATACCTTTCAGATCTTCCTCTATAAGGTTATAGTCGGTAGCAAATACATCCAAGTGTGACAAGAATGGAACAGATTGAAGGTGATCCTTTAATCTGTCCTTGTTAAATATCGAATCTCCATTTTCTTGTCTTTCTGTAAATTGAGTTGGATCTATCTCTTGATATATTAGCTCAATTCCATCATTCTTAAGAATTTCTTTTATTCGCTCAATGCGATCTTTTTGAGATTGTTCGTCAACAAGAAGTAAATGTCTTTGTTCCATTATTTAAATATTAATTTAAAATGCATACCTTTTTTGTTTATTGGTGAATCAATCATTATTGAAGCACGCATAGATTTCAAAGTTTCTTTTATTAAATACATTCCGAAACCAGTTCCATCAGTTTTTCCAGACTTCGCAAAATCAAATATTTGATTAGGATTATCAGAAAAGATTTCCGTTAAACCATCTCCGTCATCATATATATCAAGAACCAAATCATTGCCCTGTCTATAACATTCGAACCAAATATTTTTTGCATGCCAATCCTCAGAATTTTTGACAAAGTTATCAATGAGCAATGCCAAATCCAGTTTACTACCAAAGATCGCAAACAAGTCAACTGTTGACTTAAAATGACACTTAACAAAACTCTTAAGTTCTTCCGCCAAATATCCTTTGATAAACAAAGGTAGGTTTATTTTTTGACTGTCCGCTTTTGCCAAATCACAATTAAGAATGAGATCCGTCGCCACTAATGTTTTTTGAGAAAGTTTCTTGATTTTAGATAGCGACTCAAGCATTGGATATTTAATGCTTTCTGGAAACGCCGCCTTTCTTAATAGCCTTATGACATCATCTACTTCATCTTTTATTCTACCATTGTTATTTTTAACATGATGAATCAGGGCATCAGTATCAGGATTAGAAGCTTTCTTGTAGAACTCTACTTTCAAACTTTCCAAATGTTTTTCTTTCTCTGCCTGCTTACGTTTCCCCTCTTCCTCTTTAGCTTTTTTTTCTGCATAAAGACGGGCATTTTCAGCCTTTAGCTTCTCGTTTTCTGCTAGTATTTTAGCTTGCTCCGCATTTCTTCTACGTTCTTCTTCTTCACGAGCTTTTACTTCTGCTGCACGACGTTCAATCTCAGCTTTAAGCACTTTTTCTTCTGCTTCACGTTGTAGACGCTCTGCTTCCGCAGCCTTTTGTTCCGCCTTTTCTTTCTGGCGGGCCAACTCTTCTATACGTTTTTGAGCGTCTTCTATTTTACTGATGAGTTCAACATTTCCTGTACGTTTTGCAATTATCTCCAAATCGGAAATAAACTGTGGTTTAATATCCTCAGGCACAATATCAGATGAGACAAAATTTGCAAGATCTGTATTGTAATACAATACTTTTACGTTGCTATCAGACGTAAGAACTTTTATCAGACGGACAAAATCTATCTTACTTCCTAAACTTGCCCCTAATACATATGATGGATCTTCAGAGTCTTTATCAATTCTCTGCAATTCGGTCCTGGCTTCACGTCCTACAATTTCATCTTTATAATACTCGTTCTTTAAGAAGTTTTCACCCCATAATATACCTGCCACATAACGTTCCAATCTCTTATGGCATTTCCAATAAAGCGAAATAACCTGACGAGCCATTGGAGTATCCAACAACCCACTATCACGACTTGTTGCCTCTCTTAATTCGCTTATATCTTCTACAAAAATATCAACACGTCCCAATAGATCACGACTACCAATAAATCTAGCACGACCCTGCTGAGCTCTAAAATCTATACCCCAACTATCATAACCAGTTTCTCCAAATGGCATTATTCTGAATCCATTCCTAAAGAGGAATATCGAACCATAATTCTTGGAATCAACCCCCATTATTCTATGAAAATTATATTTCGCAGCACGATTTAAGAACGAAATAGAAACTGATCCATCCTTGATTAAAGGACATTCATCATTAATTTCCTTGATTCTATATATATCCACCCCTCGGTCAGACAATGTAGTATAGATATAACCATCCTTAATACAGACATCAATTTGAGTTGTTTTCAATTTAATAATATCAGTAAGACTGTTTTTAAGTGGTCCATTTACAATATCCCGATCATAGCCCGTTCCTTCGCTAATCAACCGATTGTCACTATCTATTTCTCTATCACAAACTATTTCTATCATAAAATCGTTTGTTTCTGAAAAAGGATTGATTAGTTTCTGTAAAGAGCGCTTTAATTCCAGAATATGCTTTCTTGTCCATGGGGTCTCTTCGTTATGTAAATCAGTGATCTCTATAATTGTACCATGAGACTTCCTTTTAGGAAATACATATGAATTATTTACAGTACGATGTACAACATCAATGCTAGCAAATTCAATCTTTTGATCCTCTTCAAATTTAGACCAGTCGACAGAAATCTGCTCTGCATAATTAGCAGTCTCAGTTTTGGTAGTAATAGTAAGTAAACTACCTAAACGATCACATGAGAAGCGGCCAATACCTTTTGCACCGGCATAATATCTTTTGATTTTATCTCGATACGACTTCTGTTTATCATCTTCATAATCTTCAGAACCATCTTTCTTCGCAGAAAAGCCAAGAAATAACCACTTATCTTTCAAATCTGCAAACGACATACCCTTACCATTGTCTGCAATGGTAATTTTATCATTTGCAAAAGTTATTACAACATGATCTGCATAAGCATCGTATGAGTTTTTAACCAACTCAAAGATTGCAATGTTATCACTTGTAATCAAATCCTTGCCTACAAGATCTTTTAAGGCTGAACTTATTTTAAATTGTAATTTATCATCCATTGTTACAACATTTCTTTAAGCACCAATCCTGCTTGTTGAGCAAAAAGTGGAGGAATGGCATTTCCTACTTGACTATACCTAGGTACCTCTTTCTTACGCATTTGCCCACCTGTAGTATATTTACTTTTAAACTCAAACCAATCTGGGAAAGACTGAATTCTAGCACATTCACGAACTGTCATTATACGAGGCTCTTGATAATGCAGATAGTCATCTGGCATATTTGTTATAGTAGGAGCAATAGATTGAGCATCAAGAATTGTCAATCCTCTCTGATGGATACCCCATTTTTCACGTTCTGTTCCACTAATGCGCTTATTACGTACTGGATATTCAATAAGTAAACGTTTAAAACATTTTATCTTTTCCTCACAGTGATGAGCAAAACTATGACTCTGAGGAATAATATTCTCTATATTATGACGCATAAAAACCTGATATCCGTTTGATGTCTTAGCATAAAGGCCTGAGTAAAATCCTTTACGATCAGGAGTTTCCACTTCTCCATTACTACGAAGGAGGTCTGAAATAGCATCAGCTATTGTTGGATGTCCAGGTAGCTTGTATCTTTTTAAAAATCTCTCTCTATTAGCCTTTAATTTCTTTTCGAAATTTTCAGCTTCACCAGACTTGCCATTCAATACTCCTACAAGTATAAATCGCTTACGGCGCTGCGGAACTCCATAGTCTGAAAAATCAATAACCTGAGGACACACGTCATATCCCAACTCTTCTAGTTTCTTTATAACAAGAGTTGAATAAGGCAAGGCGTTCGGATTCTTTCTTTTATCAAAAGCGTATGTAAAGCCTTTAACATTCTCAAATAAAAGCATCTTTGGCATTACCATAGAAATGAAATCAATATAAGCAAACACAAGCTGGTTTCTGATATCATCTTCTATTCTGCGTCCTGCCATGGAAAATCCCTGACAAGGAGGTCCTCCTGCCACCAAATCAATGGCTCCACGCAGACCTTTTAGTTGTTCTGCATATATTTCATTTACTTCAAGAATATCAAGCGGTTTTTGAGGAAGCCACTTAGGCCATTTAAAATGATGCTTTTTCTCTATTAAATTATGACAAAGTGTAGCATATGCACATGGATTCTTTTCTATTGCAAACACTCCGTTCCACCCAGCCTGATAAAGACCGAGAGACAAACCTCCGCAACCTGCAAAAAGATCTATAACCGTATATGTTCCATTCTTTCTTGCCATATTTATGCAAAGTTAATCGTTTTTTTTGATACCATTGTCGTTTTGTCGTTAAAAAGGTATAATCTTATTGTTCACAATCTATTTTCCTATCAATTCAATTTCACCAATTCATTCAAAAACATTGTCAGTCCTTCGTCTGGATTATCATAATCAGAAACTATTGGCTTCACACCTCTTGATTCCAATATCTTTTCCTCAACTTCATTCGGTTTAGTCAAAAAAATATAGGAAGAAGGGCGAATGTCTTTATATTTTTCCCATATCTTAGACAATTTATACAAGAGGAATCGCATATTAATGTCTTCCAAGCTATAACCTATGTATAAGATAGTCTTACCCAACATATCCGAGCGAAGTTTTATATCAAGTGGAGAATTAAATTCCAATCTTTCAAAGTAACTTGTTTCTGTAAGAACTATAGAGCTGTCATCGGAAAAATCTCCATGAAACTTAACAATTTGAGTCACATCATCCTTAATATCTATAAAGTCTTTCACTCCTACTATTTTGTAATATTCTTTTCCAAAATGCGTAAAAGCCCTTTCTATCCAATTGTCATAGTTAGTTGTATAGATGATAGGGAAACTTAATTCTACAATATTTCTATATATGGTAGTTGCATCCAATTTTGCTTCATCTATGTTATGCCATTTCTGATCCATATAGCTTCTCAAATCTCCAATAGTCTTACGCTTAAGAACATAAAACTCGACCAAAGATTGAAAATTTGACAGTGTTTTGAAAATTGCAGGATTATAATCTGTGAGCTTTGCTACCTCATCAATTAATTCTGAGAATGTTGGGAGTCCAAGATTCTTCGAGACACCTGCACCAACAAAAAGAATTACATTTTTTCGTTTGATTGCTTCTTTAAGTTCATCAATATACTTCATAATACTATTTTTTCAAAAAGTCAGCAAATTCCTGCAAAGCAATTTTTCTCATACTAATGTCGTTTTTACGAGTTCCCATTTCGGCAAAGGTTTCTGTTTCACCATCTGGCACAAATATGCAATCCCATTGAAAATCACGATTACCTTTAGGAGTAGATGATATACTGCCATTAATTTCGCCAGAAAAAACGTTAAAGTCTTTTCCGTCAATATAACAAATAGTTGTTATAGCTTCTGCTTTTGATTCTCCAATATCGCCGCCAAAAAGTTCTGCAAATTTTTCAGCCTGTAACTTATCCCAAAACACTTGTGTCAAACCTCCAGGTAACTTATTGAGTTTTTCGACAAACAATCCTGTGTGTTCAACAAAAAGAGGTCGTCCTATAGATCTGAAAGCATTCAATGCCTTCTCTTCAACCAGATGTCTTACATCATCGGTCTGTAACTCCTCAATTTTTCGCTCTATTGGAATTATTTCCACATCCAAAGGTTTCAATATTTCGATTGCTTCTTTTATCTTATATCCGTTATTCGACAAAAATCTTATTTGTTTCATCTTTCTTACTTTTTGAAACTATACAGCTTCGAGTTATAGTCTAGTTCCTCTATAAATCGGATAATGTCGATTGCATTAAGCTTCTTATCATACATAAGCTGACAGTACACATTGCAATATTCATTGAATATATTGGTTGCAAAGATACCAGCATCATCACTACCCAATACGATAGGTAGTATCGGTCTATGATCTTCCTTTGCCCATTTGTACCAATTATAACCAATTATAGATGTGGTACGAAGAGTAGGAACGATGATGTCCTATCATCACATTACTGGTCGGCAATGTTTCTATCACTATTTCCTTATCATACATCTCTTGTAGAACCATCAACTGTAGTTCTGATAATTCTTCTGCATTAAAGAATTCACAAGTAGCAAATTCAATGATCTCATCATACTTGTTTTTCTGTTGACCACGCATCTCACAATACTTTTTGAACAAACGTAAATCTTCAGACAAAGCAGATTCATTCTTGCCAATAACATCCTTTGGGTTATTCCATCTCGCCTTCCATGCTTTCACCTGAATGTACGGAGAATAGTATTGCTCATAAATATTAAAACAAAGATTGTTTATCTGATTAATCAGTAGAGACTTTATTTCTTGAAGTCTTACATTATCCGACATCTCTATCAGATTGTAGGCAAATATCAGGTCATCAAGATATTCACCTTGCCGTATCAACATCTTATTTCCTATATTGTCGAGCCATATTTCCGATGAAATGCCCAAAGCTGCCGCATGCCCGATTCTATCGCCTCGTTGCAAGTCAAGAAAACGGATTGCTTCATAGACAGCCCGTATGCCTCCAAGCAAGTGGAAAAAGTCTTCTCCTGCATGAAATGTGAAATGACTAAATCCATATTTCCTTAATTTACGATATGCGACACCAAAGACCTCTGGAGGAGTAGAGAACTCACTGGACGCTGCATCAATACCTGTAAGAAAATAACTTTCTTTGCATTCCGTGTTCTTGAAATTACCAAGTGCGTCCACCTGCTTTTCTAACATCATGCGATATTTCTCAAAGAAGAATCTACCATGCTTACCATGTAATGATTTGATAAAATGCGCTATCAACGTCAAGTCAGACTTATGGGAAACTTTTCCTTCACTTTCTTGTATTTGATTAAAAGATTCCCAACTGTCAACTATCTGGTATATTGTCTTGGCAATATCCTTTTCCTTGATACTTGGCGAGAAACGCCCTTCCATTATTCTGATATTTGTCAAATCATTGCCAGCCAACTGTAAATAACGAGTATTTTCTCTGAATTTCTCACTTGCTTTCCGAATGCCACTCAATGTATATTTATTGAACTCTTCAAATCCATAGAATCTCGACTGCATAACAAACAACCTATTAAGAAGGCCGTTTATCAGCAAGTAGAAATGGAAAAGTGATGCTGTGTCCTTATCATTAGGATAATGTTTCAAGAAAGAAAGTACATAGACATAGAACATGCATTCTTGTTGCATCCTGTTGCAGGTAACTATACCATCCATCTGATTGAGACCGACTGCGTGATACACTTTCTGCTTATCCGTACATTCTCTGACTATTTGTCTTGCATCATATTTATGTTCTAAGAAGCAATGTTTGATTAAAAACATTCTTAGATAGTTTGCGTCACAAGCTAACAAATCTATCTTTTCGGGAGTAACAATGGTAGAGAATTGTTCGTAAAGTTCACGTACTTTATAATCAGAGTACTTTTGGGCAAGTACTTGTAAGAATTCATTCGGTCGCTCCAATAGATCTTGCCAAAGGAGATCACTCTCCATCGTGCCATTCATATGAATATGCAAGTCGTACATTCCCCCATGTGTTTCCTTAAAATCTTCAAGTTGCAGGATATATGGATGAATCAATGCTGTATATTTCACATTTTGCACTACGTACTTATTGAAATAGTTTTCTATTTCTTCCTGCATGTTCATAGGACACGCATTATCATAACACAATCTATCAATGTAGCATTTAGAAAATCTAATACCGATAGCGAAATTATTTTTCCAAGTTCTACTTTTCTCACATTAGCTCTACTGTCTTTTTCGTCTTTTTCATCTTTCAAACTTTGATAAATATTTCTTTGCGAATAATAAAATCTTGTAGAAATCTTGCCTATTACGTACGGAGCTTTGAAAATATCCATTATACTTTCTACCCAAGTTTCCAATTCATGGCTGAATGTATCTGTCATATCCTCAGACAGTTCATCCGTTGGTATATGTGGATCTTCTTCCTCATTTTTTTCTAATTTCGTAATTCTATCAGAAACCTGAAAACTTCTAAGAAGTGAGACCTCATTGAATGTTGTCATCACGTCATTCCCTAATTCTTTAGCCCTTAGAATATCACCAATAGCTGCTAAAATACTATAAATAGAATAATACAGACGGCTTTCATTCTTATAAACAAAAGTTAGCATTACAGCAGGCAAATAAGCCTGTTTTTTCTCTATTTCAGACTTGTTTTTGAAAACATAATCTAAAGCATCCATATTGGTATTTTGGGCTTTTCCACTTAATCCTCTAATAGGGAAGAATATGCCAATTCCAAACAAATTCTCATCGTTATATAGATAAGCCATAGCGTTTCCGAACATTGCTTTCAATGTGTTTGCTTGAAACATACCTGACTGCTTACATAACTTGACTAATCTTATATTGTCATCAGTATCAGCCATTATTATCTCTGCGAAATTCCGTATAAAACCTATTCGCATCAGATAATCAAAAATAAGCTAAGGATTTCCTTTAGCACAGTTACACCACATTAAGAACAATCCTGTCAAGCAAGCATTAATGGTAGATATATCATATCTTGGCAATAACTGGTAAGCCCTCTCAAGCATATTGCTTTTTATTAAATAACGAAGGATTACCACCGTGGCCATTTCATACGAATGATATACTAGGTCAACATCAATATTTTCAGCCAACATCTGTGACAAGAATGTGTCATATGAGTGTGTGACTTTAAATCCCGAATCGTTGTTACTTCTTATAAAATGTATCTGTGAACGAATTGGGAGGTTCAACAAGAAATTCTTATAAATGCTTATATGTTTTTTGTTCTTGATGCCACAGTTCTCCAATATCCTATCATAGCAACTCATGATATTCACGTTATCAATCTTAAATATAATATCATAACGTCTCATTGCTTCGTCCACAGTAAACAACTTAACACGGTTTTCAGCCTTGAAGAGTTTAAGCATATACTGATTCTCCATCTCATCAACAAGATTTTTGTATTGTTCCTTGTTGGATTCACATTCGTCATATTCATTCTTAAGTAAAGCTTTACCAAAATTGTTCCATTGCTGTTTTCGCACATTGATGGAATATAGATGCAAGTCTCCACTCAAAAGAGTAATGATTCGTGGGTTAGAAAGATATTTACGAATGGTTTCCAATACCGGCCAACCTTTTCTAAAATCCACGTCAATATCATCAAAGGCTATTAGGAAGGCATCCTTCCCTAATAGCCTAAGGGCTTGTTCAACGCATTTATTAAACTGATAAGAAAGTACGAATGCAGAATGTACACTTTCCAACCCCTTTCTCATTATATAACAGTCATCAGACCATACATTGTTTTCATATGTCTCACCAACTTTATCCAACGAAGGAATACCTTTGGCCAACTTATTCATAGCACATTTCCAATCTGAGAGAAAAGCATTTTTTTGAATATTTGTAGCATTATTGCCAAGTTCTTTCCTCACTTTTTGATTAATCAGAGATATTATTAACAAAAACACATGCCCCTTTTCTTCTATCATTGTTGGGTCTATCAAATCAAGAACACATACTTTATGCTCGTCTGAATGATTTGAGTAATATTCCAGAACTGATTCCAAGAAGGAAGTTTTACCAGAACCCCTCTCTCCGAAAATAGAGATAGTGTGATGCACTTCTGTTTTCGTCTGTTGAACTTCAGTTAACTGCTTCTCTACAAGACACTTCACCTAACTAAATTCAATTTGATGAATCATCTGGGATTCATCAAAAGACTTTGCACTTTGACTTTCATTTAGGATAACATTGACTTCTTTTTTCATAAGGCATCGATTGTTAATTTGGGCTACCAAAATCCATCCTTAATAATTTGTTCATGTTATCAAGAGGAGCCAGTAATCCGACATATTTGTTATTTGTTTCCACTCGCTCTTTCAATATCATCAGCTTCCTCCTTGGCTTCCGTTATTGCCATCTTGATGACAGCAATGATTAATGCCAATCCTATAAGTATGGATGTTCCTAAGATGAGTTTCCACCACATATATTTCTCTGACTTTACTTTATTTCATGCATCTTCTTCCATACAGCAAACCAAGTTCTAAAGACAAGTTCGCAAATCGCTTCACTTGAAGACGACACACCAACATACATATGTTTCTTAGCCCGCGCATACAAATCCGCGCAATCAGTATTTTTCAGAAAATCGGGAAGAGCATCAGTACCCCGATGCGAAAGCGCAATAAACCAAAGACTATTCGTTGTTGCGACAACATTGACAAACAGCTCTTTACATGCGGAATGTTGAACATCTATCCATGTCAAGCCCTAGTTCGTTTATAACAGAAACAATATGATCCAGTTCCTTTTTCTTGGAGATTTGATTGTCGAAATGGATAGAAAAGTGCCATTCACAAACGTCACTTACATATTTAACCACTTCATGAAAATACGCCATATCTACATCTGCCAAGGAATGGCCATAAACCATCACCTTATCCACTTGTCTCAGCGAAAGCCAAAACTCGTGATTATTCGCAATAATGTCGGGTGTCAACTTTCTTTGCTTATTCACCTCTTGGGCTATATTATCATAACCTTGATATTCATATATCATAGGATCGTCACCAAGATTATCATTTGCGTTTACGACAGCATGGTGTCCAACGATAATTTCATCATTTGAGTTGCGCCTACCGTGAATGTAATTGATTCTATCTCTTGGTACACGATACAATTTTTCCAACGTATCGGTATAATTGAACGACAAATAAATGTCTCTCCTATTAAAATGGAATACATTAGTTATCTTATCAACGTTGTTATCGATTTGATTCACCCAATCATCAAACACCTGATGGAAGACATCAAACATCATCCTCAACGAGAATCCATGAGAATCCTCCATCTGCGCTATATATCGCCCTTCATACCTATCCTCCAATTGTATGTCATGCGTCAAAGCTTTAAAAGCAGCCTGAAAATTGGGATTGCTCAAAGCACGCTCCAAATCTGACCATAAATACAGTTCGCCTTTTGGGGAATCCGTATCAGGATAACATTTTCCCAATAAACCTATTTGATATTGATCACCATACTTCCACGCATATTCTTTAAAATTGGCATACGAGGAAGCTATTTTATGTGCCAAATCAAAACCATTTCCAATAATATGTAAAATCATCGGATACTATTTTGAGTTCTTTCCTATGAATTAATTCAGATTTAACAACCACTAATCACTACTAAATAATAACTAAAAAGATCTGCGGGAGACATTTATAGTGAGTAGTGATTACTTGATATGGGCGAACGGGAAGGGCGAAGCCCTACTAATCAATACCCACTAATCAATAATCACTACTCACTACCCATTAATCACTAATCTCTCAGACTCTGCTGATACCACTCATAGAGTTTCTCTACTCCTTCCTCGATTTCCACTTTGTGTGTCCATCCGAGGCTGTGGAGCTTGTCCACGCTGATGAGCTTTCTTGGGGTGCCGTCGGGTTTGCTGGCGTCAAACTCCACCGTGCCCTCGAAGCCTACTGTCTTTACCACGAGCTCTGAGAGCTGGCGGATGGTCAGCTCCTTGCCGGTGCCGACATTGATGTGGCAGTTGCGGATCTCGCCGAGACTTGGGATTGCTCCTCCCCTACCCTCTGAGTTGTTTCTGTCCACAGCGCCGTCCACCTTCGCACCATAGAATACTGACGAGTATTTCTCTATGCCGATGATGTCTTTGAAGTCTACGTTCAGGAGAACGTGGACGCTGGCGTCTGCCATGTCCTCGCTCCAGAGGAACTCACGCAGCGGAGTGCCTGTTCCCCAGAGCACCACCTTATTATCATAGATGCCGTAGAACTCCAATGCTTTCAGAATGCGCTCATGAGAGTTGCTGCCGTCCACATTGCCCTCGCCGATGATGGCGCGGAGCTTGTCATCGGGGTTGATAGGACGCTTGTTCATGTCCACCTCAATGCTGTGCCAGTCGCCGTCGTGGATGAGCTTGGCGAGATAAATCTTACGCATCATCGCCGGCATCACGTGACTGTTCTCCAGGTGGAAGTTGTCGTTAGGACCATAAAGGTTGGTCGGCATCACGGCTATGTAGTTGGTGCCATACTGAAGGTTATAGCTCTCGCACATCTTCAGACCCGCAATCTTTGCGATGGCATACTCCTCATTGGTGTATTCCAGCGGCGAAGTAAGAAGCACGTCCTCCTTCATAGGCTGAGGAGCATCCTTGGGATAGATGCAGGTGGAACCGAGGAAGAGCAGCTTCTTCACGCCATGCGAATAAGCGTTGCTGATGACGTTACACTGCATCTTCATATTCTGCATGATAAAGTCAGCACGATAGAGCGAGTTAGCCATGATGCCACCCACGAAAGCAGCAGCCAGTACCACAGCATCAGGACGCTCTTCATCGAAGAACTTCTCCACGGCATACTGGTCAGTAAGGTCAAGCTCCTTATGCGAACGACCCACCAGATTGTTATACCCTCTCTTCTTAAGGTTATTCCATATAGCAGAACCCACCAGTCCATGGTGTCCCGCAATATAAATCTTTGCGTTTTTTTCTAATGACATATTTCCTTTTTTCTTTTTATCAAGAATTTAAGAATTAGAGAATTATTCATTCTTTTATCAATGAATTCTTGCTTCATCAAGTATTTTGGGAATTAGGAATTTCTGCAGAAGCCCTGTGATGCCAGACGTTAGGATACCATTTGTATTGCAAACTTGAAGTGCCATAATTCAACAACAAGCCCAACTGATGATTACTTACATGCAGATAATTAATAATCTGAGATTCATGTTCACCAGTCAAACCAGATGTAGCTTTCAGTTCTACTCCTATTTTATCATAACACAAAAAGTCATAATAAAAATCATGTTCCAAAATGGTGCCATGAAAGTTTAAAGAAATATGTGCCTCACGAACGTAAGGCACATGATTTTCCTTAAGCAACACTTCAAAAGCATCTTGATAGACTTTCTCTTTAAATCCACATCCAAGTTCTTGATGTAGTTGCAGAGCTAATTTCATCAGCTCATTGCTTTCCTGTTGGTAAAGTAAAGCCATAATACAATTATTCTTATAATTCTAACGTCAGTTTAATTCAAACACCAAACGAAAATGCAAGAAAGCATAGTAACCAGAAAATTCTTAAATTCTCTAATTCTTGAAAAAACGATTACTTAACGATACCTTTTTCGAGATACTCAGCGAGGTTGCAGCGAACCTTCATGCCGGCATCCTCTGCAGCAACCTTTGCCATGTCACTCTCCACCATAATCTTCACGAGATCCTCGAAGCTTGTGGTGTTAGGATTCCATCCGAGCTTTGCCTTAGCCTTTGTCGGGTCACCCCAGAGATTCACCACATCGGTGGGGCGATAGAAGTCGGGCGACACCTCCACGAGCGTCTTGCCGATGAGTTCCTCAGGACCCTCAACGCAGACACCCTTCTCGTTCTCGTCCTTGCCTTCCCACTTCAGCTCGATGCCAACATAGTGGAAAGCCAGCTGAGCAAACTCGCGAACCGAGTGCTGCTTACCAGTGGCAATTACGAAGTCCTCCGGCTTCTCAGCCTGAAGGATGAGCCACATACACTCCACGTAGTCCTTAGCGTAGCCCCAGTCACGGAGCGAGTCAAGATTGCCGAGATACAGCTTGTCCTGCTTGCCCTGCTTGATGCGAGCTGCAGCAAGCGTAATCTTACGAGTCACGAAAGTCTCGCCACGGCGTTCACTCTCATGATTGAAGAGGATACCTGAGCAGCAGAACATGTCATAAGCCTCACGATACTCCTTCACAATCCAGAAGCCGTACTGCTTTGCAACAGCGTAGGGAGAATAAGGATGGAACGGAGTGTTCTCGTTCTGCGGAACCTCCTCCACCTTGCCGTAAAGCTCCGAGGTGGAAGCCTGATACATGCGGCAAGTCTGGGCCAGTCCACACTGGCGGATAGCCTCAAGGATGCGGAGCACACCAGTGGCATCCACATCAGCAGTAAACTCAGGAGAGTCGAAGCTAACCTGCACATGACTCTGAGCAGCAAGGTTATAAACCTCAGTAGGCTTCACCTTATTCATCACCTGAATGATACTCATCGAGTCGCCAAGATCGGCATAGTGAAGGTGGAAGTTAGGGCGACCTTCCAGATGAGCGATACGCTCACGATAATCAACGGACGAACGACGGATTGTTCCGTGCACGTCATAACCTTTCTCCAACAACAGCTCAGCCAAATAAGAGCCATCCTGTCCAGTAATGCCCGTAATAAGGGCAACATTTCTTTTTACCATAGATAATTGTGTGTTTTGTTAAAAATAAACTTAGTTTTGAAGATTGATTATTTAGTTTGATTAGCTCGTTCTATGTTGTTTGTATCCTTACTTTAGATACTAAAATTGCATCCATACCGTAGATAATATCAAATCGCAAAATGCGAATGGATTGCTTCATCATAGCGTTTTAAATACTTATCAACGATTTGAGTAGATAAGTCATCAAGATGAGAGCATCTACTATAAATATTTTTCAATTGCATATTCCGTAGTTGCTCTATATCATCAACAGTATCAACTATAGCTGTAGACAGATTCTCTATATTTTTATCGCTTGTATCATCTGTTTGAGAAGTCGTTAGCTTCATAGGCTTTATCTGCTTTAACAATTGTCTGCAAGACATATAAGGCTTGTTTTGAGCCAACCAATGATAAACGACAATAAGGCACAACATCTGCTGACTCTCTCTCTCATCAAGTTGTTTAATCTCAATGACGTCAACATAATCATCAAAAACTTGGTGAAACAAGCTTTGCAATTTTTTCATCGTACCCTGTGCCTCCAACAATAATATCGTCATTCTTTGTTTATCATTGATAAAGCCTTGTGAAGGTAGATAGCACTGTCTGAAAAATACAATCAAAGAAGAAGAATAATGTAAATACAATGAGTTCAATTCCTTCAAATTATCTTTTGAACTTTTACCATCATCCTTCTCTTCTTTGCGTTTTTCATAACCTAATCCGAATCTATTTATCTCAGATGCCGGCAACTCTATGTTAACATTTAAAATCTTATCACATACATTTTTACAAGCCAGATCCATTTTGACATTGTGTGCCTTGTCAACTCTATGAATCTCATCTATACCCTGCCAATATTCTTTTATAACATCAACAAATAACTTTCGCAAAGATATCAACTGATCACAATAAGCCTTTCTGGAAGGAAGTACATAGCTCTTCTCATAAAGGTGCATCATCATTATGCGCGGCTCTTTCATCTCTTCAAGCGGTAGGTTTATCCTACTTATATGCTTTTCAAAAGGCAAATCTAATTCTTTTATAATATCATCTTTTATAATTTCTGAATGATATACATCTAAATTTGGAAAGGCTTTTCTCAGCAAATCAATATGACGCATATTTATGCGATTCATAATATCGCCATCTTCTTTCCCATATTGTTCCCCCGCAGTGAAATAATCTAAGAAAGTGAGACAGTTGACTTCATTATTACAAATATCAAACTCCAAGATATTGTTTTGGATTCGAAATTGCTTAACAAAGTTTTCTTCCAAGTAATTATAAGTGGTAGAATCGTAACCAGCCAGTTTCAGACCAAGAAGTACATCTGCCATCTCATCCAAATCATCAGGAATTTTAGCCTCTATTCTAAAGTCAGAGATGTCAGGCTTATAAGATAGCTGCAAATTACATATTGTTAAGAATTTTGCCAGCCAACAATAGTCACGCCACTTTCTAGGCTTCTCCAAGGAAATAGAACTATTAAGCCATCTACATAAATAAGTAAAGACTTCAGTCTGCGAAGTAAATCTTTTCCTTATATCATTCATGGTAATACCTATATGTATTCCGAACAATTCATCTACAGACTCATCAAGTTCGATTTCCGTAAAGTTAACAGGCACAAAGTACTGCCAACAGATAGGTGCTGTATGCCTTAACCAATTAAATGCAGCCTGATTATTCTCAATATAAAGCTTGACTCCACACCACACCAAAGTTCTTGCTACTATATATGCTTGTATAGAGTTTATCTTCCTCCCATCCAATTCATTAAAAAGAGAATCTGGCGTATATTTACCTTCATCTAAAAGGGTCATTAAAAACAAAGGACTAGTGTTTCCATTTATATGCTCGAACAATTCCATACCAATCTTCCATAACCCTTTTCTATCATTCCTAAATATCTCTTCAACAATGATATGAGTTCTAATGGGGTGAACATCAGAAAAATCCTCACCATTAAATTCAAAGAATTCACCTTTCATTTGCCCTATGCACCGAGACAATGTTATAGGGGAAAGATGACACAAGTTCCGAATGGCATCCACAGAAACATTTCCCTGTAAAAGGTTTGATACAGATACATACTGAAGAAGTGAGGCATTTACACCATCCAGACTGTCTATCTGTTCTGAGATTCTTGCTCTTAGAGAAACACCCTGTGTCAAGAAATACACATATTCAAGTAATGTTTGAGGGTGTCCACATTCATTCCAAGCATCTTCAAATATTTCAAAACGGCATAAACCTCTTTCACACAGATGATCAAAAATATCCTTAGCCTCAAATTCAGTTAAATCTACAGCAAGAGTAGAATAATGGAGATTTGTGTTAACCTTGTTGAAACACCTATTCCAATCATCCTGCCGGATTGTAACTATGCATTTGACATAGGGAGTATTCTCTATTTCATTTATCAGTTGAACCCATGAAGTATCGTATGGCTGCACATCTAAATAAACAAAAGCTTCACTCTTCAAGCCTTTAGAAATATCTTTGATAGTAGCAATAATCTGCGATATGTTATTCTGATTTAAATATTTAATCTCATAGCGTAAAGGTGTACCACAAATCTTCAAAAAACGATAAGCCAAACTACTTTTACCAGAACCTGATATACCCGTTATGAAAACGAGATTATTGTCTTTCAGCTTCTCATACAGTTGTTGCAACTTTTCTTCCCTTACTACATCATAATTTTTAGCAATATGTATTTCCTTTGCAGATACACCTTGATAATAGGATGTTTCAGTATTAGCATCTTCTTGATAATCTGACTGAAAAAGAGGAATTACAGTAAGTCCAAATTGAGAGAAGAATTCCTTCTGGCGCACAGTAAACACAATAATCCGCCCTACCTGGCAACATAAATCGTCATAAGTAGCAGACTTGTTATTTATCACAAGATAACATACCCACTGAACCAAGTAATTCTTTACTATAGAAGGATCTATTGATGGAAACCTATTCTTTAATGCAGTTTCTACAAAATTGTCCAACTCTGCTTCAGATTTAGATTGCCACATTATTTTAGAAGCAAGTTTCTTGGAGGAAACATAATCAAAATGCAGAGAATCCTCTTTTTTAAGCATCTTTACAAGAGAGGAATCCTTGGTCAGTTTATCAGAAATAATTCCTTTGTCATTACCATGCCCAACCGCAACAAACGAGATTTTAACATCAGAATTCTCATCTAAACTATCCTTACCTCGAGAAAACAAAGAAGTGGATTTTGCCTTGGAAAATAGATCAGAATACCCGATTGTCCCAGAATAACACTTCACTTGTACGGTTTCAATAATTTGGTCACAATAATATATGTCTAAGTCTTCTCTTCCTTCTGGCACGAAGACCTCTTTAGAATCAGCTGAATCCAACATCCTATACAATGTATAGAGATATTGAACATGGTAACCATATAATGTTGACGCTACAGACATAACTATAATTCTTTTTAACAGATTCGTTAGTACTCAATTTAGAGTCTCAATCCGACTTCTTCATAGAAATAATGATGATACAAATGGAGCAATTGGTAAACAACATTGAAAGCACATGTCGGCACGGCGATTTCCCTTGCATCATCTGGAAGTTCTACAACATTACTACACTGCAAGTCAACATTCCGCTTGAGCCATTTCTGCAACCGATGATTATAGAGAGGATTATTCAGAATGGCAGGAGTCGGGTGAAGTTCCACCGCAATGCCATTTATCATAAGCTCAATATGGTTAAGACATTCTTTCCCAACTTTCCCAACGTCCACCTTGCCGTTCGCAAGCTGCTGCGCAAGTCTACGGATGTCATCCCGTTCCGCATCCACCCATATATCTATATCCCCGGGAGTCATTGAGAAATGATTAGGATACAACAGCGCATTGCCCTGACCTTTCAATATGCAACACCGGAATCCCATTGTTCCTATATCCCTATATATGTGTGCAGCAGCTTCGTTCAAGAGAAGATTCCTTTGATAGATTCTTTGGCTCTGCCAGAACCAAGCCATCAGCAAGTCCTGACCCGGAGCATATTTCTTCGGCAATCGCCGGATTCCCTCGAAAAAGACACCTGTCAAGGTCTGTTTCTTTGCAAAACGATAAAAGTCGTTCCAGTCAAAGTCCGCCAGAGTCTCCCTCGACAAGAAATCCCTGCCATCATAAAGTCCTAAGGAAAACTTAGAGTAGAAAACGGAAATAGATATCAGCCATCACTCCCTCGTCATATTCCAGAGGAACAGTGCGTTTCCAATGATATATCTTCTCCACATGCGCTTCGGCTCTTTCAGCAAGCGGTAGAGCCATTCCAGGCCATGACGCTGCCACCACATCGGGGCACGTTCCACGGTTCCGGCGAAGAAGTCGAAAACAGCACCGATTGTTCCTACATGGCAGTGGATGTTCAGTTCCTTCCAATGCGAATAAGTCCACTTCTCCTGCTTCGGTGCGGTCATGCCAATCCACAGCAAGTCTGGATCTGCAGCGTTAATGGCATCAATGATAGCCTTATTGTCCTCATCCGAGAACTCTGGCTTATAAGGAGGCGAATAAGTCACCACTTTAAGATGGGGATAAACCTTAGCGGCACGTTTCACTATCAAGTCAAGCACCTTCTGTGAGCTGCCCATAAACATTACTGTAAGCTGGCGCGAACGGAATTTTGAGTTTTGAGTTTTGAGTTTTGAGTTGTCGGCTGAAGCCGATTGTGAATTACCCAATGAAGAATTATTCACTCCACATTCCACATTCCTAATTCCTAATTGTTCGAGTTTGTTCATTTCAAACTCGAACAAATCCCATCCTGCAATACGCTCCTTAGGTTGGCTTTTTGCCTTAATCATTCGGCACGCCTTCACGATGCTCACCCCATCAGGAATAAGAGCGTCGCCATTAGTCAGCGCCTCCGCAAAGAGTTTGTCCTTCTTTGCCGTATTAAAAGAATGAGCATTAATCGTATTAATGAGCAATTTGCACTCAGGCAGCAAGGCTAGCTCCGCCTTACTACCAAGTATATTTAAATCTTTTAATCGAAACATATCGGTATAAAAATATTAATCAAATTGTGAAAAGATTATTTAAAAAGGTGGTAAGAAGCAAGTCCTTACCACCATAACCATTATCATCCATCGTTCGACCGAGCTACTAAAAGGACTGGTTTAAGCATCAATGTTATTGACACTAAGATTGCATCCATACCGTAGATAAAATCAAATCGCAAAATGCGAATGGATGCCTCGGAGAATCGAGTCTCCTATAATTCAAAATCATTTCGTCTATCTAAAGTGATTGAAAATCTTTTGCAAAAAGAATCAATCCTCCTTTTGTCGTTCTTGGTATGGAAGCTAAACTCCCACACCACATCATCACCTACTTTTTCGTTTATTTTTTCAAAATACGGCATATCTACCTTGGCTAAAGAATGCCCAATAACAGTAATCTTCTTAATCTTAGATAAGGAATCAAAAAAATATTCATTGGCAGATATTATGCTTTTGGTAGGTTTCATATTAATCGCATAATAATCTTCAAATCCTCCTAACGCTTCTTGCACAGCATGATATCTGATCGGTAATCTCCAATTACCCTTTGTTTCATCTTCCAGGAAATAAGCAAGATACGCAAGTTTGTCATTCGCAAAATAACGGCCCTTCCTGTCTTTAAGATTAGGTCGATACCTTCGACGATGTTCATTTCTCTTTATCCATGACTCTAAATTCGCCTTGTCGTCCGCACTATGTCCTATTATCAAACTTCCAAATCTTTCATGCCTACATCCATGAATATAATTGATTTGGTCATTATGTATACCATACACAGACTCCAAAAAATCTGTATAGTTGAATGTCAAGAAACGAGCATGTCTATCTATATCAAGCAGATGCTTTTTAAAACCTTTCTTATACTGCAAAGTATTTATCCATCTATGCAGTTGGTACCTCATCTCAAAAGTACACGTATTCAGCACATCCGAAATATTGTCTAACCCTAAATAATAGTCACAATACCTAAAATTATCAGAATCCTCATCGCAGTCAGGCAAGACAATATCAAGAATATCAAACACCTTCTCCCTATTCAGGTCAGCCAGATGTTCTTCAAAACTATACCACAATTCATTCTCTGCCCATGTCGTCTTCGGGTAAACACCATCAAACGTACAATCCCATGAAATCTCGAAACATTTCATAAAATCTTTGAAACTCTCGAAGCTGTTTTTCAACGATCTCGGTCCAAAATACAAATCGAAAGTAGCCAAAACATAAGGTTTGTGTCTCAACAAGTAATTTCTAAAATCAGAGTAAGAACATTTAGCCCCATGATAGCGATCAAAGCCATTACCAATAATATATAGGTGTTCAGATTTCATCATCCTAAAGAAGTGCTTTTACATTTTCATCTATACCACTAGCAAATTAGCATAAAGCAAAGGTATAGTATCCGATTATATTCTTTATTTTAGCATTCTATAGATATTCTCAAGTCTGCCTGTCACTTCTTCTACAGAAAAAATTCCTTTTGCTAATTCTGATGACTCCTTCGCAATGTCTATTCTCAATGTTTCTGATGACATCATCTTATCCATTTGCTCAGCAAGTATGTTTGTATCACCAGGATTAAACAACAAGCAGTTCTTTCCATCCTTTGCAATATCAGGAATTCCACCTACTGGTGTAGTAATGACCGGCAAGCCGTATGCCCATGCATCAAGAACTCCCATCGGAAAACCTTCTGCATAACTGGGAAGACAGAATATAGAAGCCTCCTTAAAGGCTTTATCCTTGTCATCCCCCCTTACCCATCCAAGGAAAACTGTCTGCTTATCAATGCCGAGACGTGAAGCCAAAGCTTTACCTTCTTCTATTTCACCATTGCCAGCAAACACAATACTCCAATCACGATGCTTGTCTGCAACCCTAGCAAAAGCATTGATCATATCTGCATATCCCTTACGAGCATTTACTGTACCAGCATACAGAATTTCTTTTTTCTTCGGATACACTTTATTAGAGACCTCTGTAGTACAAGGATTATAAAGCACCTTTACCTTGTCCTCATTAAAACCAAAGGTGTCGCACAATTCATCCTGCCAATACTTTGACAGCACCAAAACACAATCTGCCTTTCCAAAGAGATATCTATATACCCACTGATACTTGCTATTTATAGTAGTATCCACAGAGAAAGAATGGAAATGCACAATCACTTTCTTTCCCAACAACTTCGACACTGCCATAAACAACACCTTACGCAAAGCAGAAGGCGGCTCGCTGGTATGAATATGCACGATATCATAAAAAGGTAGATTCCACAGGAACTGCAAGAATCCCCTCAAAAGATATGAGAGTTTGGTAAAAACCCCACCATCCCTGTGTGTCTCTATCCATTTGCAATGAAACTCGTTCCACAAGGAACTGTTTTCATAAGCCTTCACTACCGATGTAATGCCACCACGAGTCTTACGTGAAGTGGCAATGACTAAAACTTTAATATTTTTCATAACCCCAACTTTCTTAAGCTAAATTATATTTCTCCAATAATTGCTCAAACATCTCCTTTTTGAACTTATAAAACTCCCTAACAGAAGTCTTGCCATCCAAGCGATAACCAAGGACTTGCGTTTGCACATCGTTCAAATAATTCTCTTCTATTCCTAATGAAGCCAAATCCTTTTTTCTTGCATCCGAAAAAGTCAGTAGGTTATCATGCATATCTATCATTTTCTGCTTTTCATCCTTATAAAACTCTTCCAACTTCAGAGTTTCCCTATACCCTGTTGACAAATAAGAAGGATTGAACAGCATATTCACATCATAATCATGCTCATTCATGCTCACCATATCAGGAAATTCTCCATTAAAGTGAACATGTTCGTCCGTAAACTCATAAGGATTTTCTAATGTCAATACACTATTTTCCAATGGATCAAAATTGCCTTTGTTTGAAATATCATTACAAGTAGAACAACAAGGTATCAAGTTTCTAAACGAAACTGCCAAGAATGGATATTTACTTTTAGGAAAGAAATGGTCGATAGGAGGCTTGGAAACCCGCTTCTTTTCATACGAAGCGACATTTATCTGATTACGCCCACAATAAGGACATACTTTCAATTTCAGTCCCTTGATAAAACGAAGCTTATCTAAGCAATTTTCATAGAGTTGCTTCACAAATATCTCTTCTATAATATCATGGAAATCATCCACAAATATTAGCCCCTCTACACTTTTACCCGATGAAAAATATTCGCCAGCCTGAAACTTTGCCTTAGTGAATCCCTTTTTCCATTCTTTGCCTCCACACAAGGTCTCAACATCACCAATAATAGTCAATATATCTTCCCAAGAACCACATAGCAATTTCCGAAAATAGACACCAGAAGCATATTTATCCAAGAACTTCCAAGTTGGACTATCAGGGCATACCTTATAGATGTATTTGATGACATTTTTACTGCCTACTTTTCCCTCAACGGTCAAGTTTCCATCCCTAAAGTCCTCCATTAATTTCTGGGTTCTTTCAAACAAAGCTTCCCAATGGCATTTCAGCATATCTTCCGTAACATTAACTATCCTATACATCGTCACCTATGTTTTGCAAATAGTTAGCAATAAAAGAGTCACCTACCATCTTCATGATCTCATCTGAAGGTGTTTTTCCATTTCTCTTCGCACTTTGAATCCAACGCTTCATGGTTTTGGAAGCCACATCGCCTATTGGAGAATTGGTAAAGAAGAAACTAGAGCGCAACATGTCATAATAGTTTGCACCAAAAGTTTGCTTATATACATTGACTGGGTTACCTTCCGATAGATACAAAGTATTCTCTGTTAACACATCACTCAAGATAAACGGTGAATGAGTGGCAATCAATACATTCACGCTTCTAATTTTCCGACGATCGATGCCTGCAGCATTCAGACTTTCAAGCAACATTGATACAAAACGTCTTTGATACTCAGGATGATAATATAACTCAGCCTCATCAAACACGAGATTGACATGATGATAAGGAATCCTATAATTGTCGGAATCCACACTTTGGATATTGTTTAGATGATAGACCACATAACTCACCATATACATCATCTGTTTTTCTCCACTACTCATCTTGCTCAGTATAAACGAAGTATTGCTATACGACTCGTAATCAGGAGAATCTATCCCTTTATTCCTTCTTATACGAACATATTCTATATCCATATCAAAGAACGCAGGATACATCAAGTGTAAGCAAACATCCTCATAAGTCTTGGCAGGATACCTACTGATAAAAGTATAAGCATTCACACGACCTTCCAATGCAGAATCACCACGCTTGATATAATTTAGACATTGATGGATTTTCAAGGTAATATGATTTACAGGTTGCTCATTAATTTTTGCCACCACTTGCTTGGCTATTTTTGGAATGAATGCATTTATATACTCCAAATAAGCTCCATCATTTGATTTTTCGATTCCTTTCAGAAGTTCAGGACCTAACAAGGCATTATAATCGCTGTAAGTCAAACAAATCTTCAAAGATTTATAGGCTAGATAAAACAAGACCAACCTATACATCTCAGAATCCTTACCAAACGTTAAAGCCAAATTATCACTTACCAAGTCCTCCCATACATCCTCCAGTTCCACTCGAAAGCTCTCAAGTGTTGAATAATCCCATTCCTTATGATTGTCTAGAAACTTAGACCAAGCTTCCTTTTGATAATTCGATCTCAGTTTATAAGAAACCAACTTAGGACGATAACCATACGGAAACTGTTTGCGTTTAATCAAGAACAAGAGGGAGAAAGTCAATACTCGCTGATGAGCGAGTACATTTTCCCTATTAATGTCTATGATGCCCTTATTTCTATAAGGAACTATAGTTAGCGGAGTTATATATCCATCATTCTTGTGAAACAATCCTTCGAGCCATTCCCCATCACTCACATTTCTGCTGGCAATACCAAAATCGTGACACGTATAATCACTCTCATTAAAGGAATAAATGCTATAGTTTACGGCAATGGTATAGAAGAAGCTTTTAAGAATCTTATCAAAATTTGAGTTTCTAATCTCTATTTTCGACATCATCCCCAAATTACTTTCCCGATAAACGGCAACCTTGTTATAGTTACAAACTATCCTGTTCAGCTTACCATCACACACATAATAAAGTTCTGCATTGACACCATTGGCATACGACAATTTGGTAGGAATCGGTGTATTCTTACAAGAAGCCAACCGATAAGCCAAATTATTGATGATTCGGTACATAATGTCTAGCAAGGTGCTTTTTCCTGCTCCATTTTTGCCAACAACACACCCCACGGTAATCTTTGGCGACCTGTTACTTTCCTTGTAGATATTGGATGCGACATCTGATACAGAAGGCACCTCCAAATATCCTTCCTTTGGCTCTGGATATTTTCCAAAAGGATACCAACCAGCTTTCAGATTTTTTCCAATATCTGAAGACATTGAATATAAGTATAAACCTATTAAGCGTAGAGACAGGTTCTCTTTACGATTCGCTTGTCCGTATAATTCTTTCATGTTGTTCTATTTCTTCTGGCGTAAATCTCATTTTCAACACCTTGGCGGGAACACCGCCAATAATGCTATAAGGAGGACATGACTTTGTTACCACAGCACCAGCTGCAATTACAGAGCCACGCCCAATAGTCACGCCTTTCAAAATCGTCACATTAGCACCAGTCCACACATCATCCTCTATCACTACTGGAGCATCATTCTCTGGCAGCTTATCATGCGAATCCATGATATACTTGCCAACCACATCAATGCGATGGTCGCCAGTAATAATAGTTGGATGTGGACCGAATATCACTTTCTTGCCTATTCTCAGTTCAGCTTCCGTGCAATAAAAGATCGAACCTTTCGGAATACTCGTATAATCGCCAACGCTCAGATTCCAAAGACCTTTGAAATCCGAACTAAATGGACGAATATATACTTGTTTACCACAATGCTTCATAGCACCTTTATAGAATATGGCAAGAAACTTGTCAAAAAGATAGGAAGGGATAAGGCTTAATTTACCCCCCCCAGAATAGATATTTTTCATTGTAATCATTTGATTTTCACTTTAGTTCAGTATAATATTTCCATATTGGATAACATTTCATGCTTTCCATATTTGGCTTGTCACACAAATCCGTCCAATGCTCAAACGTTTTCTTTTCACTCAAAAAAAGAGATATTCCTACTTCCATGATTGAATCAACGGTTTCATCAGTCAACAACTTATGCAATTTATGAATACACTCCTCAGTCAATTTGTCCTGTCGTTTCAAAATCTGACACATATTGACAAAGTGCATGACTTTCTTATCGCTCGTTGTTTCAGTATTCCTTAACCATTCATTTTAATTCTCGGCATACAACAAAATATTCTTCCTTTGGATTTCGTTAGTTTCATCCATAGAGTCATAAGCTTTCAGCATTGCCAGCAAATCCAAGTTTGCCATATCATATATATGAGGATTCTTATCCTTCTTTTACCTTTGCACCCGGAAACAAGTTTAAACGAATTGGTTAAAGGTTGTTAAGGTGAACTATGTATTCCTCTTTTATATTACATTACGCTATAGTATGAGTGATACCACTCTGCAAAGGCTCTCAGTCCCTCTCTCAAAGGAGTAGCTGGCTTATATCCAAAGTCCTCCTCCAGCGGAGTTGTATCAGCATAAGTCACAGGCACATCGCCCGGCTGCATCGCCACCAGTTCCTTGTGCGCCTCAAAGTCATAATCCTCTGGCAGCACTCCAGCACGAATCAGTTCCTCCTGCAAGATGCTTACAAACTCCAGCAGATTCTCAGGATGCGAGTTGCCGATGTTGTAAACCTTATATGGAGGAATAGGCAAACCGTCCTCGCCATTCTGCTTCTCAGGCGCATGCTGCATCACTCTCATGATGCCCTCCACAATGTCATCCACATAAGTGAAGTCACGCTTGCAGTTACCATAGTTGAAAATCTTGATGGTGTCACCCTTCACCAGTTTATTGGTAAATCCGAAGTAAGCCATATCCGGTCTTCCTGCAGGACCATACACCGTGAAGAATCTCAAACCTGTACTTGGAATATTATAAAGCTTCGAATAGGCATGCGCCATCAGCTCGTTGCTCTTCTTCGTAGCCGCATAGAGACTCACTGGGTTATCCACCTTATCATCGGTAGAATAAGGCACCTTCTTGTTCGAACCATAAACGGAAGATGAAGAAGCATAAACCAAATGTTCTACCTCATGATGACGGCAAGCTTCCAGGATATTGTAGAATCCAATCAGGTTACTTTGGATATAAGCATCAGGATTCGTGATAGAATATCTCACACCAGCCTGGGCTGCGAGATTCACCACCACCTTTGGCTGATGCTCCTCAAAGAGCTTGTCCATCACCGCCTTGTCAGCAATGCTGCCATATACCATGGTAAAGCCCTCAAACTCCTGCAACTTGCGAAGTCTTTCCTCCTTGATATGTACATCATAGTAGTCGTTCATGTTGTCGATGCCGACAACCTTGATGTCCTTCACCTCCTTCAACAGTCTCAAAGCCAGGTTGCTGCCGATAAAGCCAGCAGCACCTGTCACGAGGATCGTCTTCCCCGTTAAATCAACATTATATTGTACCATAAAAATTATACATTATAAATTGTACATTATAAATTAGAATCAGTCTCTTCTAAAAATATCACGTGTATAAACCTTCCCCTTGGCATCATCCAGACAGGCATCATAGCGGTTGGCAATAATCGCCTGGCTCTGCGCCTTGAACTGCTCCAAGTTATTCACCACCTTGCTTCCGAAGAAGGTACTGCCATCTTCCAGGGTAGGCTCATAGATAATCACCTCAGCACCCTTTGCCTTGATGCGCTTCATGATGCCCTGAATGGCACTCTGGCGGAAGTTATCGCTGTTACTCTTCATCGTCAAGCGATACACACCAATCACACATTCATGCTCCTTACCAGCATCATAACTGCTGTTTTCGTTATAATATCCAGCCTTTCTCAACACGGCATCAGCGATATAGTCCTTGCGGGTACGGTTACTCTCCACAATCGCCTCAATCAGGTTCTCTGGCACATCAGCATAGTTAGCCAAGAGCTGCTTGGTATCCTTAGGCAAGCAATAGCCGCCGTAACCGAAGCTCGGGTTGTTGTAGTGAGTACCGATACGCGGATCAAGACCTACGCCATCAATGATAGCCTTTGTGTCAAGTCCCTTCACTTCTGCATATGTATCAAGCTCATTGAAGTAGCTTACTCGGAGTGCCAAATAGGTATTGGCGAAGAGCTTGACAGCCTCTGCTTCCTTCATGCCCATAAACAAGGTGTCGATGTTCTCCTTGATGGCACCCTCCTGCAATAGTGCAGCAAAAGTCTTGGCAGCCTCCTTCAGCATCTCCACATCAGTAACAGACTTGATAGCCTCGTTCTCTTCAGCGAACTCAGGACGGTCGATAAGCTTAGGATAGCCTACGATGATGCGGCTTGGGTAGAGATTATCATAGAGCGCCTTACTCTCACGAAGGAACTCTGGAGAGAAGAGAAGGTTGAATTTCTTCACGCCTTTCTTGGCATACTTCAGATAGAGGCTACGGGTGTACCCCACAGGAATGGTACTCTTGATGACCATCACCGCATCAGGATTCACCTCCAACACCAAGTCGATTACTTCCTCCACATGGGTTGTGTCGAAGTAGTTCTTCACCGGGTCATAGTTGGTAGGAGCGGCAATCACCACTAAGTCAGCATCCTCGTAGGCTGTTTTGCCGTCAAGAGTAGCCACCAGGTTCAGCGGCTTCTCTGCCAAGTACTTCTCAATGTAATCATCCTGGATAGGAGAAATTCTGTTATTCAGTTTCTCCACTTTCTCAGGAATCACGTCCACGGCACTCACATGATGATGCTGTGCCAACAGGGTGGCGATGCTCAGACCAACATAGCCTGTACCTGCCACCGCAATTTTTAAGTCCTTTAAATCTTTCATAGTTAATAATGAATGTGAGCCAATCAATCCCATATATAGATTTGATAAGTTCATGTATATAAATTAATTTGCCCAGTGCTTTATGAAATTAATCTTTCATATTGATATTTACAAAGTCTTTTGCTCCCAAGGAGTTACTTGTGTGATTTTCAATAAGTCATATAATGACCAGCACCAAGCCATAAATAAGTCAAATTAAATACCGGAAACTGTTATTCAAATAGGGCTATAAAATTACTTGCATCCGCACCTTTATAAGAAGAATGTATATTTCCTAAAGATGGAGCCTTCAACATCGCTTCTGCTAATAAGTCAACATTTTCAGAAGGAACAACAAAGCCCGTAACTCCATTTTGAATAATACGATTAATAATTGGTATACAAGATGTGGCCACAGCAGGTGTCCCCAAATACTGTGCCTCTATCAAAGAATTAGGAAGTCCTTCTATACGAGAAGGTAATACAAAACAACTGGAATATTTTATCCATCTATATGGGTTTGTATCGAACCCGACAAAATGAACTTGTTTGTTCACATCTCCATCATCAATAATTTTCTTTACAAACTGAAAATATTCGTCGTTTTCATCGTATTTTCCTACGAAATATAAATGAGCATTCCTTTTTATTTGCCCAACCTTTACGAATGCTTTTGCTAAAATATCTTGACCTTTAGTCTTTGCAAAACGAGCTACCCACACATAATTAATATCTTCTGTATTTGAATAAGGAGAAGGAACTTTACTTTTTATATCTATCGTTTCCTTATCTATAGGATTCTGCAAAGCAACAACTTTTTGAGGAGACAAACCTTTAATATGACTTAAAATATCTTCTTTCATCTCTATTTGCTGCGCAATAATCCAATCAGCATATTTATATGACAAGCGGCAAAGTAAAAGTTGATCCCATCTAATAGTTGAGTAATAGTTACAATTACGGATAATTATTTTTATTCCCCCAACGATATGAGCTGCTAACAAAAGCCTTGTAGAAAGTGGCATAGAAGAACAAAACACTGCATATGGTTTCTCCTTCTTGAGAATTTTCATCATTTTAATAGTTACACCACACCAAATATTTGGATAAAAGATGTAATCAATACCATATTCATTAGGAATAAAATTTGCAATACTACCTTTAGTCCTATCCGCTAATACAAACTTAACCTGATACAGGTCTTTAGGCAGCATCTTTGCTATGGTTATTGTCACACGTTCTGCTCCTCCCGTAGAAGTATGAACAAAGAATAAGACTTTTTTCTTGATTTTATCCATCTTTATTTTCTTCTTTTAAAACATCAAGCATAGCTGTACCATATTTTAAATCAGGCTCAATGTAATTACTCTCTCCCCATTCGTTCCAAGATTTAAGTAAAACAATTCTATGTTCCTTATCCTTATTTTTTATATAAGAAAATACATCTCGAATATGTTTACGCCAAGAATTAGGAGTAAAATTATAAAATATTTGTGCCTTTCTTCCAGCTCGCGGACTTCTATCATAACCCGCCAACAATGTAGGAATCACATTTATTTCTTTTGCTTCATCATTAACCAAGTATTTATAGCATTTTTCAAAATCATGCTTATCCAAAGATAATTGCCAACCAGTTTTTTGCTGCACCTTATATCTTATTCTATGCCATAATGTATAAGAATCACCACCATTCATAGCTTGTTGCGTTCTTTCTTGATATACAGCATCAAAACCCATATTCATCAGTTCTTGTACAGAAGTTCCAAGGAACTGTCTACCAATGAAATATATTCCTTTCAATCCGTTTTCTGCCGCTAACTTTCTCCATGTCTTGATTAACAAAGATATCTCTTTGGGGTGATCATTTGGATTCCAAATTATGAATACGACCTTTCCATCGACCGTAATATATCTACCATCTTCAAAAGCAGGGAGATTATACATAAAATGTTCTGTATATTGTTTCTCACCAGCATACTTTTGTTCCATAATCATAGTCTTGCCTTCTTTCAAACCCGAATTACGCTTCCAAGTTTTTGTTTGCCAACTATGGTTTGCCCAACCTAAGCAAAAAGGAAAATTCGGTCTGCCAGAAGCTAACACTTCCTCGAAAGGTCGCTCTAAAAGTTTTTTCCCCTCTCCAAAATAATACTGCCAATACATGAATCCTTCAATTCCTGCATTTCTAGCAAGTTCGGCCTGCTCCTCACGAATTTCAGGCATTCTTAAATCATAGAACCCCAAATCTTTAGGAATTCTTGGCTGATAATGTCCCTTGAATAAAGGACGAGCCTGAGCTACATTTGTCCACTCCGTAAATCCTTTTCCCCAAACAGCATCATTCTCTGGTATTGGATGATACTGAGGAAGATAAATTGCTATTACTCTTGCTTTCATATTTTTGTGTTTTTATTATTTCAAATTCATTATAACTTCATCTTTCTAATTGCCTTTCTAAGAACTGGCATCCACTTCAACAACTCAATATAAAGAACATCATTCTTGGGGAATTTCTTACGAATAAACCCGAGAGGAAGCTTCCTTAACTTTGCTTGATACTTCGTGAAATAAAGTGGTTTCCAAACAGGGTTCAGTAGCAAAGAGTCGACAAAGATAAACAATGTCGTGGCATACATTCCATACAACACGCCATATAACTCACTGTCAGACTGCCTGCAATCCTGCATCATCAGCTCATAATTGCCCAATACGTCTATTGCCAAAGGCACCTTAGAAGTCGTGCATATGCTGTCCTCACGATATCTATAATAATAGACATATTTCGGGATTTCAACCATAGAGACATTCATGCAGCGTATTTTCTTGCCCAAGTCATACATAAACAAGGTATCCTCATTGTTACGTCCCTCACGAAAGCGAACCCCTTCAAGAATATCCCTCCGATAAAGCTTGTTCCATACGGTATAACTTGTTTTCTGGCTCATTGTTTCCAACAGGAAATCTTTTGCCGATATGATTTTATCCTCCATCAACAACCAAGCCTTTTTGAAATCACCAGTCTTTCCATCTTGATACCTATAGATCATACCCGATACAATGCCGACACCTTCATCATCTTGAAATCTTTCATAGAGACTTTGCAGAGCATCTTGGCATATAAAATCATCGCTATCCACGAAACTGACAAATTCTCCTGTAGCAACATCAAGACCGGCATTGCGAGCTGACGAAAGTCCCCCATTCTTCTTGTGAACCACTTTGATTCTACCATCTTTCCTTGTCCACTCATCACACATCTGTGGACAATTGTCTGGCGAACCATCGTCCACAAGAATGATTTCAAGATTTTTATATGTCTGGTTGACAATAGACTCAACACACTCATCAAGATACTGCTCGACCTTGTAAATAGGGACTATGACAGATAATAATGATTTTTCTATCATGATTTAAAAACTTAAATTTAGTAGAGAGTCGATTTTATTTGCTATCAATCTCTCTAAATTATTAAATAATCGCTTCCTTATCTCTTCGATGATGACAGATATAATGACAACCAAAAGGACGATTACAAGTATATAGGCGATATTAAACTGAACACCGTCATGAAAGACAACTTCATGAAGTATTTTACGACCTATTCCAGACTCATGTATTAGATAAACTGCCAACACATTTCTAGTAAGAATATTTCCCTTACCCATTTTCTGATGTGCATTGCATATTAGCAATAATGTAATGTCTACAAATAGAATCAGTACATTGAAGTTTCCACCAACAAACTTCATCTTATTGTCAAGACCAACAAAATGCAACATCATTGGTGAAGAAACCAATGCAATGAGACTTAACACAAATATCACATACTTATACTTCTCCAACCACATGATAGGATAAAGCCGTATATATCTGCCTATGAGATAAGTATTAAAGAACAACAATAATGGCATGGAAGCATCTTTAGCATGAAACCACCATACGCCATACATAGTAAAAGACAGCATTGCGATGATAAACGTCAATGCCTTTTGGGAGATTCGTTCTAATCCTTCATTCAAGAATGGTGATATCAACATCAATATGATATAATCGGAAACAAACCACCATCCATCAAACAAACTCAAAGGAGCATCAATAAACCACTTCAGATTCCCCCCCCAGAATTGATATACAGCAAGGGCTGACCCCAATGCATATATCGTGGTTTGCATCCAAAGAGAGATGATTCTATTGAGTTTTAACTTCACTCCAAAATATCCAGAAATCAAGATAAAGCCAGTAACTCCTAATGACACGAGATTGCAGAGACCTAACTGAAGATATGTATTTGCAGAATTATCACCCAGAGCTACGTGCAACCCTCCATAGTCTTTCCATAAGATGTGGAGAAGCACGATAAAAGAGATGAATACCACACGAAGGTATTCAACAGACATATTTCTCATATTCACTATTTTTTACTTGTCCCAAATAAAGCCACAGCCAGCATAAGGCAACGTTCCCAAAGAACGAATGATGCCATAGAAAATGAAGTTCATCGCAAATACTACATAAATGGCAATTTGCAATCGCTTTATTTGAGGCAACTTTATTTTGAAAAACATAATTCCAATTAATACAGGAGTCAATAAATTCGTCCAATTTGAGAATCTGGTGAACAATTCAATATCTCCTGCTATTGTTTGAATAATTAAAGCTATGTATGAAAAATAATAAACAAGCTGTAATTTTCTGTCGTCTTTACATGCATAAAATCCAAAATAAACAATAAAGAGATTTACCAAGAATTTTATGCTAACATAAAGCGTTGACAATTGAGTCACATTTTTTCCTAAGACATTAGCAATGGAGCCTTCACTTGTAAACCATCTATCTGTATCGTCCAAAAAGCCTTGTCCTTTTACGTCATCGCCCAAATTAAGCGTAGACAAATAGTCTGCAAATCCTTGGAACCAATCAGGATTCCATGCGTAATAAGCAAAAAGAAACAAAGCAACCAACAACCATGGTCTCTTTAGTGGCACTTTTACATAAACAAAAAACAAAAAAAGTATTACTCCGTACAAACCTGCCGAATGTATTAATGGCACAATACACAACATGGCTAACATCCATTTCTTCTTGTCATCAAGATAAGCCACATAAGCAAATATCAAGAAACATGAAGCCAATGTCTGGCGCACAATATTTTCTGTCTGAGCATTTGTCATTAAAAAAAATATAGGCAATCCCCATATAGCTGCTTTGGGATATTTTTTGAATATCATCAATATACCAGTAATCAGCAATACACTATAGAAAACGAATGCTAATGAAGGATGCAAACCTGTAGAATGGAAAAAATTCACCCACAATTCATACACAGGCTCTGGGTCTGGTGTACAATAACCAAACCTGAAGTTAGATTCCAAATCCATATAATAATGGTAGTAATCTGCTCCACGAAGCCATCTTAAACCTTCTACCAAAGAATATGATATACCAGCAATCCATGCGTATTTCATGAAATTCGTTTGTTTCTCATTGTCTCTCGATATTTGCCAGCCACAGTATGTCAAGACCAATGTAAGCAAAACATATAACGACCAATATACAAATGGATCACCTGTTGTTGAAGAATAATTCATATATTGTGTAAGTTATAAGGGTTTTGAATAATAAGAATCCAAGAAATAAGAAGGGTTCTTTATAATTTTTCCTTTTCGACTTAAAATCTGTTGTACCATTTGATAAGCTTCATTTAAGTCTTTAGCAAACATTATATTATTGCCAAACATTTCCTTTGGAAACCAATCCACGCCACTCTTTAATTTATGGTCGCTACTGGCTAACACTACTACAGGAGTATTAACAATTTGAGAGAAAATGGTTCCATGGTATCTATCTGTTACTATAACTTGATAATTGGAAAATTTCACAAGGAAAGCTTGTATAATTTTTTCTCGTCCTTTAACCCAATCCCAAGCACTTGCAGAAATAGTCGTATCTGCGAAATCAATATTAACACCTTTGAGCTTACTCTTAAAACCATTTATCTGTTCATCAGAATATAGTTTTTCCGCATCATTACGCATACAAAACAATAGTCCATCTCGGTTAGTAGATTCCTGTACATAATCCGTTCCTATCAGACTTGTAACGACATCAGGTTTTAAACTCACATCTATATTGGGAAAGATATGTCTTGCTTTCACATAAGAAACTTCATCCCTACATATCAAATGTAAATTCTTATGCTTATTAAAGCTTGAAGCAACAATATCTTGTATAGATTGATTCAAAAAATGAACAGTCTGAGGAAGAATTGTTATTTTATGATTAGGGAAAGTGTCTACAACCTTACATAACATTTGCCAATTGTTATACAAGTCACAAACCAAATAGCCACTATGGATAAAAATCATATCCTTCTCTGATATTTTCTCACGTATTCTCTCAAAAACCTCATCTGTTCCAACAATTAAAGGTAGCGTTATTACGTTATAAGTAGGATACCACTTTTTAAAAAGGTTTAGCCAACATAATAACTGAGCCTGATCACCTAAATTAGAATGTGTTGGAGTCAAGAAATAATAAATACGTGGAGTTGTAGATAGCTCCTTTATCTTTTCAATTGTTTGCTTTATTAATCTTTCAACAAAAAAACGATACTTGTACCAATGTATCTTATTGATAATTTTTTTAAATATATCCATCTTTATTTTACCATTTTACAATACTACCTATATGAAGTCGCTTCATGCAACCGTCGATTTTATGTATCATCCATATTATCGTTTCACGAAATAAAGATGGTGACATATTATACTTTATTTTAGTTATAACATTATTGGGTTCGACCTTTCCCATATATTTATCTTTTACAAATGTGAAGCCATTTTGAAAATAGTCATTCCAAAAAGTTTCTCGTCTTTCTATATTTTGATATGGAATAGTTAAACTTGGGTTGGTTTTCAATGCCTCTTCTATTGTTCTCCTATGATAGATAAAACTCTTCAAAATCATTTTATCAAATAACCCTATAGCCTTATTTGTATTGCAAAAAATAAGAGATACGCCTTTTTTTTCAAAATCCCAACTTTCTCCTTTATACTTTCGATATCCCCACCAATCTGCTATTGTATAATCAGACACTCGCTTTACCGATGTAAATTTACAAGAAGAACATGAAGGACGCAAAAACACATCACTTAGAAATCCCCTTATATAGGGGTCCTCATAATAACGTCCAATATACGTTTTCTCGGTGGAGCTTTTTTCAACATGACCAGTTAAAGTCATGCTGTAAAAAATCCAAGAGGATTTTTTACAACGGAAACTTATATTAGTAAGTTTCATGTTTTCATGCTTTTGCATGAAATTTTTATAGTCCTCGAAGAGCATCGGTGATGGAACTCCATGGCAAATCAAGTCTACTGTTATCAGATTGTCGTAATCTCTTTTCAAATAGTTTTTCAAACCAGCTATCTGGCAAGGAGTGCCACTAAAGAGTACTTTTTTTCCTTGTTTCAAGAAATCCTTTGCCTGAGCATAACTATTGCCTATTCGGCTCTGCACATACTTACTACCACGAAGTTTTATTGCCAAATCTTCCAAGGTCTCAACATAAGTATGATATGCCTGCAATTTTTCATCTAATGCACAGCCAAAAACAACTCCGCCCTCTTCCAATATCGGACGAGCGATTTCTGTAAATGCTCCTCCAGAAGAACTGCTTATTCTCACAGTCTCATCAGAAGACCAACCGCTATAGACTTTTTGAGGGTCATTTGCTATAGGATGATTATTAATGGGACATGTCTTTTGGCAAAGTCCACAATCAACACATAGATTTTCATCTATTTGAGGTCTGTCAAACCCTTCTTTGTCTTGTACAACACTTATGGCATGATGTGCACACACATTCACACATGCCATGCATCCAGTGCAATCAGAAGTACAACATATTTCTTTCATTCTAAAATTTTGATTTAAAAATTGGTATTTTCTTGAATATCATACTGCGAGCCATCTCCTGTTCGTGTGAATTCATGCCCACAAAATAGACATCAAGCATTGTTATAATCAAAGTTGTAAATCCTACAACAAGGAGATTTGTCCAAAAACCATTAATAATATAGTTTAAGATAACAGGTATAGGCAAAGCTACTATTGTCACTGCTAAAATGGGGACTAATACATTACGAAAATAAGGAAGCAACGGAAAGTCCAATTTCTTCTGCATATATACACAACGCGCAGTCATTGTTACAAGATTAACAACAATGCGAACAATCCAAACGGTATAAACTGGCAATCCAATTTTCAAAACGATATATGCTATTGGAAAATTCAAGAATATGAAACTCGCCATCAATATCTGATAGTTACGAATCTTACCTGTTGCTTGTACAGACATCCATAAAGGAGCCGTAATCGCTTCTATAGAAAGGAAAATCAAAATCAATCTGCAAAAGATTGCTGTATATTCAGGTACCTCTTTCAACCAAATCTCCAATATTCCATCAATAGTGAAGAGTATTGGCAACACTAATACTATCACCATGAAATACGAGAATTTGGAAGTTTGAAATATCAGTTTATGAAAACGCTCTACTTCTTTGGTTGCATACGTCTTGACAATCTGAGGCTGAAATGCCGTCTGAAAATTTGAGATAAATCCATACACATTGTTTGACACTTGATTAGCTATACCTGCTGCCGCATTTACTGTCACACCATAAAAGATATTGATAAGGATATTCAGACCTTGCTGAGCGGCTAAGTTGGCAAGACTACCAAAGAGTGACCAACCAGAGAAGCTAAACATCTCCTTGAAAGCCACTTTGTCCCAAATTGCCTTATACTTTGTTATCTCAAAATTACGATTGCAATAGACCTTATATATGATTGCGACGATAAAAGGCACTATCGTATATAGGAACGAATAGAATATCAGCTTATCAAAAGTCGTTATATACAATAAGTAAACAACCAATAGTTTTGTGATGACTTCCACTAGCGAGATATAAGCATAGAAGTTCATCCGCTCATAGGCTATGATAGAGGCGTTATATGGCACTCGCAAGAGATTAATGACAAACTGCAACAAGGTGAATTGATACACCCATTGTGCAGCATACATTCTATCAGGTGGAATGTTGAGATGTGTATCAACAAACCACAAGCCTACAGTTTCACCTAGGACAACGACAAAGACGGAAAGCAATATATATGTGTTCATGCTCATGCAGAACACCACATTAGTTTGTTTATAGTCTTTTCGCCCTATATGGAAATTGAGGAATCGTTGAGTGGCAGAAAGCAGTGCTGTATTCAAGAAAGAAAAAAGCACCACCACTCCGCTGATGACATTGTTCAGTCCATAATCTGCTGCACCAAGCACATCCAGCACGATTCGGGATGTGAACAATGCCGTCAGCATCATGACGAACATTCGCATGTATAGGAACAGTGTATTCTTCGCTATTCGCTTGTTGTTATCTGATGATTGATTTGACATATAATACTATCAATACGTTAATATTCTCGTAAGAAATTCTTTATTTCTTTTCATGTTCTCATGTTCATAAACAATCTTACATACATGAGTAATAAACACTTTTTCTTCTGTACCTAATGAACAAACTTGTTTTATCAAATACCGATAAAACGCCTTATCATCATTTTTCTTTTGACATTCATCTATAATTGATTTCAATGATCTTACCCTGAAAAATCTATCACCAATTTCATTAAAAACTTTTTCGTCCTTGTTTGTGACAAGCTTATCCAATAAATATTTCTCTAAACTAGGTATGTCAAGAAAATTTATAGTCAGATTTGCAAAAAGACCTTTTGACTTATACTTGCTATTAAAATCGTCCTTTACATCACCATCCAAAATACTCACAATTTTTGTATCCGGACCTACCAATTGTGATTTTATTATATCGTCATGCATTCGAGGCACATTTTCCCAGCCCCCAACAGGAAGTACTTGAATCAATTTACTTTTGTAAAGATGGTTCTCGTCTATAATCGTTTCAATTATGTTCTTTGCTAGTACGTCCTCAACTAGGATTAAGAAATCACAACCTGAAGGCTGATAAATATCACGGGCAGCATATGCTGAGTTACAAGGATTAATAATAGTAATATTTCCAACTTCCTTCTGCAAATAATATATGTTAGATGGTTTTATTCTTCTGATTAATTCTATAGAATGGCTTGAAAAATATATAGCCAAGTTATATTCATTTGATAATTTCTTTAAAAAATCAACCAACCGAATAATAGCCGCAGAATGTAATGCTAACTCAATTTCATCAATCAGTATAAGTCTGATTTGTGGTGATTTCTCTTTTCTTGCTATAACGACATTCAATATATGCAATAAACTTATGAGTAAGTTTTCACCAGTACTCATACAATATTGATTTACAAGACCATTTGCACCTGGTAAAAAATAAGGTAATCCCTTAAAGGTCTTAAGATTTGCAAGATGAATAGTTTTTATACGTTTGAGATTTTGGTAGAAATCTTTATTACCATGAAGTATAAAACTTAAATTATCTTTTACAAAGGAATCAGCATCCATTAAGAGATTCTCTTTTATTCGTTCTGCTTTGACGATAGCATTATAATTAGCATCACTAAAACGGACACCATGTATCAAACTACCTTCATAAAAACCTTCTATATGTATTTCATTCTCTCCTTTATCCAAACTCCAGCCTCTATGATGCTTATTTTTCCTCCAATGGTTTATCTTTCCATTGTAAGATATTGTGAGCAATGTCTCACTAGAATAATCTTGTGATTGAAACTGGTTCAATGAACCTCCATGAGATATTTTTGAAAAAACAGTCATAATAGTACTCTTTCCAGTACCATTAGCACCAGTAACTACATACAATCCTTTTTCTATAGGAAAGTCCAATTTTAGATCTTTTATATCTTTAAGATTTTGTATATGTATTGATATATTCATCTTTTACTTCCTTATCATTTTTGCTGCAAATTCCAAGAAGTCTGCAACATTTTTGAAATTATCAAACTGTTTGCAATATATACTTGCATATGGCTCAGGCAACCTCTGGCGTATATCAGTCTTTATCATATTAGCAAAAGCCTCCTTTGTATAGACTTTCTGTAATTCTTTATATAGTTCTTCGCTCATAATTGTCAATCTCGTAATCTCTAAAACATTCTCTACATGACCGGCACGTAAACAGCCATACCATCATCATAAAGAGCAAACAGAAGTAAAGAAGCAAAGTATTCTTAGCTATCCGCTTGTAATTGTCTGATGTTACATCAACTTCCCCTTCTTTAGGAAATAAACTATACATGATGATTCCACAGCTCCATTACCTGCCGCATTCTGTCCTCCAATATCATACCCTGCTTCACCTAGCAATCTTTCCACTTGCTTTGCAACCTCTACATTTGCGCAAACATAAGCACAAACACGTTCATCTACAATGGAAAAATTGCTTGTTCGATGCTGCTCCATACGTATATCTACATCATTGGTTATGCCACAATAAAAGGATTTTTTTAAATCTCCAGACTTGAAATCTATAAGCATATTCTGCTTTATCAGTGCAACAATTTCGTTTTTTGAAAGAAGCTTAACATCAGTATATGTATATTGATGCTTGTCACTCTCTATATGCAATAGTAATTGCCTGACATCATAATTCTGTGGTTCATCCTTGCTTACATTGTCAATGATGTCGTGAATATGCTGTTTGATTTGATTATCATTTCCTCCATTGCCCATTTGTAAACATCTTTCAGTTTTGTGGCTATAGGCATCACTTATAAAAGAAGAAATGAAACTCCTATCTTTTTCATTGGAACCACCCAAAACACTAAGAGACTCTTCGTACAAATGTATCTTACCCAACAATGTTTTATCTAAATTCGTAAACGATTGATATAGAACATAAACAATGTTACAATCCTTTTTATCATACCAATAAGATATTGGCTTGTCTAATCTTTTTAACTTCATATTTTTCTAAACTTTTAATACTTTTCGTTCTTTAGTATCATCTAAAAAATCAACAAATTTGTCTGGAGTAAGTTGTTTATCCAATCCTATTTTAAATGCTGCTTGTTGAGAAATGTTTACATCATAATGAAAACGAGGATGACGCTTTGGTGTTCCTGCGTTACATGCAACTCTAAAGCCTTCTATATCATCATCATATCTAACATATTCTTTTCTGTACAGAAGAACAATCTATTCATATCATTTATTACTAACATCAACAAATTATCTGCATGATCTACAGATTGATTCTGCATCATAAATCGGCATGCTTCTAATAATATGATTAGCAAATCTCGCCGTTTTTTCAATAGCTCATTAGGAAACGCCAAATGATAGAGATTACCCATCATCTCAAACTTAAACTTCTTCATGAATAAAAAGATAAATTTGCTTCAATAAACTTTTTTACTAAATCTTTATCAAACTTATCTATCTTTGTAGTTTCCAAAGCCTTCAATAGTTGAGTCTTCTTTTGGACATCGGTTATTCCCAACTCCTCAAAAACGCTATCTAATACTTCTTGGAAGGACTCTGCTTGATCTGTTTGTAATTCCAATATCTGCTGATTTATATTTCTTTCCTGCTCAGGAGACGGAATGTGAGTCCTAACACAATTGTTTTCATTGATATACTGAATGCCATTTCTAAACACATCAAGGCCTTCGTCAGAAGTCACCAAAAGATAAGACTTAATAAAAGACCTTGTCAACATAGTGTAAAGAGAATTGCGATACCTGTACTGCCATTTAATTTTTTTAGTTATACAAATGACAAAAGGAAATTCCAAACCTTTAACATTATTAGCATTTGTTATATAAACAGAGTCGTCTGTAGCTGACTTTGTCTCATATCCTCTTTTGACAAGATACCCAAATTCTTTATTTATGGCATTGCTAAGTTCATCCATGTAGGTATAGATATCCTTACTGTCATCAACATAAATAATTGCTATGTCACCAGGCATGACATCTGGATATTCATCTTTTATCTCATGAATTATTTTCTTAACTCTTCCAATTGTTGAATCATTAATGATGTCTAAACTATTTGCCGCTTGTATGTCATCAAAACGTTTAATGGGATATCTCGATAATTTCAAGTAATTACGTTCTGAGTAATCTGTCTTATAACCAAGATTCTCCCATCCTTGTTTGTCAAACCAGTTAAGCTTATTCTCTTCAAACAGGCCTAATCCTACAGCATGAGCAAACATCAAGGTACGTGGGTCTGTTCTATAACATCGGTTTAAAACTATATCAACGCCCCATTTTTTCTTCTTGACAGAATCAAAGATATCTTGAAAAACATCACCTGCCATATAAACCTTTTGACGGACTACCTTTTTACAGACCTCGAAGAAAACTTCAGGAAAGTCTTGACTTTCATCCACAAGAATATAATCCAAACATGGCTTAAATTTTTTTGGAGGTATGGCATTAATTGCCTCAAGAACATTAGAGAATATGACTTGATAATCTACTCCTGGCGAATAACGACAAAAGGGAAGATTGTAATAGTTGCACAAATAAGAATACAAACCAGTGTTTGGATTTTTTTTAGATCCCCATGCTCTTGACATCCACAATCTCTCATTCCATTTTATCTGTTTGTTAACCATCATGAAATCAAAGAAACGAGGAATTCTCTGACGTAATTTATCGGCTAAAGCGATATTATGACAAGTAAAGAAAATCGTGGTTTCGTCATCATTTATATACAATTCTTTGAGTTTGTATAACAACAATTCAGTTTTACCAGTACCAGACAAGCCTTGAACAGAAATCATCTTCTTAATGGCATAATTTCTAAAAATGAATCGCGTTTGTTCACCATCGAAAAGAATAATATTTCTCTTTACTTTCTCTAATATTGTTTGAGGCAGAACAGCTCCAACTTTCTCTATATCATTTATACTACCTGTCAAAAGAGAAATTAGAAGGTCTGCCTTTCGTCCTAATTCTCCATGAAGAATCGTTTGAGACAACAACCTCTCTATATTAAAAGTCTTTGCATCATAGGAAATAGTCTCAATGAGTTCACTTTTCCAAGTCCTAGCTCTACCGATATACTCCATATACTTATATTTATCAGAGATTGAATTTAGGTCTTGGACAACGTCATCTACATAATCCTCAAAAGCATCATTGTTATCAATCAGATTTATAAATATCAATTTATGATTAGGAATAAGTGCAATGAGAGCATTTTCCTCATATTGATATGTATACCTCTCACCCAAAGGCGATGTTATAATGAAGACCTGAAAGTCAGGATGTTGCTTTGCATACTTTTCGAATAAGGTAACAACAGGCTTATTTAAGGCATTCTCCTTTACTTGTTTATAAAACAGATCGGTTCTCATATTAACACATATCTAATGTTTCAAGCTATCTACTGTTAGTACTCAATTTAGGGCATAGCCTTTGTATAGGCACTTCTGCGAGTGCCTATATGTTGAGTTGTAAATCATTTTCTATTTTACCACAGTCATATAGCCGTTGCCTTATGCCTTTTAAGATCATATCAGCCCACTGTTTATGATTCTCTTTCATCTTCTCTTTATCTTCATCGCTTAAATCCTGCTGTGATATATACTCTTCCATACATTTAACTGCTGTCTCCTTGATTCCATCAAGGTCAGAGCTAAGCATCTTGCCACTAATCATGAACTCCGCTACATTAGCTCGCATATAACCTTCAAGGTAAGCCATGCATAAATCTCTTACATCCAACATAATCTACAACTTATTGTTAGTACTCAATTCTGACTAAATCAACGTTTATAATGATAAACAGACTATTAAAGGCCTACAACATCTCATGCATCGCATATTTTTCCATACGATAGGTGTGTTCTGCTGGTATCTTTCAGAATATGCAAAGACACCATTGAGAATAAAGATACCGTCATCATCTTCTTGTGTTGTTTCTATCATCAGTTAGAACTTTATGGTTTAGAAGGTATTTCCTTGCCAACCTCATTCTCAATATTTGTCGTAGGCTGCTGTTGCATCGCATTGTTCTTTATTACATTTGCAAAAGCAATCGCCATATTGTTTTGGTTCTGCATATTCTGATAAGACTCCCAATCCCAGAATAAATAAGTGTCCCAAATTCCTAAGTCTATTTCCTTTTTAAGCTGTTCCATTTTTTGTGGATTCGCATTACCGGCTTCGTCAAAGTAGGTATCCAGACATGTGCGAAATCTAAATACATTCAGTACATTAAGTTCTCCTGGAGTAAATTTGTTGTTTGCAATATCTGGATGGGTAACTTGCATTCTTTCCTTATCACAACGACATTTCGAAAGATCTTCATCCACGTATTTTTTGGCAACAGCTCGTACTGCCAATAACCTATTATTGGAGGAAAAATATTCATCTATATCAGAAAAGAACATCGAATCACAATTTCCTTTGTTAAGCTGTCCCATCATCAGACATATGGTATTCTTAGAAATCACCTTACGCTCGAATCTGACATTCTTTATATCAAAAACACTATCCACAGTTTTTTCCACAGGAATACCTAATTTGCACAATGCAACAAGAACAGCACGCTTTTCCACAATGTCAAGTTCATTGTTGAAGTCATTAGCAGCCAAATCATACGTCTGCCCATCTTTAGCATACTTTTCAAAAATGCGTAATGCCCTTATCGCAAGATTACGTACTTTTCCTACTTTCCGCTGTTGAAACCAATTGGGGAATAATGCTCCAAAGAAGCCTCCAAATAAAGCTGCAAGAATCAACATTACAAAATCAAGCAAAAATTGTATTCATATTTTTACTATTTAAAAGTTAGTTCTCAATTTTAAGGCATAGCCTTTGCGTTGGCACTTCTGCGAGTGCATGTATATTGAGTTGTAAAAATCAATGTGCTTATTATCTACTTGATAAATTTTCTGCATACTGCCAATTGGTGTCATTCGCTTTTGCGATTCCTATTTTACTATATAATCAATCATCAATTTTACCGTGGTTGAGAAATCGGTGAGAGTGGTTTCGCCATAACGGTAATGTGTAACCATCTATATTTCCATACGCCCTCTGAACCGCCTTTATTTAAAGGCGATTCAGAAGATGTAAGTTAGTACTCAATTTAGGGCATAACCCTTTGTATAGGCACTTTTACAAGTGCCTAACATATTTATTGATTTTGAAACATTTATGTGTCATTTAACCTATTAATATAGGAATTATGTCTCAATATTATAAGATTTGTAAAAAACAAGTACTTTTTATATAATCAGCCAATTTGACGTTTGGCTTTATATACTTATCAAAAGCATCTTGCGCATAACTTGCAATCCATTCTTCTGAACCTTCTGGAGGAGTCTCACCCATTTCCATATAATCCATATAATCTGATGCCATAAAATATACAGGATTAAGATGGAAGATGAAAGATACATGAAGCATCATCAACTGCTGTAAAATGACAGATATGTTACTTAACAATTTCTCTCTTCGTTTTTCCAAATAAACTGTATTACAATTATATAGGACATTAGAATAGCTATTAGAATGAACACTGTTATCTAAAAAGCGTCTATAATGTTCAAAGTTTGTCTTCCATCCAAAATACGGGTATAAATTCTTTGTTTGAGGAGATGTTTCTAAAACCTTAAGTATTTTCTTTAACGTAGGAATACGGAACGAAGATTCTAACCATTGTTGAACCTCTTCCACATACAAACTCTCAAACACATTGAACTTGTCTTTAAGTGTAACATCCAAATAGATTTCCGTAAAGATGTCATCAAATAACTTTCTTACAAGTACTAAGGCATCGTTTATTCTGCCTATTGTCAACAATGTCTTTATGGAATCCAATGTTCCATATATAGACATAAAGTAGTATGACGCATAGTTTATCAACCCTTTTGTGCCATTAGCGATAAAGTTGTATGAGCGATCAGACAGCCCCTCATACAAGTTTTTCATTTCTTCGAGTTCTACGAATAAATGATGCTCCTTGTATTCTTTGGATAATTGTAAAGAAAATAACGACATCATGATTACTCAAATATTCCGGATAGTGCTCGCTGCTGAACATACCATAGGAGGTACTTGCCCACAGCGGCGCTGCTTCGCAGCTTGCAGTGGGTTTCTGATATAGGTCCCGCTCCGCGGAACCCGCAGTTCATACTCAATCTGCTTGCATTTGCGGGTGCGGGGCCTTATATAATTATTAGTGAGTATTTTGTATTTATTAATTGGCTGCGCCCTAATAGTTCGCACCCTACCAAATAATAACTAATAAATAATAACTACTAAATGAAGAAGCGTGGGTGCGTGGCTACGGCGAGACGCCATAGCCTCCTAAGTTTGTATTGGCTGCTTGAGATTATTCTCCCATACCTAAAATCCGCAACCTGTAATATTTTTGATATCTGAGGTTGCGGATACCTCTC
>ERZ1026901.62-NODE-62-length-91665-cov-30.035738_pt1 | contig 91665 bp, 74 predicted proteins | sample MGYA00380179_ERZ1026901 | MGnify/ENA primary metagenome ERZ1026901 (study PRJEB33269, sample SAMEA4719815) | human gut metagenome | biome: human-associated habitat; feature: organic feature; material: feces | place: Cameroon | collected 2013-10 ... | reverse complement strand
TATAACTAAGATTGCTTTGTCCATCCTTAAAAAGGATAAAACGGTCAAGGGAAGTCTCAACTTAAAAAGGATGAAAGCTGGCTGGGACGAAAATTACCTGTCAAAACTTTTGGAGGCGAACGCATTTTGATGCGTCCGCCCTGAAACTAACAAAAAACAATTCGACCTGTACGGTTGGAATTAAGCAGCACGCCTTGAAAGGGCTGAAGCTCTTAGCCCAGGGCTTCCAACCATACAGTTCGAAACAATTTGTATAGTATTAAAGTAATTGCTCGTGGCTATAGGGGTGCTGAGTTGTTACGATTTCTAACTTCTCATTACCTTTTACCATTTCAACTTGCCATACTTCTCCTTATACCATAGCTGCCAGCCATTGACCAGGTTCTGCCATATCACATAGGCACCAGGAGCCACGGCTGCCAAAGGATTGAGGAAAGTAAGGGTGAGCCAGATACCCACGATTGTATTCTTCTGACCCAAAGCCTGTCCGGCACTGATGCTGGCATCCCAATGACGTCCCACAGCCTTGCCTATGGCAAACTGAACAAGACATACCGCCAAGGGAACGATAAGCAACAGGGCAAGTATCCAACCCGAAACGGTGGCATGAAGGAAGTTGCGCAGAGTTTCACCCATGAGTATCGTCAGGTTGAAGCACCACATATAGAATCCCAAGTCTTTCACACTCTTCACCTTATCGACAAAGCGGGGCAGGAACTTGCGGCTCAGAAGGGCAAGCAACAAAGGAATCACCAGCACGGTAGTGACATTGCGGAACACCATCATACTCATATAAAGAAACGACACATCGGCTCCCTTCTCTACCATCGGGAAAAGAGAAGGAATGATAATCATCGTGAAAATGTTGGCTATCACGGTATAGGTGGTGAGGGAGCCTATGCTGCCTCCCAACTTCTCGGTCACCACCGCCACGGCAGCAGCCGTAGGACAGATGAAACAAATAAAGGCTCCCTCAAGGATGACCTTCGTCTCATAATTCTTATCAAAAAGACAGATGGCAATCACCATCAGCAATGCTAAAGAAGTGCGGATGAGCTGCAACACGAAATGCCATGCCTTGGGCTTCATCTCCTTGATTTCTATCTTGCAGAAGGTAACATACAACAGGGCAAAAAGCACCACCGGCATAAGCTCTACAAGTCGTGGACCCACCGCATCGCCCAATGGCTGCAAGAAGGGAATATAGGCAAAAATCAAATAGCCCAAAGCTCCCAAGACAAGGGAACAGGGCAAAGCAAACTTCCTGAAAAACAAAAAAAACTTCATCATACGGGCCTGTCTTAGCGAAAAGAAAAAAATCCTCCTTGGTCAACCAAGGCTGACTTCAAGAGGATTTTTTAACTCCATTTATATTAAAGCTATAGCTTAATCTTTGTTGCTGCGCTTGCGCTCCAAGTGGTCAAGGATGACCTTGCGCATACGCATATTCTTAGGTGTGACCTCCACATACTCGTCCTCACGGATGTACTCAAGACACTCCTCAAGACTCATCACAGTCTTAGGAATCACGCGGGCCTTGTCGTCAGAACCCGACGCACGGACGTTGGTCAACTGCTTGGCCTTAGTAACATTGATGACCAAGTCGTTTTCGTGAACGTGCTCACCCACTACCTGGCCTGCATAAACCTCCTCACCTGGGTCGATGAAGAACTTACCACGGTCCTGCAGCTTATCTATGGCGTAAGCATAGGCTGTACCTGTCTCTAAAGCTATCATGCTACCATTGCTGCGGCGGCTGATCTCGCCCTTATAAGGCTGATACTCCTTGAAGCGGTGCGCCATAATGGCCTCGCCCTGAGAAGCTGTCAGCACATTGGTACGAAGACCGATGATACCACGTGAAGGAATATCGAACTCGATATCCACACGGTCGCCCATGTTGAGCATAGAGGTCATATCGCCCTTACGACGTGTCACCATATCAATCATCTTAGAGGCAAACTCCTCGGGAACATTGATGGTCAACTCCTCTACAGGCTCGCACTTCACACCGTCGATCTCCTTATAAATAACCTGTGGCTGACCAACCTGAAGCTCATAGCCCTCACGACGCATGGTCTCGATAAGCACAGAGAGATGGAGCACACCACGGCCGCTGACAATCCACTTATCAGTAGTATCCTCGTAAGGCTGTACACGAAGGGCAAGGTTCTTCTCCAACTCCTTGTTCAGACGGTCCTGAATGTGACGGGAGGTACAGAACTTGCCTTCCTTGCCAAAGAAAGGTGAGTCGTTGATGGTGAAGAGCATACTCATGGTAGGCTCGTCGACAGCAATAGGAGGAAGAGGCTCTGGATTCTCGAAGTCGCAGATGGTATCGCCAATCTCGAACTTCTCCAGACCGATAACGGCACAGATATCACCTGAATCCACATGGTCGGTCTTCTGGTGTCCCATACCTTCGAAGGTGTGGAGTTCCTTAATCTTAGTCTTCTCCTGAGTTCCGTCGCGATGGCAGATTGTGATATTCATACCATCCTTCAAGGTACCACGGTGTACGCGGCCCACTGCGATACGGCCCGTATAAGAACTGTAATCCAAAGAGGTGATGAGAAGCTGAGGTGTACCCTCCAACTGCTTAGGAGCAGGAATGACCTCTACAATCTTATCGAGCAGATAGTCGATATTGTCGGTAGGAGTCTTCCAGTCTTCAGCCATCCAGCCATTCTTGGCAGAGCCATAGACCACAGGGAAGTCGAGCTGTTCCTCAGTAGCGTTGAGGTCGCACATCAGGTCGAACACCATCTCGTAAACTTCCTCAGGACGGCAGTTAGGCTTATCCACCTTATTAACTACAACAATAGGCTTCAAACCCAACTGCAAAGCCTTCTGCAGCACAAAACGAGTCTGAGGCATAGGACCCTCGAAAGCGTCGACAAGAAGCAGACAGCCGTCCGCCATATTGAGTACACGCTCTACCTCGCCACCAAAATCAGAGTGACCAGGAGTATCGAGGATATTGATTTTAGTACCTTTCCAATTAATAGACACATTCTTTGAAAGAATGGTTATACCACGCTCACGCTCCAAGTCATTGGAGTCGAGAACTTCGCCACTGTTATCCTGGCCATCACGGAAGAGTTTGCCAGCGAGCATCATCTTGTCTACCAAGGTAGTCTTACCATGGTCTACGTGTGCAATAACTGCAATGTTTCTAATGTCTTGCATTTTTTTACCTTAAGTACTTTATGAATTTGGGTGCAAAATTACAAAAAATATCGGAAAAGTTTGCAAGAATAACAAAAAAGTTGTAACTTTGCACCGCATTTTTAAAATGCACAATATTTTATTCAATCAATTATTAAGTTTTTAAGCAATGTATTTAGACAAAGCAAAAAAAGAAGAGATCTTTAGCAAGTACGGAAAGTCTAACTCTGATACTGGTTCAGCAGAGAGCCAGATAGCATTGTTCTCATACCGTATTGCTCATTTGACGGAACATGTTAAGCAGAACCGTAAAGATTATACTACAACACGTGCATTGACACAGCTTGTAGGAAAGCGTCGCGCTTTGCTCGACTACTTGTACGACCGCGATATCAATCGCTACCGTGCCATCATCAAGGCCCTCGGTCTCCGCAAGTAATCTTGAGCAATTTTTGCTGAAAGGCATTTTAAAATCCCATCACTCTCACGAGCGATGGGATTTTTTCGTATATTTTCTTTATAGAGGAAGGATTTTCACTAAAAGTTTCCCCTATAAAGGAAACTTTTTGCTATTTTCTTTCCATTATAAAGGAACTTTTGTATATTTTTTACCGTACAACGACTTTCTTACCTTTTATTATATAGACACCAGAAGGCAGACAAATCGTTTGACGAACATGAGGTTCTGTCAAGAAAGTCTTCACGCAGCGACCATCCAAGGCATGAACACTTAGCTTCTCTGCCTTTGCAGACAATACCGAAATAAAGCCCTTGCCACATTCTACTTGGCAACCATTCTGTACTTCAACAGAAGAAATAGAAGATGACTCTCCTGTCAGATAAACCAAGACTCGACCCTTATAACCATCAAACCAGAACTTCTTGGTAACATACCAATATTGCCTTACAGGCCATTCATCATAACTCAAGACATTATGTCCACCATCCCAAACTTCAATGTCTCCATACATAAAGTTTTCTCCTACTTCATCAAGCGTAAAGGTTTCTTGGATATAAGTAATCGCTCCATCGCCAGGAAACTCAATATCCTTCTTGTGAAGAGACTTTTGAGGCCATTTATAACCATAGCACCAGCCACCTGCAACATATCGCAAAGTGGCAGTTGCACCAGTATTCTTGATTCCAAAAGTAAATGTAACCTTATCATCATGAACTCGTGGCGTAGCTATGATGTCACAACCGTTCTGATAAGACTTCTCCGTCTCCAAGTCGTTGTCATCCGCATTACTTGTGGAACTTATCAGATACAAGAGTGGGGTTGAAGTATGCTCTACAGTGAAAAACTTGGCATCAACAAGTAGTTGATTACCATAATCAGCATCCTTTACCCAAAAATAAAGCGAACCAGCTGTTGGCGTAACCACAACTTTGCGAATGATTGTGCCATGAGCAGGAACTGTGACATACAAACTTGTCATACTCATCGTAGGACACTCGTTAGTGCTATTGCTATAAACATTGACAAAGCCATCATATTCATAGTCCAAATTGTTTGTTATCACCACATTGAAGACATTTTCCGTAGCACTAACCAACTTGTCGTTTTCCTCCCCCAACTCAACACTTACAGTAAAAGGGGAAGACATTCTCGTCAACTTATTAGCAGTAGCAGCCACAACAAAAGCCCCATGAGCTGCATTACCACAAATATCCCATTGCTTGCCGTCCTTACTATATATACCATAAATGGTCTTATTACCAATAGGGAAAGCATAGTTGAAATCCAAAGGACAAAGAGCGAAGCTTCCTCTTCCCTCTGTTGTAACACCAGGAATATTCACCTTCGCAGAAGACGATACCAACTGGATATTTCCATCTTTGTCCTTTACACCCAAGGCCAAATAACCTGCGAAATCATCAGAGCTCAAATTCCCAAAACAATATGTCACCTCTCCTGCAAAAGCATCCGAAGCATTGTTTCGAGTATCCGAAGTGATAGATAGGTTCACTTTTCCCTTGTAATCATATAAGGTAATCGGAGCAAACACAGCCAATGGTTCATCCTTTACCCCATTGTCTGGTTGTATGCCTATAATCATACTACAATCACGATTATAACCATCAGTAGAAGTACTTGACGAAGCACCTTCATAGTTGGCATTCAGTACAGTCAAGTCAAAATAGCCATTCAGACTACCATTCCATCCCCAGTTGATATGATACAATCCATTCCCATCAGAGCCATCACAAATAAATTCATGCCCACCAGTAGAAGACTGACCAGAATACAATATCGGTCGTTTTGCTGCCAATTCATTGTCTATAAGCGCATTCCACTGTGCTTGCGTAAAACTGGAGCGACTGACATCCTGCATCAAGTCAGCATCATAACCAAAATAGTGGGATAGCACATAAGGCGTGATGTTCGCAGAAGAACCTGACGGTGCATAGTCCATTTTTACAGCAAATCCACAATCTATAAACAAAGAAGCCACTTCCATACGTTGAGAAGAAGTATACTCTCCACTAACATACTTATCCAACATATTGTCCCAGTTATACTTTTCGTCCTCCTTACTTCTTTTAGCAATAGACAGTCCTAAGGTTTTAGTCGTATAGGAAGGTATATCGGCTTGCAATGCCGCAGGACACCTATAATACTTCATGATTTGCGCCATCGCCGTTGCCACGCATCCTGCAGGATACGTATAACAACTCTCATTATCATCACCAGGACAAAAGTCATTGTAAGGACCACCTTGTCCCCAAGCGATATTTCCCAACAAAGGAGAAACCGCCGTTGATGTTACTGACGAACGCAAACTTTCCACTTCCTTCAACTGGCGAGTCGCTGCAACATTGCCTTTATTCACAGCCTCAACCATTGCCCGATAAGCATTCATGTAGCTTTTGAAGTTATCAGGAAGTTGTGCTTCATCGTATGTACCTTGATCAGAATAGCCTACAATCTCTGGGAATCTATCGTCACCAGAGACGATGACAAAGCCCTTAGCCTCAGCATTAGAGAACACATAATAAGGACATTGTTCTTCCATAACACCCAACCTTCCTTTAGCAAGATTCTCTTGCGAGCTACCATCCACAACTTGCAAGCCCATCTCAACTGCCTTTTTCTCGGCTATAGCCTTGGCTTGCAAATAACTTCTCGGTCCTGCCCAAGAACAAGTACATAACAAAGAGAACAATGCAACAAGAAGTTCTCTTGGGAAATCACAACTTTTCTTACTCATAATGATAGAATTTAGTTTTGTATTCAAATAATCTTTTACCAACAAGCCATTTAGAAATCAAAGAAATCTTGCAAATCTTTTATCACCATCTTCCTAAACAACCAATGAGACATACCACCTGGGATGCGAAGGATATTTCTGCTATCTTGCAAGTCAATGACATAAAGTGGGCGGATACGCCAACTCTCATTGTAGCGGTTCTGCCAATCATACATGCAATACTCCCACCAACCACTGTCACTGCGCCACCATTCTCCAGTAGTATATCCCTTGTCAAGCCCATACTTGGTTACACCCTTGGCATTAGGATGTCCACATTGGCGATAAATACGACAAGGAGCCAGTCCTAAGTCCAAGACACTACCAAGCGATACCCTTGTAACGATTATACATCCATTGCCTGAGTAATGTTCTGCCGTAGGCATCACAGGGGCAAAATAGATGCCATCACCAGCATAATTCCCTCCCCCAACATTCCAAATGCCCGTCTGCATATTACCACCCCAAGTTCGTCCAGGACTTGACACTATGTTATAGGCTGCATCATGGCTCGTACCATGATAAAGAGTCAAAGCAGGGTAAATCGTATCGGCAACAGTCCATATTGCACTCTCGACGACAGTGAGTGGAAAATGCCAACAGAGGTATTTGATAATTCTCCAAGGAAGCCATAACAACCACGTCAGCATATCATCCACATCTCCCTCTTTCTCATTGCTTGGCAACAACACCTCAAGTATATAGTTAAAGGACTCAAAGAAACAATGCGCTATCATATTGAAAAAGAAGGCATTGACAAAACGTAAAGGTGTCAGCAACACGTAAAGAGGCAACTGAGCCATCCATAGATAGCCATCGACTTCCTCATTTTTTGCATCATTGCCAGAATTGTACTTATACAAAGCTCGCCAAGGCTTGGATAACCAACGTTGCAGCCAGTTGGTGATGCGAAAAGGAATAGAAGCAACCTTGTATACTCCTTGCACTATCATATAGAGAATTGCAACTCCATAAGTGAGCAACTTTGAAACTTTGTAAATGACGAAAAGAAGTATCGCCATCTTGACAAGCCACCAAACAATTCCCCAAAAAGAGAAAGACCATGAAGACTTTTCCTTGTACTGAGGTTGCGGTTCTTCCTCTATATCATAATCCGTAAACATAGAGAATTCCAAATAACGAGAAGAGGCATAAAGCGTATCTTTACGATACACAACTTGAAACCAATTCCCCACTACCCCTATCGCTATCATCTCCTCTCCCTTGGGGGCTCTATATATAATAGGTGAATGCGCAGAGGGACCTTTGCGGATATTGAGTTCAGTTGTTGTATGATACCAAGCTGGTATGTCCTGAGCTTTTAGAGTAGGACAAATAAAGACGAACAGCAAAAGTATGTATCGAAAGGCTTTCATGTATTATCCAAATGACATTCCATAAAATAAATCAAATAAGGCGAACCATTATGTAAAATCGTAAAAACTTCTTTCTTCCTTACTATCCCCAAAGAAGTAGCTTCAAATATAGATTGTATTTCTGAAGGAGAAAATCCATCATGTGGAGAATAATCTTTATGATGAAATGAATCACCTGTAAGAGAATAAAGTTCACAAACAAACAACCGACCTTGAGCTGAGAGATGTTTTGCCGCCTCTTGTAATTCTTTTTGAGTGTTTTCTATATGATGAAGAGATAAAAAGTAGTAAACAATATCAAACAACCCAGTAAAACTCTCCTTTGTTCGTTTATAAACGAATACCCCAGAATCTGTTTTGTATCTATTTTTTTGGTAATTAACGGCCTTTTCATCTACATCCAGAAGAGTCAAATGTTCAGTTAACTCTCGGGTAAAAGTTGAAGCTATCCCATAGCCACAACCTACCTCAAGCATACTTTTGCATGGAACATACAATGATTCTCTTATGAACTTTGAAAAAGCATCTCCTATGGTCAGCCCTATAGATGACTCTTGCATACTACCAATAAAACAGTTTAACTTTTAATAGTTGAAGTCCAACCTATCTCCTTTGGCTATGGACGCATCTAAATTCTTCAAAAAAGTCTCCAATAAAAATATACATGATTCCACATCTTTTATGGAACATTTCTCGTAATGGGAATGCATATATTTACAAGGAATAGCCAAGTCCAAGACTGCAGTATTTGGAGAAAATAATTGAATACGAGAAGTATCTGTTCCCCCTGTTATGTTTCTTCCCAATGCTTGTTGGCATGGAATATTATGTTTCAAAGCCACTGATTGCATCAGCTTTCGTAGCATAGGATTACTATCTGCATTTTTATAAAGCACAGGTCCACTTCCTAACAAGGGCAAATTATTTTTATCAAATTCACGAGCATCAGTGACATCGATATTTATACATATGTTTGGGTGAACTTTCTGTGATAAGACTGCCATACCTCGCAGTCCTATCTCTTCTTGTGTTGTAGCAGCGACTGTCAAGTTTACATGCTGTAATTGATTTTTCAAATGTGAAAAAACTTGCAATATTACAAAAATTCCACTTCTATTATCTATACTTTTAGAAGTAAGTACATTTCGGCAACTTGCAAAATTTGGAGCAAAAGTCACAAAATCACCAAGTGAAACCATTGCGTTAGCTTCATCCTTATTAGCCGCATCTATATCCAAGAAACACTCTTCCATATTAGGAACAACATTGTTATCCTTACAAGAAGACTTCGCAACGACAACACCAGGAACCATACCCTTATTCGTTTTTACTTGCATTAACTGCCCTATAACATAAAGAGTATTTACACCACCTACCCTACGCATCTTAAGAAGACCATTTTCACAAATTTCAGTAATCTGCATTCCAATTTCATCCGCATGAGCAGATAGTAAAACGTGAAAATCTCCCATGACAGGATTTGTTGCCCACGTATTACCCATTTGGTCAAAATTTACGTCAGAAGTATACTTCTGCAAATATTTTCTAAAGACATCCATAACCATCTCCTCATCAGAAGATACAGAGCCAACATCCAACAAATTCTGAAAAAGTTCAAGATCCACGTCCAACATAATTATAATATACCTGCATTAACATGAATATTAGCTCCAGTGATACAATTACTCTTTTCACTGGTCAAGAAAGCAATAGCATCTACTGCTGATTGAGCATCTATCAAACGCTTCTGAGCAGCAATAGATTTAAGTCCCTCGGTCAATCGGTCGTTGACCGTAGACTTCATGCCGATTTCCAACAACCCAAGAACCACAGTATTGGAACGAATACCAAAGCGACCATACTCATAGGCAGTATCCTTTGAAAAAGTCTCCATTGCAGCCTTCGTTGCTCCAATCATAGAAAGTCCATTAAAAGACCGATGAGCACAAATTGAAGATATATGCACGATAACCCCTTTAGTCTTATGAGAAAGGAAATTATTAATAACAACCTTAGTCACAACAATTGGAGCTATCGTATTTATTGCAAACATCTTCGCCAACTCTGGTTCCTTAATACGATGCACCAAATCTTTATATAAAATAGCAGCATTATCTATAAAAATATCTATTTTTTCAACTAAAGCCAATATCTTAGCCAATCGTTCTTCTAAGACATCCACTTCACTAAGATCTAATTGATGCCACAACAACATACTTGGGTATTTTCCCAGAAGGCTTTCCAACTCTATCGTTTTTGTACGACTAACTCCAAGGACTCTATACCCTTCACTCAAGTAATACTCCGTGAGCTTCAACCCTAAGCCACGAGATATTCCTGTAATAAAAACAGTCTTCATCATTTTATTTTTTAATTGTTTAGGCAAAAATCACGAAGAGAGCAACCATACTCATTTTCCATCTGCTTTTCTAAACGTTCCAACAATGTACGTTTAACTAATTCTTTCGTAAAATTACATACTTCATTCAAGTAGTCTTCCGTATATAAGTCATTAGGGCACATACATCCCCCTGCACAATGCCACTTGGCAAAGCAGTTGTCACATTTAGCATAAGAGTAGACATTAATACCATGAATTCCTTTAAACTTGTCTTCGTCAATGTAAACCTTGTCTTTCGTAACATAACCATATACCCTCTCTGAATATTTCTTTTCCTTCGGAGAAGAAGAGCAGTAGCAAATAGACAAGTCACCTTGTGGAGTAAGCGTAAATTTACTTGGACATCCTCTTTCAAGCAAAGAATCGATGTTTTTAAAGATTCTACAAGTCACATTCTTATCATATTTGACAGCCAAATTCTTTGCTAAGAAAAAATTATCTATATATGCTTCATAAAATTCATGTAACTGTGCAGCTGTCTTGAATACAGTATCTGAGACAACAGGTTCAAATACCATATTTTTTACTTTCGGAAAACGAAGATGCATAAATTCAAACATCTCTGACATATGCTTAACAGTATCAGGCGTTATCGTTGCATTTACAGATGGAGCCAAATCATGTTCAGAAAGCAAGTCTATTGTGCGACAAACCTTATCAAAGGATTTGCGATTTTTATTCTGTGCCTCTTCCATTATATCAAAAGATACATCTGGAAGGACATGATATTCCTTCAAGACGTGAATAATCTCTTCTGTCATTATAGAGCCATTAGTTATCAAGGTCATCGTCAAATGAAAGCCTTGATTTCTTGCCAACTTATCAGCATATTCAATACCAAATCTCACTAAATCCCAAGACAACAGTGGTTCGCCACCCCCAATAAAAGAAATACTTATGTTTCTTTCTGTCAATCGTGTTGAATCTATAAAAAATTCCAATCCTTTTTGAAGTTTTTCTTTTTCCAGCACAACGTTACTTCTTCCTTTGGCAGAATAGCAATAAGAACAATTGAAGTTGCAAGTATGGTTAGGTAAAATTGACATTTTTTGCAAGTCTGCCACACGATGTATCTTGCTAAAGAAGCGAGAAACATTACCTTTAACAACAAAATTGCTTAACACAGAATCTAATTGAGATAACCCATTTACATCTGCCACCATCATATTCCTAACCAATGGGGCATAAATTAGATAATAAGAAAAGGCATCCTTACCTAAATATGTTCCGATAGGAATTAAAAACACATTATATTTTTTAAGTTCTTCTTCTGTCATGATTGTTGTTGTTTAAATTTAAGATATTCTTGTCTAATACATTCATCCTCCAGACTATTCTCTTTACTCACTACAATGAAAGCATTATTTTCAAACATATCAATAGCCCTCAACCCCAATTGGTCAAGAATTGGAGAAAAGAAATACCAATAAAGTTTAAGTTTACGAGACATTCCACCTTTATCTTCACCAATTTCATAGCTTCCACTTATTACCATGACATAGTTTCTATCAATGCTCATAAAATACTGCACAAAAATAAACAAACAAGTTATAGATAAGCGACGCATATTTACACTATATCCTTCACGGCTAATGATATGTTGAAAACATTTGCTATCATTTTCATAAATTTTAGGAAAAATATCTGTTATATATAAGAAGTCTCCAAATCTATATGACCGAAAAATATAATCCAAAATCTGGTCACAATTTGTACAAGGCACTTGCAAACCATAGTCAACAACCTCCTCAAACAAAGAGGATTTATAGGTCGTTTGTAAATATTGGTAATCAAATATATTCATCATTTTTCAAAAATATTTACCACTGCAATATACCTTCTTCTTGATTTTGCGCAAAACGACGTTGCAGTATTTGCTTGGTAAAATTACGTGTCCAGTCACAAATTACATCAAGTTGCTGTTGAGAATAAATTGTTGATTGTGCAAAACATCCTCCACCACAATGCCATTTTACAAAACAATTCTCACATTGTTTACATGCATCTACATTGTGTGAAATTAATTGCAAGAATTTTTGATCATCAACAAAAATATTTCCATCTTCATCAACCTTACCATATATAAAATGCTTGTATTCTTTCTCTCTTGGAGAAGATATACGATGACAAATCGTGATAGTACCCTCAGGATTCAAACACATTTCTCCCCCACAATAATGTTCAATGAGCATATCTATAAACTTTGAAGCAAGTACATAAACGTCTATACCATTATTTTTTCCTATCTCTTCTGCATAAAAGAAATGCTCTGTAAAATCCGCATAAAATTTCCTCATAACTTGAACATTTGCAAACATCGAGGCATCTTCCACAATCTGTAGCTTATACCTTTTCACCAAAGGGAACAATCGTTTCAATTCCAAGACCATTTCTTCCAAATGACCAACATTAGCAGGAGTGATTATTGACTTTATTGTTATATCTACCCCATCTTCCATGTATTGCTTGACAACAGGTACAACCTTATCATATCCTTGACGTTGTTTGTTTTGGATATCTTTTAAGACCTCAAAAGACACTCCTAACGAAACATGGTTGACAATCATTGCATCCGACAAATTCTTATCATATATAGACCCATTAGTAGTTAGTCCGATACCTAAGTCGAAATTCTGCTCCTCAGCTCTAAGCCGAGCATGACATATCAGCTTTTCTGTCAATTTGGGAGAAAGGAAAGGCTCCCCTCCACCCAATATTGCCAACCACAAATGCTCCAAGTTAGTTCTTTTCCTGTCTATAAAATGATTAATAACCCCTAATGCCATTGCTTCTGAGATTTCTTTATTCTGCCTTCCCTCTACAGAATAACAATAACTACACTTAAAATTACATTTGTAGTTCGGAAGTATCGTTAGCTTATGAATTTGCCCAACATGAGTTTTTTTCGGTGTACTTTTACTTTTTGGGCGTTTAGACATAATTTGTCTCAACCTTTCCTCTGCTTTTTTATCCACAGATTCTCCTTGAAGACATCGTTCCATTAACTCAACTTCCTCAAAAGAATTCAAAGACAACCACCCTGCCAAAGGAGCATAAACAAGATAATTATTTTCAGAAATCAATAGAGGATAGATTTCTTCATTATTTAAATGCTTAAAATTTATCATATTTATTACTTTAAGGTTTGAATAAGTTGCTCAATACTTTGACCACACGTTTCTTGATAATTTACATCAAGTCTCTTCAAGAAGATAGCTCCTATCATATATCTTGTAAACTGACAAACAACTTTGAAATAGCTCCGGCTATAATTCCTGCGATACATCATACAACCGCCTGCACAATGCCACCTTGCAATACAAGCAGAACATTCCTCCAGCAAGTAGTTATCTTTATTTATAAAATTCGAGAATTTACCTTTATCAAATAAAACCTTTCCTCCATTCACCTCACCATAAACAGCATCAGAATAAGCTGTTTCCAAAGGAGAAGATATGGTGTGGCATATTGATATTTTGCCTTCTGGTGTTAAGGAAAGTTTACCTTGACAATAACGTGGAAATAGTTTTTCTGCTTTTCTAATAACATTACAATCAAGCGTAATACCATACTGACGCCCCAGCTCTTTTGCGACAAAGAATCTTTTTGCGAATTTCTTGTAGAAACTCTCCAGTCGTTCTACAGTCGGAAAAAGTACCTCACTCATTGCAGGATCAAAATTGAGATGACGTATCTGTGGAAAATCCCGTACTACAACCTTAACCATCTCATCCATTTTATCCACATTATTCTCTGTTATCACAGAACTAATACTTGGAACAATCCCTTTGTTCAGCATTAAGTGAATATTATTTGATACACGGTCAAAATAACCACGTTGAGCATTTTGTACTTCTTGGAGAATTTCAAAAGAAACACCAACATTCACATTGAATTTCTTCAACATGGAGGCAATGTCTGCGCTAATCAAAGTCCCATTTGTCATTAAAAGGAATTCCAAATTCAACTTTTCTTCTATAGCCCTCTTCGTTCCATATTCTATAATAAACCTCACCTTTTCCCAAGACACGATAGGTTCACCACCCCCAGAAATAAATATAGAAAGATTTCTACTTTTTACTCGTTCTTTATCAATAAAGAAATCAAGCATCGTTTGTAACGTTTCTATACTTATTTCCTTTTTAGACCTCCCCTTGGCAGAATAGCAATAAGTACAAGAAAGATTACAAATCAAATTGGGAAGTATCGAAAGATGTGTATATTGCAAAGGGTCTGATACGATTCTATCAGACAAGTCCGTCTCAGAGAAATTCTTCAGTTGTCGCAACACAGAGCCTACCTCAGTACTTTCATCTATGTTTTTGTCTTCTATATGCCCCTCTAAATCATTGACAGTGCTTGCATCTGCCAAAAAACAAACACCAGCCAATGGGGCATATACTAAGAAAGCCTTACCTTCATCTATTGAAAAATGATTGTGCAAGTCTACTAACTGAATATTATTTCTATTTAACTTTTCTGTTCTCATATTCTCATCCTTTTTAATTCTCTATATTATCCAAAAGAGCTCTTAGAGAGAATTTTCGTTGGAACTGACACATCACATCTAACATCTCTTTGGTATACGTCTTAACATGATAAAAACATCCTCCACCACAATGCCATTTCAAAAAGCAATTATGGCATTGACTTCTATCATTGTCAGTAAACTCCACTAAAGATTTAAACTTTTGCTTGTCAAATTCTATTTTTTCACCATTTACCGCTCCATAGATAAAAGAGTCATATAAAGTTTCATTAGGGGAAGAAACAAAAAAGCACATACTAAATTTTCCATTTGGCGTCAAATCGAATCCACCAGCACATGCTCTTATCTTTATCTGTTCCAAATTATGATACTTTATACTACTAACAACTATATTATATTTCTTTCCCAAGGCTCTTGCCTTGAAAAAGTTATCTATATAAGCGTCATAAAACGACATCAATTGCTCAGGCAGAGCATAAAGATTTGCATCAACCACATAATCAAAACTCAATCGACGGAGCTTTGGAAAACGCTGATGTACCTGTTCTACCATTTCTACTTGACGCTCCACATTCAAAGGAGTAATAACAGAATTGATAGTTGGGAATATACCATTATCCAACAAGGTATCTAAATTTTTACAAACAAGATCATAGTTCTTGCGCTGTATATTTTGAATATCCTCCAATATATCAAAGGAAATATTAGCTTTCACATTATACCGTTTCAACGCTGTCAATATTTCATCATTCATAATAGAACCATTCGACGCAAAGGAATAACTTATATGGAACCCATATTCTTTAGCTAAAGCATCGCTATATTCCATAACAAATTTCACTTTTTCCCAAGAAATAAAAGGTTCGCCGCCACCACCAAAAGATATATAAAGGTCTCTTCTATGTATGCGAGTAGGAGAAACAAAAAAGTTCAATACCGTTCTAAGAGTTTCTTCCGTCAACTCATCTTTACCATGTCCCTTAGAGGCATAGCAATAGCTACAAGAAAAATTACAGATGTTATTCGGGAGTATCGTTAAGGCAAACACATCATTTGGGTCTGTAACATAATTTGGCGTTGTAAGAACTGCCTCATCCAGCAATTGCTTTTGCAATAAGCTATCTGTAAACTTTCCACCACCTGCTAATTGCTGCCCTAACAGACAAACCACATCTTCATCTACGACAATCAAGTGATGCGCCAAAGGAGAGTACAAAACATATTGTCCCCTTTTTCCCATCCCATAGTTTTCCAATGGAATAAGAAAAAGGTTATTTTTTACAAATACATTTATGCTAACCATACCTTTACATATTAGCTATGACCTCTTTTAAGGACACACCACAACTTTGCTTATATTCCTTGTCCAAGTTTCTTAATAGCATTCGTTTTGTAAAATTACGCATATACTCACAAATTTCATCACGAATAGCTTGGCTATAGGTATACTTATGAACCATACAACCACCTGCACAATGCCACTTAGCCCAACACTCTTTGCACTGAGGATAATAATCAACATTCAAACCAATCAAGTGCTTAAACTTATTCTCATCCATATCCACAGTACCATCCGCATGATATTTGCCATAGATACTATCACTATAGCCAACATCTGCCGGCGCCCCAATTCTGCTACAAACACTAATCTCACCATAAGCAGTCAAAGTATTGTCACCAGGACAGAATCTACGTATCAATAGATTAAAATTACGATATGCAGAACAATCCAGCAACAAACCATGTTCGGCAGCATAGTCATGTGCTTCAAAGAAATTATCTAAATACTGTCGATAGAACTCTCTCACCTGTTTTGGATCCGTCATTTTCTCTGGGTCTGTAACATACTCCATCATAACCTCACGAGTACCAGGGAAACGAGTCAGCACCTCATCTATCATACGTTTCATCAAGGAAATATTGTCTTCCGTAATACAAGCACGTAACTGAGGACGAATACCTTCCGCTATAATCCAATCAATGTTTTTGCAGACTTTTTCATAATGTCCACGTTGCAGATTTTGGATTTCCTCCAATATTTCAAATGAGATTGATACAGGAATCTTATATTTTTTCAAGGTATCTATCATATCCTGAGTAAAGATTGAGCCATTGGTTACAAGATTGATATCCATACCCTTAAATCCCATAGAAGCACTTCGTTCTGTAGAATATTCTATGATAAATTTCACCAAATTCCAAGACAACATAGGTTCTCCTCCTCCCAAAATAGAAATCGCCAACTTATTAGAGGCATCAACACGCTTATTGTCTATAAAATGATCCAAACTTACCTTTAAGACATCTTTTGAGATGACCTTTCCAGAGCGACCATGAGCAGAATAGCAATAACTGCACTTAAAATTACAAACATTGTTTGGCAAAATCGCCATTCTTGTATATGTCATTGGATTTTCCGCCAAAGGAGCAGGTTTCTTACGATTATCAAAATCTGTTAGAGCCTCCATCGCCTCAACCACATCTTTAGGAAGCAGAATACGCTTATCTTGATTTTCCATATATTGCTCCATCATATCAACATATTCTGGAGTTACAAGAACGGCATTGTCTGTCAAAGGTGAATATACCAACAATAAGGAATCAGCACCTTTATCAAAATCTTCGCCAACAGGAATTGGGAAAATATCGTTTTCTTTTAATTTTTTATAATCCATAAGTTTATTGTATTTGTTTTTCTTTTAGACCACAATTAATTAGCATCTTCTTTACCTCTTCATAGATATCAACTTGATTAGATAGAGAGAGTTTCTTGCCATATAGATTCTCATTCAGAATAGAGGCTATCACAAAAAGATGGTTTGATATTTTTGAAATCAGTCCAAATAACTGACAGCTTATAGAGCTCGGCAAGGAAGTTTCTTCACCAACAATTTTTTGCTTGTCTAAGATGTCAAGATTAAGACAATGAAGAACACCTATCATCTCTGAAGTATTAGAAATAACTTTTTGAAAAGTCACGTCATCCATATGTATGCGCAAGTAGCCAAACTGAAAGATAACCTCTTCCAAGGACGTTATGTTTCCATAATTTGCGTCATTACCTCTTAAACAACGTTCAGTCAACAAGCGGACAGTCTCGCCTAATTTTTCCAAAAACACATAATAGGTTTCCTGCTTCTTCTCAAACTGTTTTACATTTCTATCCGTTAAGCTATCCATCTCACTTTGCGTACTCAACAATATTGCCGTAACTGCTATTGTTATCAAGATTCCAACAAAAGCACTAATAATAGCTACCACCCCATCAGCTACTTTATTGGAAGGCAAAGAAAACTTCTCCGCATAAACGATAACTAAAGACAGCAATATTACAACTGTCAAAATTATGCTCCAAGAAACAATATTTTTCTTCATAACTGATTTGTATTCTGATAGAAAATAAAAAAAGGAAAAGGCTTCTCCTTGAAGAGTTTCCTTAAAGTAAAACTAAGAGAAGCCCATTCCTTTTAATTAACGTTAGTTGTTGCACTGGCAACCACCACACTGATCACAGCAACCATAAGCATTGGTCTTTGTGTCCTTTACTTTAAAAACTTTTGTCAACATAACAATTGCATTTAAGATTACTCCTACTCTATTAAGGTTTTTCGGATTCCACCTTCTATATAATATTCTACTTATTCCATTCTTGCGCTTTCTTTTCCAAATAGTCACCTAAAGCTCTAAGTAGTTTACCCAAGAGCTCCTGAAGAAAGCCCCAAAATCCAAAGGACTACATTCTTCACCACTCCCAATACTTTCATTAATGTTTCCATGTTACTTTATTTTAATATTGTTAGTTAATAATTAGCACACTTCTCCAAATAGTCTTTTGGTATGTAGGTTGTAAATATGGTTCCTACTCCTTCTATTATCAAGCCTACCCTTGTCTGTCCCTTGATTCGACAAACTTTACCTTCAAAGCCAACAAACTTTCCTCTGACAATTTTCACCTTGTCATCCTTTGTAAACTTAAATTTGGCATCAGGGACAAACAACTTATCCTCTTCTTCTACCGCGTTCCACTTGATAAAAAAATTCATTTGCTTTGCTGGTATCACCAAGGGTTTGATGCCTTTCCTGCCAACCATTCTTCCTGCTTCATCCCTATAAGGTACATAATAATGATGAAAGAAGCCGAGTTCACCCTTGCCCACATATTTTTTCATTTCAGCCTCTGTGCTCTTTACAAACAAGAAGTTAGGAATTAAAGACACCTGTTTGTTTTTACGCTTACCATTCTGCACAATACATTTTTCTTGCATTGGCAAGAATACCTCTATTCCTTTCGCCTCCAAAAAATCCTTCGCTTTCTTCTCTTGTCCATACGCAGCCCTCATCAAAAACCAAACCGCCTCTTCCACATTTGCTGCAGAAGAGGCGGTTTTTATATTGTCTGTAGAACATTTTGCACTCAGCTTTGAAACATAAGTAGGGGTCACCCCATCATGTATATTATAGGGAGACATGGCTACATTTTGTATGCCACTTTTAGGAGAGTTAACTCCTTTGTTTTGTCCTTTAAACAAAGAGACAGGCCTTTTATTATTAGGCATAGGTTTTAGATTCTTATATAATATAAAAAGAAAAAGCGGGGATCATGCCTAGTTACCCGTTCTACAAACTGAGGTCCTGAGATTACCCATCATCGCTGAACGAGCAACCACAGACCCCACGCCGATATGAATTATATACACCATGATATAATCATACAACGTGACATCTGCCAGTTGCCATGTTCTTGACGATGATTTGAAATTTCTCAGGTTTCAGTTTGTCATGAACAAGCGCGTAGCAAACGCCCTTCCAAATTTATATTTGTCCCACTCCCTTGCTGTCCCCTGCATTATTCATGCATTCTACAGCTATCGGCATGGGATATATTTGCAAAAGTACAAGAAATAAATGGAACTTCAAAACTTTTTCCAAAATATTTTTCAAAAAAGATAAAAACAGATGTGTTTATGCATTAGATGATATGAGTTGTTAAGAATAGTAGAAAAGAAGAAAAGAATGACAAGAAGAAACAAGTTTTAGTCATCCTTTCAAGCATAAAAATACTTATTGGGGAAACAAAAGGGCATCACCTATAAAGAAGACTCCACACTAAAGTTTCCTTTATAAAGGAAATTTTCAATCATTTTCCTTCCCCTATAAAGGAAACTTGAAAGTATACACCGATATTTCAACCAACATCATATAATATTAACTAGAATCTTGCAAAGATATTAATGACATTCACGTCATACCACTTTGGAAAAAGCAAATGAAAGCGAACTAAGACTCGCACACCCACAAATAGAAGCCCTAATTAGATAAATAGCGACTATATTCCTAAAAACAGGTCAGCATCAGCCTGACGTGTTTCCTTGGAACGTTTGAATCTACGGGCTATTTGCAGCTTCAGCACCCTGTCAACAACAACCTTACATATAGCCCAAGCTACCAAATACCCCATGGCAAAACGGTAGTCGTAAACAGCCCATACCAACACTGCCAACATCCACATCCATTTTACGATGAGCATGAGAACCTTACAGTTTCTCGCATAACTACTCTCGCGCTTGTCAATGGGATTATTATAAAACAGGTGCTTACCCTGACCATCAGCTATAAAACAATAGCGACGATTGTTATATGTGTAATAAGAGAAATAGAAAGGTACAAAGAGAGGCTCTCCCAGATTGGTCAGTTCAACAGTGGGAGAAATCTTCAACTTGCGAACCTTTTGGTTACCTATTTGGTCATGCACCGTACTCTTTGCCAGCTTATCTGTTAATTTCGTTCCCCACTTCTTCCACACTGCCTCAGCAGTAATTGTAGACAAGGTTGCGAGAACATGACTATCAGTTGCATCGATGTGCCCAACCTCGAAAGAACTCAAAGCCTCAGCATCGTAAGGCAAACAAGTGGTAAAATCGCGAAGTTCCTTTGGAAGATCACCTTTTCTATCATTGGCTAAGTATAAATAAGCCAACTTACCCTTAGCATTCCCATTAAGTTGCTGTTGATCTGGACCAATTCCGCTCCAAGCCACCTGATAGGTACCCTCATAAAGATACATAGGCAGATAGATACAGAATACCTCCTTGGCATCGATGGCCTGGAAAACATCGCATGGAACAAAGTCGATATCAACCAAAGTTTGCGCCATCAAGTGCTTAAAACCATCTACATCAATGGTAGGCGACACATAACGCAAAGGCATGTGCGCTTCAACCGTCTGAGGTACATGGCTATTCATACGGTTATGACAAACAGGGCATGTTATAACCTGCTCAAATTCAAAGAAGTATGTTAGCTTAGCATTGCATGCCGGGCATTTCAACACTTGCAATTTACTTGTCTCTTCCATATATCTTCCTATTTTAATATTTTTCCTATGGTAATTCTATTATAGAGACATAATTTCCCTTAAAGGAACCATGACAAAATCTCTTTCCTCCATCAGGGGATGAGGAATTTTCAAGTCGGGCTGGTCGATATGAAGATCATCGTACAGAAGAATGTCAATATCTATAATCCGGTCGTGATATTCACCATTCACAGACTTGAGCGTACGGCCCATCTCTTTCTCCACCTTCTGAGTAGCCTCAAGCAACTGGCGAGGCGCCAAAGGAGTGAGCACACAGACACATGCATTGATAAAGTCGTTGGGCGAAGAATAGCCCCACGGCTTAGTTTCGTATAGAGCTGACTGGCGCTCTACGTCACCAATCAGCTCTCCTATCTTTTCAAGAGCCTCGCGGATGTTACGCTTGCGGTTGCCTAAGTTTGACCCGAGACTCAGATATACTCTATGCATGTACAGATAAATATGTTATTGAACGATGCTTCGCCTAAAACAAACGAAGCCATTACTGCCTCAACTATCACAGATATTAGTCGTTGAGAATGAGCAGAGAGTCGCCGAAGCAACCAAACATATAGCCATTCTTCAAAGCCTTCATATAGGCTTCATATACAAGGTCGTAACCTCCAAATGCAGCAGTACTCATCATCAGCGTAGACTCTGGATGATAGAAATTGGCCACCATACTGTCGGCCAGTCCGAACTCATAAGGAGGGAAGATAAACTTATTGGTCCATCCGTCAAACTCCTTCATCATTCCATCTGTACCCACAGCAGTCTCTGTAGCCTTGACTACACTCGTACCGATGGCACAAACATGATGACCGGCACGCTTGGTGTCGTTGACCAGTTCGCAAGCCTCTTTGCCGATATGCATCTGCTCGGAGTCCATCTTGTGCTTGGTAAGGTCTTCCACCTCGATTTCATGGAAGTTGCCCAATCCACAATGCAAGGTAATAAATGCAGAGTTGATGCCTCTGATCTCCATACGCTTCATGAGCTCGCGCGAGAAATGAAGACCTGTGGCTGGTGCTGTTACGGCACCTTCCTTCTCAGCAAACACACACTGGAAGTCTTCCATATCTTCCTCTGTGGCATGATGCACCTCGCGATTGTCGATAATATAACGTGGCAATGGAGCCTCGCCCAATGCAAAGAGTGAGCGCTTAAAGACATCGTGCTGACCGTCCTCGTCATAGAGAAAGCGAAGAGTACGTCCACGGCTGGTGGTATTGTCGATTACCTCAGCCACCATCTCGTTGACATCATCAAAGAAGAGTTTGTTTCCTATACGAATCTTACGGGCTGGTTCTACGAGCACATCCCAGAGTCGCATCTCCTCATTCAACTCTCTGAGCAGGAACACCTCAATCTTGGCATCTGTCTTCTCTTTGGTGCCATAGAGTCGCGCAGGGAACACCTTGGTGTTGTTGAACACAAACGTATCTCCCTCATCGAAATAGTTGACGATGTCCTTGAACTCAATAAACTCGCCTTCGATAGGATTTCCGTTAGCATCCTTGCGGTACATATCTATGGTTTCCGACTTTTTGTGCAGAACCATCATACGCGCCTCATCACGACGGGTTACCTCAAAGGTACGTTCCTCTCCAGTAGATGTCTTGACGATGCGCTTGGTCTTGTGGGGATAAAGCGCCACTTGTGCCTCAGGCAACTTAAAGCTGAATTGTGACAGTTTCATGTTATATTTGTCTCCTTTCTAATGGTTACTAATTATATTCTATTACTATTCTGGAAATATCAAACTTGATGAATGTCTTCTATATCCTGTTGTTCGAGCCACTCCCTGAAGTTTTCGAAACTCACGCAGTTGTCGACAGTAAAGTCGCCCACTCGGGTTCGTCTCAACTCTGTAAGAAAGGCTCCGCTACCAAGTGCCCGGCCTAAGTCGCGAGCCAAGGAGCGAATGTAAGTACCCTTACCACATACAACACGCAAGCCGAGTTGCTTGTTCTCGTCGTCGTAATGGGTCAACTCAATCTCGTCTATACGAACGTTCTTGGGTTTGAGCGTCACATCCTCTCCCGCCCTGCGTAAGGCATAGGCTCTGTCGCCATTCACCTTGACGGCACTATAAGTAGGCGGCACCTGCTGAATGTCACCGACAAACTGAGGCAAGGTTTCCTCGATGAGCTGTCGGGTGATATGACGGGTGGGATAAGTATGATTGACCGTATGTTCGAGATCGTAGCTGGCTGTCGTGGCTCCCAACTGAAGCGTCGCTGTGTACTCCTTGGTATGAGTCTGCAGCTGTTCTATCTCCTTGGTCTTTTTTCCTGTGCAAAGCACGAGCACGCCTGTAGCCAAAGGGTCGAGCGTGCCTGCATGTCCGATCTTCACCTTATGGTGCAAGAACTTGGAAAGTACGTATCTGATATGTGCCAAAGCCCCAAAGCTTGACATATGATAAGGCTTGTCGATGGCAATGATTTCTCCTGTCTGGAAATTCATGTCTGGCAAAAGATTTGTCGTTACTGATTAAAGAAGAGAGAAAAGAATGGTGGCCAAACCTGCTATAGCGCAATAGATGCCAAAGTAGATGAGCTTGCCTTTCTTGACAATATTGATCATCCACTTGCAGGCAAGACAGCCTGAAACAAAGGCAGCCACAAAGCCAATAATCATAGGCAAGGTGTCAACACCGCCAAGTGCCTCTTCTCCTTTCAGTCCTTTCATCAGATCGAGCAGTGCCTCACCAAGGATGGGAGGAATGACCATGAGGAAAGAGAATTGTGCCATCTTCTCCTTCTTATTGCCCAACAGAAGACCTGTTGCGATGGTGGTACCTGAGCGGGAAAGACCTGGCAAAACAGCCAAAGCCTGTCCCAGACCAATGACAAATGCATGCCAAAGGCTTATATTCTCACGCTGGCGTGGTTTGGCATAATAAGAGAAAGCAAGTAGCAGAGCTGTTACGAGCAACATGCATCCGACTATAAGCAGTCCGGAACCGAAAATTTTTTCGACTTCATCCTTGAAGAAGACTCCAACGATGCCCACAGGAATCATAGAGACTACGATATTAAGCGCATACTTGGTCTCCTCGTTCATCTGGAACTTAAAGAGTCCTTTCAAAATCCAGTCGATCTCTTTCCAAAGAACTACCAAAGTACTCATGACTGTTGCTACATGCACCAAGATAGTAAAACCCAGATTAGCCTCACCGTCAATACCAAACAAATAGGCACCAATAGCCAAATGACCGCTACTACTAACTGGCAAATATTCTGTAAGTCCCTGAATAAGACCTAACACCAAGGCTTCAAACCAATTCATTGATAAATACTATTTTTTATTATTGAACAATGTGTATGTATCGGGATATAAATATTACTTGTTGTCTTTTGGTTTACGAATGACAGCATAAATAATAGAAAGAAACCCAAACAGAGTAACTATTGGTGCTACTACAATACGGCGTGTGCTGAAGATATCGGTATCGAAAGTATGCTCGTCTGAGCCAGATCCGCTCATCAAGAGAAAACCGATGATAACGATAGCCATCCCCACAGCCAAGAGGATGAAGTTAACTTTGTCAAATGCTAAATTCTTCTTATCCATTTATTATATATATATTAATAATGTGTAATGTTCGATATTCTAAATCTTATATAAGTCGCCAGCCTTCATCTTGAGGAATTTGTTGACAGAGATGCTGGCACAGATGGCAGTAATGATGACTCCAAAAAGGAAAACTGCACCACCCGTTATGGCGAGTTCCTGCCATCCCATCACCGTGAGCAGTTCCGGCTCATGAACATACCACGCATAAAGACTACCTCCTAAGAAGCCGTTGGCAATCAATGCCGACAGCAAGCCTATCAATATGGCCCTGTTCACAAAGGGACGTCGGATGAATCCCCATGAGGCTCCAACAAGTTTCATCGTGTGTATAGAGAAACGTCGGGCATAAATGCCGAGCCTTACGGTATTGTTGATCAACGAGAAGGATATAAACGTGAGGAGTGCCGCCACAATGAGCAATCCGATACTTATCTTGGTCAGCATCTGGTTCACCTGCTCTATCAGGTCATGCTGGTAAGACACCTCTGTAACACGTGGATAAGCTTTCAGTTCCTTGGCCACCCATTTCAGAGAGTCATTGTTGGCATAGTCAGCCTGTGCTGTCAACTCGATAGAAGGCTGGAAAGGATTGACTCCGGCAAACTCACTGGGGTTAACTCCAAGGTCGTGGGTAGCCTCCTTAAGAGCCTTCGCCTTCGAAATATAGTTGATTGACTTGACATAAGGCTTGGCTTTCAGCTGTTTGCACATCTGAACGACCTCAGAATTGGTCATATCCTGTTCGAGCATCACGGACACGACAAGGTTCTCCTTCACATAGGAGGAGAGATTTCTTCCCATAAGTACGGAGAATATGACCAGTCCGAGTAAAACGAGCACCATAGCGGTGCTTATGCATAGAGTTACCACCTGCAATCCTCGGTGACTGCTGGGCTTATATTGTTTCTTTCTCATTTACCAAAAGGGTATAATATTCCAAATTTGGTGCAAAGTAACAAAAAAATGTGCGAATAAACGAAAGTTTAATAGACATTAACACAAGAAAGGAGAGTCAACCCATGGGTCAACCCTCCCTTTGTGTATAAAGAAAAAATCGTTTATTATATCTTTCGCAACTTACATCTTGGTGATGACACCTTTCTCTGTACTTTCGAGGAACTTGATGATATTGCGCACTTCTTCTCCGTCTGGCACCTGATCCTTGATCTGATTGATGGCATCAAAGAGAGAAGTCTGACCGTGGAAAACAAGTCGGTATGCATTTGCAACATGCTTGCGAACCTTCTCGTCAATATCGGCAGCCTCCATGATAACGCTGTTAGGACCAGCATACTTCACAGGCTTACCACCCGCAATAATATAAGGTGGAATATCTTTGGAGAAAGTTGTTCCTGCCTGTATCATCGCCAAGTCGCCAACTCTGGTCTTGGCATTTTCCACTACAGATGTAGAGTAGATGACGCCATTACCTATCACACAGTCGCCAGCTATCTTGGTTCCATAACCGAACACGCAACTGTCGCCAATCACGGTATCGTGAGAGATATGGGCACCTTCCATGAGGAAGTTTTTGTTGCCAAGCACAGTTTTACCACCCTTATGAGTACCTCGGTTGATAACCACATTCTCACGGATAGTATTGTTGTCGCCAATCACTACTTCACTCTCTTCACCGGTATAGTTAAAATCCTGTGGAAGAGCTGCGATAACGGCAGCCTGGAACACCTTATTATTATTACCCATGCGAGTTCCATTCATGATGCTCACGAATGGATAGATGGTGCAGTTGTCACCGATGACCACATCATCCTCAATATAGGCGAATGGATATATCTTGCAGTTGTCTCCTATCTTAGCCTTTGGAGAAACCTCTGCCTTTGGACTGATTATACTTGCCATAATAATCTAACATTTTACATTTAACACTTAACATTACTTGGCTCCACCACCCAATGCATAGTATAGGTTGACCACAGCCTGCATTTTGTAGAAGTCGTCAGCCACCTTGGAGAGCTGTACATTGAGCAATGATGACTGTGCCTGGATCACCTCAAGATAAGAACCACCAGCCTCGCCCATCAACTTACGGGTGTCTTCTACGTTCTGCTTGAGCACCTCGATCTGCTGTGCCTCGATTCTTCCCTTCTCGTCGGAAGAGTTGTAGAGTACGAGGGCATTACTTACCTCGCTACCAGCCTTCAGTACAGCATCCTGCCAAGTGTTGTAAGCCTGCTCGTACTGCATCTTAGCCACCTTGAGTCCAGCAATGAGTCGTCCATTCTGGAAGATAGGCTGAACAAGTGAACCCACTGCAGAGAGAAGCCACTTTCCTGGATTTACGATACCCGCACCAGCTGAGTTGGTAAAGGCACCAGTACCAGAGATAGTGATAGAAGGATAGAAACGGCTACGAGCTGTCTCTACGCCATAGAAACACTGCGCCAAGTTCATCTCGGCAGCATGGACATCAGCCCGGTTGTTGAGCAACTGCAAACCTACTCCCGTAGAGAAGTTAGCAGGAAGACTCTGATTCTCAAGTTTGCCCCGTGCGATGGCATGAGCCTGCTCACCGAGAATAAGACTGAGCGAATTCTCTGTCTCACGGATCTGTCGCTTCAGGTCTGCTTTCTGTGCAAGGACAGAGTAATAGTTTGACTCGGCTGCCTGTACCGATGTTGAGCGATAACCCATCTTGGCATCCTTGAGCAACTGCATTGTTTGCCATGTGTCCTTGGTAAGACCTTCCATATCATTTACTATCTCGAGCTGCTTGTCGAGCATGAGGAGCGAATAGTACATATTGGCAATATTCGCAACAAGGTTCGTCTGTACAGACACCTGATAGTCCTTCATCTGCAACAGCGCCATCTGAGCACCGCGCTTCTGTGAAAGAAGATTACCAAAGAGGTCAACACTCCATGACGCATTCACAGGCAGACTATAAGTCTTTGTCGCTTTGTTGCCGTCCCAAGAAGAGATGGTTCCCTGTGGGGTAAATGTAAAAGAAGGTATGAAAGCCAATTTGGCACACTTCAACTGCTCCTCAGCCATCTTTACGTTCAAAGCAGCATTGAGGAGATTGGCGTTGTTGGCAAGTCCCTTCTCGATAAGAGTCTGCAACTGTGGATCAGTAAAGACGCTGCGCCAAGGAATATTGGCAAAGGATGTAGTATCCTTCACAGCCAACGTATCGGATACAGAAGCTGAATCGCGTACGATACCCTTGGTATTCACATCAGGACGCTCATACTTTCCGTAGAGAGTCTTGCAGCTGCTCAATGAGAGCGCTGCCAGACCCAATATGATAATATTTAAATTCTTTTTCATTGTTTCGTTTGAAGTTACAACGTTATTACTTCTTCTCGACACCTTTTCTGCGATGAGCTGCACTGGCATACTGCTCCAACTCTGAGGCTGCCTCGGCATTGAACTCGTCCTCAAACATCAAAGGAGTAAGCTTCTCCTGCAACCACTCGAAGACTGCAAAGAGAGCAGGAACCACGAAAATCTGACAGATAGTACCGAGCAACATACCACCCACGGCAGCAGCACCCAAAGTCTGGTTACCATTTTTGCCTACACCTGAAGCGAACATCAGAGGCAGCAAACCGATGACCATCGCCAGAGAGGTCATCAAGATAGGACGGAGACGTGCACCGGCACCCAGGATAGCAGAATACTTGATAGCCATACCCGTACGACGACGTTCGAGGGCGAACTGTACAATCAAGATGGCGTTCTTAGCCAACAGACCGATCAACATAATCAACGAAATCTGCATGTAGATATCGTTGGAATGGCCGAAGAGGTTGGTGAAGACGAAAGCACCAGCCAAACCGAATGGGATAGACAACACTACTGACAGAGGCAAGATGTAACTCTCGTACTGAGCACTCAGAATCAAGTAAACGAATACGATACAGAGTGCGAAGATAAGACCAGTAGAGTTGCTTGACTCAGCCTCTGAACGTGTCAGACCAGAGTACTCATAACCATAACCCTCTGGCAATGTCTGCTTAGCCACCTCGGCAATCGCCTTCATACCGTCACCGGTAGAATAGCCGCTGTTAGGAGTTACAGACACATCCATTGAGGTAAACAGGTTGAAACGTGTAATGTTGGATGGACCATAGATCTTCTTCAAGTTTACGAACTCGCTCACTGGCGACATGGTGCCATCAGCACAACGTACATAAATCTTGTTCAAATCGTCAGGACGCATACGGTTCTCAGGACCAGCCTGAATCATAACACGGTAGAGCTTACCATAGGCATTGAAGTTAGATGCGTAGAGACCACCGAGATAACCCTGCATCACTGCCAATACTGAAGATGGAGAAATACCAGCCTGCTTGGTCTTTGCAACGTCCACATCCACCATGTACTGAGGATAGTTAGGATTATACTGAGTCTGTGCAGTCTGAATCTCAGGACGGGCATTCAACTCCTTCAAGAAAGTCTTCACGTTGGTATAGAATCTGTTCAGATCGCCACCCGTCTTATCCTGCATAGTCATGGTAATACCATTCTGTACAGAGAAACCTGAGATCATAGGTGGAGCGAAGGCGAGAATCTGAGCATCCTTGATAGTGGCAGTCTGCTTGTAGATCATACCCAACACAGAAGTATATTCCATAGGGTTGACAAACAGCGCCTCAATACCACCGCCCGTACAAGCCGCCTTGATACGATGGAAGAATCCACCAGGACGGTCCTCGAAAGGCTTCAGCTTTACGATGATGGTACCCTGGTTAGAACCAGCACCACCGATAAAGCTATAACCCATGATGGCATTACGGGTAGCTACGGCAGGGTTGTTGGCCAACATCTTATCCACCTGCTGTACCACTTGTGCAGTACGTTCCTGAGAAGTACCAGGAGCAGTAGAGATACAAGCGAAGATAGTACCAGTATCCTCATCAGGAACAAGTCCTGTCTTGGTAGTACCCATCAGGGCAACCAAGCCCACGATGCTGACAGCCACCAAGCTACCTGCGATAATGCCATGACCGATAACCCACTGTACACCTTTCTTATATTTATTGGTAATCTTATCAAACTGATAGTTGAATCCCGCATGGAATCGGTCGATGAGCGACAACTTCTTCTCGCCATGTTCCTCATCGTGTGGTTTCAAGAACACCGCACAAAGAGCAGGAGACAGAGTCAACGCATTGACAGCAGAGATGACGATAGACACCGCCATGGTAACACCGAACTCACGATAGAAGTAACCTGATGTTCCACCGATGAATGACACAGGAACGAACACGGCAGACATCACCAATGTAATAGAGATGATGGCACCTGAGATTTCATTCATCGCATCGATAGATGCTGTCAGTGCACTCTTGTAACCCTGATCGAGCTTGGCGTGAACCGCCTCTACTACCACGATGGCATCATCGACCACAATCGCGATAGCCAGCAAGAGGGCGGACAGCGTCAGCAGGTTGATGGAGAATCCGAACACCCAAAGGAAGAAGAACGCACCAACCAAAGCCACTGGCACGGCAATCATTGGAATCAGCGTAGAACGGAAATCCTGCAAGAAGATGTACACCACGATGAACACCAATACCAAGGTGATGATCAAGGTGAAGACAACCTCCTCGATAGATGCAAACAAGAACTCGGTAACATCCATCAGGATCACGTTCTTCAGCCCTGGAGGATAACTCTTCTCCAGTTCATTCAACTCCTTCTTCACATCACTTGCAATCTGGGTGGCGTTAGAACCGGCAATCTGCTGAACCATACCCATCACGGCAGGCTGACCATCATTGAGCAGGTTGACATTATACTGCAAACCGCCCAACTCTATCTTAGCTACTTCGCCGAGACGAAGGGTCTGACCAGAGGTGTTACTCTTGATCAAAATATTCTCATACTCGATAGGAGTCTTCAAACGACCCTTGTAACGCAGAGTATATTCATACTGCATATCAGAACTCTCACCAAAGCTACCTGGGGCAGCCTCGATATTCTGCTCAGCCAAAGCCTGCGAAATATCAGAAGGAACCAATCCGAACTCCTTCATCTTCTCTGGCTTCAGCCAGATACGCATAGAGTAGTTACGGGTAGAAGGACTCTGCACATCACCCACACCATTGATACGCTTCAACTGAGGAACAACGTTGATCAAGGCGTAGTTGGTAACAAACTGGTCGTCGTAACGGCCATCGTCTGTGGTCAGAGCGAACATGATCACGTTAGAGCTCTGACGCTTGGTTACAGTCACACCCACCTTGGTAACCTCGGCAGGCAGCAATGACTGCGCCTGAGACACACGGTTCTGTACATTGACCGCAGCCATATCAGGGTCAGATCCCTGCTTGAAGTAAACAGTGATGCTGGCATAACCAGAGTTGGAAGCCTGAGAAGTCATGTAGGTCATGTTCTCCACACCGTTGATACTCTCCTCCAGAGGAGCGATGACTGAGTTCAACACCGTCTGAGCATCAGCACCCTGATAGGTGGTAGACACCGAGATGGTAGGCGGCGCGATATTCGGGTACTGCTCGATAGGCAGCGAAATCAAGCCGATGGTACCCAGCAAGACGAAGAAGATGGAAACCACCGTCGAAAGTACTGGGCGTTTTATGAAGTTTGTAAATGTCATAATCTTGTTTTAAATTATAAATTATAATGTATCATGCATCCTTCCGTTACAGGAATCACACACGTTCATTCTTTTATTCTTGTTGATTATTTATAATTTACTTACCGCTCATGGTCTTTGCAAACTCATGTGCATTGTCCTGCGCCTCACCCATCTTAGTAGCCTCAGCTATCTTCTGGTTGTAACGCTCTACGGTGATAGGCTTGATCTGCTGACCATCGGTCAACTTGGTAATGCCCTTTACAACCACACGGTCGCCGACATGAAGACCTGAAGTTACGATATAGTTCTTACCGTCATCCTGTGGATTAACCTTGATCTCTGAGTACTTCACCTTGTTGTCCTTGGTCACCACATAAACGAAGATTTTGTCCTGAACCTGTGAGCAAGCCTCCTGAGGAATGACGATAGCGCTGTTGTTGTCGTTAGGAACAACGATAGAACCGGCACCACCACTCTTCAACAATTTCTCTGGGTTGGGGAAATGAGCGATAAGAGATACAGAACCTGTAGCTGCATCGATGACACCACTCATCTTGACAACCTTACCTGGGTGATTATAGATAGAACCGTCAGCCAACTGCAACTTAACTGCAGGGAATGCGGCGATGGCAGCCTGAATACTGCCATTGGTCTTAGACATATTCAAAATCTGAGACTCGGAGAGCGAGAAGAATACCTCCATGGTGCTGATGTTGGAAACTGTAGTAAGAGCCTGACCAGAAGCGCTAACCAAAGCACCCACCTTGAAAGGAAGGCTGCCAACAACACCTGCAGAAGGACTGGTAACAGTACACCAAGCCAACTGCTCGCGAGCTGAAGCCAAAGCTGCCTCTGTCTGCGCAACCTGAGCCTGAGCTGTAGCATAGCTGTTGGCTGCAGTAGAAAGCTCATACTGACCGATGATCTTGCTGTCGAAGAGCTTCTTGTTGTTCTCGTAAGTCAACTTGGCTGTGTTAGCCTGTGCCTTCGCTGTATTCACAGCTGCTGCGGCAGAGCGAACGGCAGCCTGATAAGTCTCGCTGTCGATAGAGAAAAGAGGCTGACCTGCCGAAACGGTCTGACCTTCATGTACAAACACCTTTGTTATGAAACCCGAAACCTTCGGACGAACCTCTACATCCTGAATACCTTTAATTGTAGCAGGATAAGTAGTCTGCAAAGCGGCGCTGGAAGTTCCTATAGTCACTACAGCAAACTCATCATCGCCGAAGTTAGGCAGACCGCCCTTCTTGCTTCCGCCACATGATGTCAAAGTTGCGAGAGCTGCAAGAGCTGCAACAAACAAAACGTTTTTAATCTTCATACCTATTTTTATTTTAATACTATTATTATTAATCTGTTATTCAACATGCCACTACAGCACATTGTCTTTGCCTTTTTACAAGTAATCCGACTTTCTTACGTTGAAAACTCAAAATACCAATAGAGTTTTTAAAGGCGGTGCAAAATTACTAATATTATAGCAATATTGTACACTTGCCAAGTGTATTTTAACATTAATTATTTAGTATTTAGAGTTTTCCTCATGCAAGGAGCCTATTAAGACCATGTTTCGTCATCTATTAAGACGAACACCAGTCATCTATTAAGACCAACACCGGTCATCTATTAAGACCAAGACCGGTCATCTATTAAGGCCAACACCGGTCGTCTATTATGACGAAACACGGAGACTGAGGACGAGAGGCGTTTCCTACTTTTTTATTTTTCCAACTATGGAAATTTTCTTTTCCAACTATCTCTTACGGAAAAGCCCATCACTCTATCAGTCCGTGCTCCTTGGCCTTCTGCATAAGCAATTCCATGAGGGGCTCACGCTCATTGGCCACCTTGCCGTCCAGCACAGCGTCCTTGAGAGTCTGCTTCAGCGCTCCTACCTCAGGACAGGAGCCCAAATGGAAGATTTCCATGATTTCCCTGCCATCTATACAAGGCTGGAACAGTCGCTTGTAGTCGCGTACCTTCAAGTCGGCAATCTTTTCGCGCACCAAGCGGAAATTATCCAGGAAGTGCTGTTTGCGCACTTGGTTTTTGCTGGTAATGTCGGCTTCGCAAAGTGTCATCAAGTCGTCAATATCATCGCCGGCATCGTTCAGAAGTCGGCGCACAGCGCTGTCGGTCACTTCCTCGTCGGAAATAACAATAGGCCGCATGTGCAACTCTACGAGTTTCTGTACATATTTCATCTTGGCATCCATGGGCAACTTCATGCGACGGAACATCGAAGGAATCATTCTGGCTCCCACGACATTATGGTTACGGAAAGTCCAGCCTGCCTGATTGTCCCATCGCTTGCTGCGTGGTTTACCTATGTCATGAAGCAAGGCAGCCCAGCGCAACCAGAGGTTAGAGGTTTGACGGCAAACATTTTCGAGCACCTCCATCGTATGGTCATAGTTGTTCTTATGCGAGCGACCGCAACGTGTCTCCACCTTGTCAAGCTCACAAAGTTCGGGCATGATGAGCTGCAGAAGCCCTGTATCCTTGAGATAATAGAATCCACAACTGGGATGAGGCGAAAGCATAATCTTGTTCATCTCGTCGGCTATGCGCTCACCGCTGATAATCTTCAGTCGGTCGGCATTGCGCGAGAGTGCCTCGTAGGTTTCGTCCTCTATCTGAAAGTTGAGCTGAGTGGCGAAGCGCACACAACGCATCATGCGCAAAGGATCATCGCTGAAGGTAATATCTGGATCAAGTGGTGTTGCCACAATTCCGTCTTCCAGGTCATAGACTCCATCAAAGGGATCAACCAGTTCACCAAAGCGCTCGCTGTTGAGACACACAGCCAGCGCATTGATGGTAAAGTCACGACGGTTCTGATCGTCCTCGAGCGTTCCATCCTCCACAATGGGCTTGCGCGAATCGTGATTATAACTCTCTTTACGTGCACCGACAAACTCGACCTCTATATCACGATACTTCACCTGTGCAGTACCAAAGTTGCGGAATACAGACAGATGAGCCTTCCTGCCCAGTTTCTGTTTAAGAGCAGAAGCCACCTTTATGCCGCTTCCCACCACCACAACGTCAATATCATTGGAAGGCCGTTCCAGGAAAAGGTCTCTCACATATCCGCCTACCACATAGCATTCCAGTCCCAAGCTGTCTGCTGCCTGTGATATAAGATGAAAAATGTCTTTATCAAGTATTTTTGCCAGTTCGGCATTGGATAGATTTCTCATTTCTATATAATTTCGGACTGCAAAGTTACTGCAAATCGAAGACAATACAAAATAAAAAAGGATTTTTTTGTTTTTATTGTTGAGATGCAGCGTAACTTATCCAAAGTTACTGCAAATCGAAGACAATACAAAATAAAAAAGGATTTTTTGTTTTTATTGTTGAGATGCAGCGTAACTTATCTAAAGTTACTGCAAATCGAAGACTATACAAAATGTTTCGCCACTTATTTTTATACAATATATTTGGCTATTTCATCAGAAATGCTTAAATTTGCAGCGATTTTCGAAAATATTATGGCAGATTCAGCAAAAACAGAGCAGCAGTTTAAGGACGTCCTGACAGAGTGCAGAACGCTTTTCCAAAAGAAACTGCACGACTACGGCGCATCATGGCGCATCCTGCGTCCCTCTTCGCTTACCGACCAGCTTTATATCAAGGCCAAGCGCATCCGCTCACTTGAAATAAAGAAAGAGTCGCTCGTGGGCGAAGGCATCCGACCAGAATTCATCGCCCTCATCAACTACGGCATCGTGGGCATCATACAGCTCGAGAAAGGTTATGTGGACGAGGTGGACATCACTTCCGACGAAGCATTGCAACTATACGACAAGTATGCCCTTGAGGCTCTGCAGCTCATGACACGAAAGAACCACGACTATGATGAGGCATGGCGCTCTATGAGAGTGAGCAGCTATACCGACTTCATCCTCACCAAGATACAGCGAGTAAAGGAAATAGAAGACATTCAGGGCGACACACTCGTTTCGGAAGGCATAGATGCCAACTATATGGACATCATCAACTATGCCGTTTTCGGAGTCATCAAGATGAGTGAAGAGTAAAGAATGACGACTGAGAAATGAGGAATGAAGAATAAGGCAACACAAATCATCAGGAACACGGCAGTCAACATTGGGCGGCTGCTCATGGCGGCGACCTTCATCTTCTCCGGATACGTGAAGGCCATCGACCCATTGGGCACACAATACAAACTTGCCGACTACCTGCAGGCAATGGGGATAGGAAGTTTACTGCCCGAATGGACGCTGCTCGTTGGAGCAGTTCTACTGGCTGCGCTGGAGTTCTCGTTGGGCATCTTCCTGTTGTTTGCCATCAGAAGACACCTCGTCTCAAAGATTGTGCTCGCGCTGATGAGCATCATGACCCTGCTCACCCTGTGGATAGTCATCGCCAACCCCGTGAAAGACTGCGGATGCTTCGGCGATGCAGTCGTACTGAGCAACGGACAGACCTTCATCAAGAACATCATCCTGCTCGCCATAGCACTCATGCTGCTGAAATGGCCTACAAGCATGGTGAGGTTCGTATCAAAGAAAGCACAATGGATCGTCATCAACTATACGGTCATCTTCGCCTTGGCACTCAGCGCATGGAGTCTGTGGGACTTACCCCTGTTCGATTTCCGTCCCTACCACGTGGGAGCCAACATAGCACAGGGAATGAAGATTCCACAAGGTGCGCCACAACCGCAGTTCGAGACGACATTCATACTCGAGAAGAACGGTCAGCAAAAGGAATTCACCCTCGACAACTATCCAGACTCCACATGGACTTTCGTCGACTCGAAAACCGTGCAGACAGCCGAAGGATACGTGCCACCGATACACGACTTCAGCATACAGGACAACAAAACGGGTGAAGACATTACACAAGAGGTGCTGAACGATACAGGTTACACCTTCCTGCTCATCTCGCCCACCCTGGCTTACGCCGACGATTCCAACTTCGGCAGAATAGACCAGATATACGAGTTCGCACAAGACTATGGCTATCGGTTCATCTGTCTCACGGCAAGTTCAGACAAGGACATCGCCAAATGGCAGGACATCACAGGAGCAGAATATCCCTTCTACACTACCGATGCCACAACCCTGAAGACAATGATAAGAAGCAACCCCGGACTGATGCTCCTGCACCATGGAACCATCATACAGAAATGGAGCCACAACAAGCTGCCACAGCCCGAGGAACTCAATCAGCCCTTGGAGAAAAGCGCATTGGGCAAGATGCCATCCGACAGCATACCACGCAAGATCCTGCTCATGCTCATGTGGTTTGTGCTGCCCCTCACACTCCTCGCCATCGCCGACAGACTATGGGCTTGGACAACATGGGTGAAAAAGAAGAAAGAGAATGCTAACAAGATAATATCAACTTTTAACAAAAAAGAAAAGAAAATGAGAAAGAAAATTGTAGCAGGCAACTGGAAAATGAACATGAACCTGCAAGATGGTGTAGCTCTCGCTAAGGAAATCAACGAGGCTTTGGTAGCAGACAAACCAAACTGCGACGTTATTATCTGCACTCCATTCATCCACTTGGCTTCAGTAGCTCAGGTCTTGAATGCAGAGGTAGTAGGTCTTGGTGCAGAGAACTGCGCAGACAAGGAGAAAGGCGCTTACACCGGTGAAGTTTCAGCAGAAATGGTAAAGAGCACAGGTGCTCAGTATGTCATTCTCGGTCACTCAGAGCGTCGCCAGTACTATGGTGAGACTGCAGAAATCTTGAAAGAGAAGGTAGAGTTGGCTCTGAAGAACGGCTTGAAGGTAATCTTCTGCTGCGGCGAGACTCTCGAGGAGCGCGAGGCCGAGAAGCAGAACGAGGTTGTAAAGGCAGAGCTTGAGGGTTCAGTATTCCACCTCGACGCAGAGGCTTGGAAGAACATCATCCTCGCCTACGAGCCAATCTGGGCTATCGGTACAGGCAAGACTGCCACATCCGACCAGGCTGAGGAAATGTTGGCTTACATCCGCTCTATCGTAGCAGAGAAGTATGGCAACGAGGCTGCAGAGGAAACATCTATCCTCTATGGCGGAAGCTGCAAGGCAAGCAATGCTCCAGAGCTCTTTGCTAAGCCAAATATCGACGGCGGTTTGATTGGTGGCGCTTCTTTGAAGGCAGCTGACTTCAAGGGCATCATCGACGCTTGGAAGAAGTAATTTCTGAAAAGCTAACAGAATCATTACATATTGTCAGCATGGGCTACTGCTGCCTCGCATCAAATACGGGGCAGCAGAAAGTCCATAGCTGATATTTCCATTTTTATCAAAAACATTAAAATCATCATGAAGCAATTCGTCATCGTACTTATCGCAGCACTCTGCTCTGCCACTATGGCTCATGCGCAGAAGTATCTCGACCACTTGCAACAACGAACCCCAGGACAGGGAACTGTTACCGTGAAACAGAGCAAGGAAATCGACGAATTGGTCAATGGCAAGGCTGCAAAACCACAGGCAGACAAGCAGAAGACAGAAACGTCGCAAAAGGCCAACCCTCAGCATCACGAAGAGGGACAAAACAAGAAGCCCGCTCCCGACTCGGTAAAGAAACAACAAACACCCGATACTGCCAAGAAAGCTGAACACAGCAATACAGAGGGAAAAAATAACGAAGAAACAGATACACCTGCAGTCGATATGCACAAGAAAGTGATGCGTGGAAGCTACAAGGTTACAGGATATAGAGTACAGGCTTATGCCGGAGGCAACTCACGAAACGACCGACTGAAGGCAGAACGAATAGGAAACGCCATCAAAATGCGTTATCCCGACCAGCCCGTATACGTACATTTCTATTCACCAAGATGGATCTGCCGCGTGGGCAACTTCCGCTCTCTCGAAGAGGCACGGAAAATGCTTGCCAAGGTAAAGGCCATGGGCTACAGACAAGCCTGTCTGGTGAAGGGAAAAATCACAGTACAATATTAAGATTAAGCACACTAAAGTAAAATCATGAATCCAGAAACAGAATTTCGCGAAGGCCTCGACGAACTGGCCGTACACTACAAAGAAGTACTCAAACTATTGGGCGAAGACCCTGAGCGTGAGGGACTCGTCAAGACACCGATGCGAGTGGCCAAAGCCATGCAGGTGCTTACACGCGGATACACACAAGACCCTCACAAGGTTCTGACTGACGCACTCTTTGCCGAGAAATACGACCAGATGGTCATCGTCAAGGACATCGACTTCTTCTCGATGTGCGAACACCACATGCTGCCATTCTATGGCAAGGCTCACGTGGCATACATCCCCAACGGACACATCACAGGACTGAGCAAGATAGCCCGCGTGGTGGACATCTACAGCCATCGCCTTCAGGTGCAGGAGCGCCTCACACAGCAAATCAAGGACTGCATACAGGAAACCCTCAAACCTCAGGGCGTGATGGTAGTCATAGAAGCCAAGCATATGTGCATGCAGATGAGAGGTGTGGAAAAGCAGAACAGCATCACGACAACAAGCGACTATAGTGGTGTATTCAACTCTCTCAACACCCGACAGGAATTCATGAACCTCCTGAGAGGTGAAAGCAAGAGAATCTAAATATAGTGTTCCGTGTTTAATGTTTAGCTTGTACTTATGGATGCTAACATTAAACACGAAATACTAAACATTAAACACTAAACACAATGATGAAATTTATCTCGTGGAACGTGAACGGCCTGCGCGCCTGTGTCGGTAAAGAGTTTGAACAACAGTTCAAACAGCTCGATGCCGATTTCTTCTGTCTGCAGGAAACCAAGATGCAGCAAGGTCAACTCGACTTAAGCTTTGACGGTTACGAAAGTTACTGGAACTATGCCGAGAAGAAAGGCTATTCTGGCACAGCTATTTACACCAAGCATAAGCCATTGGGAGTAAGCTACGGCATGGGCATCGAAGAACACGATCACGAGGGACGCATCATCACCTTAGAGTACGAAGACTTCTATCTCGTTACCGTCTACACTCCAAACTCTCAGAATGAATTGCGTCGGCTCGACTACAGAATGACATGGGAAGAAGACTTCCGCAAGTTTCTCAAAGACCTCGATGCCAAGAAACCCGTCATCGTATGCGGCGACATGAACGTGGCTCATCAGGAAATAGATATCAAGAATCCGAAGACAAACCGACGCAATGCAGGCTTTACCGATGAGGAGCGCGAAAAGATGACACAGTTATTAGAAGCTGGTTTCATAGACACCTTCCGCTACAAGCATCCGGAAGACGTCACCTATTCATGGTGGTCGTACCGTTTCCGTGCCCGTGAGAAGAATGCAGGCTGGCGTATCGACTATTTCCTTGTATCCGAACGTCTGAAGGAAAAGATCAGCGAGGCTTCTATCCTCACCCACTTCATGGGCAGTGACCATTGCCCTGTAGAACTCGACTTGAAATTCTCATAATGAGGCAAGGAAAGTCTTTTCTATGGTGCATTCCTTAACGTTAAATACAGAACATTGAACATTAAGCGATGAACATTAAGTGGTGAACAGCATACCCAGCAATAAAGCACTTGTCTTAACTCCTTTACTCCTTAACTTCTTAACTCCTTAACCTAATATAATAAGGTAAAAGAGCAGAATGTCCATCAAGAATCGCTAAAAAAGCAAAGAAGTATGCGAAAAAACTGCAAAAAACGATTAAATATTTGTTCATTTCAAAATAATATCATACCTTTGCAACCGAAAATGTTCAATAGAGCATAAGCAATCGGGATTTGGCGCAGTTGGTAGCGCACACGTCTGGGGGGCGCGAGGTCGCTGGTTCGAGTCCAGTAATCCCGACATAAAAGACGAGAGGTCATTAAGCAACAGCTTATACCTCTCGTTTTTTTGCGTTTATTAACAACCTATCATGCAAGATTTCTTCTCTATTTCGTTTTAAACTTAGAAAAAGTCACAATCAAGGCAACAACGGCGCAATCCTTCAAGCAAAAGATATGAGGGAAATACCATTTGCCGACAGAAGGACAATAATAGCAAGATAATAATATTAATCATTAAAAACAATAACAAAACAATGAAGAAGTTCACTATCTTATCATTCGTTGCAGCCCTGATGGCTGCTTTCTCTTTCACATCGTGCAATACTGGTGGCGACTCTTACAGCGCTCCAACACTGGATCAGCAACAGTCCATGATCAATATGCTCGGCTACTCACAGGCGGGCGGAATGGTTTACTACAACGAGAACAAACTGAACACCAAGGATGTACTCGACACCATTCCTGACATAGTTGCAAGAATCACTTCAGAAACCAACAAGGACAAAGATGGCAACATCAAGAACCTGTATGCCTCTGTTTCATTCAAATTCCCAGTTTCTATCCTGAGTAAATTTATTGATGACGACAAGTTGGCTGCAAAGATTGCAGAGATGGATAAGGTTGACATAAAGGTAAACCTCATACCTTATCTGTATAGTACACAGACATTCATCGCCAACTCTTATGACCTGGAGCTCGGCAACATCGTAACATCAGAGAAGGAATACAAGAAGGTTACCGTGAAGTTCTACAACAACTATTGCGTAGGTGGCTATCAGACCAACAACAGCACTAAGAAACAGTATTTCTGCTTCTATATGCAACCTGCTTACATCTATGTTGATGGTACACAGACAAACCTGCTGAAAGCCAACAGATTCAACGGCACAGACTTCCCACCAGTTTTCCAGTTTACTACCGACAAGAAGAACTAAGAAAACGAGGAAAAGGCTAAAAGATATTACTCTTCTGAAAAAGAAGTACTCTCTGAATGATTAAACGTTCCGGAAACGGAAAAGGGCGCACCGACAAATATCGTCGAATGCGCCCTTCTTTTATGTGTTCCTCGACCAGCAATCTGATTGAGGAATAAAGATTACAAGAGTTGATTACTCCTTACGCCAGAGCTTGCTCATATCCTCGAGGGTCTTTCCCTTTGTCTCAGGAACGAGTTTCCATACGAAGATCGCTGCAAGGATACAGATGGCGCCATAGAGACCATAGGTGAACCAATGACCGAAATCGTCGCCAGGAGTAAGGTGCATATTGAACATAGGCACGAAAGTAGAGCTGACGATGAAGTTGAATATCCACTGGAAGGCAACGGCAATAGCCACTGCAGCACCACGGATAGTATTGGGGAAGAGCTCGGCAATAAGAACCCAAGCGATTGGACCCCATGAGAACATGAAACTGGCACTATACACCATAATACTAATCATGGTGACTGTACTCAAGGCAGCATTACCAAAGGTAAGAGCCACACCAAGCGCACCTACAGCCATTCCTATAGAGCCAAAAATGAGCAAAGGTTTGCGTCCCAACTTCTCTACAGTGAAGACTGCCACAAGAGTGAACGATATATTGACTACACCCATGATAACCGTCTGAACCATAGGATTGCCCATACCCATATCCTGGAAGATACGAGGAGCATAGTAAAGCACCGCATTGATACCTACAGCCTGCTGGAATACAGAAAGCATAACACCTACGAAGATGCACATGAAACCATAAGAGAAAAGCTTCTCGGTTTTCACAGTTACAGTATTCTTGATATCGTGGATAATCTCGCGGGCTTTCTCCGAACCATTGATCTTGGAGAGGATTCCGAAGGCCTTATCGTCCTGACCCACCATGACAAGATAACGGGGAGTCTCTGGCACGAAACAGATAAGGAAAGTAAACAAGCCTGCAGGCACCATCTCACTACCAAACATATAACGCCAACCAGTCTCGATAGTCCACTGAGCATCCACCATATTGGCTATGGCACCGGCCGCATCGTATATAGGATTGGCATGAGAACCCATAATCAGGAAGTTGACGAAGTAAACCACCAACTGACCGAAGATAATGGCAAACTGGTTCCAACTAACCAACATACCGCGCACATTACTTGGTGCGATTTCGCCAATATACATAGGACAGATGGCAGAAGCCATTCCCACGCCGATACCACCGAGCACACGATAGAAGTTAAACACTACGAGCAAGGACCAGTCGGCTTGTCCCTGAGGAAGGATATAGCTTTCAGGCTCCATTGATCCCCAGGCAGAGAGGAAGAAGCAAATGCCCGCAAAAATAAGCGAACGCTTACGACCGAAATTGCTGGCAAAGAGTCCAGACAGTGAACTACCAATGATACATCCTATCAATGCACTTGAAGAAGTGAATCCGTGCATAAAATCGGAGTATTCGAAATCATTAGCACCCTTAAAGAATGCCTGCAAACCCTTCTCGGCTCCCGATATCACGGCGGTATCGTAACCGAAAAGCAAGCCACCGAGAACGGCGACCATCACGATTGAGATAAGATAGGCTTTAGAGCCCTTTTGATTTTGTTCCATTTTTTATTAGGTTTTGTGACATTATTACTCTATTAATACGCATTTTCTCAATAAATATTACGTATAATCTGCCTGTTTCCCCGACTTTTTTCGTAAATTTGCAACCAAATTAGACTTTACACAACATGAACATAGCAGATTTTCTAAATAAGGAAGGACAAAAGAGAGGATTCTCCTTCGAGGTACTGCCCCCACTCAAGGGCAACGGAACAGCAGCTCTGTTCCGCACCATCGACAGTTTGAAGGAGTTTGACCCACGCTTCATCAACATCACGACGCACCACAGCGAGTACGTATACAAGGAACTTGAGAACGGTCTGCTAACCCGTCAGCGTGTGCGTAGACGTCCAGGTACCATCGCCATTGCAGGAGCCATACAGAACAAGTACGATATTCCTGTAATCCCTCATATCATCTGCAGCGGAGCTTCTAAGGAAGACATCGAGTATGAGTTGCTCGACCTCCAGTTTTTGGGAATATCCAATGTGCTCGTGCTACGTGGCGACAAAGCCAAAGAAGACCGACAGTTCACCCCTACCCTTAATGGACACGCCCATGCCACCGACCTTCTGAAACAGATCTGCCAGTTCAACGAGGGATTCTTCATAGACGGAACCCCCATCAAGCACCCTGGCGAGAAATTCTACTGTGGAGTAGCATGCTACCCAGAGAAGCATGAGGAGGCACCCAACTTGGAGCAAGACCTCCAGCACCTGAAAGAGAAACAAGACCTCGGTGCATCCTATGCCGTAACCCAGCTCTTCTACGACAACCAGAAGTTCTACGACTTCGTGGAGAGAGCCCGCAAAATGGGAATTACGATGCCTATCATCCCAGCCATCAAGCCATTCGCCAAACTCTCACAACTTACCATGGTGCCCAAGACCTTCCACTGCGACATACCGGAAGAACTGGCACAGGAGGTGCTGAAGTGCAAGACCGACGATGATGCAAAGACACTCGGCATAGAGTGGACAACCACTCAGGTGAAAGACCTCTTCGAGCATGGCTACAGTCATGTACATTTCTTCACCGTATCGGCTGTAGAAAGCGTAAAGCAGATAGCTAAAATCCTGTTTTAAGTAAACAACCATAAAAAAATATAGATGAAATTCAGCGAAGTGATAGGACAGCAGGACGTGAAAAACCGTCTGATGCAGATGGTGGCAGAACATCGTGTGCCCCATGCCCTGCTCTTCTGCGGTCCAGAAGGCTGCGGCAAGATGGCCATGGCACTTGCCTTTGCCAGCTACCTGTTGGGAGAAAGAGAGGAGGATACTGAAGACGACTCTCCACAGACCAGACGTGCCACCTCCATGCTTCGCAAATGGGAACATCCCGACCTGCATTTCACCTATCCTACTATTAAACTTGCCAGCATGGGCGACCATTCACCCGTGAGTCTCGACTTCGTCAAGGAATGGCGGGAGATGTTGCTCAGCGAGGCTTCCTATCCGCAAATCAACGACTGGATAAGCCGAATGGGCAAGACAAGCAGCGAGAAAGACGGCAACAAGCAAGCCATCATCACGGTGGAAGAGAGTGAAGCCATCAGCCACAACATAAGCTTGATGTCGAGCCAAGGAGGTTATAAAATCAGCCTAATCTGGTTGCCCGAGCGCATGAACATACAATGCGCCAACAAGATGCTGAAGCTCTTGGAGGAACCACCAAGACAAACCCTTTTCCTCCTGGTAAGCGAACAGCCCGAGCTGTTGCTCGAAACCATCAGAAGCCGTACACAGCGTATCGACTTCAAGAAGATAGCTACTCAGGAACTTGAGCAGGCACTCATTGAGCGACGGGGACTCGACAGGGACACAGCACACCGCATGGCAAGAATTGCCAATGGCAACTGGAACAAGGCGCTGGAGGAACTCAATGCAGGAAACGAAAACCAGCAGTTCCTCGACCTCTTTATCATGCTGATGCGACTGGCGTACATGCGCAAGATACACGACCTGAAGAAATGGTGCGACATCGTGGCGGCATTCAACCGCGAAAAGCAGAAGCGCATGCTCGACTACTTCACCCACATGCTCAGAGAGAGTTTTATGTACAACTTCCATCAGGAAGAACTCGTCTATATGACACAGGAAGAGGAAAACTTCGCCAAGAACTTCGCCCGCTTCATCAACGAGGCCAACATTATCGATATTTTCCACCTTTTCGATGAATGCAAGGCGATGATCAACCAGAATGCCAATGCCAAGATTATCTTCTTCGACATGGTACTGAACATCATCGTTATGCTCATCAGAAAATAAGAGGAAGTAAAACAAAAAAGCAACAAAAGGCGCAAGCCTTACCAATATATACAAACATAAACTATATACATTATAATAATTAGATCATCGTGGATTACAAGAATATGAAATTCAGAATGTTCAATGGTTGCGACCGAGGACTCTGCAGATGTGCAGTAGGCCGACAGGACCGCCAGCTGAACACATACGACTGGCTTGCCGACGTACCTGGCAATGCCGAGAGCACAGACCTCGTGGAGGTGCAATTCAAGAACACACGCAAGGGTTACTACCACAACGTGAACAACCTGGACTTGAAGAAGGGCGACGTTGTAGCCGTAGAGGCCAATCCAGGACACGACATTGGCGTGGTGACACTGACAGGAAGACTGGTGAAACTTCAAATCAAGAAAGCCAACCTCCGTTCTGCCGACGACATCAAGCGTATCTACCGCATAGCCAAGCCCGTGGACTTCGAGAAATGGGACGAGGCAAAGAGCCGTGAGCACGGAACCATGATTCAGAGCCGACAGATAGCCAAAGACTTGGGACTGAAGATGAAGATTGGCGATGTGGAGTATCAGGGTGACGGCAACAAGGCTATCTTCTATTACATCGCCGACGAACGTGTAGACTTCCGACAGCTGATCAAGGTGTTGGCGGATACTTTCCATGTACGTATAGAGATGAAACAGATTGGTGCGCGACAGGAAGCCGGACGCATAGGCGGAACAGGACCTTGCGGACGAGAACTCTGCTGCGCTACCTGGATGAAGAACTTTGTCAGCGTAGGCACCAATGCCGCACGTTTCCAGGACATCTCGCTCAACCCACAGAAGTTGGCAGGTATGTGTGCCAAACTGAAATGCTGCCTTAACTACGAGGTTGACAACTATGTGGAAGCAAGCAAAAAGCTGCCTCCTAAGGATGCTCTTCTGCAGACTGCCGATGGAGAATACCATCAGTTCAAGGTTGACATTCTGGCAGGTCTTATCACCTATTCTACCGACAAGAACTTGGCTTCCAATCTGGAGACCATCAGCGCAGAACGTGCTTGGGAAATCATCAAGATGAACAAGGCTGGCGAGAAGCCTCTGAGCCTCATCGAGAATGGTAAGGCAAAACCTGCTCCTAAGTCCAGCGACCTCTTGGCAGAAGCTGACTTGAGCCGTTTTGACAAGGCGAAGAAGAAAAAGAAGAACAACAATCGCCAGAACAACCGTAAGCGTAATGCACAAGGTGACAACCGCCAGCAAGCAGACAACCGCGCAGAAAACAAACAGCAGGGAGAAAACCGTCAAGACGAAAACAGACAGCAAGGAGACAACCGTCCCAACCGTCAGCAAAACAACCGCAGACGCAACAACAACCGTCCTCGCCCACAACAGGGAGAAAACAATAAGGGAGAGGCCAATAAAGCAGAAACCAACAAGGCCGTAGCCAACAAAGGAGAAGGAAACAAAGGCGAAGCCAATAAGGGCAATGGAAACAAGGGCGGAGAAAACAAGGCTCCCAACAATGAATAACTGATGAAGCATTCTGTGGCTTAAAACATGAGCCACAGAAGCTATAACTTTCGAGAAAGAAAAGATGAAGCGCTGGGCTTATACCATATGGATAATCATGGGGGCTGTAATGCTCTTCCACTCGTGCAGCGACACGCTGGTGTACGACAAATACGAGCACACCCCTATTGCCGGTTGGGAGAAGAACGACATACTGTCGTTCGATATACCACCTCTGAAGACTTCTGGCACATACGAGCAACAATTAGGGCTCAGGGTGACTGGAGTCTACCCCTTCATGGGTCTTACACTTATCGTAAATCAGAGTATCTTCCCCAAAGGCAAACTTCAGGGTATGGAGAAAACAGAAAAATCGGATACCATACAATGCGACCTGATAGACAAGAGTGGAGCTACCAAGGGACAAGGTATCAGTTATTACCAATACAATTTTCCCATCAATGCCTATCGCTTTGCTTCCGGCGACTCTATCCACATCACCGTCAAGCATAACATGAAGCGTGAGATTCTTCCGGGCATCAGCGACATCGGAATCAAGATGAATCGCATAGGAGAATAAATGGGTAAAAAACGCAAGTACTTGCGATGACCAACGAAAGTACTTTCAATGACCAACGTAAGTACTTGCGACAGCCATCGCAAGTATCTTCATTTTTTGAGGCTATAGGGTAGCCATAATATGGGTTACATCGGATGGCAAGATAAAGACCCACAAAATCATACAACAAAAGCGATTTCATAGGATGAAGTCGCTTTTGTTGTTTATATATATTTTTCTTGTCGATGAATCTTAGATTAAGTTCTTACCAGATTTCTTCCCGCATCGATTCTGAGGAAGATAAAGAGAAGGATGGTAAAGCCCCAGAGCGACGAGCCTCCATAACTGAAGAACGGAAGCGGGATGCCGATAACAGGAGTGAGTCCCAATACCATACCTACATTAATAAACACGTGAAAGAGGAAGATACTGAGTACACTATAACCATATACTCGCCCAAACTTGAAGGGTTGCCGCTCTGCAAGAATAATCAGCCTGATGATCAAAGCCAAGAACAGCAACAGCACTCCTGCCGATCCTAAGAATCCTTCCTCCTCACCCACGGTACAGAAGATGAAATCGGTGTCCTGCTCGGGCACAAACTTCAGTTTGGTCTGTGTACCATTGAGGAAGCCCTTTCCCTGAAGACCACCAGATCCTATCGCAATCTCACTCTGGTGCACATTATAACCCGCACCAGCCAAGTCTTCCTCCAGTCCGAGAAGTACGTTGATACGCACACGCTGATGAGGCTCCATCACATTGTTGAGCACATAGTCGGCAGAATAGAAGAAAGCCAAGGACCCTAAGGCAAACAAGGCGATGAAATAATAGTTTCTGATGCGTGCGGATAAGCCTTGATAGAACAGGAATCCAATGAGCACGAAACTTACAATCAACTGAACATAGGTCACATCGAAAGGAATGACGTAAACAGAGAAGAGCATACATCCCAAAGTGATGCCGACAGTATAGAGAAGCATCTGTACCGTTTGCCGCCCATTGTGAATATAGGTGCTCACCATACCCGTAGAAAAGATTTGCACAAGTAAGAGCACAACGAACTCGCCTACCGACGTTTGTCCATCCCACATCATCACATTTTCGTACTTCACACCCACCACGAAGTAAACCACCATGGCAACGGCAGTAAAGAGAATACTGCCAGGCATACCTTCACGATAGAACATAAGGAAGAAGGCAGAATAGACAAGTGCAGAACCCGTCTCGCGCTGTCCCACGATACATATCATCGGAAGGATAATGATAAAGGCTGCAGCAAAGAAGTCTTTCATGCGATGAATATTGAAGCCATAGCTCGACATAAACTTGGAAATGGCAAGAGCCGTAGCAAACTTGGCAAACTCGGCTGGCTGCAGACGCAAAGGTCCAAGCACAAGCCACGAACGGGAACCCTTGATACTATGCGGATTGAAGATGGTGGCAAAGAGCAACAATACCAAGGCGGCATAGATGACATAAGAGAAGGTGTCGTAGAACCTGTCATCGAGCAACAAGATAATGAAACCGAGCGTGATGGAGGTTCCTATCCAGATAATCTGCATTCCCGAACGAGAACCAAGACTGAAAATATCATTGTCGCCATAGGTATAGCTGGCACCACAGACACTTATCCATCCAAAGGTGAGAAGCGCCAGATAAATGCCTATCGTCCACCAGTCGAGCGAACGAAGCACACCTTGTTGTCTGTTATCTGATTGAACCATATTACTTATTCAAATATCGCAAATCGAGCGAGTTTGGGTTATTAAAAGTTGAAGAAGAGAGGCGCTTCCTGTTGCTTAAGATGAAGCGCCCATCTCACTGATATTTCTATCTGCTGCTTGAGCCATAGGCAATTCTTCGTGCCTGCATCTGTGCGGCAAGAGCCTCAGAAGCTGGCGACAGCTTGCCTTTGATATATTGCTCCATCATGAGTCCACCAATAGGCACACCATAGTCGGCTCCCCAGCCACCGTTCTCAACATATACTGCGATGGCTATCTGAGGATTGTTCATCGGTGCGAAACCCATGAACACAGAGTGGTCGTGACCACGGTTCTGTGCAGTACCGGTCTTGCCGCATGGTTCAAAGTCATAACGGGCAAGCATCTTACAGGTTCCCTTCAAGGCAGAGCTGCGCATACCTGCCACGACATAGTTGTATGCCTTTTTCGAGGCCATGGTGTAATGACGACGAGTATAGAGTGTATCGAGCGGCTCACCCTTCACCTTGCGCACCACATGAGGCGCATAATAAAATCCTCGATTGGCGATGGTGGCTCCAAGATTGGCTATCTGCAGAGGAGTGAGGTTGACCTCACCCTGTCCGATAGAGATACTGATAATGGTGAGTCCGTTCCATGACCCTCGGTAAGCCTTGTCGTAGAACTCGGCATTAGGAATCAGTCCTCGTTTCTCGCCAGGCAGGTCGATACCAAGTTTGTATCCGAATCCCATACTCTTCATATAGTCGCGCCAGGTGTTCATAGCCACTTGCACATTGGGATACTTGCGCCTGTTGCCCATCATATAATAGAGTCCCCAACAGAAGTAGCCATTGCAGGAGGTACTGATGGCATCGATGAGAGCTATAGGAGAAGGATGTCCGTGACAGCCTACATGCAGTCCGCGATAAGAGAATCCATGATGACAGGGGAAAGCTGTACCCGGCGTGATGATTCCTTCGGTGAGGTATGTGAGCGCCTGAGTAGTCTTGAAGGTTGAACCCGGTGGATACTGACCCATGATACTTCTGTTGAGCAACGGTTTCCAGGGGTCATGCGAAAGGTAACGGTGCATCTTTCCGCGCATCTTTCCTACCAACCTACGTGGATCATAAGAGGGCGACGACACCATGGCAAGCACTTCGCCCGTCTTGGGATCGATGGCTACAATACTGCCTATCTTTCCTTGAAGGAGTCGCTCTCCAAGAGCCTGCAGGTTCAGGTCGATGCCCAGAGTAAGGTCTTTGCCTGCCACAGGACGCTGATCGAACTTGCCACGCTGGTAACTTCCCTGTATTCGTCCGTGCGCATCACGAAGTTTGATTTTGATACCCTTCTCTCCCCTGAGCTCTTTCTCATAGTATTTCTCCACACCGAGTTTACCGATATAGTCGCCTGGCTGATAGTAGCTGTCATCTTCTATATCGCTCTCCGAAACTTCACCTACATCTCCGAGCACATGGGCAGCATAGGGACCGGTGTATTCACGTATGCTTCGCTTCTGCACATAGAAACCTGGGAAACGGAACATCTTTTCCTGGAACACACTGAAGTCCTTATCGGACAACTGTCCCATGAAGAGCTGCTGGGTGTAACGCGAATAACCGGGATTTTTGGAACGGTCCTTGATATCGTTCATTCGCTTGATGAAGAACTCTTTTGTAATGCCAAGCGAGTTGCAGAAGTCCATCGTGTCGAGTCTTCCACTCTCCTCGTTCATCACCACCATGATATCATAAGACGGCTGATTGTACACCATCAGTTTGCCGTTTCTGTCGTAGATGGCTCCACGTGACGGATATTCCACCTGCTTGAGGAAGGCATTACTGTCGGCATTCTTCTTATAGTCGTCGCTCATAATCTGCAACGTAAAGAGACGAATGATGTAAATGGTCACAATTCCTATGGCCACTCCACCTATCACAAACTTACGTTTTTCGAGATTATAATCGATCATAATAACTATTTATATAATATGCCCTATTTTTTTATATATTTTACCCTTACACCTTATTATTATATATACCTTATTATATATATATGTATCATTCTATGCATGCATAGAGTATGATTCGTTCTCCGTCAATTTCGTAGAGAGAAGGTGAAAGGGAAAAACTACTTGCGCACATTCTCTATGGCCATCAGCAACACATAGGTGAGAGCAGCACTTCCCACGATACATTCTATCCACTGCAACCAGTTGAAGAAATTGAAAGTCTCGAGTGTAAAGAAGAGCAGGCAATAAATCACCACGATGATGAGCGAATACCAAAAGTAAGAACTTCCAAGCGTGCGCACGCCAGGAAGCAAGTCGTCAGAACTGTCACGGGGCAGGAACAGCTCGAGCAGATAAGGCTGCAAGAGAGCTATTGCCGTCATAGAGCCAGCAGCCACACCCGGAGTGTTGGCGAAGATGTCGACTCCCAATCCCAGGGCAAAACTCCACAATAACATTTGCCAACGAGGCGTGTTACGACGAAAGTGGAGCACGAACATGATGTACAGAAGCGGTGTGGCGCAATGGAAAAGATGTATATGGTTACACACCAGTCCTTGCACCAGCAGGAGAACAAAGAATACTCCCCATCGCTTTACTATATCTATACTCATTTTTCAAAAAGAATTGAAAAAGTGTTGTCTTTAAAATCTGTTTTGTTTCTGCGAAACGGCAGAGTGCATTACTGTGGCTTGATGGAATCCTGTGCTGCCCGCATCAGGTCGATACGTTCCTGCAAGGCAGAATCATCAACAAGGCACACATCGCGCAAGCGGGCAAAATCGGTAGACAACTTAACCTGTACACGATATGACAGTCCGTCTGCCGAATTGAACACATGCAGAACTTTTCCCACCATGACTCCTGGAGGGAAGACCGATGAATATCCACTCGTCACCACATTGTCGCCCAACTTGAAGTGAGCATGTCTTGGCACGTCCTCGAGATAAGCCAGCTGTGAGGAGCCACCTCGCCAGCGCAGATAGCCGAAATAGCCACGGCGCTGTATGGTACAGCTGATATTGGAATGGCTGTTGAGAGCTGGGATGACGATGCTGTAATGTTCAGACACCAAGTAGACAATGCCTACCACGCCCATGCCACAAACCACGCCCATATCGCGCTTCACTCCATCGGCAGAACCCTTATCTATAGTGATAAGGTTGTCGTATCTGTTCACCATATTGGCGACGACCTTTGCCGGAATAAGCCTGCATCCCTGAAAGGGAACCATGCTTGACAAGCGTGTCACTGCAGCTTCCTGACTGCGGGTAAGGCGGGCGATACTGTCGTCCAGCATTCTTACCTGCTGTTCCAGGAAAGCATTGCGCTGAGTGAGCTGACTGTTGACGCCTGACAGCGAGAAGTAACTCTCCACAGCCGAATCCCACTCATACACCTTGCCCGTAACGGCGTTGGCCGACGAGAACCACACACTGCCCTGATAACTGTTGTATCTGAAGAGCAGTACCATGCTCACTACCTCAAGCACCAGGAACACAAACCAGTGGTTGTGTTTCGCCAGAAACTCTGTAAGGTTGTGCATACGCTATAGTTTCTCTGAAATTCAGATTTTCAATTATCTCATCAGGAACGAGAAGCGGTCTACATTCTTCAGCGCGATGCCGGCACCCTTAGCCACACTGTGCAATGGATCTTCGGCAATATGGAAAGGAATGTTGATCTTGGCTGTGAGACGCTTGTCGAGTCCACGGAGCAAAGCTCCACCACCAGAGAGCCAGATACCATTCTTCACGATATCAGCATAGAGCTCAGGAGGAGTGTTCTCAAGTGCTGAGAGCACAGCATTCTCGATCTTTGCCACAGTCTTGTCCAAGCACTGAGCTATCTCCTGATAGCATACAGGCACCTCCATAGGCAGAGCTGTGATGCGGTTAGGACCATGAACAATAAAGTCTTCTGGAGCCTCATCACCCAGGTCGGTAAGAGCAGAGCCTACATGTATCTTGATACGCTCGGCCATACGCTCAGACACCTTCACGTTGTGCTGACGGCTCATGTACTCCTGGATATCAGCAGTCAGGTCGTCACCGGCTGTACGGATGGAGTTGTTGCTCACAATACCGCCAAGTGAGATGACAGCAATCTCGGTGGAACCGCCACCTATATCAACTATCATGTTTCCCTCTGGCGCCTCCACATCGATACCGATACCGATAGCTGCTGCCATAGGCTCAAAAATCAAGTAAACATCACGTCCGTCGGCATGCTCGGCAGAATCGCGTACAGCACGGAGCTCCACCTCGGTAGAACCAGAAGGCACACCAATTACCATACGGAGTGAGGGAGAGAAAAGACGGCTTCCTGTATGCACCATCTTGATAAGACCGCGCATCATCTGCTCGCATGCAGTAAAGTCGGCTATCACACCATCACGCAAAGGACGGATAGTACGGATATTGTCATGAGTCTTCTCGTACATCATCTTAGCCTTCTCACCTACAGCAATCATCTTGTCTGTACGGCGGTCGAGGGCTACAACAGAGGGTTCATCCACCACAATCTTATCATCGCTGATAATAATGGTGTTGGCTGTTCCCAAGTCCATTGCGATTTCCTGAATAAATGAAAAAAATCCCATTTTCTTTTATAATTACTAATTGTTTATTTTAAGCTTAAAATATCTACGCCAGCACTAAAGCTGACGCACATTACTTAGCGAACCAAGCGTGGATAGCTGTATCGTAGTGTGAGCTTACGCCAAAGGCACGCTCTGCAAACATTTTGCGATCCTCGATATCGGTCTCAGCACCTTTCTTCTTCAAGATATCGAGCAGCACACTGTACTCAGCCTTGCTGGGCACGATAACAACATCCTTGAAGTTCTTGGCTCCGGCACGGATCAGAGAGATTCCGCCTATATCGATCTTCTCAATGATATCGGCATCACTTGCACCGCTTGCCACAGTCTGCTCGAAAGGATAAAGGTCTACTATCACGAGGTCGATGCTTGGAATCTCATACTCCTTCATCTGCTCCTGATCGCCCTCATTGTCGCGACGCGCAAGAATACCTCCGAATATTTTTGGATGAAGAGTCTTCACACGTCCACCGAGGATGGATGGATAAGTGGTTACATCCTCCACTTTCTGACATTCATAACCGAGTGACTCGATAAACTTCTGTGTACCACCGGTGCTCAAGAATTTAACACCCTCTTCATTCAACTTGGCAAGGAGTTCATCCAAGCCGTCCTTGTGAAAGACAGACACTAAAGCTGTCTTGATTTTCTTTGTTTCACCCATTGATTTCTACTTATTTGAAATAATGGTGCAAAGGTACAAATAATATTTGAGCCCACCAAAAATCACTCGTGTTATTATTAGCTTTTTAACGCAAGAACGATGTTTCTTGACCTGAGTTAACCCTAAAAGCCATTTCTGCCATCTTTTAAGACCAAAGCTGGTCATCTATTAAGACCGAAGCCGGTCGTCTATTAAGACCAAAGCCAGCCATCTATTAAGACCAAAGCCGATCATCTATTAAGACCAAAGAGAATCATTCACAAAGTACAAAACTCGTCTCCCGGCAAGCTCCCGATTACCGACACATTGACAGCATTTTCAACTATAAATGTCTAAAAAACAACGAAAAACAAGACAGAATGTCAGCATTCTGCACCTCGGCACACATTTCGCTTCAACGATTGGCAAACAACAAATAACATAACGAAACAAATAAAACAAGAAAGGAGAAATATATGACATTCGACAAATTTACAATCAAGGCGCAAGAAGCGGTGCAAGCCGCTGTGAACACAGCGCAACGAAATGGTCAGCAGACCATCGAGCCGGTGCATCTTCTCAGCGGAATCATCGAGAAAGCACCTGATGTGACCAACTATATCTTCCAGAAGCTGGGCATGAACGGAGGACAGATCTCCATGCTCCTGCAGCAGGAATTGCAGCATCTTCCCCGCGTACAGGGTGGCGGACAGCCATACCTCTCCAATGACACCAATCAGATATTGATCAACGCCGAGGATACTGCCAAGAAGATGGGCGACGAGTTCGTAAGCGTAGAGCCTATTCTGCTCGCCATTCTGAAAGGCAACTCTACAGCAGCCCGCATCCTGAAAGATGCCGGCGCCAACGAGAAAGACATGCTCGCTGCCATCCAGGCTCTTCGTCAGGGACAGAACGTGAAGAGCCAGAGTGCAGACGAAAACTATCAGAGTCTGGAGAAATACGCCAAGAACTTGGTTGAACAAGCCAGAAGCGGAAAGCTCGACCCCGTAATCGGACGTGACGAGGAGATACGTCGCGTGCTCCAAATCTTATCAAGAAGAACGAAAAACAACCCAATCCTTATCGGTGAGCCTGGTACTGGTAAAACCGCCATCGTTGAAGGACTTGCCGAAAGAATCGTACGTGGCGACGTACCGGAGAACTTGAAGAACAAGCAGCTCTATTCGCTCGACATGGGCGCACTGGTGGCTGGTGCTAAATATAAAGGCGAATTCGAAGAGCGACTGAAGAGCGTCATCAAGGAAGTGACCAACGCCAACGGACAGATTATCCTCTTCATCGACGAGATTCACACCTTGGTAGGTGCCGGCGGTGGAGAAGGCGCCATGGATGCTGCCAATATTCTGAAGCCTGCATTGGCACGTGGCGAGTTGAGAGCCATCGGTGCCACCACCCTCAACGAGTATCAGAAATACTTCGAGAAGGATAAGGCTTTGGAACGTCGTTTCCAGACCGTAATGGTCAACGAGCCTGACGAGGTGGACGCCATCAGCATTCTCCGAGGCATCAAGGAGCGTTATGAGAACCATCACAAGGTTCGTATTCAGGACGACGCCTGCATCGCATCTGTCAAACTTTCGGAACGTTACATCTCCGACCGATTCCTGCCAGACAAGGCTATCGACCTGATGGATGAGGCTGCTGCCAAACTCCGTATGGAGCGCGACTCCGTGCCTGAGGAACTGGACGAGATCACACGTCACCTAAAGCAGTTGGAGATAGAGCGTGAGGCCATCAAACGCGAGAACGACCAGCCTAAGATTCAGCAACTCGACAAGGAGATTGCCGAGCTGAAGGACAAGGAACGCGACTTCCGTGCAAAATGGGAAGGAGAGAAAGACCTCGTCAATAAAATTCAGCAAGACAAGCAGGAGATAGAGAACCTGAAGTTTGAGGCTGAGCGCATGGAACGTGAAGGCAACTACGAGCGCGTGGCTGAGATCAGATATTCTAAGCTGACTGCTCTCGAAGAAGACATCAAGCGCATCCAGGAACAACTGAAGAGCACTCAAGGTGGCGAGGCCATGATACGCGAAGAGGTTACTGCCGACGATATTGCCGAGGTGGTAAGCCGCTGGACTGGAATACCAGTAAGCCGTATGATGCAGAGTGAGCGTGAGAAACTGCTCCATTTGGAGGAAGAACTCCACAAGAGAGTCATCGGTCAGGACGAGGCCATCACCGCCGTGAGTGATGCTGTACGCCGTTCACGTGCCGGCTTGCAAGACCCGAAACGTCCTATCGCAAGTTTCATCTTCCTCGGCACAACCGGTGTGGGTAAGACTGAGCTTGCCAAGGCTTTGGCAGAATATCTCTTCAATGACGAGTCGATGATGACACGTATCGATATGAGTGAATATCAAGAGAAGTTCAGCGTCACCCGTCTGATAGGTGCGCCTCCAGGATATGTAGGCTATGATGAGGGTGGACAGTTGACAGAGGCTGTTCGTCGCAAACCATACAGTGTGGTTCTCTTCGATGAGATTGAGAAGGCTCATCCCGATGTCTTCAACACCCTGCTTCAGGTATTGGACGACGGACGACTGACCGACAACAAAGGCCGTGTAGTAAACTTCAAGAACACCATCATCATCATGACTTCCAACGCAAGCCGAGATATGTTGAGAAAGACCTTCCGTCCGGAGTTCCTGAACCGTATCGACGACATCATCACCTTCAAGCCTCTCACCAAAGAGCAGATTGGCCAGGTGGTTGAGCTTCAGATGAACAGAGTCAAGAAGATGTTGGCTCCTCAGGGCTTCGAACTTCGCTGGACTCCTGCCGCCATCCAATATTTGGCAGAGGTGGGCTACGATCCAGAGTTTGGCGCACGCCCTGTAAAGCGCGCAATACAAGACTATGTTTTGAACGACTTGAGCAAGAAGATCCTCGCCGAGGAAGTCAGTCGTGAGAAACCTATCACCATCGACCACACCAAGGAAGGCGGATTGCTATTCGAGAACAAGTAATGTTAACGACAGAAAGAGAAACAACTACGCTACTTGTGTAAGTTGAACCATCATAAGATAAGGAGGGTGTGTCATAAGTCTGTGACGCACCCTCTTTTTGGTTACATAAACTGAAGTTTCAAAAATGGGGGGGGGAAGTTAAAGAAATGACCGCCAAACAGACTGACGACCGTACCAAGACAGACAGTCTGCAACAGATGACAGCAACCTACAAAAAAAATAGAAAGATAATATTATTTTGCTCTACACAAGAAAAAAGAAAGATCTTTCAACACAAGCTGGCAGAAAGCATACAAAGACTAACGAGAGCATCACCATCTTCACTTGTTTTCCAAACTCACACAAGTACTCGTTTAAGAAATATCGTCGCTGAGCATCAGACTTTTAAACATCTGAAAAACCTGCAAACACATACACAAAAAGGCGATACAGAAAGCATAAACAGAAGGACAAAAAAAATGCCCCGACATCACGTCGGGGCAATTCTTACGTTTTTGAATGTTTCAGCAGTTTTGTGTTTTTTATGTAGTTATGATCTTTTTGAAAATCAGTTTGTGTTTCATTTCGAGTGCAAATATAATACAAATAATTGATTTAAATCAAATATATCTCTTTTTTTACGCAAAAAATCACGTAAACGTTTGCGGTATTTGCTTCTCTTTATGCGTAACCAACAAGGAAATTTTATAGCTTCTATCAGAATCATGCAATAGGCTTCAACTGCTTACGAAGCCGCTTTCATTGCTCTACGAAATAGGCTTCATTGACTATCGAAGCCGCTTTCATATTTCGAGGCTTTTCTATTCAAAGTTTTCAATAGGGGGTGCTGAGCAGTTACCCAACAAGCCTTTTTCTTAAAAAAAGCATAAATTATGCAGTCAGTATTCCATAAAAATAGCTTTTTTTATTAACTTTGCACCTATTATATAATAACAAGCTAATCAATGAAGGAATTTGTCATCTCAGAAGTCAAGGCAGAGACTGCCGTTCTCGTGGGTCTTATCACCAAGGAGCAGGACGAAGCCAAGACCAAGGAATACCTCGACGAGCTGGAATTTCTTGCCGATACGGCAGGAGCTGTAACCGTCAAGCGATTCACGCAGAAGGTTGTCGCTCCCAATCAGACCACCTATGTAGGAAAGGGAAAGCTCGAGGAAATCAAACAATACATTAAGGAAGAAGAGGAAGAAGACCGCGAGATCGGAATGGTCATCTTCGACGACGAGCTGTCTGCCAAGCAGATACGCAATATTGAGCAAGAGCTACAGGTTAAGATTCTCGACCGCACATCTCTTATTCTCGACATCTTTGCCATGCGCGCCCAGACTGCTGCCGCCAAGACACAGGTGGAATTGGCACAGTATAGATACATGTTGCCTCGTCTGCAACGACTCTGGACTCACCTTGAGCGCCAGGGCGGTGGTTCTGGCTCGGGTGGCGGTAAAGGTTCTGTAGGATTGCGTGGTCCTGGTGAAACCCAGCTTGAGATGGACCGTCGTATCATCCTCGGCCGCATGAGCTTGCTCAAAGAGCGCCTGGCCGAGATAGACAAGCAGAAGACCACTCAGCGCAAGAACCGCGGTCGACTCATCCGTGTGGCCCTTGTCGGCTACACCAACGTGGGCAAGAGCACCATTATGAACCTGCTCTCCAAGAGCGAGGTCTTTGCCGAGAACAAACTCTTCGCCACTCTCGACACCACCGTACGAAAGGTCGTGGTGGAAAATCTGCCTTTCCTCCTGGCCGACACAGTAGGATTTATCCGCAAGTTGCCTACCGATCTGGTAGACTCTTTCAAAAGCACCCTCGACGAGACACGCGAGGCCGACCTGCTGTTGCATGTTGTCGACATCTCGCATCCTGATTTCGAGGAGCAGATACAGGTGGTGGAGAAGACCCTGAAGGAACTGGGCTGCGCCGACAAGCCATCGATGATCATCTTCAACAAGATAGACAACTACTCCTGGGTAGAGAAGGAGGAAGACGACCTTACTCCTATACAGAAAGAAAACATCACCCTCGATGAACTCAAGCGCACATGGATGGCGAAGTTGCACGACGACTGTCTCTTCATCTCTGCCAAGAACAAGGAGAACATCGACGAGTTCCGCGACATTCTGTACAAGAAAGTGCGCGAGCTGCACGTACAGAAGTATCCCTATAATGATTTCCTGTATCAGGACTACGAATAAAAAACAACGACTATGAACGATTACCGACCGCTTACCACCGAAGAGATAGAACAGCTGCAACAGAATGGCTGTTGGGCTGAGGACTGGACTTCCGTCAACGTCGCAGAAGACTTCAATCCCGAACACATGCGTCAGGTAATGCTCTACGGAGAAGTCTGCATAGGCAGCTTCGACAAGAGCATCGAGGTAAGTCCGGGCTTTCACAAGCACTCGGGCATCCGCAATGCCACCTTGCACAATGTCATCATCGGAGACGATTGCCTCATCGAGAACATAGGAGGATTCATCAACAACTATACCATCGGTGACGAGTGCTACCTGTCCAACGTATCCACAATAGAGACTACAGAGGGAGCTACCTATGGAGAAGCCAATGTCATCAGTGTACTCAACGAGGCTGGCGATGGGAACATCATCTCTTTCTCCGAACTGAGCAGTCAGTTGGCAGCACTCATGCTCAAGCATTCTCATAACAAGGAGTTCCGTGAGACACTTTTCCAGCTCGTCAGAGCATATGTTAGCAGCCGACTGCCCGAACGCGGACTGATAGGCAACAATGTGAAGATAGCCAACACCAAGGAGATTATCAACTGCATCATCAACGACTACTGCGAGGTGAACGGAGCAGAGCGGCTGAGTGACTGCACCCTCCTGGGAGATGCTACCAGCAGCGTTTATATAGGAACGGGTGTCATAGCCGAAAACACTATCATCGACCATGGGGCAAGCATCACCAACGGAGCCAACCTGCAAGACTGTTTCGTGGGAGAAGCCTGCCAGATAAACAACAGCTTCACCGCATCGGCATCGGTATTCTTTGCCAACTCGGTAATGAGCAATGGCGAAGCATGTGCCGCCTTCTGCGGTCCGTTCTCAGCCTCTCATCACAAGAGTTCGCTCATCATCGGAAGCCAGGTTTCGTTCTATAATGCCGGTTCTGCCACCAACTTCAGCAACCATGCCTACAAGATGGGTCCCATCCACTGGGGCATCCTGGAGAGAGGCACCAAGACAGCCAGCGGCTCCTACCTTTTCCTGCCTGCCCACATCGGTGCTTACTCCGTATGTCTTGGCAAGACCATGGCTCATCCCGACACAACCTCCTTCCCCTTCTCCTATATTATTGGCGAGGGAGAGAAGACCATACTCATCCCTGGCAGAAACCTTGTCACTGTAGGACTTTACCGCGACATCAACAAGTGGCCCAAGCGCGACCTACGACCAGCCGAGCACCGCAAGAGCATCATCAACCAAGAGTGGCTCTCGCCTTTTGTCATCAGCAAGGCGACAGAAGGAAGGCGCATTCTGCAAGAGCTCTGCACCACTTGCGGAACTCAATGCCAGGAATACCACTATCAGGGACTCACCATTCCGCGCAGCTCACTCCTTTCCGGCATCCGCTTCTACGACATGCTCATCAGTCTCTACTTAGGTCAAGTCATCAAGAAGGCCACGCTTCCTGAAGCAGCAGAAGAAGAAGGACATGAATATACCCCACTGTCCAAACAAGCCATCCACAATGGCGAAAAAACATGGACCGATCTGGGTGGTCTGCTCCTGCCGCAGGCTTTGGAGAGTCAACTCGTCGAAGACATCATCGACGGAACAACCGAAGACATTGAGTCTGTTATCAACGCATTGTCCGAGGCTCACAGCCATTATGCCGATTTCAATCAAGTTTATGCCTTCAGCCTCATCCGACAGCTCTACGAAGAAGCCACACCGGCAGCCTTCTCGCTGATCGAAACCAGAGCCGACGAGGCAAAATCGCTATGGACCGAAGCCATCAGAAAAGATGTGCAGAAGGAATACGACTTGGGCGACGTGGACGAAGACACCTTCCTACACTTTGCCAACTCCATCAGTCCTGCCACATAAAGACTTTCTGCCTCTGAGTCTGAGCTGTGGCAACCAACAACAGGAAAGCCAAGGACAGGCTCATGGCAGACAAATGGAAAAATGAAAATCATTTATACAACATAAAATCATAAAAGTATGAGTTTAAAATCTATCATGCTGGCGGCACTCTTCACATCGGGTGCGCTTTGTGCCAGCGCAAAAGACTATCATTACACCACCGTACCAGGCGATGCAATGCAAACACGCATCTATACTCTCGACAATGGTCTGAAGGTATACATGTCAGTTAACAAGGAGAAGCCTCGCTTGCAGGTCAACATCGCTGTAAAAACAGGTTCGCGTAATGACCCTGCCGAGACTACAGGTCTGGCTCACTATCTGGAGCACCTGATGTTCAAAGGCACCAAGAAGTTTGGTACCATCGATGCCGCCAAGGAGAAGCCATACCTCGACGAGATAACCCGCCGCTACGAAACCTATCGTAAGCTCACCGACCCAGCACAGCGCAAGCAGGCTTACCACGAGATTGACTCCATCTCACAGTTGGCTGCCAAATACAACATCCCCAACGAGTACGACAAGCTCATGTCGAGCATCGGTAGCGAGGGAACAAACGCCTATACCAGCAATGATGTCACCTGCTACGTGGAGAACATCCCAAACAATGAGATAGAAAACTGGGCCAAGGTGCAGAGCGACCGCTTTCAGAACATGGTCATCCGTGGCTTCCATACAGAGCTGGAGGCTGTGTACGAGGAGAAGAACATCTCCATGGCAAGCGATGCCACCAAGGAGTTTGCTGCTCTCTGGAGCCTCCTCACTCCTACCCATCCTTATGGCACACAGACTACCATCGGCGAGCAGGAGCACCTCAAGAACCCAAGTATCATCAACATACAGAACTATTTCCACCGTTACTATGTGCCAAACAATGTGGCTATCGTCATGGCTGGCGACTTTGACCCCGACAAGACCATAGCTCTCATCGACCAGTACTTTGGCTCATGGAAGAAGAGCGACAACCTGTCACGCCCTGAGTTTGAGGCACAGCCTGCCATCACAGCAGTAAAGGACACCACGGTTGTCGGTAAGGAACAGGAAAACATGATGCTGGCATGGCTCTTCAAGGGCGTCAACGACCAGCAGAACGACACCCTCGATGTCATCAGCGACCTGCTCGCCAACGGCAAGGCAGGACTCTTCGAGGTAGACCTGGAACAGAAGATGAAACTCGCCTCTGCAGGAGCCTTCAACTATGGTCTGCACGACTACACCGCTTTCATCGTTCAGGCACTGCCCAACAAGGGACAGAAGCTCGAAGACACACGTGCCCTCGTGCTTGACGAGATGGGCAAGTTGCGCCGTGGCGAGTTTGCCGACGAATTGCTTCCTGCTGTCATGGCAAACAAGAAGCTCAACTTCTACAAAGGACTCGACGACAACGAGAACCGAGCCAGCATCATGGTGGACGCCTTCATCAACGACCAGAAATGGGAAGACGTAGCCAAGCAGCTCGACCGCCAGAGCAAGTTGACCAAGAAAGATATCATCGACTTTGCCAACAAGCATCTGCGTGCCGACAACTTCGTATGTGTATACAAGCGCATCGGCGAGGACAAGACGCTCAAGAAGATTGAGAAGCCTGCCATCACTCCTATACCTGCCAACCGCGAGTATGAGAGCGATTTCGTCAAAGAAATCAAGAACGCAGAAGTGGCTCCTATACAGCCAGAGTTCCTCGACTTCAAGAAAGACCTCACCGTCACCAAGACCAGCAAAAAGCTGCCTTTGCTCTACAAACAGAACACACAGGACGACCTCTTCAACCTCTCCTTCCGTTATGAGTTGGGCGACGAGGATGACATGCGCTACAGCTATGCTGCTGATTATCTCGGCTACATAGGTACCGACAAGAAGACCGTCTCTGAAATCAAACAGGCTTTCTATAACATTGCCTGCAACTACAGTGTGGCTCAGGGCACCAAGAGCCTCAGCATCAACATCAATGGTCTGAACGAGAACCTTCCTAAGGCACTCTGCCTCTTGGAGGACTTGCTGCATCATGCCAAAGCCGACAAGACTTCATGGAACCAGTATGTGGACCTCGTAGAGAAGAATGGCAACGACATGAAGGCCAACCAGAAGGCCAACTTCTCACGCTTGTGGGACTATTGCGTATATGGTCCTTACAACCCAAGCCGCAATCAGATTCTCCCTGCCGACCTTCGCAAGATGGATCCACAGGAGCTGATCAACCTTCTGGGCGCACTCGACAATATCGAGCACACCGTATTCTATTATGGTCCTTACAGCGAGAAACAGCTCAACAGCCTCCTTGCCAAAGAACATAAGACTGGCAAGAAACTCATCCCTGCTCCACAGGGCAAGGAGTACACCAAGCAGCAGCCACAGAGCAACGAGATTCTCATTGCTCCCTACGAGGCTAAGAACATCTATCTGCGCCAGTACCAGAACGAGGGTAAGACTTTCACCGACGACAATGCTGCCGTAGTAGGACTCTTCAATGAGTACTTTGGCGGAAGCATGAACGCCATCGTCTTCCAAGAACTCCGCGAGACAAGAGGTCTGGCTTACAACGCAGGTTCTTATTATGTACGCCCTGGTCGTAAGAACGATACAGAATACTTCTTCACTCATATCATCTCGCAGAGCGACAAGATGATGGACTGCATCAACGTGTTCAACGAGATCATCAACAACCTGCCACAGAACGAGGCTGCATTCAACCTGGCTAAGCAGAGCCTCATCAAGAGCCTGCAGAGTATGCGTACCACTAAGGACAATGTGCTCTACGCTTACTTCAATGCCAAGCTGAAGGGACTCGACTACGATCCCAACAAGAAGCTCTATGAGGCGCTCCAGAACGTGACACTTCAGGACATCACTAACTTCGAGAAGCAGAATATCGTAGGCAAGCCTTACCGCATGGTTATCCTCGGCAACGAGAAAGACCTCGACATGAAGAGCCTCGAGAAGATTGCGCCTATCAAGCGCCTCTCTCAGGAAGAGATCTTCGGATTCTGATTTTTTATCAAGAATTAGAGAATTTAACTGAACTTTCGCATGTAGCTTAAGTACGGGCTGAAGGCCCAAAAGCTCCTAGCCCAGGGCTGCGCCCTGGGCATAATAGCAATCAGCAAGGTGCCCTGTAAGGGCAAAAGCCTTATGTTTTGTTTGGAGTTTTAAAGCTTTTGCCCTTACAGGTAGGGTGTTCAAAATCTATTAATTTTTCGACACGTTTTTTGCACCGAAATACAAGTTAATTTGCACGAAATCAACGTGTTAAGAATTCAAAAATGTAACATTTTTTAGTTCTGCGCAATATTCGTGTCGATAATTATTGAAATATCAGTTAGTTAAACCGATTATTCGACTAAAAAACGTGCCAAATTTTAAACGGATTTTGAACACCCTACCTTACAGGGCGACAGGTTTGCGCCCGTAATAACCCAGGGCGTTGCCCTGGGCTAAGAGCTTCTGCCCTTTCAGGGCGTGTGGGGTAAAACTTGCGAAACTTGAGAGAATTTAAGAATATTCCAAGGCTAATCATTAGGAAGAATGAAGATTGGCAGGAAGTCTGTTCGCTGTGCGAACTTCTTTCTCTATAATTCAACAGATACGGGGAAGGAAAAAGAAGAATTCTTTAATTCTCAAATTCTTGACAAAACAAAACAACTTGAATATTTCAACAGTATAATAACAACAAAAAAACATTATGGCAAAAGCTCCAGATTTTAAGTATGCTCCAATGTTTCAGCTTGGAGAGGACAAGACAGAGTATCGCCTTATCTCAAAAGAAGGCGTAAGCACAGCAGAGTTCGAGGGAAAAACAATCCTCAAGGTTTCAAAGGAAGCACTTACCCTGCTCGCACAGCAGGGTTTCCACGACGTAGAGTTCATGCTCCGTCGTGAGCACAACCTCCAGGTGGCTAAGATTCTCAGCGACCCTGAGGCATCTGAGAACGACAAATACGTAGCTCTCCAGTTCCTCCGCAACGCAGAGACTGCCGTGAAGGGCATTCTCCCATTCTGCCAGGATACAGGTACTGCCATCATTCATGGCGAGAAGGGTCAGCGTGTATGGACCGACTTTGAGGACGAAGAGGCTTTGAGTTTGGGTGTTTACAACACATACACACAGGACAACCTACGTTATTCACAGAATGCACCTCTCAACATGTATGACGAGGTGAATACCCGTTGCAACCTGCCTGCTCAAATCGATATCGAGGCTACCGAGGGCGACGAGTATCGCTTTGTGATGGTTGCCAAGGGTGGTGGCTCTGCCAACAAGACTTACTTCTACCCTATGACCAAAGCTACTATCCAGAATGAGGGTACATTGCTTCCATTCCTCGTAGAGAAGATGAAAAGTTTGGGTACAGCAGCATGTCCTCCTTACCACATCGCATTCGTTATCGGTGGTACTTCTGCCGAGAAGAACCTCCTTACCGTGAAGCTGGCTTCTATCAAGTACTACGACGAGTTGCCTACAACAGGTGATGAGACTGGTCGTGCCTTCCGTGACATCGACTTGGAGAACAAGCTCCTCGATGAGGCTCACAAGATTGGCTTGGGTGCACAGTTTGGTGGTAAGTACTTGGCTCACGACATCCGTGTCATCCGTCTGCCTCGTCATGGTGCCAGCTGCCCTATCGGTATGGGTGTAAGCTGCTCTGCCGACCGCAACATCAAGGCTAAGATCAACAAGGACGGTATCTGGTTGGAGAAGATGGATGAGAACCCAACAGAGTTGATTCCTGAGGAGCTCCGCAACCCAGGTGAGGGTACCAAGGGTATCGAGATCGACCTCGACAAGGGTATCGACGCTGTACGCGCTGAGTTGAGCAAGTATCCTGTCAGCACCCGTGTCAACCTGAAGGGTACCATCATCGTGGCTCGTGACATCGCTCATGCCAAGCTCAAGGCTCGCTTGGATGCTGGCGAGGAGATGCCAGAGTACTTCAAGAACCACCCTATCCTCTATGCTGGTCCTGCCAAGACTCCAGAGGGTTATCCATGTGGCTCTATGGGTCCTACCACAGCCAATCGTATGGACCCATACGTTGACGAGTTCCAGGATCATGGCGCCAGCTTGGTCATGATTGCCAAGGGCAACCGTGGTGACATCGTGACAGAGGCCTGCAAGAAGCATGGTGGTTTCTACCTCGGTACTATCGGTGGTGTAGCTGCCGTTCTCTCTAAGAGTTCTATCAAGAGCATCGAGTGCGTAGAGTACCCAGAGCTCGGTATGGAGGCTATCTGGAAGATTACCGTAGAGGACTTCCCTGCATTCATCCTCGTAGACGACAAGGGCAACGACTTCTTCAAGCAGCTCAAGCCTTGGACTCCTTGCAAGGAGTGCCAGAAATAAAATCTCACTTATCTTTAACATAAAGGGTGTGCCACGCATTTGTGGCACACCCTTTTTTCTATCTTGACAACTTCCTTTCCATCAATCCCAAGATTCAACATAAAAGTCATTTCTTTTGCGATAACAATTTTATTACAATACTTGGATTATTCGATTCTTTTTCCTATATCAGCTAATTTTATCTACACCCACCTTCATCACCGAGTTCTGTATTTTCCGTTAAAATAGTCGTATTGAGTAAAATCAGTACTTTTTCATTCATTACTATTGCATTAATAGATATTTTTTGTATCTTTGCAGAAGATAAGCTGCACTCGGTATAATATTCAAGCAAGCTTGATATTCTACGCTCGTTTGCATTATCTTTGCAAAAGATAAGTTGCATCTCAGCAAAACGTTCAAACAAGCTTGACGCTATGCATTCGATTTGCATGATCCATACCTGAATAAAAAGACAATGAATATGAAGTCTAGAGAATACTACATTTCACTGATTTTATCTCACGCCGAAGAACTAAAAAGTAACTTCGGAGTAAAATCATTACGTCTCTTTGGTTCTGTTTCCAGAAATGAACAGAAAGAAGGTAGCGATGTTGATATATGTGTAGATATGGAACCGAAAATGTTTCTTGTTGTCAGACTTAAGCGCTTTTTAGAAAACTTACTGGAATGCTCAGTCGATATAGTAAGAATACACAAACGTATCAATCCATACCTTCTTAAAGAAATAGAACATGACGGAATATACATTATCAAATAGAATAGCAGGTACCTTATTGCAAATAAAAAAAGCTATAGTACAATTGCAAGATTGGAATAAGGATATACAAAATGTAGATGATTACTATAGTACGCCAGAAGGCATGAAAAATCTTGCAGCCAGTTGTATGCTTATAGAGGCTATTGGAGAAGGGGTTAAACAGATAGATAAATTACCCCAATCCCGTTTGTTAGATGAACGTCCAGAAATACCTTGGCAAGATGTCATAGGCATTCGTAACCATATTGCACATGGCTATTTTGATATTGACGGAGATATTGTATTAGACGTTATCAAAAATAATCTTGACGAGTTGCTGACTGCCATTAATTATTTTATCACAAAATTCTCTATTTAAGTATGAGAACTTTCGCTTGTTTCGAAAGTTTGAGAAGTCAAAGACAATGTTAGGTATACCCCTATTGCGATAACAATTTTATTAAAATACTTGGATTATTCGATTCTTTTTACTATATTTGCAGCGTGTTATTATTTAAACATCATTATGGCAGAATATAAAGTTACACCGATGAAAGACAGAACCGTCTGCGGCTGGATTGCCGTTGTAAGCTTCATTATAGGACTGGTTCTCTGCGACTGGGTTATGGGAGCAAAAGCGCCAGGCTGGGCTTCCGATTTATTGATTCTGTGTGGTATCACTATGTTTATAAGCACCTTGTTGTGGGTGATTATGCTCTGCCAGGATGATAACATATAACCCCTAAACCATCACAGCCATCAGCCGACGAAACTTCGTCGGCATTTTTATTTTCACCCACCTTCATTACTACCCATGCGGGCATCCTTGATGGCGGCTTCCAAAAGGTAGAGATGAGCGACAAGATGCGCGAGCGTCTTACCCGCTCCAACTACATCTTCTCGGGCATCAAGACGTTCCACGAGCTCAACGAGGCTTTCCCTTCCATGCTCGATGAGAATGGCAATAAAAAACCGTTCGAACGCTTCCTGAATGATGTCCGGAAGATCAACGACACCTACAATGCCAACTATCTGCACGCTGAATACAACTTCGTACAGGCTTCTGCCACCATGGCGGCCAAGTGGGAACAGTTCAGCGAGGATGGCGACCGATACAACCTGCAGTACCGCACGGCCAAGGATGACAAGGTGCGCCCGGAACACGCTGCCCTCGATGGGGTAACACTCCCCATGAGCGACTCTTTCTGGGAAACCTATTTTCCGCCAAATGGATGGAATTGTCGCTGTTCCGTGGTACAGGAGCGCAAGCAGAAATATCCGGCTACAGAACACGCTGAAGCCATGAGTAGGGGCGAGGAAGCCATGAACGGCGAACGATACAACATCTTCCGTTTCAACAGTGGCAAGCAGGGAAAAACCATGCCCGACTATAACCCTTACACCATCAGGCGGTGTAATGACTGCGATGTAGCGAAAGGAAAACTGACTTTAAGTCTCCCCGACAACGAGATATGTGCTGCATGTAAATTCGTACAAAATTGCGCCCTGAATAGAGATAAATCAGAAGTATGTGTAAGCAAGAAGGAGTTACTCCAGTCTTCTGAAAACTTCACAAAGAAATCTGAAAGCTTGCAAACAGGTAACTACTTCCAGACCAAAAAGACACTACGTCTCGGACTGGATCATGCCAGGACCGCCGAAGAGGTCGCTGCGCAGAAATGGATAGCACAGCATTTGGAGAACCTCCGATTCGTTCGGTTCAGCCCTCTTGGCGAAGTAAAGGATATGACATCCGAGATAGATATAAGAAATATCAAAAAGAAAAAGGATAGAGGTGCCACCGGGTACAATGAATACGAAATTGAAATCAGCGGAGAAACTTGGCAGCTTAAGACTGAGATAAGGAAAGATAAAAAAGAAACTCTTTACAATGCCTTTAAAAAGAAATAGCTCCAAACATCCACGCGGCTCGTCGAAGGAACCATTGGGACGTTGAAGCTATTTCCACCGCAAATATACAACAAACATTTCAATCCCGCAAGAATATGAGCAAGAAAAAACAAGATTACGATGAATTTATAGAAAAATTCAAGCCGAAGAAGACAACGGACGACTGCTATACCCCCACCTGTATATGAAGCAGTACTTGGCTGGGCACGCAAGCACCTCGACATTGGCGACCGCCCAGTGGTCAGTCCGTTCTATCCTGGAGGAGATTTCGAGCACTTCGACTACCCCGACAACTGCGTAGTAATAGACAACCCTCCGTTCTCCATCTTCTCGAAGATTTGCAACTGGTACGTAGAGCGTGGCATACCGTTCCTTCTCTTCGCGCCAGCCATGAGCAGCATCAAACAGAACGTCACCTATATCGGTGCATCATGTACCATCACCTACGAGAACGGAGCGAATGTGGGTACTGCATTTGTTACCAACATGATGGGCGACCTTATCTGCACCACTGCTCCCGACCTCCACAAATCCGTAAAGAAGGCCAACGATGACAACCTGAAGCAAAGCAAGAAGACCCTCACAAAGCTTTCCTTCCCCGACTGCGTGCTTCGGGCCACCACGATGCTGACCATGAGCCGGGCGGGCGTCGAGTTCTGCGTAAGAAGAGAGCAGGGATGCGTGGTCGGTCAGGCGTGTGAAAACAAAAAAGGAGAGTTCGGCAATAGTATCCTGCTATCCGATATAGCTACAGCGGAGAAGTTGGCAGCGGAGAAGTTGGCAGCGGAGAAGTTGGCAGCAGAGAAGTTGGCAGCAGAAAAACTGGCCCTCACGGAGGAATCCAAGGCAATTATCGCACAGTTGAACGAAGCTCACGCCAATAGCAGTTATCCTTCATACGTGAGACTTTTCAGCCCCTACTAAGGCCAAGCCCCTATCCCTACTACCGATGAGCCTCAGTCCCTATTAGGGATGGAGCCTCGTCCCTATAGGGATGCAAAAACGATATTCTAACGGTGTTCTATCACCATTATATTCACATTTTAATCTTAAAAGTAAATGATCAATTACAGTATTGCAATGTTGGGCAACCCTGCCAAGAAGCAGGACCCCAAAAAAGCCTACGGTGTGGCTCAGTACACCGAGAAATCACTTCTTTTGCGATAACAATTTTATTAAAACACTTGGATTATTCGATTCTTTTTTCTATATTTGCAGCCAGTTATATATGAAATATGCCTTTACGCATTAATGCAATGAATATGGAGATTAAAGTCGTTATCAAGAAGAGAGCCCCAAAGCCTAAAACTCCAAGAGGCATCACACGGGCAGCATTCGCCATGGCACTGCTTTTTTTTGCGCTCTGCCAGTGGCAGAACAAGGTATACTTCGACGGAAATCATTCTTCTGGGGTAGTGGTTGCTATGATGGTTTTCGGTAGTCTGTCAGGATTGTTCTTCCTGTTATTTCTCTGCCTTTTGGTCAGCAAGTTTGGCAACTAAATGATTCATTTTTAGTCACCTCATCCCAACCCTTTCTCTCGCCAATCGGTACCGCTTCAACTGTTCATCGTGGCTCAGCTTTGCCTTTTTCTCCACTTATGGAAGAAGCTTGTATTCCCATGAAAACTTCATGAAGATCTGTACCTCAAGCTTTAATTGCGACACAGCAAAAGTATTTAAAATAAGACAGGCAGACTTGAAATGATCAAGACTGCCTGAGGGATGCGAAAACGACGTTCTGATGGCTATAACTTTTAACGACCGAAGGGAGTGATAACTCCTTTATCATCTAAACTCCTGAACCCAGCGAAAGTTGAGAAAGATAGAAATGAAATTTGCATAAACAAGGATTTATTTGTATTTTTGCATGAGAATGGAGAATAGAAAAATCATACACATTGATATGGACGCCTTCTTTGCGGCAGTAGAGCAAAGAGACAATCCTGAACTTCGGGGCAAACCCATTGCGGTAGGCTTCGACGGTCCACGTGGTGTGGTGTCTACTGCCAGCTATGAGGCACGTCGCTTCGGAGTACATTCTGCACAGTCAATCGCACAGGCCAAGCGCCTCTGCCCCGACCTCAACATCGTGCCTTGCCGACACGAACATTATAAAGAGGTGTCGCAGCAGATTCACCACATCTTCCAGGATTATACCGACCTCATAGAACCTATCTCCATCGACGAGGCCTTTCTCGATGTCACCCATAATAAGAAAGGTATAGAGCTGGCTGTAGATGTGGCACGCGAAATCAAGGCACGCATCAAAGCAGAGACAGGACTCACCGCATCGGCAGGTATCAGCTATTGCAAGTTTCTCGCCAAGGTGGCTTCCGACTATCGCAAGCCCGATGGCATCTGCACCATTCACCCCGACAAGGCTCTCGACTTTATCTCTCAACTGCCCGTGGAAGATTTTTGGGGCGTAGGCAAGAAGACTCTGCAGAAGATGCACTACATGGGCATTTACCGCGGAGCCGACCTGCGTAAGGTTTCAGAACAGCATCTCGTCGAGGTTTTTGGCAAGGCTGGTCATGTCTTCTACCATTTTGCACGTGGCATCGACAATCGCCCCGTCGTTACGTATCGCGAAAGGAAGTCTGTGGGATGCGAACAGACTTTCTTAGAGGATATATACACTCCCTCTGCCGTCATCATACAACTCTATCACACCGTCCTGGAGTTGCTTACCCGCATAGCCCGCAGCGAGTTCGAAGGCCGCACCCTCACCCTGAAAATCAAGTTTGCCGACTTTACCCAGATAACAAGAAGCATCTCGCAAGACAAGATTCTGAAGAGCAAGGCCGACATACTGCCTCTCTCCAAACTTCTGCTCAAGCAGGTGGAGTATTCCTCCGCCCACCCCATCCGCCTCATTGGCCTTTCTGTGAGCAATGCCACAAGCGAAGAAGCCAAGAAAGAAGACCGTGAGAACAGCACCCACAAACCCGAGTACAAGGAACTGGAATTGGAATTCGAGGAATGGGATGAGTAGTTCCCCGTATTGATTGAAGTCCATTCAGAACTCTGCTCCTAACTTTCCGAATATGAGTTCAAGTAGCTGTATTTTATCATTCTCCTTTTCGTAAATGGGGAAGATCCCTAAAAAAACGAAAAAGGCCCATCCCCCAAAAAGGGAGATGAGCCTCGCAAAGTTATGGTGTTTTGAAAAAACGATGTGTCTGATCTACTTTCTCAATTAATACTGACTGATCTTCAGATTGCTAATCTTGACGTTGGCGCCATTATAGCTATTGATACTCCAACAGTTCTTCTGAATACCATAGATGCGGTTGGTATAGCTGCAAACATCATTGATGTACATCACACAGATACTGTTGTCGGTGTAGATGGTGACGTTGTACACATTATCGGCAGGACGGGCAAACACGTAGCCATCAATTCCGGCAATGAAGCCCTTACCCTCTACGCCTTGCTCCTCAAAGTTTACCTTGCGGTTGTTCTCATCCTCTGGGTTGACAACCATGGTGTAATACTTCTTAGAGTCAGAGCCACGAACCATAGAGATACCAAACTTATCCCATTTGTTGGAAGTGGTGACGGTGAAGCTGATCTTGTTGTGGTTACCCAGACGACCCATCAGCATGTAAGCATCAGGCTGCTCGGCATTGCCTGCAAGCGTATAGGTGCCATCAGCCTCGGTCATGTTCTGGCTCTCCTTCACCTCTACAGCAACATCCTGGTTGTACTTCTCACTCACAGCATCAACCTGTCCGAGTGTCAATGTACCGTCCTCGTGCTGGATGAGCTTATAGCAAACCAAGTTGCCAGCCCACTCTGGCTCTGCAGGAGAAGCACCCACAGCAGTATTGTCCTTACCACTTCGGGTAGGACACCAGCCCCACAGATAGCGGTTGGTACCATCGCTGGCAGTCTTGCCGGCATAAAGACCACGGCTGTCGAGGAAGCCCTCGTGAGCATCAGGCCATCTTGCCACATCGTTGGCGGTACAAGCCTTCAACTCGTCAAGTGTTCTTCCCTTAAAATACTGCACTCTGCGTACAGCATGATGAATCTCGCTATACACCAAGTACCAATAGTCGCCCATTTTGAAGAGGTCAGGACACTCGTAGAAACGATCCCACATCATGGTCATGAACACACCATTGTCAGTCCAGTTCTTCAAGTCATCAGATACGAACTCAGCTAAGCTACCCTTGCCACCTTTCTTGGTAGAAATGAGCATGTGGAACTTGCCATCATCACCCTTAAACACAAATGGGTCGCGGAAGTCGTTCTTATCGTAGCCGAAGTCCTGACCTTTGAGCAAGAACGTACGGTCCTTGGTCCAGGTCTTGAAATCAGCAGAAGTTGCTACCATCACAACCTGTGCGCTCTCGTCACCTGTAGGCTTATACTTATTACCTGTATAGAATGTATAGTAAAGCTTGCTTGCCTCATCGTAGATGGTAGAACCAGTACCGATGGCTGCATCCTGCGACTTCAGGGTGCCACAAGAAACCAACTCGCCCAAAGCAGTATAGTGGGCAGCATCCTTGGTACTTACACCCCAGATGGGGTGGTAAGTTCCTTCAGGATTAGGACGGAAGTCCTGCAGATACAACACCTTGAAATCGCCAGCCACTGGATCGAAGAAAGGCATAGGGTCGCCTACATAGCCCACAGCAGGCTTGTAATAAGTATCCTGTGCTGCAGCATCGGATGAGTTGAAATAAGTAGTGGTAGACCAGTCCTTCTGCTCGGGGGCAGCATCGCTGTCGCTGCATGAAGCGAGAGGCAAAGCGAGGCATGATGCCAATATTATAGAATTTATCATTGTCTTCATTTTTGTTTATTGTTAATGGTTCATAAGATAATTAAATGCATTCTTGGTCATGATGGCCACATTAGCATGGAACTTCTCTGTGAAAGGACCTACGCTGTACCAGTCGTAGCAACCAGAACCTATACAGAGGGTCTTACCTGAATTCTCTTTGGCAGGATACTCCCATACCACGACAGCACCGTCACCACCGTAACCCAGGTCGATGGCACCAGTCTTCTCTCTCCATACGGCATAATTGTCAAAACCACCCCAGTCGACTCCAATATGCCATTGAGCAGTAGAGTTGGTGATGCGGTAGTTGGCATCAGTAGTGTATACACTGTTGGCGTCATCACCTTTCACCAGTCCCTGATAGAGGGCGTGGTCGGAATGAGAACCTGCGGCATCATTGCCCATTTTGAAGTCCCAAGGACCTCCACAAGTTTCGGCGTCATTTTCCACTTGTCCCCAGCAGTTGTTTGGTACCAATCCATTATTGTCGATACCCAACTCGCCTGGCATATTGGTAGCGTAACGTGTGAAGAGGAAGGAGCCACCAGCTTTGTAGTAGTCTCTCAGCACAGCCTGTGCGGCAATAGCCTCAGGAGCAGCCTGCTCGAATTTCGCCTTACCGTCCACTCCACCGTCTTTGTGGAAGTGCCACCATATCACCTTACACTCGCTCAAGTCTACATTGCCATTCTTGATATCAGTAAACGAAGCATAGATAGAGTTGTCCACATTCGCGAGCATCCACTCGCAGGCAGCCTTCTCCTCAGGCACCAGCTCGTCCATCGTCAGAGCCAAGCTTGCGAATACAGCAGTAGGCTTGCCTATCTGATTGACGGTTACAGTGTAGGTGCTTGTAGCCGTATTGTTGGTTACGGTATAGGCCACAGGATTCGTGAAGTCGACTGGTGCACCCGAAACAGGTGCGACAGTAGCATTCTCGCTCACCTTGATAGAAGGTATCAGCTTGGTGATGTCCACCGTCTGTGGTACATTAATGGTAATGGTCTTGTTGCTCTCGTTAATGGCTCCTGTATAGATACCATTCACCTTGAAAGAGAGAATCTTTGCCTCATCGCGCTTGGCAACGAGAGTCCAGTCGAGGAACACATCGCCATTCTTCACGCGCAAGGTCTGTGCAAGGAGCATATTCATCTTGTCGCCCACCTTGGCATCACACACAGCACCATCGCTGAGTGTGAGTTTGCTCAAGGTCATCTGACTGATGTCGTAGGTCTCTGGCACACGTACGGTAATGGTACGTGCAGCCTTGTCTACAGTTCCTTCATAATCATCGAGTGCCAACTCTGTAACAGAGCAGCCTCCTGTGAGCTGCAGGTCGGACACATTGTCCTCGCTGCAGGCTGTGAGGGCAAGAATGCCCATCAATAGATATAATAACTTTTTCATATTACCATCCTCCTATGTTCTGTGTGTAATGTCCGTCGGATGCCGCTACCTGTGAGAAAGGTATTGGCAGATATTCATTCTTGTTGGCTGTAAAGTGAGCATCTCCATAGATAGAGCAGTTGTTGGTCTCCTCAGCAAAGTACTTGTTGAGCACCTTCTCTGCCTCACCCCATCTCACAAGGTCGAAGAAGCGCTCACTCTCCATACCCATCTCCAAACGACGCTCCATCTTGACAATCTTCAAGGTTTCTTCTGCGCTGTAGTTGCCGTCATAGGTAGAGATGTTGAACTTCACGCCATAGTCGCTTGGATAGTTGGCTATCATGCCCGTGCTCTGCTTAGCACGCTTGCGGATGTCGTTAACGATGTTGATAGCTTGCTTGGCATCGCCTTCGCCCTTGATGGCCAACTGTGCATAAGCCTCAGCACGCTCCAAGAGTACGTCGGCATAACGGAACACGATGCGGTTCATAGGTGTACCCCACCAAGAGCCCTTTACCATGTAACCACAGTCTGGATCTACGTTCTGCTTCAAGGTTACATAATAACCATAAAGACCATTAGAACGGCTCCATGTGGAGCTGGCGTCCATCATGTACTTGCTGTTGAACTCGTATGGAAGACCCGTCAGACCTACAGTGAGGAACAGACGTGGGTCAGCATCCTGTGTCAAGTCGTAGTCCTTATTATTAAAGGTATCAATGAAAGGATGACCGTCGGCATCGGTACGATAGGCGTTCACAAGATTCTGACTGGGCTTGTAGAAGTCACAACCTCCATCGGTAACACCAGGGATATTAGGCACGATAAGACCGTAGCTCCAGTTCAGGTTACCATACTTGGTACCGTCGTTGATAGAATACTGCATGGCCCAGATGCTCTCCACACCATTCTCGTACTGTGTCTCAGGACGGAAGTTGTTGTGGAAGTCAGCCTCGAGATCGAAGCCACCTGCGCTATAGATGTCAGGATTGCTATACTCGATGACCTTTAGCAAGTCTTCTCTGTTGATGCTGGTCACCTGATTGGATGAAGGATCATCCTGGCGATAAGCCTTATAGAGATAAGCCTTGGTGAGGAAGGCTGCAGCTGCTGCCTTGGAAGGACGACCCTTATCGGTCTGCTTCACTGGAAGCACACTATAGGCATACTCCACATCGTTGATAATCTGCTGCCAGCCCTCATCGTTGTTGAACTCAGTGTTGGAAAGGGTATTGTAGTCTTCCTGCTTCAGGTTGGCATCCATGATGAAAGGAATGTTCTTGTAGAGACGCTTCAACAGGAAGTGGGCGTAGGCACGCAAGAACTTCATCTCGCCTAAACGCTGAGCCTTGAGCTGATAGCTGTCACTGGTGGCCTCAAGCACAGAGATGGCTGAGTTGACACGTGAGATACAGTTGTAAAGGCGCACCCACATATCGTTGATATTCCAGTTGGTGGTAAGCACACCCTGCTCTATCTCCAACTGATGGAATACGTCACCATCGCTGGTTCCGTTGCCACCCTTATAGGCATCATCGCTGCGGACATCGAAGTTCCACATCGAGAAGGAAGAGTTGACGTCTTCGGCTGTTGTGAAGACAGCGTAAGCCGAGATAACCAGGTTATCCACATTGCTTGGGTCCTTCACCATGTCGCTGTCGAGCACACCCTGAGGTTTCTGGTCGTCCAGAAAGTCAGAGCAACTTGTCGTACCCACCAAGGCAAGAACGGTAAGGACAGAATATAATATCTTTTTCATAATTTGACTCTTTTAGAATGTTACGTTAAGACCAAATGTGAGGTTGAGAGGGATAGGATATCCATAGTTTGGATTCTCAGGATCTACACCAGTAAAGCTGCTGCTCTTGATGGTGAACAGGTTCTGTGCACTGACATACATACGCAAGCGCTGCATAGAGAGCTTGGAGACGATGCTCTTTGGGAAATTGTAACCCAACTGGATGGTGCGCAGTTTCAGATAACTACCATTCTCTACCCAATAAGTAGATACACGTTTCTCGTTATTATTGTCGGAAAGGGTAACAGCAGGAATATTGCTGGATGGATTGTCCACACACCATGCGTTCAACAGACGATGTCCCTTGTTCAAGAAGCCGATATTAAGACCTGCCCAGATGTCGGTCTCTTTCTTCAGGTCAGAGATGATGTCTACACCCTGTACACCCTGGAAGAAAGCGGTGAAGTCGAAGTTCTTGTACTCCAAGTAGATGTTGAAACCATAAGTGAAGTCGGGCACAGGATCATAAATCCAAGTCTGGTCAAGCTCAGTAATCTTACCATCATGATCCAAATCTTTCCAGCGCATACGTCCTAAGCCTGCACCTTCCTGAGTGGCATGGTTGTCGATTTCTTCCTGGCTCTTGAAGATACCATCGCATACATATCCTACCTGTGCACCCATAGGATGACCGATAACACTCTTCACACCATTACCACCAAAGGTACCATTAGCTGCTACAGTAGTAGGCAGCGCTGTAATTTCGTTGCGATAAGAAGAAATGTTGGCGGTGATGTCGTACTTCAGACCGAAGTTGGTCTTGTTGCGATAACCGATGTTGAACTCGAAACCGCGGTTCTCCATCTCACCTGCATTGATCCATTGTGAGCTTCCCTCACCCATAACGGCGATACCTGGCATATAAACCAAGATGTCCTTGGTCTTCTTGAAGTACCAGTCAAAGTTACCATAGAGGGTGTTGCCTAAGAAAGCGAAGTCGAGACCCAAGTCGGTCTGTGTGGTTGTTTCCCACTTGATGTCATCGTTACCAATCTGATTGCGCTTGAAACCCGAAGGCAATGTGCTTCCGCCATTGGTTCCTGCGATATCGTAAGAGGTACCATAGCTCTGACCACCATTCTCACCCACTCCATAGTTGCTAACAAAGATGGTATAGCGAGCCAAGTTGTCGATTTCCTGGTTACCAGTCTGTCCCCAAGATGCACGAATCTTCAAATCGTCAATCCAAGAAGCCTTCTTCAGGAAGTTCTCCTGATTGATACGCCAGCCAGCAGATACAGATGGGAAGGTGGCATAACGATTGTTCTTACCGAAACGAGAGCTACCGTCACGACGGATGGTGAACGAAGCCATGTACTTGTCGGCATAATTATAGTTGGCCTTACCGAAGAAAGATACGAGTGAATAGCCAGAGCCTCCACCGTAAGCCTGTGCTCCCGTGGTACCTGCATCAGGCCACATATAGTCGGGCTTGAGTACTGCAAAGCCTTCCTTATAACCAGAGAAGTAGATATCATCCTGACGGTTCAACTCCATACCTGCCATGAGGTCGAAGCGATGCTGACCTATCTCCTTGTTATATGTAGCCACAGCATTCCACATCCACTTGGTCCAGTGTTCCTGCTTGGCCTCTACTGCATTCTTGTCGTTAGCCACATTACCTTCGGTAACAGGATAAGTAAAGAATCGCTGCTGCTTCTGTGAGTAATCGAGACCAAAGGTGGAACGGATGTTAAAGCCCTTGAAGAGGTTGAGGTTTACATAAGCATCACCAAACATACGCCAGTAGGTATACCGGTTGTCCTTGTTGCGTTCCAACACTGCTACAGGGTTATAACGATCTGGATAACCTCCTACAGGACCTGCATAGTTGCCATCCTCAGTATAGATAGGCAAAGATGGATTGAACTGCAACACATTCTGCAAGAAGCCACCAGGAGCCGCAACCTCAGAAGTACGGTTGACAGTGAAGTGCTCGCCTACAGTAAGACAATTATTCTTCAAGAGCTTGTACTCTGTATTCATACGAGCTGAGAAGCGGTTGAAATCTGAATGTTTGATAATTCCCAAGTTCTTGTAGTAACCCAAAGAGAAGAAACTACTACCCTTGTCTGAGCCCTTACTAACAGATACGTTATACTGCTGTACTACACCTGTGCGAGTTGTCTCATCAAACCAATCAGTATCAGCAGCAGGTGTTGTACCCGCATCGTCGAGATACTTCTTCATACTGATGCCGTTGAGCACAGGGTTGCCCTGCTCGTTATAGCTCCAGTCGTAGCTGTAGCCCAGACCATTGGTGTTAGGATCCATACCATCGTTCATATAGGCACGCCACATCACCTGACCAAACTCCTTTGCATTGAGCACATCCATCTTATGAGCGTAAGTAGAAACCGAGATAGAGCCATCGAAGTCGACCTTCACCTTGCCCTCCTTACCCTTCTTGGTAGTGATGATGATGACACCATTGGCAGCACGGCTACCATAGATAGAAGCCGATGCAGCATCCTTGAGCACCTGAATGCTCTCGATGTCATTACCATTGAGTTCGTGCATACCAGCCTTGGTTGGCACACCATCAACAATATAAAGAGGATCATTGTTGTTCAGCGTACCGATACCACGAATACGTACGGTGGCAGTTCCTGAAGGAGAACCGTCAGCTGTAATATTCATACCTGGAACGCGGCCCTGAAGAGCCTTGATAGGGTTGTTCTCGTTCTGCTTGGCTATCTCGTCAACACTGACTACCGAGATGGCACCTGTCAGGTCGGCCTTGCGCTGAGTGGTATAACCAGTAACAACTACCTCGTTGAGCAACTTGGCATCTTCTTCGAGAACGATGCGCAGACCCTTGGCAGCCTTCACCACCTGAGTCTTATACCCCATAAAAGAGATAGAAAGTTTTGAACCGGACTGAACCTGCACCGTAAAGTTACCATCAATATCAGTAACAGTACCTGCATTTCCTTGTCCCCCCACTACGGTGACAGTGGCACCAATAACTGGTTCTCCACTGTTGTCGGTAACATTTCCACTTGCCTCTTCGACCTGGGCGAATGATACCGCACTGACGAGCAACAAGCAGATGCTCATCAAGAGAGTTTTCATTTTCTCCATGTAAATAAAGGTTTTGTTAATAGTAATTCTATTTATTGTTTATTCAAATTTCTGGCAGCAAAGATAGCAAAACTCTTATTGACAACAGAGAAAAATTCGTTCATCACATGGCAATTATGTTACATGCAACTATTTTATAGTATTTCGTTCATTTATATGACTTCTGTTTTTCAGAGAGTTTGAATAATCAACACAAGTTGGAATAGCAGGGTTATAAAAGAAGTTAGAAGGAAGTTGAGAGAGAGAAGTCCTGTCAGTCTCTCAACTCTGTCGGGTTGATGCCGAACTGCTTCTTGAAACAAGCTGAGAAGTAACCAGGAATGGCAAAGCCCACCTCGGCAGCCACCTCACTGATGGTCTTGTCGGTTTGCTTCAGGAGCGAATAGGCTTTTTGCATACGCATCTCGCGAAGCACCTCTGCAGGAGTCTTTCCTGTCAATGCCTTTACCTTGCGATACATCTGCACCTTGCTAAGACTCAGTTCTGAGCCTAAGTCGTCCATGCGAAGGTTGGCATTTCCTATATGCGACTTAGCAACCTTCTTAAACCGTTCTAAGAACATCCGCTCTCCTGGTGCCTCTGCCTGTATAAACTCTGCCGAAAGCACGTTCTTTGCATCCATATTTTTTCTCTGTCGACGAGCTTGCAATAAGTTGGAGATACGAGCCAATAGCAGATGGGCACTGAAAGGTTTAGTGAGATAGGCATCGGCTCCATGCTCATACCCTTCTATACGCTGAGACTCCTCACTGCGAGCGGTGAGCAATATAACAGGAATATGACTGGTTACCTCATCCTCCTTGATCTTCGAACAGAAGGTGAGTCCGTCCATCACAGGCATCATCACATCGCTGACGATCAGGTCGGGCACACTCTCCTTGGCCAGACGTAAACCATTTTGACCATCTGAGGCTTCGATGACGTAGTAATGATCAGAAAGCAAAACACGTAAATAGGTGCGAATATCTTCATTATCATCTACAACAAGGATGGTGGAGAGTTCCTCTACATCTTGTTGCAACAACATCTGATGGCGACTGTCGCGAAGCACATGCTGAGAGAGTTCCTTCTCGGAAGCCTCATCCGTCGAAGCCTGGTTCATCACATCTACCTGATCTTTGAAGTTGAGCACATCGGCGGTCAAGGTTTCCAACTGTCCCACGTTGCGCGACACCACCTGCAGTAGCATCTTCTGTTCATCGGTGTAGTTGTCATCCTTCATCAGTTGGCTTAAAGGTCCAGATACTAAGGTAAGGGGCGTACGCAACTGATGGCTGGCATTGGTAAAGAAGGCTATCTTTTCGTCTGCCATCTGCTTGCGCTGCTTGTTGAGTTTCTCTTTTTCCCGACGCACTTTACGACGATAGAATATCATGATGAGCAGCAGCACAACCACAGCAACAGCCAGGATGCTGATGATCTTCTGCCATCGGTACATCTTCATATATTCGTTGATGCTCGAATAGATGGCATTCAAGTTGGCCGTCTGGCCTTCTATCTCTTTATACTGCATGTCTATCAACTTGGCATTCTCGGCTGTGACAAGTGCCGACTGAAAATAGTTCATGCGCTTGTAGGGCTTGCCCTGCAGAATGTTCATCGCTAAGGGAACGATGGCCTCGCCCTTGGTAGGATAGATATACGAGGCTGTCATCACGCCCTTGTCCACAAGGTCTACTCCCTGGTTCTCACCAGGCAGTCCGTCGATACCCACAAAGAGCATCTGGTTATCGCGGTTCTTCTCCTTGGCTGCCTGCTGCGCACCCCAAGCCTCGGCATCATTATGTCCGAAGACTGCATCAACAGGCTTGCCTGCATCCATATACTGACGCATCAACTTCTTGGCACCAGCCAGGTTCCAGTCGCCTTCCAACGTCACCACCTGTATCTGCGGAAAGGCTTTCATGCCCTGCATAAATCCGCGATGACGGTCGGCAACAGGTGTGGAGCCACGCTCGCCCGTTATCTCAACAACCGTTCCCCTGCCCTGCAGTTGGTGTGCCAGATAATCAGCCACCTCCTTGCCTATCGCCACATTGTCGGTTCCGATATAGGCAGTATAGTGGGTAGACTCTATCATGCGGTCGTAAAGAATGACGGGAATACCGGCACGGTAGGCACGCTCTATCGCTGGCGCAACTGTCTTGACATCACTGGGGGCCACCACCAAGAGGTCGACCTTGGTTTTCACCAAACTGTCTATCTGCCGGGCCTGGCGCTGCCCATTGTTGTCGGCAGAGGCAAAGACCACGTCCACATTCTTATACTGATACTGCCCAATCTTGATTTCGCGGTTCACCTTCTGGCGCCAAATGTCGTCGCTACATTGGGACACACCTATCACAGTGCGCCTATCGGAACAGGACACCAAGACGAGCAACAAAAGGACTACATATAATATAATGTGCTTCTTTCCGGTTTTCATTTTTGTATCGTTATTGTTTACACAATAGTAATATGCAAAAATATAACAAAAATGAAAACCCACAAATAAGACAAACAAAAATTAATATTTTTTAATAGCAAAGACACACAAAAAGGACTTCGCCGCCCTTGGTCATCACAGACCAGGTAAAGCGAAGTCCTTTATCAAAATATCAACTACCAAATACTAAAAACGAAACTTACTTCGTATATTTCTCAGGAAGCACAGGCATGGCACCATGCTGGGTGCACACGTATGCACTTACCTCTACTGCCAGCTTGTGAGCCTCGGCAATGCTCTTGCCCTTCAGAATGCTGGCACAGAAAGTACCTGTAAAGCTATCGCCTGCTCCTACAGTATCGGCAACTTCTACCTTAGGAGTTTCCTGGAACGAATTGAAGCCTGGAGCAAAGACATAGCTGCCGTTCACACCACAGGTGAGCACGAGCATGTCGAGATTGTACTTACCGAGGATGAGCCAGCACTTGTTCTCGATGTCAAGACCGGGATAACCGAAGAGACGGCCGATGGTAATCAATTCCTCATCGTTGATCTTCAACACATTACAACGCTTCAAGCTCTCACAGATCACCTCCTTGGTATAGAAGTTCTGACGTAGGTTGATGTCGAAAACCTTCAGGCAGTCCTCGGGAGTATGGTCGAGGAACTGATAGATAGACTTGCGGCTTACCTCGCTGCGCTGAGCCAAAGAGCCCCAGCATACAGCTCCGGCATTGGCAGCCACCTCCTTGATGTCGTCGGTGAAGGGGATGTTGTCCCATGCCACACCTTCCTTGATGTCATAAGTAGGAACACCCTCTGCATCGAGCTCTACCTGTACGGTTCCTGTAGGGAAGTCCACACGTGGCATCACGTACTTGAGGTGCTTATCGTCCAACAATCTGAGAGCCTCGTCGCCCAGCAAGTCGCTGCCTACGGCACTGACTGCTACAGAATGCAAACCATGCTGACCGGCATGATAGGCGAAATTGGCAGGAGCGCCACCCAACTGAGAACCTGTAGGCAGAACATCGAAAAGGATCTCGCCCAAACCTACACAATATTTCTTATCTAAATCTTCTATTTTCATAATCTTTGTTTTTTAATTCAAGTTTTGCAAGTTCTGAAGTTTACATCTTCACCTTATTAATATATGAGAACAGATAGAGCACACCTACTGCCATCACCAGCACGGCACCGATCTGTCCGATGGCATCGCTGGCAACACCCATAATGAGTGGGAATACCGTACCGCCAAACAAGCCCATGATCATCAGACCGCTCACCTCGTTCTTCTTCTCGGGTACAGAGAGAAGAGCCTGCGAGAAGATGATGGAGAACACATTGGAGTTGCCGTAACCCACGAGGGCAATGGCAATATAGAGCATCATCTTGCTCTCGCCGAAGAAGAGGCCTGCCATACTCAGCGCCATCATCACGATGCTGATGGTGAAGAACACACGGGGCTTCATCATACGAAGGAAGACGGTGCCTGTGAAACATCCGATGGTACGGAAGATGAAGTAGAGCGATGTGGCAAAGGCTGCCTCGTTGAGTGTCCAGCCCAAACGCTCCATCAGAATCTTTGGAGCGGTGGTGTTGGTGCCCACGTCGATACCTACATGACACATGATGCCGATGAAGGAAAGCAGCACGATAGGCTTGCCCAAGAGAGCCAAGCAGTCAACAAAGCCAGAGGCCTTGCCCTCGGTTTTCTCCTCCTCAATAGGAGTTCCTGCCAGGAACAGCGTTGCACACACACCGATAATCATATAGATGGGGAAGAGTACACGCCAGCCCAATCCAAACTCAGGAATGCTTGCCACTGCACCCCACATAGCAATATAAGGAGCCATGAATGAGGCAATAGCCTTCACAAACTGACCGAATGTCAATGTTGAAGCCAAATTCTTACCAGATGTGACGGCAGAAACCAGCGGATTAAGCGATGTCTGCATCAACGCATTACCGATACCCAGGAGTGAGAACGATACCAACATGACACCAAAGGTTTCACCAAAGATGGGCAGAAGAAGAGAAATAACAGTCACGATGAGTGAAAGGAGCACAGTCTTCTTACGACCTATCTTATTCATCAACATGCCCGTGGGCACAGAGAAAATCAGGAACCAGAAGAAAACCAATGATGGGAACAGGTTGGCTGTAGCATCATTCAGGTTGAGGTCTTCTTTCACATAGTTGGAGGCTATACCCACCAAATCCACAAATCCCATTGCGAAGAAACAAAGCATCACAGGGATAAGGGTCAATTTCATAGACTTATTCATATCTTGTTAGTTATTTTTTTTTGAAGTGAATTTTAGCTGTTATTTTCCAAGTTTGTAAACTTGATACTTACCCTTTCTCTTTCCTTTCACAACAATCTTATTATAGGGTTTGCTTGGGAACACGAGGTTGGTCATCGCCATCTTGCCCTCAGCATCCAAGACCTCGACGCTGCTCTTGTCGATGAAGATTCTGAACTGGCTGATCTTTCCATAGGTAGGAGCCTTAGTGACAGCAGCAAACTCGTTGCTGAAGTCGGTCTTGCCGCTCTTTGTACGGTCCATCTCGAAGGTCTCAGCCTTGGCATTATAGGTCATCACCACCTTCTCACCCTTGTCGTTGCTCAGGGTGATAGTGGCATTGCCCTTCACATTGACCACAGCCTCGCAAGCCTCTGAGAGAGCCTTTGATGTCTTCTTGCTGCGTGCAGCTGTCATCTCGGGAGAAGGAGTCACACTGCAATAGGTCTCGCCCTTGTACTCGAAGAGTCCTAAATCGCGGGCTATAGAATTGGCAGAACGGTACTGCTGGGTAGGAACCTGATTGGCGTACTGCCAGTTGCTCATCCATGCTATTGCCACACGGCGTCCGTCGGGAGCATTGTCGAAAGTGACGGTGGCATAATGATCCTTGCCATAGTCCATCCACTTGGTGACCTCGGGCTTGCTCTCGCAAGTAAACTTGTGTCCGTCGAACTCACCAATGAAGTATTGTGTGGCAGAACCGCCGAAAGGACCACCAGGATTGATGTTGCAGAGAAGCATCCACTTCTCCTTGTCGGTGCCGCGAACCTTCAATTTCATCAGGTCTGGGCATTCCCACACACCGCCATGATTGCCGTACTCTGCACCGAAAGAGCTCTCGTAAGTCCAGTCTTTCAGGTTGTCAGAAGAATAGATGTTCATCTGCTGACCAGCAGCAAGAATCATGTTCCACTTCTTGATATCCTCGTTCCAGAACATGTGAGGATCGCGGAAGTCGGGCACGTTGCTTGTGATGATAGGGTTGCCCTCATACTTGGTGAAGGTCTTTCCGTTGTCAGTACTGTAGGCCATGCTCTGGGTCTGGTTCTCACCAGCCGAGGTATAGAGAGCTACGACAGCACCCTCGCCGAAGCCAGCGGTATTCTTCTTGTCGACAACAGCAGAGCCGCTGAATATCGTTCCTATCACATCAGGCTCGATAGCTTCACCCTCAAACTTCCAATTTACCAAATCGGTAGAGGTAGAATGTCCCCATGTCATATTTTCCCACTGCGACCCATAAGGATTGTACTGGAAATAAAGGTGCCATACGCCATCCTTATAGAACATACCATTAGGGTCGTTCATCCAGCCATAGGCAGGAGTATGATGATAGAGAGGACGATACTGCTCACGGTTCTTCATGTCGAAGCTGTCGGAGAACTTCATTCCCTTCCAGCATCTGAAGTTGGCAATACCGCCATCGTTACGAGCCTGTCCGTCGACATGAATATCGAGCATCAGTCCCTTCTGGCTCTTGTAAGCCTCCAAGTCGAGAGGCACGTAATAATCTACGTGCGTATTGGCAAGGCGGACATTAAAAGTCTTCAACTGCTGGTTGTTGGCTATCACCTTGACATGACTCAGTTCGGCACTCTCCTGAACAGGTATCAGGAGATATTTCTCACTCTGGTGAATACGATAGAGGCAATGGTTGTTACTCAGGAATTGAGTTTCCTGGGCTGAGGCTGTCATACCAGCCAACAGGAGCATCATGCTCAACACAGTTCTTCTGATTGTTCTCATTACTTTGTTATTGGGTTTTGTTTTTAAATGCGTTATTGGTATTTTCGATTGCAAATTTATCAAACATATCTTATTCTTCCACGCAATATTCGTTCATTACATGCTAAATATGTTACAAGAAACATTTTTCTCATCTTTGGAACTGTTTTTTGAAGAAAATGATTCCTGCACGCAGTCATCTTTGAAGACAAAAAGGACTTATCTATTGCCGCTACAAGACCAGATGACTTTTTACCTTCTGCCATGTCGGAAAGAGCGAGAAATGTAGTTTTCGCCCTTATGCATATATATTCGTTACTGGACAAGAGTTAACTATGAAAATATTTTTTCCCAGTTAGGAAATTTTTATTTCCCAGTTAGGAAATTTTTATTTCCCAGTTAGGTGGATTCTATTTCCCAGTTGGATGCCCGATTTTTGGCAATTATGGAATAAATATACCGTATAAATATACTTTAGTTTCCTCATATACGGAAGCTGAAAGAGTAAAAGAGTATATATAATAAGGTACGCGCGATACACTTCTATACATCTTAACTCCTTTATCTTCTATAACTTCCGTACATACAAAGATTAAGTTCAGTAAATTTCATTTCAAAATAGAACGAAATGATTGCACGAAACATATCTTTCAAAGAGAGAACGATTTTTGGTCGTACACTTTTCTACGATATCGTACATTTGCATTATAGTTACAATAGAACTAAAAAACTAAGAGTTAGAGGAAAGCAAAGAACCAATATTCCTCTTCTCTTAATAATAAACCTGAACATTGTTAAACTAAAAGATTCAAAAATGAAAAAAGTATTTACCCTATGTGTTGCCATCATGGCATCGGTAGCAACATTCGCACAAACCACTCTTTGGAATGGTGAAGACAAAGAATTGGGAACCAGAGGCGGTTTTTGGGATGATGGTAGTCCCGAAGTGGTAGCTAACCCAGAGAGGGACGGCATCAACACTTCTAAGAAATGTCTGAAGTTTGTGATGACCCAAGACAACAAGGTTGTCAAACTGCCGATAAACGCTTCTCTACAGGGCAGTAAGCGCGTGTCTTTGATGATTAGGAAGTCGCAAGCAGAAAACATAATGATAGAACTCTCCGACCCTACAGATGGTTCTGATGGCTACTGGAAGAAAGTAGCTACCTGGTATGGAGGAAATGATGAATGGCAAAAAGTAGTTTTCGACTTCTCTACTAATGGTGACTTCGACTATCCTGGAGTTATGACCATCACTGCCCAGACTGGTAATGTAGAAGGACAACAAGAAGTATATATCGACGATATCGTCATAGAGCCAGCACCGAAAGTAAACGGCACACTGCTCTCAGAGATAGAAGCCAACTCGCTTGAGAAAGTTATCAAACTATCGGGTGCCTGGCTGAAAGGAGTATGCCAGAATGCTGACGGCGAATGGCAAAAGGTTGAATACAATGACTTTAAAACATTGGCAAACAAACTTTCCGACAAACCAGCAAATATTGACATGCGAGGTTTAGTCGTTAAGGCTGAAGATATTAACGCTATGCGAGGCGACCACAAAAATATTCTCGTGTATGCTGATGAAGCTAACGATGATGCAGATAATGTGGTGAAAGGCGGGACTTGCGCCAATCTCGTACTCGACGAATCCATGTCATTCATGGCCAACGAAGGCTTCCAGGCAACAAATGTAACTCTAAATCGCACTGTAAAATCTGGCTACAACACTATGTGTCTGCCTTTCTGGGTAAACAAGGAGGACATGAAGGCTGAAAGCATCGCTACCTTTAAGGAAAAAGCAGAGAATAAGTCGGTCGTTACATTTGTGAAAGTTGATCATGTTGAAGCCAATGTTCCATTCATCGCCAACTACAACGAGGCTGTCACCAAGTTCACCTTCGCCAACAAAGGAGTTGCCAAAACCGAAGGCCTTGGCAAAACTTTCGTAGGAACCTATACCCCAGGCAGCGCAAAAGGTAAATATGGTCTTACAGCCAACAACACTTTCCAAAAAGGTGGCGTTAGTGCAACAACCAAAGCTTTTCGTGCCTTCTTAGAGTTGCCAGAAGGCAACGGAGCTAAAACTCTCTCTTTAGATTTCATTGATGGTGAATCTACAGGTATTGAAGACGCAACAATATCATTCGGCAACAAGGGTGTGAAGGTTTACAGTTTGCAAGGCAACCTGATTGCAACCGCCTCTTCTATGAGCGAACTGCACCTGAACAATGGCATCTACATTATCAACAACAAAAAAGTAATCATCAAATGAAAAAGCAAACATACATAAGCCCCGCTATCACTATATGTCATTGTGCCACAGCTACGATGCTGGCAGGATCGGAACCTATCAAGGTAGAAATTGTGGAAGGAGAATACGAAGGAGAATTCCATTCCAAACCCCACGACGTTGATTTGTGGGCAGACGATGACGAAGAAGATAAGAAATCGAATTTATACTGGCAGATATAAAACAGTATGATGGATTCAAAAAAAGAGGAGACACATATCTCCTCTTTTTTCGTTTCTTCAAATATTATACAGTTCGGATAAGTATCAGTGCCTAAACTGACGTACAACTATACAACTTGCCCACTACGATGGGCAAGTTTACCCATAACGATGAACATCTTTGCCCATTGTTATGGGCAAAGATGCCCAAAGCCATAGGCAGATACGATTTAAGCACTTTATTGAGACTTAACAATAACGACAGAAGGTGAGGGTGCGTCATAAGTGTAACAGGACGCATAACGCCCTCAACTTACACTGCAAGAAAGTTAAGTAAATATCATTTCAAAATAGGATGAAATGATTGCAAGAAACATATCTTTCAAAGAGAGAACGATTTTTGGTGTTGAATTTTTCTTTAATATCGTACATTTGCATTATCATAAAAAAAAGCTAAAAGCTGAGAGTTAGAGGAAAGCAAAAAAACAATATTCCTCTTCTCTTAATAATAAACCTGAACATTGTTAAACTAAAAGATTCAAAAATGAAAAAAGTATTTACTCTATGTGTTGCCATCATGGCATCAGCAGCAACATTCGCACAAACCACTCTTTGGAATGGTGAGGACAAGGAATTGGGTAAAGAGGCTATTGGCTTCTGGGCCGATGGTGATCCCGAAGTGGTAGCTAACCCAGAGACGGACGGCATCAACACTTCTGAGAAATGTCTGAAGTTTGTGATGACCAACGACAAGAAGGTTGTCAAACTGCCTTTCCGCGAGTGGATGACTCCCTCTTTACAGGGAAGCACCCGTGTTTCTCTGATGATTAAGAAGTCGCAGGCTGAAAACATACAGATAGAACTCTCCGACCCTACTGATGGCTCAGAGGGTTACTGGAAGAAAGTAGCATCTTATTACAGTGAGGCAGGAAAATGGCAGAAAGTAATATTCGATTATACCAACAACGGCAGCTTCGACTATCCAGGCATTATGACCATCACTGCCCAGACTGGTGATGTAGTGGGAGAACAAGAAGTTTATATTGACAATATCCAGATAGAGCCAGCTACTACGGTGAATGGTCAGCTGCTCTCAAAGATAGAACCCAACTCGCTTGATGGAGTTATCAAGCTGGAGGGTGCCTGGATGAAAGGAGAATGCCAGAATGCTGACGGCGAATGGCAAAAGGTTGAATACAACGACTTTGCCACATTGGCAACAAAACTTTCCGGCAAGCCTGCCAATATTATCATGCGAGGCTGCATCGTAAAGGATGCTGATATCAATGCTATGCGAGGCGACAACAGCAATATTCTCGTATATGCAGATGAAGCTTACGAGGCTGACAACGTGGTGAAAGACGGAACATGCGCCAATCTCGTACTCGACGACACCAAGGCTTTCATGGTTAATGAAGATTTCCAGGCTGCAAATGTAACCCTAAAACGCTCTGTAAACACTGGCTACAACACTATGTGCCTGCCTTTCTGGGTAAGCAAGGATGATATGAAGGCAGCAAGCATCGCAACCTATAAGGAAATCGTAGACAAAGAAGACAATAACTCGGTCGTTACTTTCGAGAAAGCAGATCATATTGAAGCCAACGTTCCATTCGTCGCCAACTACAACGAAGCTGTCACCGAGTTCACCTTCACCGACAAGGGTGTGGTCAACACAAACAATGGCCTTGGCACAACATTCGTAGGAACCTATACCCCAGGCAGCGTAGAAGGTAAATTTAACCTTGCTTCCGACTGTACCTTCAAGAAAGGCGATGCAGAAGCTACTACCAATGCTTTCGGTGCCTACTTGGAGTTGCCAGAAGGTTACGAAGCAAAGACTCTCTCTTTAGGCTACACCGATGGTGAGTTAGCTGGTATTGAGAGCATCACAACATCATTCGGCAATAAGGGTGTGAAGGTTTACAGCCTGCAAGGCAACCAGATTGCAACCGCCTCTTCAATGAGCGAGCTGCACCTGAGCAATGGCATCTACATCATCAACAACAAGAAGGTGGTTATCAAATAATAATACAGACAGGACTGTTTGATGCCCATCAACAGCCCTGCCAGAGAATAAGAAACAAAAAGCCTTGGGATTCAATTTGAATTTCAAGGCTTGATTATCAATAAGTTGCAAAAAAAAATACGATTTTCGTCTTTTTCAAGTGGGCTCTTGACTGAAGTTTCTGTAATACGTAACTTTGCACCACCAAAATTTCGTAAGTTTTGCCCCACACGCCCTGGGCTAAGAGCTTCTGCCCCTTCAGGGCGTGCTGCTTCTAAGAGCTTCTTCCCTTTACCTTTGCTTTACCCTTCGGCCAGCGATTTTCAATTCCGCTACGCGCCGGTGACCGTTGGTTCTGGGCGTGTGGGGCTTACTTGAGAAACTTGAATTCCTCATTTTTATATTGTTTACCAGAAAGTTCAGCCAGATTCAGGCTTATTTTCTCAATTTCTGGATTTTCTCCAGCGGAAGTTCAGTGGCTGTTGATACTTGCTCTTCAGAAAGACCCATTGACAGAAGGCGGCGAGCTGTAGATATCTTTTCTTTTTCCATACCTTCCTCACGCCCCTTTTCTAAGCCTTTCGCCATACCTTCCTCACGCCCCTTTTCCAAGCCTTTAGCCAGACCTTCCTCACGTCCCTTTTCCAAAGCCGTATCTATAGAGTTCTTGACATCACGATAAGCCTTCAAACTATCCTCATATTCTTTCAACTCTGTTGGGGTGAACTTCGCAATCTCGGCCTCCTCAAAGAGTTTAGTAAACACTTTCTCTTTCAAGGCAGCAG
>ERZ1026901.61-NODE-61-length-92813-cov-106.349264_pt1 | contig 92813 bp, 85 predicted proteins | sample MGYA00380179_ERZ1026901 | MGnify/ENA primary metagenome ERZ1026901 (study PRJEB33269, sample SAMEA4719815) | human gut metagenome | biome: human-associated habitat; feature: organic feature; material: feces | place: Cameroon | collected 2013-10 ... | reverse complement strand
CCGTACGGCAGTTTAGCAAACTACTGGTTTCAGCCACTCACCCAAACTTCCATACGATTAAAAGTTTAACCGGAGCACTGTTTCTCAATTGCGAGTGCAAAGGTAGCTTTAATTTTTTATACTACCAAATGTTTGTGCGTTTTTTTTGAAGAAAAATGCTGTTTTTTGTGCTTTTTGCCCTTGAAAAGGGCTTTTTAGGGCTTATTCCATCTTCTTATAGTAGCGAGTGTGGGCGTTAGGGTAGATGTCTGGATGGAAGATTTTGGCAAAGTCGAGCAGGAGAGAGTCCGGTCTGAACGAAATTTCCTCGAAATACGGTATTCCCGTTGTCGATCCGCACTCATAAACATTGCCTTCCTTGAATGCCTTTATCATTGCGTAGCCCTTATATTCGTCAAGCAGGAACTTGCGGTCGGGTGCTTTCATGCCGTTGTAGACGAAAAACCAGCAGTCGGCGTCTTGCGCTGACGACATCACCTTCTCCGGCACACCAGGTAATGAACCGCTGCTCTTGTCGTCGGCGAACACGTATCGTCCGCCGGCGTCGGCAATGAGACGTCCCATGCTGCTCCTGCCGCCGGGACAATACCACACGCCGCTGACGACGCGCTCCGTAATGACCTTCGGCGATGTTTTCGAGCGCTTTGCCTCCTTCTTTATGGCGTCATAGCTGCGCACCACGTCAGCGAACATCTTGTCGGCTGCCTCCTCCTTGCCTACGAGCATGCCGTAAAAGCGCATCCATTCGGCACGACCAAGAGCCGATGTCTCCATATAGTCGGCGCACTCGATGAGTGGAACGCCGAGATGGTCCATCTGACCGTAGCTCACACCATTGAACGGCGATACGAAGATGGCATCGGGACGAAGAGCCACGATGCGCTCCACGGTAGGCGACATGCTGTTGCCGCAGTCCGTGATGCCGCCCTTCTTGATGCCGTCCTGTACGTAAGGCACGTAGATGCAGCTGAGGTCGCACACGCCTTTCACGACGTACTCGGCTCCAAGTTGTCCGAGAAGCCAGCAATGTGGCGAGGTGAACATCACGCTGCGTCTTATCGGAGTGTAGACGATGGTGGCTTCCTTCATGCCGGCTGTCTTGGGCGCCATGCGTGCCGAGTCGGCCCGCTCCACCAGCACATACCTATGCAGCACCTTACCCTGCTTCCAGGGATTGCGTATCTCCGCCACCTTATATCCGTCGTGCTTCACGATGGTGAGCAGCTCTGAATATGCCATTCTTATCGTGTCGCCGTCAGCAGGCGTGCTGTCAGCGCGATGGCTGTTGCAGGAAGTGAAGGCGAGAAGTGAGGCTGTAGCCCCTATATATATATAATGTAGAAATCTTTTTGTTTTCATTGCTTGGATTGTAATGTTTTTTGTTTATCCGTACTGCAAAGTTAAGAAAAATCATCAAGATGTGATACGGCTCTATAGAGTTAATAATAAATTAAAAAAAAGCATACGTTTTTATTTGGGCATTGTCACAAAAATAGCTAACTTTGTCAGCAATCAACATCCCAAGAAAAGGCACACATGATAACAAACCTTTAGACTAAGAAATAATAACTAACCTTAAACATTTATGGCAACAGAAAAAAGAAACCTTCTTAGCGGCAATTTCAGCAAGAAAAATGCTTGCCTCTTCGCCGTTGCGATTCTTGTCACCATTGTGATATGGAACCTGCCTATCACCTGCTTTGGCATTGACGGACTGACCGTCATCCAGCAACGCATCATCGCAGTTTTCGCTCTGGCTACAATCCTTTGGGTAACAGAAGCCATATCGCCTTGGGCAACGTCCGTGTCGCTCATCGGCTTGCTGCTGCTTACCACATCAGATAACGCATTCCATATTTTCCGTTCAGGAATAGACAAGTCTGAACTGCTCGACCATAGTGCGCTTATGGCAACCTTCGCCGACCCCATCATCATCCTCTTCCTTGGAGGCTTCGTGCTTGCCATCGCTGCCACTAAGTCTGGACTGGACGTGCTTTTGGCCCGTACCCTCCTCAAGCCGTTCGGCAACAAGAGTGAGAACGTACTGCTCGGATTTATCCTCATCACCGGTGTGTTCTCGATGTTCGTCAGCAACACCGCCACGGCAGCCATGATGCTCACCTTCCTTGCTCCTGTCTTCAAGGCGCTTCCACCTGAAGGCAAGGGTCGCGTGGCGCTCACGCTGTCCATCCCAGTAGCTGCCAACATCGGCGGTATGGGAACGCCTATCGGTACGCCTCCTAACGCCATCGCCCTCAAGTATCTCAACGCTCCGACCGGCCTCAATATGGGCATCGGTTTCGGTCAGTGGATGATGTATATGCTCCCACTTACCGTCCTGCTTCTTTTCATAGGATGGTTCCTGCTCAAGAAGTTCTTCCCGTTCAAGAAGAAGACCATCGAACTGGAGATTGAAGGCGAGGTGCAGCATAACTGGCGTACTGCCGTAGTAGCCGTTACGTTCATCATAACCGTGCTGCTCTGGATATGCGACCGTTGGACAGGTGTAGGATCTAATACCGTAGCCATGGTGCCCATCGTGGTGTTCGCATTCACCGGCGTAATCAAGGCACGCGACTTGGAGGAAATCAACTGGAGCGTAATCTGGATGGTGGCAGGAGGCTTTGCCCTCGGTCTTGCCCTCAACGATTCGGGCCTTGCCGATAACGTCATCAAGAGCATTCCGTTCGGACAGTGGTCGCCGTTGGCTATACTGCTCGCTTCGGGATTGATTTGCTACGCACTCTCCAACTTCATATCCAACACCGCCACAGCAGCCCTTCTCGTTCCTATCCTCGCCGTTGTCTGCAAGGGTATGGGCAACGGACTGGACAGCATCGGCGGTACGGTGACTGTGCTTGTGGGCATCGCCGTGGCTGCGTCTGTGGCAATGACTCTGCCTATCTCGACACCTCCAAACGCCATCGCACACTCCACTGGTCTTGTGAAGCAGAATGAGATGATGAAGATTGGTCTTGCCATGGGTGTCATCGGACTCGTGCTCGGCTACATCCTGCTCTTCTTCCTTGGAAAGGTACATGCGTGGTAAAAACACCGACAAACGCTATATATACATACTGAATAAATAATAATGAACATTACAGAAGAGACCCTTTGCGCAGTTGCTTTGTCGCGTATAGGACGTTCCAATCCGGCTGACTTTCTCCGACTCTATAACACTCTTGGGTCGGCGAAAGCCGTATACGACCATCGCGACAACATCCTTGACGTCATTCCTGATGCCACTCCGCGACTGGTGAAGGCTCTTCAGAATATGCCCGATGCCATGCGCACAGCCGAAGAGGAAATCCGCTTCGACGAGGCGCATGGCATCACGCCATTGGCTTTCAATGATGAAGCCTATCCGGAACGGTTGCGCCATTGCTGCGACGCCCCTGTCGTTCTGTTTTATAGAGGTACGGCAGACCTCAATCAGCGTCGCATCATCTCCATCGTAGGCACAAGGCATTGCACCATTTACGGTCAGGACCTTATCCGGAAGTTCATCACCGACCTGCACGAAGTGTGCCCTGAGGTGCTCATTGTGAGCGGCTTGGCATACGGCGTGGACATCTGTGCGCACCGTCAGGCGCTTTCCTGCAGATACGAGACATTGGGAGTGCTGGCGCACGGACTGGACTATATCTATCCTACGGCACATCGCGATACTGCCACGAAGATGCTGGGGCAGGGTGGACTGATTACCGAATTCACTACACATACCAATGCAGACAAGCTGAATTTCATACGCCGCAACCGTATCGTTGCTGGTATGGCTGACGCCACATTGCTCGTGGAAAGCGCGGCTCACGGCGGCGGACTGATAACTGCAGGAATAGCCGATGGCTATGGTCGTGACGTTTTTGCCTTCCCAGGAAATGTAGGCAACGTATACAGCGAGGGTTGCAACAACCTTATCCGCAACAACAAGGCTATGCTTCTGACTGGCGCCGCCGACTTCGTAAGTGCGATGGGGTGGGAGGAAGACAGCGTGATACTGCGTGCAAGGAAGGCTGGCATAGAGCGCCAGATGTTTCCTGACCTCTCGGAGGACGAGGAAAAGATTGTCAGTCTGCTGCGCGACAATAACGACCTGAACGTAAACATCATCGTGATGCGTACGCAGCTGCCTTCGGCAACGGTGACATCCAGCCTCTTCAGCCTTGAACTCAAGGGTGTGGTGAGGATGTACGCAGGAGGAGTGTATCATCTTATGGACTAAAAAAACAACCAATAAACATATATGAGAAACATAAAAAGATTGTTAGGAGCGGTGGTCTTCTTTGCCGTTTCGGTAATGGCAAGTGCACAGAACGACTCAATCCTTTTCGAGGATAACACACGCATAGACACAACAGCAAGAGGCGAACTCCGTCTGAATATTGACGGTATGGCTTTCTTGCGCGATAACGAATATAAGGGAAGCCTGCGCAAGGGGTATACGCTTCCCGGTTTTTGGTTGCAGCCCACGGTCAGCTATCAGCCTCTCTCTCGTCTGCGTCTTGAGGCGGGAGCATATATGCTGCATTACTGGGGTGCCAACAAGTATCCTTGCATGAACCTGCATGACATCGGCACGTGGATGGGCGAACAGACTCAGAAGGGATTCCATATTCTCCCCGTATTCAATGCTCATTTGCATGCCGCAAAGAACGTAGAACTGGTTCTTGGCACAATATACGGTAGAGCCAATCATCATCTTGCCGAACCTTTATATAATCCTGAGGCTGCCTTGTCGTCCGATCCCGAAGCCGGCCTTCAGGTGCTTTGGCGTCCGTCGTTCATGAATTTGGACGCATGGGTGAACTGGGAGAGCTTTATCTTCGATGAAGACAATCATCAGGAGGCTTTCACAGTCGGACTTTCTGCAAGCCTGAAGGCTAACAGTAGCGCAAGAAAGACGCACGTATATTTTCCACTTCAGATTCTTATGCAGCATCGTGGCGGCGAGGTGAACACCACGGCGGACGAGCGACAGATAAAGACATGGATGAATGCGGCTGCGGGAGTGGGACTGACAATACGCCCGGAATGCAGTCTGGTTTCGCGACTGAACTTTGAGGGAATGGCTATGTATTACAGCCAAGTGGCTGGAAACATGCTTCCTTTCGATAAGGGTCATGCCTTTTATGTAAAAACGGAAGCCGACATGTGGCGCTTCCGTGTAAGGGCAGCCTATTGGGATGCCAATAAGTTTGTGTCTATCTTCGGCAACCCGCTTTACGGTTGCGTCGGTATAGATGACGAGAGTTATGTTATGCCGCGCAATCGCATGGCAAGCGTGCGTCTGAGTTATGCGCAAGACCTCGGTCATGGTTTCGCCTGGGGCGGATATGCCGACCTCTTCAATAACTTTCCCTCAGACGCAAGCTCGGAATCACGCGGCAATTTCCACGAGACAAACAGCATGAGCATTTCGGCAGGTGTTTATCTGCGCATTAACCCATCCTATTTGCTTAAGAAATTCTGAGCCTGTTTTATTGAGTCAGCAGACGCAGAGTGTTCAGATATTCGTCTACATCGGGGTGGCTTATTCTGTTCCATACATCTCCCAAGAATGCGGCTCCACCGAAGTGCCACTCCTTGAGAAGCTGTATGTTATTGGCTGTAACGCCACCCAAGGCTATGACTTTCCCGTCGATAATGCCGTCCGCTGCAGCTTGTTGCAGTCGGCTGGCAGGGAATGCAGCCTCGTATCCTGCCTTTGAGATGCTGTTGAATATCGGACTAAGGAAGACGTAGGCACGTTGAGGCTTGTTGGCTATCACCTCCTCAAGACTATGGCAGGAGCATGATATGCTACCCGTATAACCGTCGGGCGCTATTGGGTTACGGCGGTTAAGATGGACGCCATGAAGACCGTATTCGCTTGCTAACGCGAAATGCTCGTGCGTAACAATGCGATTGTGCCATCGCTTGGGAATCTCGTTAAGCAGATTCCTGCATGCTTCTATCGGAGCACCCGGCTTACGGAAATGCAGTAAGTCGAGCCCGCAACCGAAAAGCTTATCTATAAAAAACGCCTCCCCCGGCAAGAAGTCGGGAGAGGTGATGACTATCCATTCCATTCGGAACAGTTTTTACTTCTTAAGTTTCTCGATAATCATATCGGCAACCTTCTTACCTGAAAGCATCATGCCGCCGAAGATCGGTCCCATACGCGGAGTGCCGGCAACAGCAGAAGAAGCCATACCGCAGACGTAGAGTCCGGGATAGATCTCGCGTGTGCCTTCCACAACCATGCGCTCACCCTCAACAACGTCGAGTGAACGCTCGCCGATAACGCCGCCAGTAGCGGTGTCAAGCTTGATGCCGTTCTTGCTGGCAACCACCTTACACATCTCGCTGTCGTGACCAGTGCCGTCAATGACACACTTAGCCATGATGTTCAGCGGGTCGACGTGCAGACCCTCACGGAGCACCGGAGTCCAGTTGACAACGACGCCGCTTACCACGTTGTTCTTGAATACAACGTCCTCAACAGAGTAGCAGTTGAAGATTGTAGCGCCGGCGTGTACTGCGTGATAGAGCAGGGCAGATGTGCTCTCCACAGAGTCGATGGTATAGAGTCCGTCCTCGAACTTCTCATAGTTGATGTCGAAGTCCTTGATGATGTGCATTGCCTCTTCCTGAATGACAATCTGATTGAACATCATAGCTCCACCCCACATGCCACCGCCGGGAGAGAGCTTGCGGTCGAACTGTGCTACCTTCAGACCGGCTTTAGCCAGATAGTAAGCTGCTACGATGCCTGACGGGCCACCACCTACGATAGCTACGTCAAGATTAAGGTTTCTCTCAAGTTTGTCGAAATAGGTACTGATAATACCTTTAGATACTTGTGTTTCGATCATTTTTGTTATTGTTATTTATTGGGTTATTCTTGTTTCTTTTTATTTCCGTTATTGTTTACGGATACGGATGCTTACTTGCTTTCTTCCTGGCAGTTCTTGAGCGAGTGACTGATGCGGGCTGCACAGAAGTTAGGACCGCACATTGTGCAGTAGTTGGCGTCTACCTCGTTGCTGGTCTTGTAGTATTCGAGTGCGCGTTCCGGATCGAGAGCCAGATTGAACTGGTCCTTCCAGCGGAAATCGTAACGAGCCTTGCTCAGCGCATTGTCGCGAACAGTGGCACCGGGATGACCCTTAGCCAAGTCGGCTGCATGGGCGGCAATCTTGTATGTCACAACGCCTGTGCGAACGTCTTCCTTCTCTGGCAGAGCGAGATGCTCCTTCGGAGTGACGTAGCAAAGCATAGCCGTGCCGTACCAGCCTATCATAGCTGCGCCGATGGCAGAAGTGATGTGGTCGTAAGCGGGAGCGATGTCGGTAACGAGCGGGCCGAGTGTGTAGAAGGGTGCACCATGACACTTCTCAATCTGGCGTTCCATGTTCTCCTTAATCTTATGCATAGGCACGTGTCCGGGACCCTCGATGAACGCCTGGACGTTCTTTGCCCAAGCACGTTCCACGAGTTCGCCCATTGTGTCAAGCTCTGCAAACTGTGCAGCGTCGTTGGCATCGTAGGTAGATCCGGGACGCAGACCGTCGCCCAATGAGATGGCAACGTCATACTTGGCGCAGATGTCGCAGATGTCGTCGAAGTGCTCGTAGAGGAAGCTCTCCTTCTGATGCACCTTACACCACTTTGAGATGATGCTGCCGCCGCGGCTTACGATGCCTGTAAGACGGGTGTCGGCAAGGTGGATGTTCTTAAGACGGATGCCGCAATGGATGGTGAAGTAGTCGACACCTTGCTCGCACTGCTCTATCAATGTGTCGCGGAATATCTCCCATGTGAGGTCTTCTGCCTTACCGTTGACTTTCTCGAAAGCCTGGTACATAGGCACGGTGCCTACCGGAACGGGGCAGTTGCGCAGAATCCACTCGCGTGTCTCATGGATGTCGTCGCCTGTAGAGAGGTCCATCAATGTGTCGCCACCCCACTTGCAGCTCCATACAGCCTTCTCCACCTCTTCCTCAATGCCGGAAGTAGTGGCAGAATTGCCGATGTTGGTGTTTATCTTTACGAGGAAGTTGGTGCCGATGATCATCGGTTCTGACTCGGGGTGCTTGATGTTTGCAGGAATCACAGCTCTTCCTTCAGCCACCTCCTTACATACAAATGCCGGTGTGATGTGTGTCTTGATGCCCAGCTCCTCGCAGTTCATGTTCTCGCGGATGGCAACATACTCCATCTCCTGCGTGATGATGCCCTGCTTGGCGAAGTACATCTGTGTCTGTCCCTCCTTACGTCCGTCTATCCATGACTGGCGCATCTTGGGCAGGCCCTTCTCAAGGTCGATCTCAATGTTCGGGTCGCTGTAAGGACCACTGGTGTCGTATATGTATACGGGCTTGTTCTCTTCTACGTGGCGCTTCTCACCCTCGAAAGTAACGGTGGGTGTAAGACGGACACGTCGCATTCCGACCTTTATCTCCGGGTAGAGCTTACCGCTAAGATAGACCTTCTCTGAAGAAGGATAGCTAAACTTGATTTTTGTTTCCATCTATTTGATTTATTGGTTTGTTTTGGTTTTGTTTACGAATTTCTGCATTTCTTCCACTGGATTCTCGGCGTTCAGGATGCCACCGCTGACAGCTATGCCGCTGACACCAGTCTGCATTATCGCCTCAATGTCCTCCTCAAGGATGCCTCCAATGGCTACGATTGGCAGACCAATGTTGTGCAATTTCATCTGCTTCACAATGTTACGATAGCCTTCCAGTCCCAATACAGGCGACAGATTCTTCTTCGTAGTGGTGAAGCGGAAGGGACCGCAACCTATGTAGTCGGCACCTTGTCTGTGCAGTCGTTCCACGTCTTCGAAGGTGTTGGCAGTTCCGCCGATGATTCTGTCTTTTCCGAGAAGACGTCGTGCTTCGTCCACCGGCATGTCGTTCTTGCCAAGATGTACGCCGTCAGCTCCGGTCTGCTCCACCCATTCTGCGTGGTCATCAAGCACAAACACGGCATTATGCTGCTTGCATAACTTGCTAATCTCCTTAGCAGCAGACAGAAAGTCAGCCTCCGATGCGTCCTTCATGCGAAGCTGAACCCATCGGCATCCGCCTTCAAGTGCCATTCTTGCACCGTCTACGTATCCGTAGCGTTCGTTGGAATGTGTGATAAACTGTATCATAATGTCATTAATTTCTCTGGGTTGAAAAAGTGGTCAACGGGTCCGTGACCTTCTCCGATGTGTATGTCCTTTCCTGCTTCCAAGGCTTTGGAAAGATATTCCTTTGCATAAGCCACGGCGTCAGTCATCTTCTGACCGCGTGCCATGAAGGAGGTGATGGCGGATGACAATGTGCATCCTGTTCCATGTGTGTTTCGTGTCTCAATGGTGTCATGCACGAAAGTGGCAGGTTCGGCTTCTGATGTATAGAGTTTGTCAATCTTCTTGCCGCCTTCAAGGTGTCCGCCCTTAATAAGAACAGCCTTACATCCCAACTCCAATATTCGCTTGGCTGCAATGTCCATGTCTTCCGCGGTGCTTATCTTTGTTTGTGAAAGCACTTCTGCTTCGGGAATGTTGGGAGTGAGCAATGTTGCCATAGGGAGCAAGTTGCTGCAGAATACGCCAAGCGCGTCTTTCTGCATGAGCATCGAACCACTTGTCGAAACCATAACCGGGTCGACAACCAAGATGTTGGGAGAGTATATTTTAAGAGTGTCGGCTATAGCTTGGATGGTGGCTTTGTCGTTCACCATGCCTATCTTGATGGCCAAAGGCTTTATGTCGTCCATGACAGCCTTTATCTGTCCTGCCACTATTTCTGGCTTGACGGCTTGAATGGCCTGTACGCCCATCGTGTTCTGCACCGTTATGGAGGTGATGGCGGAAGCGGCATAAACGCCCAATGCCGACATTGTCTTGATGTCAGCCTGCACGCCTGCTCCTCCGCAACTGTCGGAACCGGCAATCGTCAATGCACAAATATACCTCATACTGTTGTCGTTTTGCTGAGGCGAATCTGTTGTTTTGCTCTATAAGATGATACGGAATAGAAATAGCTCCTTACATTATAATATATGTAGACATATTTTAAAGCTGTGGAAGCGTTCCCTGCGGCAGCATTACCTGCATCAAGTTCTATGGGTATGATCTCAGCAACACAATCGTGAAGCACCCCTTATTTCTTATTATGGTTTTTAACTCTATGCAAAGTTAATCATTTTCTCTTATATATACATCATTGACATAGAATAATTTTTCGCAATAAATATTATAAGTCTATATTGTTGAATGTATACGTTTGTAGTGGTTTTTGCGCTTTTTATTGTACCTTTGCATCCGATAAGATTTCAGGAATAACAATAAGTATAATAATGGATAAAAGAAAGCACAAACTTTTTGAGGCTGCTAATGGCAAAAACTATTTGCTGCCTTTCGTTCTTGTTACAACTCTTTTCTTTCTTTGGGGATTCGCCCACAGCATTCTTGACGTGCTGAACAAGCACTTCCAAGAATCGATGAACATCAGCAAGGCTGAGTCTGCATTGGTGCAGGCTGTGGTCTATGGTGGATATTTTCTGATGGCAATACCGGCAGGACGCATTATCCGTCGTTTCGGATATCGTTCGGGAGTGTTGACCGGACTTACCCTTTACGGCATAGGTGCCTTGCTTTTCATTCCCGGTGGCATGCTGTTGTCGTTTCCTTTCTTCCTTTTCTCCCTTTTCGTTATCGGTTGCGGACTGACGTGTCTGGAGACCGCCGCCAATCCGTACGTGACAGTATTGGGAAGTGCCGAGGGAGCGGAACGACGCATCAACCTTTCACAATCCTTCAATGGACTGGGATGGATATTCGGTCCGCTTGTCGGTGGACTGTTCCTTTTCTCGGGAGAAGGGGAGGGCGATATCTCAACTCCGTACGCCATTATCGGAATTGTTGTAATCCTTGTAGCCATCATCTTCTCTCGTATAAAACTACCTGAGATTGAAACCGAAGAGGATTCATGCGCCGAGCAGACAACAATGGAAGGTTCTGCTGTTGACAGCCATGCTTCTGCGCAGACCTCGCTTTGGCAGCATCGCAACTTTGTTTGGGGAATGGTAGCACTCTTCTTTTACGTTGCTGCTCAGACAGGCATTAACAGCTTCTTCATCAATTACGTAACTGAGAATGCGTCAATCAGCAATTCTGAGGCTTCTCTCCTTCTTTCCTTCGGCGGCATGGGACTGTTCATGCTCGGAAGAATAGGTGGAAGTTGGGTTATGTCGCGCATAAAGGCAGAGACCGTTTTGCTTGTCTGCGCTGTTGGAGCGGCTGCAGCGATGTGCATTCTCCTTACCGGCGCAGGCACGCTTGGCGTAGCGGCATTCTTCCTTTGCTATCTTTGCGAGAGCATCATGTTTCCCACAATATTCGCTCTTGCTCTCAGAGGACTCGGACGTCACACAAAGCAGGCTTCGTCATATCTTATAATGTGTATTGTGGGTGGAGCCGTAGCCCCGCTGCTGATGGGCATGATAGCCGACGTGCTCAGCATGTCAGTGGCTTTCGCCATTCCTTTGGCATGCTTTATTGTGATAGCAGCTTATGCTTTCCGACTGCATGTTGTCGGAAAGCATAACGCGTAAGAAATATAATGTGTGAGAATAATTAAGGCAGCACGGACTTTCTGTAGCAGAGAGCCGCACCTATAGCGGTGCAGAATTCTGAATATTGCGGAATGCGGAACTTAACGCCGTAGAGTCGTTCCGTATCAGAAAATACCACGCGGCATTGCGGCAGAAGCGTGAGATTGCCAATCATGACAAACTCCTTAATGCCACTTCCAAGAGAAGAAAGAATAGTGGCGCTACATATTGACTGCAGAACCATCCATATCAGACCAAGAGCAATGTCTTCGCGTGAGGCATTGCTCTTTGCGTTTCCCCACAAAGAAGCGATGGCATTCATAGGCAGACCCTGCAACGGATTGGCGCAGATGTCCTTGATAAGCACGTTGATGTGCGAAATGTCGCCTTCCTCCGCTAATGCTGCCACCTGCTTGATGTCGTCAGTCTTGAGCAACAGGCGCGAGAGTCCCTGAAGAGTGCCGCCTCCGATGCCGATGCCACCGATGTGCTTGATGTCATCGCCGTCACACTTCACTATGGACGTACCAGTGCCAAGGCTTACCACGAGCATGCGGTCGAGCTTGGTTTCGTAGCGTGCGCCAAGACCGTCAGCCACAAATTCCTCTGCCTTTTCCGTCGGCAGTCCGTAGACAGGTTCGTTGATATAGGCGCTGCCCACTCCAGTAAGCATTACCTTCTCCACCTCGTTCAGTTGTATGTGGTTGTCGTGGAGATACTTGCCGAAAGCTCCATATAATGATGTCACTGGGTCAGTGGCGCGGATGCGTATCGGTGAAACCACCTTGCCGTTGTCGTCGATGCCTACAATCTTTGTGGTGCTTATACCCACGTCGATGCCTATTACTATTCCCATTTCGTTTTTATGTATAGTTTGTTGTTGATGAAATTAATAATGATAGATATGATATCCGGCTTCCGTTGCTTCACAATACTTCGATAGCAGTTCGAGTATGTAATCGGCTGTGGCACGTACGTCTGCCTCATTGCCGTCATATCCGTTTACGAGTACTGTTAGCTTGGTGGTGGAGAGCGTAACCTTTGTGCGCTCATGGTCGCTGGTGGGTGTGCCGACGCCTCCCTCGCTGTCACGATAGACAGGCATTCCGGCAATGTTTATCATTCCTCTTCCGATGCCTTCATACGGTTCGCCCTCACGACCGATGCCAAGTCTTAGCGTATCGCCTACGAAGCGGTCCGAGTCGAAAGCGCCAATGCTGTAGCCGTAGCGCATGCTTGCAAGATTGATAAGGTCCACGAGTGTGTCAATCTGGTAAAGCGCCTTTCCCTGAAGGATGCGTCTTATCAGCGCTTCGCCTGAAGGACGATAGCGTGACGGATCCTTGCCGCAAAGCTTATAGATGCGGCGTGTGGCTTGGATGGACGTCATTGTCTTGACGCTCTCGGTTGTGAGCGTGTCGCGATAATGCTGGCTGAGGGCGTCAATCTCTTCCCAAAGCTCTTTCGAAAATTCAGTATTCTTTATGTTGGAGGTGATGCATGCCCCGACAAACTCAGGGCATACTTCATGCATTTCCTCCGATACTTCTACTTTTATCATATCTATATATCTGTGTGTGTTAGGGTGCGTTCATTGTTTTGGATTAGGAAGTCTGATTATTCAATCATGCTGAGGAAAGTGTCCTCGTCGACGAGCTGGATGCCGAGCTTTTCCGCTTTCTGCAGTTTGGACGGTCCCATGTTTTCACCGGCAAGTATAAACGATGTCTTACCACTTATCGATCCTACGTTCTTTCCTCCGTTGCGCTCAATCATTGCCTTATACTCGTCACGGCTATGCTTTGCGAATACGCCGCTGATGACAATCGACTTGCCTGCAAGCTTGTCCGAAGATTCTGTCAGCTGTTCTTCGCTGAGTCCCATCTGCAATCCGAAGGCTGCCAGACGGTCAACGATATGCTCGTTGACGTGATTGTGGAAGTAAGTCACCACGCTCTTGGCAATGACCTCTCCTATGCCGTCCACCTCCATGAGCTGCTCTACTGATGCATTGCGCAGCGCCTCCATTGTCTTGAAATGGCGGGCGAGTAACTTAGCCGATGTTTCGCCTACAAAGCGGATGCCGAGTGCGAAAACCACACGTTCGAAAGGCACCTTCTTGGAAGCCTCTATGCCAGCGAGTACCTTCTGTGCCGACTTCTCTCTTGTGCCTGAAGCGTTGATGGCATCTTTCTGAATAGTATAAAGGTCGGCGATGTTACGCACAAGTCCACGACGATAATAGTCGTCCACTGTTTCCGGTCCGATTGAGTCGATGTTCATGGCTCGTCTGGCAATGAAATGCTCTATGCGACCCTTTATCTGCGGAGGACATCCCGTGTCGTTAGGGCAGTAGTGTACTGCCTCGTCTTCATAGCGAACAAGGGGAGTGCCGCATTCTGGACATCTGTCTATGAATCTTACGGGTTCGGCATCATCCGGTCTTTTTTCTACTGCCACTCCGACAATTTTAGGGATAATCTCTCCTCCCTTTTCCACATACACGTAGTCGCCGATATGAAGATCGAAGCTGCGTATGAAGTCCTCGTTGTTAAGTGTGGCACGCTTCACTATGGTTCCAGCCAGCTGCACGGCGTCCATGTTAGCCACCGGCGTTACGGCTCCGGTGCGACCCACCTGATACGTTACGCTGTTGAGGCGGGTGCAAGCGCGTTCCGCCTTGAATTTATAGGCGATAGCCCAACGCGGCGACTTGGCTGTATAGCCCAAAGCCTGCTGTTGTCTGATGGAGTTGACCTTCAGTACGATGCCGTCCGTAGCAACGGGCAGATTCTTACGCTCCGTGTCCCAATAGCTTATATAGTCGTAAATCTCCTGCAACGTTTTGGCCTTCTTCATACCCTGCGAAATCTTGAATCCCCATTGAGCGGCAGTCTGCAGATTCTCGTAGTGACCGTCTGTAGGGAGCGTGTCGCCAAGCAGATAATAAAGGTAAGCGTCGAGCTGTCGGCTTGCCACAAGCTTTGAGTTCTGGCTCTTCAGGGTGCCGCTGGCAGCGTTGCGAGGATTGGCGAAGAGCGGTTCTTCCGCTGCTTCACGCTCAGCATTCAGACGCTCGAAAACCTTCCAAGGCATCAGAATCTCACCTCTTATCTCGAACTCCTGCGGATATCCGCTGCCTTCTTTAAGGACAAGCGGGATGCAACGTATGGTCTTGACGTTGGCTGTAACGTCATCGCCATGCACGCCGTCGCCTCTTGTTACGCCGCGCACCAGCTTGCCGTCCACATAAGTAAGCGATATGCTGAGGCCGTCATACTTCATCTCGCAGCACACCTCAAAGTCTTCTCCCTGAAGTCCGCGCTTCACGGAGTCGTACCATTCTGCCACATCCTGCTCGTTGTAAGTATTGGCAAGCGAGAGCATTGGATACTTGTGTGCCACCTGAGTGAAGTTCTGGTTAAGGTCGCTACCCACGCGCTGTGATGGCGAATTGGGGTCTGCCATCTCCGGATGACGGCTTTCGAGGTCCTGCAGTTCGTGCATGAGCATATCGAACTCCTGGTCCGTGATGGTAGGTTGGTTGAGCACGTAGTAATTATGATTGTGCTCATGCAGCTGTTGTCTGAGATATATGATGCGTTCTGTTTCGTTCATAATAGGAATGATATATGGTATATATATATTTAAGTTGAAAGGATGTTTATCTTCGTTTGGTCATGACATAGAGGATTACGGGTGCTCCGATCACTGGTGTCACGGCGTTTACGGGGAGCATTGTGCCTGACGGAGTCATCGTACAGGCAAGGTTGCATGCCATCGCCACGCCGCCTCCGGTAAGGATGGTGGCAGGAAGCAGCTTGCGATAGTCGTCCGTGTGAAGCGCCATACGTGCTATGTGAGGAACTGCCAGTCCGATGAATGCCACCGGTCCGCAGAAAGATGTGGTGAGAGCTGTGAGAATGCCGGTGACGATAAGCACCGTTCCGCGTAACTGACGGGTGTTTACACCGAGGTTTTCGGCGTATAATGTGCCAAGCGATAGAATATTGAGTGACTTGACAAGGAGCACGGAAGCGGAAAGACATACTACGGCTATTATGGAGAACAGCGGAAGACGTTCGGTGGAGACACTGGCAAAATTGCCCATGCCCCAAAGCGTGTAGGCACGCAGTCCCTCCTCAGAAGCGTAATAGCTGAGCAGTACGATAATGGATGATGAAAGATATCCCACCATTACTCCAGCGATGAGCAACATGGCATCGGAGCGGATAATGCTTGAGAGACTGAACATCAGTAAGGTAACGGCGGTGGCGCCTATGAATGCCGCTGCCAGAACGGTGGCGAAGCCTCCGATGGAAAGCATGCCGACGCTAACGCTTCCTCCATACAATAGCATGACGAAAGCCACTCCAAGTCCGGCTCCGCTGCTGATGCCGAGAATGGACGGGTCGGCAAGCGGATTGCGAAAGACGGCTTGAAGCATAAGACCGCAGACCGCCAGCGAACAGCCGCACAACAATGCTGTGACGGCTTGCGGCAGTCGCGACTCAAGGATGATGAAGCGCCAGCTGTCGTCATGGACATCGCGTCCGAGCAGAATGTCGGCGACATCTGCTGCAGGAATGTCCACAGCTCCGAAAAAGACGTTAAGCAACAGCAGCGCTACCGTGGCTGACGCTAATAAGGCGAATATGAGCAGACGGCGTGTCAAATCTTCAGCGTTTTCAGTATTTCGGTCATCTTCTGCAACGTGGTGATGCGTGTCGGTACGAGCGGCAGGCGCAGCACGTTCTCAATGAATCCCATTTCATGCAGCAATGCCTTTACGCCGGCAGGATTGCCGTCGACGAAGAGCAGCGAGTAGAGTTCGGTGAAGCGGTGGTGTATGATGCGTGCAGCCTCGTATTCGCCTTTAAATTCCAGACGAATCATGCGCGACACCTCCTTGGGAAGTGCGTTGCCGATGACGGAGATGCTACCCGCAGCGCCACTTGCCACCATTGAGAACGTCAGAGCGTCGTCGCCGCTGATGACATCGAAGCGTTCCGGCTTGTTCTTTATTATCTCGTCCACCTGCTCCAGGCTTCCGCTTGCCTCTTTGATGGCAATGATGTTAGCGCAGTCTTTTGCCAAGCGCACAGTGGTCTCGGGCTTGAGATTGATGCCGGTACGTCCTGGTACGTTATAGAGTACCACGGGCACGGGGCTTGCTTCGGCTATGGCGCGGAAGTGCTGATAGAGACCTTCCTGCGAAGGCTTGTTATAGTAAGGGCATACGCTGAGCACGCCGTCGATGCCGCGCAAGTCTGTGTTGCGCAGTTCCTCGACAACAGCTCTTGTGTTGTTGCCGCCGCAACCCATGAGGATGGGCAGTCTGCCGCGGACTCTGTCAATCACTAATTCCTTTATCTTGTGCTTCTCGTCGGTTGACAGACAGGGCGTTTCGCCTGTTGTCGCCAGAATGCATAAAAAGTCAGCACCATTCTGAATCTGGTAGTCAACAAGGCGTGTGAGTGCCTTGTAGTCCACCTCGCCGTCTTGCGTGAATGGTGTGATAAGAGCGATTCCTAACCCTTTGAAGATGTTCTGTGCCATATGGTGATATTAAGAATTATATTATTATTCTGCTACAAAGTTAATGATTTATCATGAAAACCCATTGTCAGAATACAATAAAAAACCATAACCTTTACAAGTTTTTAGCGCGAGCCTATATAAAGGAACAGCATACCAAGCAGCACGAGCAGCATATCCAGAGCCTTGCTCTTGAGATTTTTCTCCTTGAAGACGGCTGCTCCGCAGAAGAAGCTCACCACCACGCTTCCACGTCTGATCATTGAGACGATGCTGATCATAGCTCCAGGAAGGGACAGCGCGTAGAAGTAGACAAAGTCGGCTGCACTAAGGAAGAGGCTGATAAAGATGATGCTCCATTTCCACGTAAACGGAGTGGAGTTCTTTCTTGTAGGCCACCATATCATCAGCATCGTCAGTCCCATCATCGCCAACTGATAAAGATTATACCAGCTCTGCACCACCATACGGCTCAGTCCGACGCCTCCGTTCTCAGGCGGTGCTATCAGATACTTGTCGTACAGTCCGCTGACGGCTCCGAGCACGGCTGCCAGAATGAGTGAGAATATCCACTTGTTGTGTCGGAAGTCTACGCCTTCCTTCTTGCCGCTTCGCTTGAGGAGGAAGAAGGAGATGATGGCAAGCGTCACACCTGCCCATTGCCATACGTTGAGGCGTTCGCCGAAGACGAGCATGGCTCCGACGAGCACCATCACGGGGCGTGTGGCGTTTATCGGACCTACGATGGTGATGGGGAGATGCTTCATGGCGAAATAGCCGAATATCCATGAGGACAGCACGATGCAAGCCTTGAGCAGGATGTAGCGGTGCTGTTCCCATCCGCACGGCTCGACGTAGAACGAAGACGAGTTGAGCAGTCCGGTATAGGAAGACAGGATTATGAACGGAAGGAAAAGCAGTGAGCATATAGCCGTATTGAGGAACAATACCGGCAATACGGCATTGCCCGACAGCGCGTGCTTCTTGCATACGTCATAGAAGCCTAACAATGCTGCCGAGCAGAAAGCTAAGATTAGCCACATAATTAATTAAGATGTCTGTGTGTTTTATTGGGTTTGTGTGAATGTGTTACGCGTCGTATCTGACGTCCTCGAGGAACAGGGCGCATGCGGGCATGCTTTCGCCAGCCTTGGAGCGTGAGCCGCTTGCAATGATCTCCCTGAACTGGTCAATGGTGATGCGATGGCGTCCCACCTCAATGAGCGTGCCTACCACAGCCCTTACCATGTTGCGCAGGAAGCGGTTGGCTGATATGCGGAAGTGCCATGCGTCGTCAGCGTCCTTTGTCCATACAGCCTCCGTGACGTTGCAGAGCGTGGTCTTCACGTCGGTGTGGGTCTTGCAGAAAGCTGCGAAGTCGTCGGTCTGGAGAAGGATGGCAGCCGCCTGATTCATAAGATCAAAGTCCAGATTGTAATGCATTTCGCAGGAATATGCTCGCAGAAACGGGTTCTTGCGTGTATGGATGTAATAATGATAGGTGCGGAGCGTGGCGCTGAAACGTGCGTGCATGTCGTCAGCCACAGGGCGAACGCCATACACCGAGATGTCACGGGGCAAGAGACGGTTGAGCTTATAGGCGAGTTGGGCGCAGTCAATGGCAGCGTCCGTCTCGAAGTGAGCCGTCATGCGGCGGGCGTGCACTCCTGCGTCCGTCCTTCCTGCACCGACCACTTCAATGTTCTCCCTTATTATTGTTGACAATGCTTTCTGTAGTTCCTCCTGAACTGAGTTGCCGTTAGGCTGAATCTGCCAACCGTGATAGTTGGTGCCGTCGTAGGCGAACTCTACAAAGTATCTTTTCATTCTTCTTTTCTTATTCTTTATTTCTTGTGTTCTCCCAGCTTTCGCTTTCCGCTGAACAGCTGTCTGTGGAATCTGTCTTCGGCTCTGATTATGCGGAAAACCTTTGATGCGGGCAGTATTTTCATGAAGCGCTGATGATATTTCTTCTGCAGTTGCTTCATCTTGATGTCATTGTCGTCGCGCAGCGCTATAGCTTCGGCGCATGCCTTGTCGTCGTTCGTGTCCACATGGCACAGGCGTCTGTCTTGCCCGAAGAAGGCAAGCTGCTTCTTACGCATCTCTCTGTATACGGGGAAGAAGGTGGCAGCTTCTTTAGGGGTCAGTCCAGCCTCGGAGGTGATGAACTGCTCCAGGTCGGATTGGAATTGTGCCGGGTCGAAATGATGGTGTTTCTGAGCCGCCATTTCGGTCACGCAGAGTAGTGCCGTGAATAATATTATAACGAATCTTTTCATTATGTGCGAATTTTATGTTGTTGCGTGGTTTGTCGTTACTGCCGCTTGTCAGTTGCTTGCAAGGAGCGAATAGATGTCTTCGTTGTCAAGCATAGAGTAGTCTGCCATCTCGTCGCTTACAGAGTGGTGTGCTGGCGTGTCGTTTGCAGGCAGCGTAGCCATGCTGTTGTCCTTTGTTTCCGTTTGTGGCTTGTTGTCCTTGGCAGCCAATGTGGGGTCTTGTTGTGGTGCGGAGAGCGTGAAGGCTGTCCATGTCACGGCTCCCGCCACCATTATTCCGGCGCATGCAGCTGCATATCTGAGCATTCTGCTGCGGAGCGGAATGGTCTTGGGCTTGTCTTCTTTCGGGCATGTCTCCACTGTCTTTTCTTCCTCAAGCATAGCCACAGACGTGAGAATGTCGTCCTGGAGATGCTCGAAGTAGCCTTCCGGGACGGCGAAATGGTTTTTGTTGCCAAATCGTGAGAGTATGTATTTTTCGTCAGATTCCATATTTGTTACACCTTATGCAGATTATGTTCTTTGTAGTTATGACGTACTTTAAGCTGATTGGTTTAATCCTATTATATAATTAAGGTATATTTTTTCTGCTTTTTTTCATCTGCTTCATTGTTCGTGCATCTGAACGTAAGCCGTAATCTTCTTCATCGCTATGTGGTAACTTGCCTTCAGTGCTCCTTCCGATGTGTTGAGCATGCGACTCATGTCGGCATACTTCATCTCGTCGTAATAGCGCATTGTGAAGACCACGCGTTGCACCTCCGGGAGTGTGGCGATGGCTTCTTGCAGGAGAGCCTGAGCTCGGTCGCCGTCAAAATAGTCGTCGGCAAGCAGATGGTTGGCGATGTTGGCTCCTGCGCCGCTCTCGTCAATGGACGCCGTGTCCTTCTGCCTTCTTAGGAAGTCGAGCGATTCGTTCACGGCTATTCTGTAGAGCCATGTGGAGAGACTTGCCCGCTGCTCGAAGTCGCCGATGCTTTTCCATACCTTAATAAATACGTTCTGCAGCACGTCGTTGGCATCGTCATGATTTATGACGATACGTCGTACTGTCCAATACAGCTTCTCGCTATACTGGCGTACGATCTGCTCAAAGCCTTGCCGCTTCTCCTTGTCGTTGGCAAAGCCCTTTGGCGTGTCTTTATCTGCTTCCTGCATTTTTTAATGGTTCTGCTTTTCTTGCTGTTTGTTATTGTGCAAGCGTTATTTTCCGCTTGCGAGATAACCCTTCAGACTGTTGTATATTACGTTGTCGAAACCGTAGACGTCGGGGTAGGGGACGAGCATGCCGTTCTGGTCAGGATAGAGCGTATAGTAAGTGATGAAGACCGGCACCTGCGGATTGACGTTCAGGCTGCCGAGCATCTTCTTCTTGTCAATGCTTTCCTTCTGCTTCTCGCTCTCCTCGTCATTGCCTCTTGTGTGTGACGGGCGATAGTCGATGGTCATCGAGTAGCGTATTCGCTCCATCATTGCCTCGTCTTTCTTGCTGAGCATAAAGACGGCAAGGTCGTATGGGCGTGCCACTCTTATGCAGCCGTGCGACACGCTACGGTCGCGCTGCGAGAAGACGCCGGGATTGGACGTGTCGTGCATGTAGATGGAGAAGTTGTTGTCAAAGCGGAACACCACTCTGCCCAGCGCATTGCCCACGCCACCACGCTGAACCACGCCGTAGTCTTTCGACATAAGCATGTCTCCGCTTACCGTAGACGGATCAACCTGCTTGCCGGTGTTGCGATTGATAATGAAGTAGTTGTGCGAATCGAAGTAGGCACGACTTCCGGCATGATGCCTTACGGATGTCTTGACAATGCTCTTCGGAATCACCCATTGCGGATTAAAGTCCATTCGCTTTACGCGACTGTTGAGGAGCGGCGTCTTGGTCTTGAGGCTTCCAATGCCTATGCGCATGGATATGCGTTCCTCACCGTCCACAGCGAGGAGATGCACGGAAGGAATGTTTATGAGCACGTACTTGCTGTGGTTCTGCGGATAGTCGCCGTGGTCCCATCTGCTTCGCTCGATGTTTGTCTGAAGGCGTTGCAGGTCAGCCTTTGAGAGAGGGTCTGAAAGATGGCGTACGAGGGTGGCGTACAGCGGATTCTTGGGCTCTGACTCTCGCAGGAATTTAGCCACCGCCGCGTCGTCGCTGCCCATGACGCCGAATGCGAGCGCCACGTATTCCTTGTCAGAACGCTTGGTGGGCACGTCGTAAAGCTGACGGTACGTCGTGCGGACAGAGTCGCTGTCGCGAACGTCCAGTCTGTTTAACACTTCACGTGGATTGACGAAGCCGAAGCGCTGACCTTCCGTGTAGCGGAGGAAAGCCTTCGTAAGCAGATATTCCAGGCGTCCGTAAACACGGCTGACGCTGTTCTTTCCTTCTCCGAAGTTGAGGCTTCTTACGCGTTCGAGGTCGTCCTTTATCTGCGAGGCATAGAAGAGCTTGGGCGATATGCCCACTTGCTCCACGCGTTCGAGATAAGCCACAAGGCTGTCCGCCTTTGCTGACACGCCGTCGCGGGTCATCCATCTTATGGCTCCTCCGTTCAGATAATGTCTGCGGGTCTGCATGGCGGCGACGTCTCTGTCTGAGTCTGCCATGACCATGTGGTGGATGGCTTCCCTTAGGCTCTCTTCGCTTACGAGCATGCTTTCGTCGCTGATCTGTGAGATGGAGTCGAGGGACAAGGACAGGTGCTCCTCTTTCTCATGACAGGCGCTGAGCGCGAGTGTGGTGAGAAGGAAGAGAAACAATAGCTTAACTATAAGTCGATGGGTACGCAATGTTGGATAGTTGACGTGTTGTCTTTTTTTTACTGAAAACAAATGTTTTTACTTGAATGGTTTATATACCAAAATACCGCATCTGATGACGTATGCGCTTCAGGCAATAGGCTGACGCGCATACGTTATTCAATGCGGTTTGTCTGGCGATGTGGAAGGCATTGTGGGCTTGTCCTTTTCTTACTTGATGACAATCTTGCGCACCACCTTGCCCACCTGAACGATGTAAATGCCTTTGGGAAGGTTTAGTTCGTAGCGCTTGTCCGGACCGTCCACCTTTACCTTCATCACCGGTGCTCCTCCTGCAATGTTATATACGAGGAGAGTAAGTCCTGTGCCTCCCGAAACGTGGATGGTAGACTCGCTTGTGGTGATGACCACCTTCTGCATGTCAGCCTGCTCGAGAAGCTCTATCATAGGTGCTGCGCTTGCGTTGGCCTTTTGGGGCATAAACATCGCTGCAGACATGAGGACTATAAGTGAAAGTAAGTATCTTGTCATATCAATGTAGTTTTGTTGTGTACTATGCAAAAGTAGCGATATTTTTCGTTCATACGCCATTCTTACGCAATGATTTTAACGGGGTTAACTATTTTTAACCAAGACGGTACAATAAACTTGTGGTTTAAAGAGCTTTAAGCTCTTCTTCGAATATTCTGTCGAACGTCGCACGAAGGGAAGTCTGGTCGCACAGGAGTTCGCGGATGACGCGTAGCTTGCTCTCGTTGGGCGAGCCTGGCATCCACAGGCGGATGTATCCGTGGGCGGAATATTTCTGGTCCATGTGCTGGAGGAAGCGCTCCCACTGCTTGTCGCGGCTCAGCTCGGGATAATGAGCCATTCCGTACTGTATGGTGCGGCGGAAGATGTGGTCAGGTTCGAGGTCGCGGTCTGCCTCTGCCACTATCTTTCCGTAAATGCTGCGTGGCGCGTGCGATGCCGACGCTCTGTGGTCTTCCACCGCCTCCTTCATTATCTTTATCTGTTCCTCCGTGAACCATTGTCTCAGTCTGCGATCGGCAAGCAGGATTTTTCCGCTTGTAATGTGATGCACGGCGCGTGGTCCGTCAAGGCCAAGGTCATGATAGGCGGCAATGGCGTAAACCATATTGACGTCTGCTCCGGTGATTTTGGCAAGTGCCAACGAGTTCTTTATCACCATGTTGGCGTGTCGTATGTTGTGTGCCAGATCGAAATTGTTGTAGCGCGGAAGGATGTTCTGCTCTACGAATTCCATAAGGTCGAGGCTGGGAGTTGATGTATCCATAAAATAAATGAAATGATTATTTACTTGCAAAAGTAGTTTATTATGGTTAAATTTGCAAGAAACAAAGAGAAAAACAATGGACGAAACAAATGTAAATGTCAATTCTTTCAAGGCGTGGGTGCTTGCTTCGCGCCCCAAAACACTCTCGGGAGCTGCCGTTCCGGTGCTGATAGGCATTGCCTCTGCCGTGTGTATGTATGGTTGGGACGGCATAAGGGTGGTGCCTGCCGTGCTCTGTATGCTCTTCGCGCTGGTTATGCAGGTGGACGCCAACTTCGTTAACGACTATTTTGACTTTATGAAGGGCACGGACGACGAGACGCGTCTCGGTCCGAAGCGTGCATGTGCGCAGGGATGGATAACGGCTGCTGCGATGCGTCGTGGTCTGCTCATTATCACATTGCTGGCGTGTGCCGTCGGCTTGCCGCTTATTGCCTATGGCGGTTGGGAGATGATTCTCGTGGGTCTGGCGTGCGTGGTGTTCTGCTTCCTCTACACCATATCGTTCTCTTATCTTGGATTGGGTGACGTGCTGGTGCTGGTGTTCTTCGGACTGGTGCCGGTCTGTATGACCTATTGGCTTGTGGCTCCCCCCACGCCGTTGACGTCCATCCCCGTTCCCGTGATAGTCCTGTCGCTGGCATGTGGCTTGGAGATTGACACGCTGCTCGTCGTAAACAACTATCGCGACATCGACAACGACCGTCGTGCCGGCAAGAAGACGCTCATCGTGCGCATCGGTCCGGTATGGGGCAGACTGCTCTATTTCTTCCTCGGTTTCCTCGCCGGTGGGCTTGTGGTGTATGGTGCAGGCAGGATGACGCAGTCGTGGAATCTCTGGCAACAGGTTCTGATCATAATCTTCTACCTCATCCATTATAATACGTTCCTTGCCATGCGCCGCATTAACAAAGGCGCCGCTCTGAACCGCGTCCTCGGAATGACAGCCCGAAACATGCTGATATTCGGCATCTCCGTAGCGCTGTGTCTGCTGGTGTAAGGATATATGGATGGGAATAGGGCGAATTAATGAATTAGCTATTCTTCAAAAAACGTCCTAAATATTTGGATATTATAAAGAAAAAGCATATGTTTGCATAAGAATAAATAGATGACTTATGAAACAGGTAGAAGAAAGATACATAAGCTTGCTTACCGACTTCGGCTTCAAGCGCATTTTTGGAACAGCAATAAATAAGGACTTGCTGATTTGCTTCCTCAACAGCTTGTTTAATGGAAGACAGGTTGTTAAGGATGTTTCGTATCTAAATCCTGAGCACGTCGGTGATGTATATACAGACCGTAAGGCTATCTTTGACGTATATTGTGAAGGAGAAAACGGTGAGAAGTTTATCGTTGAAATGCAGAATGCTTATCAGGCATATTTCAAGGATCGCTCACTTTTCTACTCTACTTTCCCAATTCGTGAACAAGCCCCCAAGGGAAATGATTGGAACTTCAAACTCAATCATATTTATACCATAGCCCTGCTAAACTTCAATATGAATGAAGAAGCTTTCGATAAGGAGAAGATTCGTCATCACGTGCAGTTGTGTGATACCGCAACGCACAAGATATTCTATGATAAACTGGAGTTTATATATGTTGAGATTGCCAAGTTTGATAAAACTTTGGAAGAGCTTGAGACTCTTTATGACAAATGGCTCTATGCCTTGAAGAATTTATATAAGCTTACTCAGCGCCCAAAGGAGTTGTATGACAAGGTCTTTGACCGCCTTTTTGAGGAAGCCGAGATTGCCAAATTTTCACCAAAGGAAGTAAGAGAATACGAGGCGAGCAAGATGGCTTATAGGGATATCAAGAACTCTATTGATACTGCTAAACAAGAAGGCAAGGAGGAAGGAATAGCTATCGGTAAGGAGGAAGGAATAGCTATCGGTAAAGAAGAAGGAAAGAATGAGAGGAATCTTGAGATTGCCAAGGATATGCTGGCTATGAACATAGATGAAGCTATCGTTATAAAATTAACGGGGCTAACCTTGGAGCAGTTGCAACAACTGAAATAATGGTAGGTAATGTAAGCCTTCCAAACTCCTATTTCTTAATCCGCAAAGCGTATTTTATGTGTACAATATTTGCATTTCTAACGCTCAAAACTGCGAGCTGAGCGTACCACGAAATCTTTGGCGCGAAATTCGTGAGTTCTGAGCGTGCAGCTTTATTTTGCTTATACACAGTGTGTTGTGCGGTTCGGAGCGGAAGTGTGCAGGATTTTCTACGGCTAAAGTAGCCTTTTCGTTTGCTGTAGAGCCACTTTTACACCCTCATACATCCACTTTTGTACGACAATACTGCCACTATTGTCTTACAATACAGCCACAATCATACCGTCTAAGTGGCGCTATCGCATTGTTTGACGGCTGCGGGCGTTGTGAAAACGCCGAAAAATGACTTCTGAAGTCTCTATAATCAAAATTGTTTTTGTAACAGATTATTACCGTTTGTGCGATATTTGCATGTGGTGAGTCTGGGTCTACGTTTACATTAATATCGCTTGGCAATTATGTGGTTTGTACTGAAATTTTGTTGCAAACTTATAAATTAAATGAAAAGTGAAAGCTGCGTTTGCTTCATTTTTTTTCTTTTTTGTTATTTTTGCATCTAAGGATTAATCAAATGATATAATATGCAAAAACAAAAAAACAAGACCTTTGTTCTAAGGTTGATATCGCTCTTTGTCATTGTGCTCGTTATTTCGGCTGCTGCAATATTGCGCGACGGCAAGTTGTTAGGGCATGATATGGGCGAGGCGCTGGCTACATCGGCTGCTGTGGCGGTGGATAACGATACTTTAGAGGTGCTGCCCGATGGCGCTATTGTTGTGAATACGCGCTTGCTTGCTAAGGATGTGCAGGGCTATGGCGGACCGGTTGCGCTACGTATTCACATCGACAAGGGTGGAGTGGTGGACAATATTGAGGTTGAGCCTAATGCCGAAACTCCCGACTTCTTCAATCATGCCAAGATTGTTATGGCGCGATGGCAGGGCAAAACCGTTGATGAGGCTATGGCTGAGCAGGTGGATGCTGTTACGGGGGCTACGTTTTCGTCGCGTGCCATCATAGAGAATGTGCATCGCGGACTCGCCTATGCCAAGCAACATGCAGCGTTGGGTAATGCTTCCGGCGCTGCTGATTCTGCCGATGTGCAAGCCGATGCCTACTTGGCTAAGGGCTGGACTATAGGCGGCGTAGCTGCGCTTATTGTGGTGTTGCTGGGGGCTGTGGTTCCGTTGTTGTTCAACAATCGCCGTTGGCATAATGTGCAACTTGTACTCAATGTTGTTGTGCTGGGCTTGTGGACAGGCACGTTTGTGTCATACACGCTTCTTATGCGACTCTTTGCGGGGGGCGTAAGTATCGCTTCGCTTGGTGTGCTTGCAGCTCCTTTGCTGACGGTTGTGGTGGCAATGTTTTATCCTTTGGCTGGCAAATCCGGTCATTATTGCGCTCATCTCTGCCCGTTCGGTTCGGCTCAGGAACTTGCCGGAAAACTTTCACGTCGCAAACTTCACATTACGTCGCGGCTGAACAAAAGGCTTAGCATATTCCGAAATGTTCTGTGGGGAGTGCTTATGGCGCTGATGCTCACCGGAACGTGGACGGCATGGATGGACTATGAGCTCTTCACGGCTTTCCTTTATACCTCGGCTTCGGCGTGGGTGATAGCTTTTGCGCTGTTGTTTATCGTTCTTTCGGTGTGGGTTCCGCGCCCGTATTGCAGGTATGTTTGCCCGACGGGTTGCCTTTTTAGAAGTTAAGAATTAGGAGTTAGGAATTAGGATTTTTGAATTTTGAATTATTGAGTTATGAATTTACAGAACAAATCAGTTGTATTAAACATAGTACTCGCTATTGTTGTGGTGGTACTTAGTGTGCGTTTGGCATCGGACAAGGTCACAGTAGATAAATCAGCCGATGCTCAACAGTCGGTAAATGCTGAGCAGGCGGTGCTCGACAACATCGCTACTCGCACCAGTGTACGCGACTATGAGGCGCGACCGGTGGAAAAAGAGAAGATAGAAAAGATGCTTCGTGCAGCTATGGCAGCCCCAACTGCTATGAACAAGCAGCCCTGGCACTTTGTGGTTGTTGACCAACGCAACGTGCTCGACGCTCTTGCTGGAACCAATCCCTATGCCAAGATGCTCAAGAAAGCACCTCTTGCAATCGTGGTTTGCGGCAATACCGACAAGATGATAGAGGGTGGCGGTCGCGACTTTTGGATTCAAGACGCCTCGGCTGCTACCGAAAACCTTCTGCTTGCAGCACACGCTATGGGGCTTGGAGCAGTCTGGACTGGCGCCTATCCTTCAGAAGAGCGTTGCATTTCAATCAGCAAAGTATTGTCGTTGCCCGACAATCTCATCCCCCTCAATATGATTGTTGTGGGTTATCCGGCAGAACAACCGCAGCCCAAACAGAAGTTTAAGGAGGAGAATGTATCGTACAATGTGGACAGATTGAAATAGCTTCTGTAATATTCGCCACGCCTAACTTTTCAAAGGCGTGGCGTTTGTAGAATTTTCCTTATATAAACCTATTCAACTCTTCAACAAGTTTGAATACTGTTGTTGAAGATATTGCTTGCGATGGCGGTGTATTGCCAAATTCTGCCAGAATCTTTCTTGCTCTTGATATGGCTTCTTGCTGATATGGCAACAGCAATCCATAGATTTTTGTTGTGAAGTTACCTTTCTTATTATATCTGACTTTCATCTGTAGACTAAGCATTTGCTCATAATCGTTTCGGTGAATATAGCCACGATACATGTTGAAATGTAATAGGAACCAATACTCAAATGCCTGGTTGCTATATGCTACTTGAAATCCGTTGGATTCTGCCAATCGTATGGCTTCATTGAAGTCATGGTTAGAGAAATCATCCTTGTCGAACACTACCCAATATTGGTCGAAAACATGTCCTTTCTTGCGCTCCTCATTTTTGATGATTATAGCTTCTTGAACCAACTTGATAGTATTCAGTCCTTTTCCCAATGCCTTAACTGAAGCTGAAGTCAATCGAAAAGCGTTGAAATAGTCAGGTTCAGTATTTACACCCTCACAGATAATCAAGAAAGATTGTTTGATGTCTCTATAACTGGAACGGCGTTTAAGACTTCGTTCCAGTCTCGGATTATATCTGGTCATAGTCAATCATCTTCATTAATAAACAACTTGGTAAAGTCTCCTATAATGGGCGTTCCTCCGTACTTGCCTTCAAGATATTCTTTTTCGAAAGAAGCATTGTTTCTTACCTTGTATTCGGCAAGAGAATACAGCTTGGTGGCACCATATGGGTCTTTCTGTGTAAACCACACTTGGTCTCTTCGCAATATTCTGGCACTCAGTATATTGGTGTCGTGAATCGTGAATATCAATTGGGCATGATTCGGATTGGTTGTTTTCGAATTGAACAACTCAATGATTTTACTCGTCAACTTAGGGTGCATCTTGCTGTCAATCTCGTCTATCACCAAGCGTTTACCATTGTCCAGGGCATCTATAATAGGATAGGCTAACTGGAAATACTTGATTGTTCCTTCCGACTCGTTGCTTTCAAACGGAAATGAAACAGTCTGCGTCTCCCTTCCATTATCATCATACTGTACATGACTACTGACGACTTCGTCATTTATCTTATATATATCCTCTATGCCTAAATCTGCAAATCGTGAGAAGTCGACTATACGCTTACGGATTTTCGGATCATCCAGCTTTATAGCTGCTCGTTTCCACATAACTTCATCATCATGACTGGTGATGATTGATGTGTCGTTCAACCAATTAACAATGCTGACCGCTGTTTCATCATTGAATTGTGCTGCAACTGAAACAAGTAGTGCATTGTCGCGTACCATCTTGTTGGCGATAAGGTTTTTGGCTATTGCGCATGAAGGATGAACATTATACGTGTCTGCTTCACGATACAATAATTCCACTTCTTTTGCACGTTTCTTGTTGTTCCTACGATACAACCACTCCTTGTACACCTTATTGTTGTCAACCTCGAAGCCATATCGGAATATATAGACGGTATTGCAAAAGACTATTTCGAATACAGATGGCTCTTTAGCTGTTGTCGAGTTAAGCATAAAACTCTCCACATCCATTGTTTCACCAGCTTGCAATTCTTTCATAGAGTTGACTACAAGCCATTTGAATGTTGAGAACGCTTTTGCATAATTTGACTTACCTGATGCGTTGGCACCATAAATGGCAGCTCCATGAAGTATTGCGGGAATGGCATCTCCCATTTCCGTCATAGAGTCTGTATCCGCTATCGCTGCCTCCTTCAAATTTGTGGTTAGCAAAGAAAGGGTGGACAGTTCTTTAAATGACAAATAATTGCTTACCGAAAACTGTATAATCATAAAGATAACCTTTAAATCTGTAATTTATTTGCAAATATACAAGTTTTCTTTTGTAATAGCAAGGGTTTAGTGCTTTATTAGTTACGTAGGCTCATTAATATGTAGTGAGCCAATAAAAAAGGCAACAATGGACTTTGTTTTTGTATCCTTAACCGGATTGGTGATGGATACGTTGTTGTCCTTTGTTGCCTTTATTGTATATAAAGTGTTGCTTAGTTGAAGAAGTTCCAGCTTATGCCGAAGCGGAAGATTCTTTCGTTGAGCGGATAGTGCGGCGTGAAGAAGTAGTTGCGGTTGCCTTGTCCGGCGTTCACGTGACTCATCATTACGAAGAAGCGTGTGTGCTGGAGGTGGAAGTTGGCGTAGACGTTCACTACGGGGTAGTTGCCCACTTCCGTGCGGCTGTTGCCTTCCTGCACGCAGAACTGTCCCAATGCCGGGCTGTAGTCTGGTGCGTAATACTTGGTGAAGTATCGGGCGTCGGCACCGAAGTCGCACTTCAGAACCTTTGCTATGCGGAACTTCAGATACAGGTTGGTGTATACGTTGAGGTCGGGCACGGGCAGAGCGTCGTTGTTGGACGACTTCTGATAGGTCACGAGGTTCTCCCAATGGAGCGGTCCCAACTTGAAGTTCTGCTCGAGCGAGAGCGTCAGCAGGCTGATGGGGCTTCCGCTTTGGCGCGGCCTTACGGTATTGGCTGTGCGTGCCTTTGTGTCTGCATCCACGTCGTACGACATCGCAAAGTATGTGTAGTTCTTGAGGTTGTCGAAGGCTACGCGCAGCGTGGTGTTGGTCTTCTCGTATGTGAAGACGCCCTCCACACGTGAATGGATGATCTTCGAGAGGTCGTCGTTGTCCCACCAGTAATGCTTGGCATGATAGTGGCGGTAATAGAACGACGGCTTGACGGAATGGAAGAAGCCGCGTGCTGCCAGGCGGACTGTGTCGCCGAACAGCGCGAAGTTGACGTCAGCGTTGGCGTCCACCTTCAGGCTTCCCACGTCCTTGCCCACAAGCCATGTCTCTGCCGTGACGTCATAATGGAACGTGCGTCCGAGACGCTTTATGAGTTGCGCTCCGATGCTCAGGTTATGCTCCGTGTATGACGTTGTGGAGCGTGTGGAGTCGGGTAGGGTGAAGTGGCGCAGGTCTGACGTGACGAACGCCTTGAGTCCTGCCTTCGCCCACTTGTTGAATCCCTCGAGGAGCGAAACGGCGAAGGTGTTCTGGAGGCGATAGTGCGAAGTCTTGTCCAGAATGGAGTCGCCCGAGACAATTCCGACGTTGTCGAACGTGTTCTTGTAGAAGTCGGCAGGTGTCTGGTATGCCTGGTAGATGCGTCTGTAGTTGTCGTACTTCATTGTGTGGATGAAGCTTGTGACGGGCACGTATTCCGTCTTCATCCATTGTTCTTCCTCCTTCTTCTTCTCGTCGATGAGGCTCAGACTGTCTGCGGCAGCTTTGCCATTGACTGCTATGCGTCCCTCGCCAGCCTTTTCTGCTTCCGTTTCGGTCTTGGCAGGTTCGGCTCCGGCAATCCTTGCGCCCTCTGGACGTCCGCCCGCCGATGCTTTTTCGTAGCTGCGCTCGTCGAAGGTGCGGCCCTCTTTCTCCGCTTTGCGGCGTGCCTCCTCCTTCTCCTTGCTTGCCTGGTTCTCCTTCATCGACTCCATTGCGAACTTGCGTGCCGCAATCTCCTCCTCCGTCATCTTCACCTTGCGGCTGAAGCCAAGGTTGTAACGGTGTGTAAGGAAGAGGTGCTGGTTGTCGTTACGGTTCCAGTTCTGCTGCAGGACGGTCGGTATCTCGTTGGTGGCGAAATTGTCGTCGAAGCTGTCAGGATGCTTTATGTATTCGTCGTCCGTGATGCCACCGTTCTCCGTCACCTTCTGTCGGATGGTGGAGAAGAGGATATGGGCCTGATAACGGTCACCGATATACGATCCGTACATCGAATACTTGAAGTGGGAGGTGCTTTGGCTGGAGTAATAGCCTCTTCCGTAAAGGTAGTCGAAATTGAATCCTGCACCAATGCGCTTGCCGGCGTTGACGCCGAACTTGGCAATAAGGTGGTCCTCACCGTTAGTGCGGTTGCCGGCATTGTTGTATGTGAGGTTGGTGAACGGCGAGAGCGTGTTGGTGAAGTGGAACTGGTCGACGGGTGTGACCACGTAATCGTAAGGCTGTGAGAAGACAAACTGCTCGCCCGACTCAGGTCTGTCCACAAAGATGCGGTTGATGCGCGGTGCACCAAGGTTGCCGGTGGTATTGTATTGTCCTCTTAGTCCGGTGGTGAAGATGGTGTTGGGGAACATGTGCGACATCGTATCGACCTCTGCCGGTCTGACGTCGCCGAAGCGTGAGTCGACGGTCCACACTTTCAGTCCGCGTGGAATCTCCTTGTCGGTGCCGAGCGAGTCGGCTATGTTTCGCTGGTTTCGGCGGCTCATCACGCCTTCATCGTTCTGCGTGAAGTTGTCGAACTCGTCGTCCCTTATCTGTGCTTGGGCTGCCGTCGCAAGGCCGGTCAGACATAAGATGACGGCTGCTGCCTTGAGACGGAAGTTCAGTATGATGTTTTGTGTCATTGTCTTATTAATCGGAAGAAGCATTCAATAACCTTGAATGCTATGGCCGTGATGATGATGATGGTGCCGGTGGTGCGTGTGCCGAAATAGAATACGGCCATGCCGACAACGGCTCCGAGCATAAAGATGATGTTCAGTATGTTGCGTATCTTGAAGTACTTGTCTTCCTGTGGCTCGCGGCGATGATGCCTCGGAGGACGTACGGTGGACATTTCCTCAATGTCGGCAGCTTCGTCATGAGCCTCGCTTACGACAGGCTGCTGCTCATTGTCAGCGACGGGCTGCTGGTTTTGTGTGTTGTCGTTCATATCTATTTTGTTGTTAATGCTTCTTTTATGAATGTGAATATCTGGTCCTTGCGGTCAATGGTCTTACGACGGAACTTAGCCGGACCGATGAGCAGCTTGGTGCGCTTCTTGTTTACGGCGTTCTTGTCGTTTATCCATTTGTCGGCAGTGGTGTGCATGGCTGACGGGCGACCTTCGTCATAGCTGTACGATATGCGTTCGAGTGTTACGTGCAGCTTGCCGTCGGCGCACTTGGCGATGATGGTGTAATTGAATTTTGTGCGGTCCACCGAGATGAACGAGCTGGAGAATTCGAGCCATTCCGTATAGCGGGCTGCGATGATGTGCTGCTTGCGATTGACGATGGCTATGCCGCTCTGTATCTGATTCTCGCTGTGTGCGATGGTGTCCAAGGTAGCGTATGTCTTGTCGTAAATCTCTTCGGCTGTCATGCTTGGCAGATCGATGTCTGAGGAGAACACCACCTTGCCGTCAACCTCAGGCACGGCGCCCTCCAGGATGTACTTCCAGTCCTTTATGTCCTTGACCGCTTCCTTCTTTGCCTCTTCCTTATCGGCTTTCTTAGGCTTCTCGGTTTTGGGCTTTACGGCGTTCGGAGTTTCCCATTCGCTCTGCGCCTGGCAGAAAAGCGGGCTACAGAGAAGGATAGCTATAATCAGATTTCTAATCATTTTTATGGTTCCTTTCTTTGTTTATGATTGCATTAATTTGTACTTGTCAATGCGTTTGCGGCGCTTTGACAAGTGCAAAGTTAGTGAAACTTTGTATATTACATACTCGTTGCAGTATGTTATTTGTTACGGCTTAACGTAATTTTACGTCAATCTTGCTGGTTTTCGAGCAAATCCTGAAGCCTTACAATCTCGTCGCGATACTGTGCCGCTTGCAGGAAGTCAAGGTTTTTGGCAGCCTCCTTCATCAGCAGGGTGGTGTCAGCGATGCTCTTCTCCAGCTGCTTCTTCGTCATGCGCTTCACTATCGGGTCGGCGGCGTAAGCGTACGTGTCAGGCTCGATGTACGGCTGATACTGCTTAGGCTTGGTGCCGGTGGCGGAACTGCTTGACGAAGCAGCGGCAACAGGCTGACCGTCAGCCGACTGTGAGAGAGAAGCAAGCGAACCCTTGATGTCCTTACGGATTTGTTGTGGTACGATGCCGTGCTCCTCGTTGTAGCGAAGCTGTATCTGTCGGCGGCGGGCAGTCTCGTCGATGGTCTTCTGCATGCTGTCCGTGATGCGGTCAGCGTACATTATCACCATACCGTTGACGTTACGTGCGGCACGTCCGGCAGTCTGCGTAAGCGAGCGATGGCTTCTGAGGAAGCCTTCCTTGTCGGCATCCAGTATGGCAACGAGCGACACTTCAGGAAGGTCAAGTCCCTCACGCAGAAGGTTTACGCCGACGAGCACGTCGTAAACGCCGGCTCGCAGGTCGTTCATAATCTTCACGCGGTCGAGAGTGGCTACGTCGCTATGGATATAGTTGGCGCGTACGTCGTGAGAGAGCAGATACTCCGTCAACTCCTCTGCCATACGCTTCGTCAGCGTGGTGACAAGCACGCGCTCCTCATGTTCCTTGCGTATGAGAATCTCTTCCAGCAGGTCGTCAATCTGATTCTCGCTCGGACGTACGTCAATGATGGGGTCGAGGAGTCCGGTGGGACGGATAATCTGCTCTACGACAACACCCTCAGCCTCGTTCATCTCGAAGTCGGCTGGTGTAGCAGACACGTACACCACCTGATTGGTCATCTCCATAAATTCCTCAAACCTCAACGGACGGTTGTCAAAGGCGGCAGGCAGACGGAATCCGTATTCCACAAGGTTCTGCTTGCGGGCGCGGTCGCCACCATACATGGCGCCTATCTGAGGCACGCTGACGTGACTCTCATCGATGAACATGAGATAGTCCTTGGGGAAGAAGTCGAGCAGGCAGTAAGGACGTTCGCCTGGTTCGCGTCCGTCGAAGTAGCGCGAATAGTTCTCAATGCCCGAACAATGTCCAAGTTCCTTTATCATCTCCATGTCATACTCGACGCGTTCCTTGATGCGCTGCGCACGGATATGGTCGCCAAGGTCGTTGAAGAAATCCACTTGCTTGAGCAGGTCGTCCTGAATAAGACGGATGGCATGCTCGGTCTGCTCCTTGGAAGTGACAAAGAGATTGGCAGGATAAATCTGATATTCCTCGAAGGAAGCCAAGCGATGGAACGTCACGCTGTCGAGTTCTTCTATAGAGTCTATCTCGTCGTCCCACCATGTTATGCGCAGAATGTTGTCGCTGTAAGCCATGGCTATGTCCACCGTGTCGCCCTTTACGCGAAACGTGCCACGCACCAAGTCGATGTCGTTGCGGATGTAGAGTGCGTCGACGAGTTTGCGCAGAAACATATTGCGCTCAATGGTGTCGCCACGCTTAACGCCTATGACGCTGTTGGCCATAGCCGTAGGACCGCCCATACCGTAAATGCACGATACGGACGACACGACAATGACGTCCTTTCTGCCAGAGAGCAGGGCGCTGACGGCAGAGAGGCGAAGCTTGTCGATGTCCTCATTGATGGCGAGGTCTTTCTCTATGTATGTGTCCGACGAAGGCAGGTAGGCTTCCGGCTGGTAATAGTCGTAGTACGATACGTAGTATTCCACTGCGTTATCGGGGAAGAATCCTTTCATCTCCTCGTACAACTGTGCGGCAAGCGTCTTGTTGTGGCTGAGGATAAGGGTGGGGCGTCCGATGTTGGCGATGACATTAGCCATCGTGAACGTCTTTCCCGAACCTGTCACACCGAGCAGCACCTGTGCCTTGTCGCCTTGACGGATTCCCTCCGTCAGACTCTTGATGGCCTGTGGCTGGTCGCCGGTGGGGGCGAATCTTGATGTTATCTTGAAATCCATATCAGATAAATGGTTATGGAGCTGTTTGCGTAAGTCAAAACGGCTCCGATGATTGGCAAAAATACTAAAAAGCCTGTAAATAGGCAAGTGAATGCTGATTTTTACTTAAAAAAGGCATACATCTACTTAAAAAAGGAGAACATCGTTTTGAGAATCGGGGAATAATGTGTATTTTTGCAATTCAAAACGAGTTATAATATGAAGAAATCGATATTCGGCATACTTCTTTCGGCGCTATTGTTTACCAGTTGCGCCAACGAATTCAACAGGGTATACAAGACAACGGATAATACCTACAAATACGAATACGCCAAGGAATGCTTCGCTAATGGCAAGTATGTGCGTGCCTCCACTTTGCTTCAGGGACTTGTGACGCTACAGAAAGGAACGGACAATGCCCAGGAGAGTCTGTACATGCTCGCTATGTCTGAATATAACACCAAAGACTATGAGGGTGCTGCCGCAGCATTCAAGAAATACTATCAGAATTATCCAAAGGGCGCTTATGCAGAGGAAGCCGAATTCTTTATCGGTATGAGCCTCTACAACTGCACACCGGAGCCACGTCTCGACCAGTCGCAGACGGTGAACGCCATCTCCGCTTTCCAGGAGTATCTGGACCTTTTCCCGGACGGATCGCGTAGAGAGGAAGCACAGAATCTGCTCTTCGAATTGCAGGACAAGCTCGTGCAGAAGGAGTTTTATTCGGCTCAGCTCTATTACGACCTCGGACAGTATTTCGGCAACTGCACCTATGGCGGCAACAACTATGAGGCTTGCATCATCACTTCGCAGAACGCGCTGAAGGACTATCCTTATACAAAACTGCGTGAGAAATTCGCCCTTCTTGTCATGAAGAGCAAGTTTGAGCTGGCGCAGCAGAGTGTGGAGGAGAAGAAGCTGGAGCGCTTCCAGGACGCAGAGGACGAGTGCTACGGATTTATTAACGAATATCCAGACTCGAAGAACAAGAGCATGGCTGAGAAATTCATCAGCAAGTGCAAGGAAGTGACAAAGGACTGAAAATAAAAAATACATATTAGTATACAAATGGATTATAAAAAGTCAAAAGCACCGGTAAACACAGTCACACGCAACATCATGGACCTGTGTGAGGAAACCGGAAACATTTACGAGAGTGTTGCTATCATCGCTAAGCGTGCTAACCAGATTTCAGTGGAGATCAAGCAGGACCTCAACAAGAAACTTGCTGAGTTTGCATCCTACAACGACTCGCTTGAGGAGGTTTTTGAGAATCGTGAGCAGATTGAGATCTCACGCTACTATGAGAAGCTTCCGAAGCCGACGCTGCTTGCCACTGAGGAGTTCATTGAGGGAAATGTGTATTATCGCGACCCCGCTCAGGACAATGCCCCCGTTCAGGAGCAGGCTTAATGTGTGGCGTATATATTATTAATGTATAGCATATACACGTAAGAATATGATACAGCGTAAGCAAAGCATATTTCTTCTGATTGCGTTCATCGTTTCTGTGGTTTGTCTGTGCCAGCCTTTAGGCACTGTGGAACCTGCAGGAATGGGCGCAAGCTTCAAGCTCAACAATCTGTTCTTGGATAAGGGTGATTCGGTGGACTATTCGGTTTGTGGCTTGTTCGGCATTCTGCTTCTCAGCAGCGTGCTCAGCCTTGGCACTATCTTCCTCTTCCGTAACAGAAAGCTTCAGGCGAGCCTTTGCCTGTGTAACGAGTTTCTGCTCGTAGCATGGTATATTGTTCTCGGTGTGGTGACAAGAAACGTCATCGATCCTTCGGCTTCGTTCCACATCGCTTTCGTGGCATGTCTACCTGCTGTGGCTGTTATCCTTAATGTGATGGCGCGTGCCGGCATCCTGCATGACGAGAAGCTGGTGAGAGCTGCGGACCGCATCCGTTAAAAATAATAGATAGCCTTTATTTATAGGCAAGTTTTAAGATACAAAAACAGCAAGAGGTCGGATTGATATTTCAGTCCGACCTCTTGCTGTTTTTGTATATGTATGAAAATAAATAAAATACAAAAGCAGCGGTTACTTTTATATGATGTAACCGCTGTTTTATGTTTGTAGGTTTATCTGTCCTTATACATGCTTTCGTAATACTTCATGTAGTCGCCAGACGTTACGTTGTCCATCCACTCCTGATTGTCGAGATACCAGCGTACGGTCTTCTCGATGCCTTCCTCAAACTGAAGCGACGGTTCCCAGCCGAGTTCGCGCTGGAGTTTGCGTGAGTCGATGGCATAACGCATATCGTGACCCATGCGGTCTGTCACGTGAGTGATAAGGTTGAGATCCTCTCCTTCCTCACGACCGAGCAGACGGTCAACGGTCTTGATAAGCACGTGGATGATGTCGATGTTCTTCCACTCGTTGAAGCCTCCGATGTTGTATGTGTCAGCCACCTTGCCTTTATGGAAGATAAGGTCGATGGCACGTGCGTGGTCCTCCACGTAGAGCCAGTCGCGAACATTGAGGCCCTCGCCGTAGACGGGAAGAGGCTTGCGATGGCGGATATTGTTGATGAAGAGAGGGATGAGCTTCTCCGGGAACTGGTAAGGACCATAGTTGTTAGAGCAGTTGGTCACGATGGTCGGCATGCCGTAGGTGTCGTGGAATGCGCGTACGAAATGATCGCTCGATGCCTTTGATGCCGAGTAAGGAGAGTGAGGGTTATACTTTGTGGTCTCCAGGAAGAACTCTGTGCCGTAGGCGTGGTGGTGTTCAGAAGAAGCCTTTGTTGTGAAAGGCGACTCGATGCCCTCGGGATTGGTAAGCTCCAGTGCTCCGTAAACCTCGTCGGTGGAGATGTGATAGAAGCGCTTGCCTTCGTACTTCTCAGGCAGGCTTTCCCAATACAGCTTTGCAGCCTGAAGCAAGGTCAGCGTGCCCATAACGTTGGTGCGTGCGAATGTGAAGGGATCCTTAATGGAACGGTCGACGTGGCTTTCTGCTGCAAGATGGATGATGCCGTCCACCTCGTACTTCTTCATCACGTCCATAATAGTCTCGAAGTCGCAGATGTCGCACTTCACGAATGTATAGTTAGGACGGTCCTCGATGTCCTTGAGGTTGGCAAGGTTGCCAGCGTATGTGAGCTTGTCAATGTTGATGATGTGGTATTCTGGATACTTGTTTACAAACAGTCTTACCACATGCGAGCCTATAAATCCGGCTCCACCAGTTATGATAATGTTCTTCATTCTTTTCTGTTTTTTAATGATTAGTGTTAAATTATTTGGTTTCAAGGTTTGCTATGCATTTCTCCAATGAGTCAACCCAGTAAGGCACCTTCACTCCGAAGGTTTCCTTGATGCTTCGCTTGTCGAGGACAGAGTAGGCAGGGCGTGTCACGGGGGAAGGATATTCTGAACTGTAACATGGCTGGATGTCACAATCGGTGTGACCGGAGATACGTGCAATCATCTGTGTGAAGTCGTACCAAGAGCATACACCTTCATTAGAGAAGTGGTAGACGCCTACGTACTTCGCATTGTCTGCCTCTGTCTTCATCTTTTCCAGTATGGTCTGGATGGCGTTGGCAAGATCGAGAGCGTAGGTAGGAGTGCCACACTGGTCGAACACCACCTTCAGCTGAGGCTTAGTGGCGGTGAGGTTCAGCATTGTCTTACAGAAGTTCTTGCCGAACTCCGAATAGAGCCAAGCCGTACGAATGATGACATACTTACATCCGGTGGCAATGATTTTCTGCTCGCCATGGAGTTTTGTCATTCCATAAACGCCAGTTGGTGTTCCTTTCTGGTCAGGGTTGCAGGGTACGTTGTATGGTTCTTTACCAAACACATAGTCCGTAGATATTTGGATAAGTATGCCGTCCACCTCCTTCATTGCCTTTGCAAGGTTTTCAGGAGCGTCTGCATTGAGCTTCTCAGCCAAGGCTGCCAGCTTCTTGTCTGTCTCGCATGCGTCCACGTTGGTCCATGCTGCGCAGTTAATGATAGCCTTTACGTTGTTGTCGTTCACCATCTTGCGGATGGCGTCCATGTCTGTGATATCGAGGTAAGTGGTCTCCTGACCCTCCACCTGATTGACATCCGTGAAAATGTAATGGTCTGCGGAGTTCTTGCTGACGATACGCATTTCGTTGCCAAGCTGTCCATTGGCACCTGTTACTAATATATTCATTGAATTTGAAGATATTTGATTATTTATACAAGTCTACATTGATGTCGAACGGACTGTCGAAGTCTTTCAACAAATCATGCTTGGTGTCTTTCTCTGAAAGGATGGCGTGCTCTGTAGGAATTTTCCAGTCTATGCCGAGCGAATCGTCAAGAATGGATATGCCACCGTCTGCTTCAGGATGGTAGAAGTTGTCACACTTATACTGGAAAACAGCGGTTTCGCTAAGTACGGCGAAACCATGCGCGAAGCCGCGCGGTACGAAGAACTGTCTGTGATTGTCCTCTGTAAGTTCCACAGCAACGTGCTTGCCGTATGTGGGCGAGCCTTTGCGTATGTCCACAGCCACGTCAAGTACGGCGCCTTTTACGCAACGCACAAGCTTGCTCTGCGTATAAGGTGGACGCTGGAAATGCAGTCCTCGCATGACACCATAGGATGACATGCTCTCGTTGTCCTGACAAAAGTCAATATGACGTACTTTCTCGTCAAACTCCCTTTGTGAAAAACTCTCGAAGAAATATCCTCGGGCATCCTTGAATATGCGTGGCTCTATTATTACCACACCTTCAATATCAGTCTTTATTACTTCCATATCGTATTTGATTATTTCGTATATTGACGTTTCCGATAACGTCGGATAGTACTTGCAAAGATACGTATTTTATTTTGTAAACGCCTATTAACGTCTTGTAAAGAAGTTGAATTTATGTGCGGCTTTGCTGAATAATTACTAACTTTGGGATATGAAGAAGAGAATATTGCTATTTATGGTCCTTCTTATGTCGGTTATGAGATTGTCTGCCCACGACTTTCTGCGTGCCGTGAAGGACTCGATACCTGACGGTTATAATTTCTGGGTATATACTCCTATTGACTATTTTTATTCTCAGGAGCAGACTCCGGTTGTTATCTTCCTGCATGGTGCCAGCCTTTGCGGACGCAATCTGGACCGTGTGAGAAGGTATGGTCCGCTTGACGCTATTGTTAAGGGACGCGAGATAGAGGCGCTTACCATTGTGCCGCAGAATCCTGGTGGAGCATGGAGTCCTAAGAAGGTGATGGATGTGCTCGACTGGGTGGCAAAACGCTATCCTTGTGACACCACACGAGTGTATGTCATAGGCATGAGTCTGGGCGGTTATGGCACGATGGACGTCTGCGGCACTTATCCCGACCGAATAGCAGCGGGTATGGCTCTTTGCGGTGGCACGTCGTTAAAGGACGTCAGCGGACTTGGAAAACTGCCGTTCTGGATAATCCATGGAACGGCTGACCGTGCCGTATCGGTTAACTGTTCGAAGACGGTGGTGGAGAAACTGAAGAGCGAAGGTAACGACCAACGACTGCTTTATAACTGGTGGCAGGGAGCTGGTCATGGAGCTCCGGCACGTGTCTTCTATCTGAAGAAGACGTACGAATGGCTGTTCTCCCATAGTCTGAGAGACCCAGACCGACATGTCCGTCGTGATATCAGCATCGAAATGTCTGACCAACGCAAGGCTTACAGCGACATTACTCGTGGCGGTGGCGCTCCCGAACTAATTGACGGTATAAGCGTTATAAAGAGTGAAGGCTTCGAGGATTAGCTATCTTAAAGCTGATGTCATAGTGATGGCAAACAAAACAAAATAATAAAAGACAACAAAAGCAACATTATAAGCTCAATACAACACAATAGCGATGTCGTATTTTTAGTTATATGTTGCTTTTGTTGTCTTTTTTATGGCCTTATCTTACCCAAACAGCATAGTCTTCTTTTCTTGGCATAGCTTCTCTTACATCGCCCTTTGCGTAACCGAGAGCCACGTGTCCGATGCCTTCATAGTTGCCTTCGATGCCCCATTCCTTCAGCAAAGCCTTGCCTTCTTCAGAATCGAAAATCTCCTTGGCGCGATGAATCCAGCAGCTGCCAAGTCCTAAAGAGTGAGCTGCATTCATCAGATTGCCCATCACGAGCGAACCGTCATAAATGTATGTGGGACGTTCGCGGTCTGCGAGTACAAGCAGGATGACCGGTGCGCCATAGAAAGGATCGCTCTCTACGCCCATCACACGTGCGTTAAGAGAGGAGAGAAGGTCGCGTGTCTGCTTGTTGGTAACCACTACAATGCGTGGCGACTGCTTTCCTCTACCCGTAGGTGCATACTCGCCAGCCTCTACAATCTGCTTTATCATCTCCTCAGACGGCATTCTTTCTGCGTCAAAGCAGCGTACGCTACGGCGTGTCTCCAGAGTTTTAATTGTCTCGTTCATTATCCTATATGATTTTATCTACCTATATATATAATAATGTATATCTGTAAAAAACGGCAACATCGAATATCTGTATTATTCAATGTTGCCGTTTCTTATTGATTAGGAGGAGAAGGCTGCCATGTCAGGTAGCCTTCCCTTCCTGATGGATTGTCTCAATATTACTGATTAGAGCTGCTCGCTCCAGTCCTCCTGGCTCTTGCGAACGTAGGTCTGGTAACGGAGCTTAGCCATCTTCTCAGCCTGTGTGAAGAGCTCGTCAGCCTCCTTCGGGAATGCCTTCTGTACTGACAGATAACGAACCTCACCAAGGAGGAAGTCGCGGAAGTCTTCCCACTTCGGAGCCTTAGAGTCGAGTGTGAACGGGTTCTTGCCCTCGTCAGCCAACAGCGGGTTGAAGCGCCAGAGGTGCCAGTAACCGCAGTCAACAGCGAGCTTCTCCTCGTTCTGTGAGCGACCCATACCGCCCTTACGCTTCAGACCGTGGTTGATACACGGAGCGTAAGCGATAACGAGAGACGGTCCAGGATAAGCCTCTGCCTCACGGATAGCCTTCAGAGTCTGAGCGTTGTCAGCACCCATAGCCACCTGAGCTACGTAGATGTAGCCGTATGTTGTCTGCATCAAGCCGAGGTCCTTCTTACGGATGCGCTTGCCCTGAGCAGCGAACTGTGCGATAGCGCCGAGCGGAGTAGACTTAGATGACTGACCACCAGTGTTAGAGTAAACCTCAGTATCGAGTACGAGGATGTTAACGTCCTCACCAGAAGCCAATACGTGGTCGAGACCGCCGTAACCGATATCGTAAGAAGCACCGTCGCCACCGATAATCCACTGGCTGCGCTTTACGAGGTAGTGGTCGAGAGTCTTGAGCTCTGCGCAAACCGGGCAACCCTTCTCTGCACAAGCAGCGATGAGCGGCTTCAGCTCAGCAGCAGCCTTCTTTGAACCCTCTGAGTCGTTCATGTTAGCCATCCAGTTGTCAGCAGCAGCAACAAACTCTGCAGTAGCATGCTCATTAGCCTTAGCCTCTTCGAGGAGGTGGCAGATGCGCTCCTTCATCTTCTTGTTGCCGAGTACCATACCAAGACCGAACTCGCAGAAGTCCTCGAACAATGAGTTGTCGAATGCCGGACCCTGACCCTTAGCGTTCTTTGTGTAAGGTGTTGACGGGATAGAAGCTGAGTAGATAGAAGAACAACCAGTAGCGTTGGCAATCATCTGACGGTCACCGAAGAGCTGAGAGATGAGCTTAACGTACGGAGTCTCACCGCAACCAGAGCAAGCGCCTGAGAACTCGAACAGAGGCTGAGCGAACTGAGAGTTCTTCGGGCTCTGCTTGATGTCTACGAGATCCTGCTTAGAAGCAACATTGTGAACGAGGTACTCCCAGTTCTGTGCTTCCTTCTGCATATCCTCTGCGTCAACGTTGAACGGAACCATCTTGAGAGCCTTCTCAAGCTCACCAGTCTCCTTGTTCTTCTTGCCCGGGCAGACGTCGGCACAGTTGCCGCAGCCAAGACAGTCGAGTACAGAAGTCTCAATGCGGAAGTGCATACCCTTCAGAGCAGCCGGAGCCTTGATTTCCTGAGTCTCGAGACCCTCGATGCCAGCGAGCTCCTCGTCTGTAAGAACGAACGGACGGATGGCAGCGTGAGGACAAACGAATGAACACTTGTTACACTGGATACAGTTCTCGACGTTCCATACCGGAACGAATGCCTCTACACCACGCTTCTCGAATGCAGAAGTGCCGTTCTCCCATGTACCGTCTACGGTGTTGTGCTTAACGAAGTCAGAAACCTTCAGCAGGTCACCAGCCTGGCCGTTGATAGGACGAACGAGCTCCTTAATGAATGCGGGAGCGTTGTCTTCCTTCTGAGCCTCGTCCTCGAGGTTAGCCCATGCCGGATCAACAGTGAGCTGCTTGTACTCACCACCGCGGTCAACGGCTGCGAAGTTCTTGTCAACAACGTCCTGACCCTTCTTTGAGTAAGACTTAACGATGAATGCCTTCATCTGCTCTACTGCGAGATCCAAAGGAATTACCTCTGTGATGCGGAAGAATGCAGACTGGAGGATGGTGTTGGTACGGTTGCCGAGACCAATCTCCTGAGCAATCTTAGTGGCGTTGATATAGTAAACAGTGATGTCGTTCTGAGCGAAGTAACGCTTAACCTTGTTAGGAATGAAGTTTACGAGTTCCTCACCGTCGAAGATTGTGTTCAACAGGAAGAAGCCGTTCTTGCGAAGACCACGTGTAACGTCATACATGTGGAGGTAAGCCTGAACGTGGCAAGCCACGAAGTTAGGAGTATTTACCTGGTATGCGCTGTGGATGGGGCTGTCGCCGAAACGAAGGTGTGAGCAAGTGAAACCACCTGACTTCTTTGAGTCGTAAGAGAAGTAAGCCTGGCAGTACTTGTTGGTGTTGTTACCGATAATCTGTACTGAGTTCTTGTTAGCACCTACAGTACCGTCAGCACCGAGTCCGTAGAACTTAGCCTCGAACAGGTCGTCGCCACCCATCGGGATCTCTTCCTCCTCAGGAAGTGATGTGAATGTAACGTCGTCAACGATGCCCACTGTGAAGTGGTTCTTAGGCTGCGGGAGTTCGAGGTTCTTGAATACAGCAACGATCTTAGCAGGAGTTGTATCTGAAGAACCGAGACCGTAACGGCCACCAACGATAAGCGGCTTGCGCTCGTCGTCGTAGAGAGCTGACTTGACGTCGAGGTACAGAGGTTCGCCCTCAGCACCCGGCTCCTTAGTACGGTCAAGCACAGCGATGCGCTTAACAGTAGCGGGAAGAGTCTTCTTAAGGAAGTCAACAGAGAACGGACGATAGAGGTGAACAGCAACCATACCTACCTTCTTGCCCTGCTTGTTGAGGTAGTCGATAGCCTCACGTGCAGGCTCTGTAGCAGAACCCATGAGGATGATTACGTTCTCAGCGTCCTCAGCTCCGTAGTAGTTGAAGAGGTGATATTCACGACCAGTGATCTTAGTCATCTCCTGGCAGTACTTCTCCACTACCTCAGGGATGCGGTCGTAGTACTCGTTGCTTGCCTCACGGTGTGTGAAGAATGTCTCAGGGTTCTCAGCAGTACCGCGTGTAACAGGGCGCTCAGGAGTGAGGGCACGGTCGCGGAAACGCTTGATGTATTCCTGATTTACGAGCGGACGGATGTCTTCCATGTCCATCTCCTCGATCTTGTGATACTCGTGAGATGTGCGGAAACCGTCGAAGAAGTTGATAAACGGAACCTGTGTCTCGAGAGTAGCGAGGTGAGGAACTGCAGAGAGGTCCATAACTTCCTGTACAGAACCAGAGCAGAACATTGCGAAACCTGTCTGACGGCAAGCCATAACGTCCTGATGGTCACCAAAGATACAAAGTGAGTGTGATGCCAGTGTACGTGCCGAAACGTTGAACACGCAAGGAAGCAGCTCGCCTGCAATCTTGTACATGTTAGGAATCATAAGCAACAGACCCTGCGAAGCAGTGTATGTTGATGTCAGGGCACCTGCCTGAAGCGAACCGTGCAATGCACCAGCTGCGCCGCCTTCCGACTCCATCTCCTGGATAGAGACCTTCTGACCGAAAAGGTTCTTACGACCTTTGGCAGCCCATTCATCTACATGCTCTGCCATCGGTGATGACGGAGTGATAGGGTAGATGGCAGCAACCTCTGTAAACATATAGCTTACATGAGCGGCAGCTGTGTTACCATCACAAGTGATAAACTTTTTTTCTTTAGCCATTTTGTTTTTAAATAAAATGTTAATGTATAGTTGTTTCTTTATTTTTCTTTCCTTTTCCGATGCGGCTTTTGTGAGAACCGCAAGGGGTCAGGCTTTTTGTGGTTCTCAGTATGTCATGCCGAACATCCATAGCGGCACGCGTCCGTTGCCGCCTTCCGTGGTGTTGTATACGGCGTAAGTGGTGTCTGCATTGTTGCGGAGCTTCAGGCTCTTCGCATAGTCCACCACCTTCAGCTTCCTCATGTTGTCAATGATGTAGCAGGCGTCCTGCTTGCCCTGGTTGACGACGTGGTCCTTCCAGAGGGCGTTCACAAGGAATGTCTCCATCACCTCCTGCGTATCAGCTATGTAGGGATAGATGGTATACATGAGGTTGGGGTTGTGCATCATCACCTTTGAAGGTTTCTTCGGGAAATCGTCGCCCGGATGATACATTATATTAATAAGGCGTGCGTCGGAGAGATATTTTATGTAGTTCATCACCGTTGCACGGCTTGTCTCAATCTCTTGAGCCAGATTGCTGATGTTCGGGGCTTTCGGTCCTTCCACGGCAAGAAGATAGAACAGCTTCTTTATCTTTGTCAGATACTTCAGCTCTATCTGTTTGATGAAGAGAATGTCCACCTCCGTCATCATGTTCATCGTCTTTAGCAGATTCTCCTCGAAGTTGCGGTGCTCGAGGAAGAACGGATAGAATCCGTGGTGCAGGTATTCGCCGAACAGTGTCGCTATGTCTGCCTTGCTCGTTATCTCGGCAGCTATTTCTGCGTGGCGTCTGATGATGTCGTTGAGTGAAAGAACGGGGAAGTTGTTTCCAGTCTGTAGGTTTACGTATTCCCTGAACGAGAATCCGCGGAGGTTATAGCTCTTTACGATGTCATTCAGCTCCGGATTTTCCTCCTTCAGCCGCATCACGCTCGATCCGGTGAAGACTATCTTCAGATTGGGGCATTGGTTGTAGCATGTGCGCAACTCATTGCTCCAGTCCGGCTTCTTGAAAATCTGGTCGATGAGCAACACTTTTCCTCCTTGAGCCGCAAAGTCTGATGCGAAGTCGGCAATGCCACGGCCTTGGAAGTAGAAGTTGTTCATGTTGACGTAAAGACATCGGCGGTCTCTCGGTCCGAAGTTTTCCTTAGCATATTGAAGCAAGAAGGTGGTCTTGCCGATGCCTCTCGAACCCTTGATGCCAATCAACCGGTCGTTCCAGTCGATTTCGTCCATCAAGGTGCGCCTGACGGAAGCCGTCATGTGCTCGACGAGGTAAGTGTGGGTCTTGAAGAAAGATTCCATTCTTGCTTGCGTTTTCTTTGTTTTATATAAATTCTTAAACTATGCAAAGGTATGAATATAATTTGGAATTGCAAACTCAATATTACAAAATCTATTATTTTTTTGTTTTTTTGCATTTCGCTTTTTCGATTCGGGTGAAAAAGCGTATATTTGCTTTCCGTAAAATAAAACCGACTAACATGAATGACTTCAAAAAGATAAAGGTGGCTGTTGCAGGCACCGGTTATGTGGGCATGAGCATTGCCACGCTTCTTGCCCAGCACCATCAGGTCAAGGCTGTGGACGTTATAGCCGAGAAGGTGGAAAAAATCAATAATCGTATTTCTCCCATACAGGACGACTATATTGAGAAATACCTTGCCGAGAAGCAGCTCAATCTCATAGCTACGCTCGACGGACGCGACGCTTACAGCGATGCCGACTTCGTGGTTATAGCTGCGCCCACCAATTATGATCCGGTGAAGAACTACTTTGACACTTCTCACGTGGAGGAGGTTATCAATCTTGTCCGTGAAGTGAATCCCGACGCCGTGATGGTAATAAAGAGCACCATCCCCGTGGGCTACTGCGCAGGACTTTATGAAAAATACGGCAGAGACCTTCGCCTTGTATTCTCGCCCGAATTCCTGCGTGAGAGCAAGGCTCTGTACGACAATCTTTACCCGAGCCGCATCATCGTAGGACGTCCTTCGTCCGACCTTTCCGACCATGCCGACAGCCTTGACGAGGCAGCACGCACGTTTGCCGCATTGCTGAAGGAAGGTGCGCTGAAGGAGGATGTCGACACGCTCTTCATGGGACTTACGGAGGCTGAGGCTGTGAAGCTCTTCGCCAATACTTACCTCGCATTGCGTGTGAGCTACTTCAATGAGCTTGATACTTACGCTGAGATGAAGGGGCTCGACACACAGGCCATCATCAAGGGCGTAAGCCTCGACCCGCGTATCGGCGACCAATATAACAATCCGTCTTTCGGATATGGCGGATATTGTCTGCCTAAGGACACGAAGCAGCTCCTTGCCAACTATAAGGACGTGCCCGAGAATCTGATTGAGGCTATTGTGGAGAGCAACCGTACGCGCAAGGACTTCATAGCGGACCGCGTGCTTGCCAAGGCTGGATATTACGACTATTATAACCATGGCGACTGGAATCCGGACGAGGAGAAACCGTGTACCATCGGTGTTTACCGACTCACGATGAAGTCAAATTCAGACAACTTCCGTCAGAGTAGCATTCAGGGTATCATGAAGCGTATCAAGGCTAAGGGAGCGCAGGTTATCATCTATGAGCCGACGCTTCAGGACGGCACCACGTTCTTCGGAAGCCGTGTCGTAGGCGACCTCGACGAGTTTAAGCGACTTAGCAATGCCATCATCGCCAACCGCTACGATGTCAGTCTGGATGATGTGAAGGATAAGGTTTACACAAGAGATATTTTCAGGAGAGACTAAATGAGGCTTCATATATTCAATCCTGAGCACGACATTGCTTTGGCTGCCAATCTGAAGCGCTTCACGGCTCCTCATGCGGGTAGGCAGATGCGTGCCGATCTTGGTTTTCTTCCTGCGTTATGGGCTGACGACGGCGACTTCGTGCTTGTAGACGATGTCGCTGCGGCATTAGAGTCGGTCCGCCATGTCAGGAAATATGCGCACGACGTGGCTTTCGTGTCGTTGGCTGACCTTAAAGGCTTGACGCCCTTCATCGACGATCTTATTATCGATCCTTGGGGATGGGACATCACTCTTAAGGATCAGCTCCTGCGTGCCAACGGTGCGCTTGCCGGCTGTATGCCGTCGGACGAAGTGCTTTCCACAGTACGTCAGATGAGCAGCCGCAGGTTTGCGGCAAGCGAGTTACTGCCCGTCTTGGTCAATAGCCATAATGGATTGGTAGGGGAGAGCTGTTATTGCGAGACGATGGAGAGCGTGTCTGAGACTGTGGAGCGTTACGGCTGTCAGGCTGTGCTTAAGTCGCCGTGGAGCAGTAGCGGCAGAGGCGTACGCTATGTCCGCACTCCTGACGATTACGCCCGCCTCTCCGGTTGGGCTGCTAACATTGTCCGTCAGCAGGGCGGCATAATGGTGGAACCGCTTTACGCCAAGGTGTGCGATTTTGGTATGGAGTTCTGTGTCAACAAAGACGGCGTGGTGTCATATAGCGGTCTTTCGCTTTTCGCCACAAGCGGCGGAGCCTATACGGGTGGACTCTGTGCCACGGAGAAAGACAAGCGTGAGATGTTGTCGCGTTGTGTGGACATGCAGCTCTTGGACAAGGTCTGCGACGACATACGGTCTATCCTCGCTCCGCAGTTTAAGGGAGTTTACGCAGGTGCTTTCGGCATCGACATGATGGCGGTGGCACGTAAGGAAGGCGAAGGCTTCCTCCTCCATCCGTGCGTGGAGCTAAATCTGCGACGCACAATGGGACACGTGGCTCTCGCTCTCACTCCATCACCCTTCGAGGCACGCCGAATAATGAATGTCTATTACGCCGACAAATATCGTCTGCGCATAAAGACCACAACAGACAATCTCCTGAACACAGGACTTTGTTATATGTAATAGTTTAGAATTCTCTAATAACAATTATACCCTTTCGGGTGTAATATCAAACGGTTTGCTTGATATTACACCCGAAAGGGTATAGTTTTTGTGTTGGATTATTATCTCAACATCAGTATTCTTTTAAGAATAAGGCGCTTGTATTGGCGTTTATAGTCATTGGGCAGGAATGATTCTTCTATCAAGTCGAGCCACTTCATCAGAGCTTTGCGGAACTTCTTTGCAATGTTGTCCAGAACCTTTTCGTTCACTCCCGAAGCGAGAATAGACTTCTCAAAGTCGTTGCGCTTTATGTTTGCCTTCTTGCCGTTAAGTGTCAGTGCCATTTCTTCCTTGTCCTCAGGCATTACGATGGTTGTGGAAAGAAGGTCGTATGCCGGTGTCAGACTGTAGCCCATTGGCGATTTTATGAGCGAGAAGTTCTTCAGGTGCATATCCGAATTGCCCGTAATCCATGAGAACACCACTACCTCCCAGAAGTTCACAAGGTCGAGTTGCGGTACAGCAGAATACTTCTTTATGTGCTTCGCAATCTGCTCATACGATCCTTTATACTTGTATTCGGTCAGGCGTTCGGTAAGTTGGCACATGTCCTCCATTGCAATCTTCGTTCCGTCTGTTTCGCGGTCGATGCGACGCGTTATGTAGCATAACTCGCCATCAGCAAAACGTATAAGCGAGTGTGGCACTACGGCAATTTTTGCAGCCTCCGCCATGTGCATCGTCAAATCCTCCAGTTCGGGTAATGCACGATAAGCGTCAGTCTGAGGTTTAAGAATGTAACGTCCCCATAACCCGACAATGGTGAAGCGGCTTGGCTCGTTCTTACCTCCAGGATTGATGTCGAGCGACAGTTTTGCCTGCACTCCCGTCAGTGTGGTTTGTGCACGTATCACCTGCTTGGCGAGTTCGGCTATTTCGCTGCGTTTATACGGCAACGTCGGTACCTTCCTTACGCCGAACATCTTTCGTGCGCAAGTGGGGTGGAAGTCTGTCTGACCATCTTTAAGAGGCTTGTAGCAATAAAGGCATTTCTCCATAATACAGATTTTTTTTATTCTTCAGGTACCACACTGACAGCGCCGATACAGTCTTTGCAACATGCCAGCAGCAATGACATACGGTCGCGTTGGTTGATCTTCCAACTGCGTTCTGCAATGTTGAGCAGCCACCCCTCTGGCACCAGTCCGTCGAAGAACGGGAAGAGCACCTTGTCCTCATACGGTTCTTCGCGCAATGGCATAGTGAGGCTTATCGGTTCTGCTCCCTCCATTGCGAGATAGTCGCTGTCGTAAACAAACTGAAATCCGTTTTCGTCCTCAGTCAGACGGCCGGCATAGTGGTCGTACATATAGATTTTAGCACTCTTCATAACAAATGATGTTAGCGTTTACTGTTCTTCTTTGTTGTTTGTCGGCTGTGCTCCCACTTCGTGTCCGAACAGAGCCAACACTTGGTTTATCTTGTCGATGCGCAGTGTCTGCTTTCCCTGCTCCAGTTCGCGCACGAAGCGCAATCCTACGCCCGACTTCTCTGCCAAGTCCACCTGCGTCAAGCCGAACATGTGCCGGCGTTCCTTTACAAATGCTGCTATTGATGTGCTCATACTTATATAATTATACCCTTTCGGGTGCAAATATATATAATTTATTTGATATTGCACCCGAAAGGGTATAGTTTTTTATTGTATATTTCCTTCACATTAATTTTATTATAGGGATATCTTGCTTTTATGCCATAATTTTGCATATATGCAAAATTATATATAAATTTGCAATTCAATTATGACAGACTAATATATATGAGTAAGGCAAAAACATTACTAAAGATAGAGCTTCTGAAAGATGGACTTTCTATGGAAGACCTGCAACGTCTGCTGAAATCAAAGGGATATGACTATACGCTGTCAAGTCTCAATAGCAAGATTAGTAGAGGGACGTTCAGCGCATCATTCCTGCTCCAATGTCTCGAAGCCATTGGGCATTATAATATAAACTTGAATGATTTGATAAAAAGTGATGAAACGGCAGATAAATAAGATTGCAGAATTGCTTGCCGATAACTTTCCTATTGGCACAGACAGTTCTTTGGTCTATGAACTGAGCGCATACATTTCCATGTTGTATGCGCTCAATGGTGTTGCCCTTATGCACAATAGTCGGGACAACAGCCTCGACGCTGTACTATCATGCCATTTTCCTCATATTGTGAATGCTTATAATAAGATACACAATTTGATAGACTGCTGCACGGAAAGAGAGATTCTAACCCAACTTTCACTCGCTAAAGTAGAGGACGAGGTAAATGGATTGGGATTCTTCGTGTCAGACATCTATCAGCAAATAAAATCTTATCTGATGAAAACTGCACAAGGTCGTTCTTCGTCTTCCGTAGAAAAGGTAGAAGGTAAGAATCTGCTCTACCAGACACAGTTCTTCACAGATATATATATGGTGGAATATCTCGTGAAACAGACGCTTTCGCTTTATGATGATTTAAGCAATGTCATGTTCGTCGACCCTGCTTCAGGCGGAGGCAATTTCTTGACATACCTGTATCGCGAATTGTATGCATGGTATAAACATCATGGGGAGATGGACAATATTGCCAAGTTGATTTTCGAAAACAATATTGTTGGCTATGACTTGGATGCGGAACTTGCGGAAATAGCACGTTTGTCGCTTTGGCTTACTGCATATTATGAAAATCCCAAAGATGTGTATTCTGAAATATATAATTTTGGCGGAGTTGACGGAGACACAAAAGGGTACGTCAACAATCATGTATGCTCTGAAAAGATAGGAAACATTGACTTTGAGGGAGTTGTCGCCAAGGCGAGGGAACAAGGCAAAAGCATTGTCTATATAACAAACCCACCATTCATGGGCAAACGTGACTTGTCTCCAGTGGTCAAGAAGCATCTGCTTTCGTATTATCCTGCGGCAAAAGGCGACTTGTGTTTCTCGTTCATGCAAAAAATGATGCGCAATCTGCACAATGGCGATAGCATGGCTGTCGTCTCGCAAAATGGATGGCTGTCCCTGTCATCACTGAAGGACTTTAGGCGTTTTCTGATATATGGTTATGATATGCTTAATTGTGTAGACCTTGGTTCAAATGCCTTTCATAACATAAATGGAGAAAAAACCAATGTCGTGCTTGCTTTAATTAGAAAAAACAGCGCAACGAACGCGTCGGCAAATAGCGTGTTTGTAAATCTGCGGCACGCCAAATACCAAGAAAAGGTGCAACTGCTTCGCAATGGTGGGTATAAGGTGTACAGTGTAGGCATAAAAAAGTTCTTAGCAAACAAGAATTGTGAATTCAACTATCAGATTATGTCCGACATGGCTTATTTGTCAAAGTTCAGAAAATATGGCGAGTTTGCAAAGTGCATGCAGGGTTCATCTACTGGCGACAATGCTACAATGGTGAAGTATATCTGGCAGACAACTTCACCAGAATGGAAGCTGACAAGTAAGGGGGGAGGCTTCTGCAAATGGCAAGGACTCAACGTATATAAAGTGAAATGGGGCGAAAATGGTGAAGCCATAAAGAAAAATAGAGGCGGTGTGCTTAGAAATCCGTCACAAATAGCCAAGACCGCTTTGGTATTTACAGACACCGGTACAATGGGACTGACAGTGCGCTGCAAGTTGGCAAATCAAGTGTTCATAGCTTCAGGGCCAGGAATAAGGGTTATGGCAGGAAATCCACTATGCCACATGGCTTTTCTCAATTCGAGGATAGCCTCGTTCTTCATGCGCATTATCAATCCAAAGTTTACGGTGAGTGGTGGGTATATCCAGCAACTGCCTGTTGCTGACAACATTCTTGACAATGAAAGGATTAACAGCCTTGCGGCATTGTGCCACGAGCTAAAATGCAATTATTTGGCAACGAAATTGCCTAACATAGAATATCGGCATCCCCGATTCGATGCTATCGATGACGTACAGGCATATTTGACGCAATGCCTCCAGCATGACTTGCAGAACATGTATGAGCGTTTGGTTGCTGAGAACATGATAGAGACGCTTATAAGTGAGCAATACAATCTGACTGGCGAGTTTGCTCAAGAATATGCGATGCAAACTGCACCTTGGATGTGCTACCCCGAAAAGAGTGTCAGCATAGAGAAGGTAGACGGGCTGCTATCAAGACAGATAAGCATGAACTGTATGCCTGTAGCCAGAAAAGCCGATGGTACTAACTATGGCAGTGAGAATTGCATAGAAATGCTTGCCGCACAGATGAAAGTGTCATGTGCCTCCATTGTCAAATCATTAAGTGGCCACTATGACAAATTGTACAAGACACTTGAAAAGTATCGGTATGACTTTGTGCATAAGCTATTGCTGTATGTCATGGACGTAGATAGACTTGATGCCGTAGGCTCGGTGTATTCATGTACCATAGAGGAGGCAGACAGGATGGTTAGGCAAAAATATTCAGAAATGTACAGGCAACTTTCGCTTAATGCAAACGATGTGGATAAAGTTCTTAGGACAATTCATTCCAAAGTGTTTTACGATACACCTATAATAGAAATCAATGAATGATATTTTAAACATATATAAGCGTTTGGTCGACACACTTATCCGTTATTACCATAAAGAGAGTGAACCAATCAACCCCCTAAAGGCGAATAGAGCAAAGTCAATAGCCAAGGCTGCCATTGTGGTAGTATTGTTTACAAAAAAATGGCAACTACAGCTACATACTGCTACGGAGTACGCACAGTGGCTAAAGGGTCGGCTTTCGGAAAGATGCGCACTGGCAGAATGGCTCTTGACGCTTGACGATACAGAGAGTCGTATAGTCAACTCTGAGGAAATCGTGGAAAGGGAAGGTCTATGTTTAGGCAATGTTTACGAGATGCTGCTTTCCGTAGACACAAACGGTTTCGATACTACTTACGGTAAAAGGTATCGCAACCAACTTGGCAGTTATTACACTCCAGAAAAACTTGTGGATTATCTGACGAAAAGCGTTATTGACAACTACACAAATGCTAATGGGGTGGAAAATGTAGGTTGTGCCAAAATTGTGGATTTCTCATGTGGCGGTGGCATATTCCTTGTCTCCGCCATAAGATATATTGCACGAATATTGAGCGAAAGCAAGGAAAACGTTCTACAATCCTCAATGCTTGCCATAATAAATAATGTGTATGCGTGCGATGTAGACTGCATAGCCCTTGAAGTGGCTAAGTTCTCTATACTGGAGCTGACCTGTGACTTAGATTGTTACGCAACGCTCTGTAAGCATTTCGTGTTCGGCAATTTTCTTTTGCACAATGATGAACAGGCGGCAGAAGAACGTCGTGAAAAATTGTATCTTGAGGGCTATATTTATCATCCTGAACTTGCGATAGGCACAGACTTCCTTACAGAATATGACATTATACTGGGCAATCCCCCATGGGACAAGATACGCTTTGAGGAGAAGAAATTCTATTCGCAGTATACATTCTCACTCAATAGTACCTATTTTAGAAATAACACGAGAGAACGCATCGCCAGTCAAGAGGAAAAGAATGAGTCCCTCGCCAATTATGCATACAGCTTCAAAAGCAATATGGAGAGGAGCAAGGAAATCATAAAGAGCGACCCTTATTTTGCCAATTCCGCAACTGGCGAATTGAATACATGCACACTGTTTGCCGATGCTTGTTATAGTCAGGTGTCGGCAAGGGGCGTTATCGGCATCATCATAAAGAGTTCTACCGTAACCTCCTCTGTAAACCGTAAGTTCTTCAATCGTATTTTTAATGGTTTGTATGCCATATACGATTTCATCAATCGCGAAAAATTCTTTGACATTGACAGCCGTGAAAGGTTCAGCCTGCTCATTGTTGGCGGAACACAAGACATGTCTGGCAAGCATACATTCAATATCGGTATGAATCTGCGCAATATCGAAGATATAGAGAAAACCAGCATCAAAATAGGAAAGAAAGAACTTGTAACGCTAAATCCAGATACCCATATGTTGCCAAACATCACGAATACAGGTAGCATGTGCATACTGCTTGATTTGTATGGTAGGTTCCATACCATAGGCCAAGCATATAAGGAACTTCAGTTCGGGCGCTTGGTACATTACACCAATCATGCTGATTACATAGGGAAGAGTTCTGAAGAAACCAACCTGCCTGTTTATGAGGGGAAATTTTTCCAGTCGTTTGATGGCAGATATTCTGGCTACAACAATGTGCCATACGCAGACCGGTACAAGAGCAAGGCACAGACAAAAAGGCTGTCGGACGAGGAAAGAAACACTGGTGTAATGCCTCTGTCACGTTTTTATATCAACAAGGATAAATGGGAGGCTCTGTCACGGTCTTACCGTGCTGACTACATGTTGGCATGGCACAGCCTCACGTCAGCCACCAACGGTAAGGCTTGTGTCAGTACGATACTTCCTTTTCTTCCTGCATCACAGTCGGTGCAATTTCTTATAACTGACGATACTGAACTGCTTGTCTATCTCGCATGTTTGTTTAACTCTGTAGTGTTTGACTTCATCGTAAAGAACAAGCTGAACGGCATAGACCTTACGCAGACCATCATCAAGCAGATACCGATACCGACAATGTGTCTTGCCAAAGAAAAACTGGCCAATAACGAGAGCATATTCTCGCAATTGGTCAGTCTATGTCATGGTTTCCTTTCGGACGACTGCAGAATGGATAAACTGTGGCACATGCTGCCAGCCTTTGCAGAGTGTAGTATAACTGACAGGCAGGAATTGCAGGTAAGGCTTGACGCACTGGTTGCAAGATTGTACGGTCTGTCTTATCCTACACTTCGACAGATTATCTCTGTCTATCCATCATTATACAATAGTGACACGATAGAGCGTATTGAAAAGTGCTTCCATCATTTTAAATGACCATAGTAGCGTCCATTCCTACCCATACAAGCCCAATCTTTAGACATTTCTTTGAATTGTTGCAACGAATCTTCTTCGTAAATATGCAGTTTGTATCGGTCGGGAATGGATGTCTTCTCAAAAACAAGTATCTTCTCCGTCATGATGCCCGGAATGCCCAGCCGTGGATTTGTGAGATAAGTCATCTTTGAGCCGTCATCGGCCACCCCTTTCATCTGTAGTCTCCAATTGCTGTTGCTGGGTGTATATTTTATCGTATTGCCGATGTATACCTTGCCGTCATATTCCAGCTCAATGTCTTTCTCAAAAGCATAGTTTTCTTTCGGCACGCCAAAGAACTCAACACTTCCTGCTGCTTCGACTTTTTCTCCGTTAATGGTTCTAACGCCAATTTTGACAGGTCAAGAATATTGCGAGAGCCTCCAGTAAGTTTCTTTGTCTCGATCCACATCGAGTTTCCGTTGAACTCCACTGTTTCCGCATACACTCTGGGCTTGCTCTTTTTCTTTTCCGTATAGACATGCTCTATCAATGTACGCTTGTGACCTTTCTTCGCCGGAGCTATTTTCATTGTGGCAAAAGTGCCTTTCAACTTTTCCAAGTCATCTGTCCCAGTCTGGTTCTTCTTGCTTGTCTCGTTGCGTTGGTTTCGGTTTTCCTGCACAGTGAGCACCACCTTGTTGTCGCAAAGCAACTCTATAAGTTCTTTAGATAATGGTTGGCAGCTTCCCGACTTGCCAGTAAGAAGGGTATTGTAGTAGTCGTAGATGTCGGAAAGCAAATTGCAGCCTTCTTCTTCATTGTTGTCGCTTGTTATGCAGATAGAAGCTTCTATATTTTGGTACAACCCCGACATCGTAAGGTTGGAAGAGCCAACCATTACCATATTTTGCCTTTCACCCTCAAAAGAGTAAATTTTGGGATGATAGACTATTCTGTTTGGCGAGTACACCACATATGTATGCACGTTCGGCATTGCAAGAAGCGCATCTAATGCTTCCTTGGACGTTCCGTGCAAGTCCACTCCAATGTAAAGGCGTATGTCGCCACCTGCATCTGTGAAGTTATTGAAGCTGTCTCTCAGTTGGTTGATGCCGTCAACGCTGGCAAAGGCAACAAAGGCGGCAAAAGACTTGTAGTCCGACTGTCCCAGTGCTTCGTTGATGGCATCTCCTGCAGGGCGGCTATTGCCTTCAGGCAATCCTTGTGCTATAAATTGTATTTGCATATTCTGTTGTACTTATTTCTAATGTTACACTCTACAAATTCATAAAATATACGGGTGAGTTTCTCGCCCCCTCTTTTCTCAATACACCAATCTCTGTGAAATGTTTCAGCCATTTAAGTGCGGAGTTTTGTCGTAACCCGAAGTGTATTTCCATTGCACGGCGGTTGATGCAGATGTTAGTGGAGAGATATTCCTTTATTTTCTCCAACATCATTTCTTCCGTGTGTTCTTTTGACTTGGTGGAGAATTTGGCACGCTCAAAATGCACATTTCTTTTTACCTCTTGCAACATTGATACATCGGGGCGGAAATTGATGTTGCGCACACTTATATAGTCGGCACGTGCTTTGTCGATAGGCTTGTCTTCTGGCATGTTCAGGTTTACTGACAGCGAGAAGTAGCCTATGGATGGAATGTAAAAGCGGTTGCCATGTGACAGATGTTGAATCATACATTCGCGCAATGCCGACAAAGTGGCCTCCACATCGCCTTTTGTCAACGAACATGATGACTGGATATAACTTTCAAGTTGTTGTGCAGACATAGGCGTACCCTCGAAGATACGTGCAAAATGCCGCTCCTTGCCAGTTCCTTGTGAATTCTTTATTGATTGTATCTCGTATTTTATGCTCATCCGATTTTGTTGTTTTGTCTACAAAGTTACATAATATTATGCAAGAAAGAGAACAAAAGCACTAAGAAACTTATTTTAAAGCACCTTTATTTTTGTCTTACATCGGTCGTTCAATGTGCTTATTACGAACGATAGGCATGTTTACTTCGACCGTTAAGCATGTTTACTTCGACCGAAGTAAGATAAATAAACAAAACCTTTAGCGTATTTTATAATCTTTCAGAATGACTTTTAACTTAAAGAAGGGAATGGATAATAATGGGAGTATAAAAATATACCCTTTACATTAATTTCATGATAGGGATATTCCTATCTTAAATAGGCGATTCCCCGCTTTGAGTTACACGGCATTTTTTTACCTTTGCATATATAACATAAAAGACACAAGGTTATGAAGAAATTGTTTGCAAGGCTGATGATGACGGCTGTAATGCTGTTTGCCGCTTCTATGGTTGAGGCTCAGAGAATGGGGGATGACACTTATGTGGTATTGGGTCATGGTTATGCCAAAGACAGCGAGAATGTATATCTTAATGGACAGGTGCTTCCGTGGGTTGATCCACATACCTTTTCGCTGAAAAGGTGCGACGGCCATCAAAGCTATAGGTGTTTTGAAAAATATGTCATATCCCATTCTGACGTGTTCTATGAAGGAAAGAAATTGGATGATGCGTCAGCCTCTTCGTTCAAGGATTTGGGATACGGATATGGTAAGGATTCCTTTGATGTGTATTTCTGTGGCAAGATAATCAATGGCGCAAGTGCCAATTCGTTCCGACTGCTGAAGGACGGTTATGCTAAAGACTCCTTTGACGTCTATTTCTATGGTGAGAAGGTAAGCGATGCCAGTGCCTCAAGTTTTAGTGTGGATGAAAATGGTTATGCTCACGATACGTTCTCCACTTATTACTTTGGAAAGAAGATTGGAGATTGATTGCCATTAAAGATGCAAGATGTGAGCAGTATTGAGAATAAAGAAAAAGAGCGCCAATAAGCTATGTGTATTGATTGCATAGCTTACTGGCGCTCTTGTTTTTTTATTAGCGTAATTATTATTTATAGAGATATCTCTTGATGCTCTTCTTCGGAGTCTTCTCAAACTCCTCTTTTACAATCTCGATGGCAGCGAGCTTGCAGTATGCAGGCTGTGCGGAGTTGAGTTCCTGACGGTTCTGCTCCATAATTCCTTCGAGGTCTGACTCGTTGAGGCGCATTGTGGCAGCCTCGTCGAAGTCGGGATAAACCAAGCCTACGAGCTTCTCTCCGCGCTGCACCACCACGCATTCGTTAACCATTGCCATGGAGTTGAGGCGGTCTTCGATTTCCTCCGGATAGATGTTCTGGCCGTTTGCTCCAAGAAGCATGTTCTTCGATCTGCCCTTGATGTATACGTTGCCGTCGGCGTCCATTGTGCCGAGGTCACCGGTATGATACCAACCCTCAGAGTCGAGAGTCTGTGCTGTAGCCTCTTCGTTCTTGTAGTAGCCGAGCATCACGTTCAGACCGCGTGCGAGAATCTCTCCGGGAACGTTCTCGGGATCGGGGCTGTCAATCTTTACCTCCATGTGAACGACGGGCTTTCCGCATGAACCGGGGGCGAAATCGTGATAGTCAGCGTAGCAGATAATCGGTGCACACTCCGTGGCTCCGTATCCTACGGTGTAGGGGAAGCCGATGCGTTTGAGGAACTGCTCCACTTCCTGATTGAAGGCTGCACCTCCGACGATAATCTCATAGAAGTTGCCACCGAACGCTTTAACCACCTGGTCGCAAATCTTCTGGTTTACTTTCTTGTTTACAACAGGCATGTTGAGGAGAAGGCGCATACGATTGTTTTGGATTTTCGGGAATACCTTCTTGCGGATGATCTTCTCGATAACCAGAGGTACGGCTATGATGATGGCTGGCTTGACTTCTGCGAAGGCTGCTGCGATGATGGCAGGACTGGGCACACGTGTGAGATAGAATACGTGGCAACCGAAGATAAACTCAAACATAAACTCGAACGCCATGCCGTACATGTGTGCCATAGGCAGTATGCTGATGACGTTGTCGCCCTTCTTGATTATCTTGCCAAGCACAGTCATGGCGAAGTCGTAATTGCTCCAAAGTGCGCGGTAAGGTACCATTACGCCCTTTGAGAAGCCGGTTGTACCGGAGGTGTAGTTGATGAGTGCGAGTTCGTCCGGCGACTGCTCCTTGTAATAGTTGACGTGCTCCTTGCGGAAATACTTGGGATATCTCTTTCCGAACAGCTCGTTGAGGTGCTCACGGGCGTATGTCAGCTTGTCCGTTCGCGAAATGACAAGCGAATAGTCAGGCAAGTAAATGATGCCTTCCAGATGCGGCATCTTTGTCTGGTCGATGACCGTAGCCACGTAGTCGCCCACAAAGAGCAGCTTTGCCTCACTATGGTTTACGATGTTGTGAATCTGGTCTGCTGTGAATTCGTGCAGAATGGGCACAGCCACAGCACCGTAGGTCAGTGTTGCAAGGAAAGCCACAGCCCAGCTGGAACTGTTTCGTCCGCAAAGTGCAATCTTGTCGCCTTTCTGTACGCCGCTGCTTTCGAAGATGATGTGAAGTTTCTCAATCTTGCGAGCCACGTCGTGGTATTGCAGTGTTGCACCCTTAAAGTCAGTAAGTGCGTCCTTTTCCCAGTTGGATACGATACTTTTTTCTATCAGTTCGTTATAACTCGGTATTTTCATCCTTTGTCTTGATTTTGGTATGAGGTGTTGTCTCTTTTATTTGTAAAGATATCTCTTTATGCTCTTTTTGGCAGTTTTCTGAAATTCTTCCTTATGTATCTCTATTGCTGAGACCTTGCAGAAGGGTGGTAGTTGTGAATTGAGCGTCTTTAGGTTTTCGTCCATCACTCCCTGTACGTCGTTGTCGTCGAAGTCCATGGCGTCCTTGTCTTCCTGCTCAGGATGGACGAGGGCAACGAGTCGGTTGCCGCGTTGTATGATGATGCTCTCTCCTACGAGCGGCAGGTTGTTGAGCTTGTCTTCTATTTCCTCCGGATAGACATTCTGTCCGTTGGCGCCGAGGAGCATGTTCTTTTTGCGTCCCTTTATGTAGAAGTAGCCGTCTGGTGACATGGTGGCAAGGTCGCCGGTATGGAACCATCCGTCGCTGTCTATCACTTCCTGCGTGGCTTTCTCGTTCTTGTAGTAGCCAAGCATTACGTTTGTGCCTCTTGTGATCAGCTCGCCGGGCTTGTTGGCAGGGTCAGGACTGTCAACCTTCACCTCCATGTGCTCCACGGCAGGTCCGCATGACGATATGCGATACTTGTCATAGTTGGCGAAGGTGATGAGTGGCGCTGTCTCTGTGGTGCCGTATCCGATGGTTACGGGTACGCCGACATCGTTGAGGAATTTCTCAATACCTTGATTGAGAGGAGCTCCGCCTACGATTATCTCAAAGGCATTGCCGCCAAAGGCTTGCATGATGCGCTCGCGTATGTGCTGCTTTATCTTCTTGCTTATTACGGGCATGTTGAGCAGAATCTTCATACGGCTGGTCTGCACTTCTGTGAGCACCTTGCGTCTGATGATCTTCTCTACGACGAGTGGCACGGCAACGATGAGTCGGGGCTTCACTTCCGCAAAGGCTTCTGCTATCAGCGACGGCGACGGCAGTCGGTTGAGGAAGTAGATGTGGCATCCGCCGATAAATCCGAACTGGAACTCCACAGCCAGTCCGTACATGTGTGCCATAGGCAGAATGCTTACCAGATTGCTTCCCGGCTTGACATTCGGAGAGAGGCACTTGAGGATATGGTCGAGGTTTCCCCAGATGGCACGATAGGGCAACATCACTCCTTTGGAGAATCCGGTTGTGCCTGACGTGTAGTTTATCATTGCGAGTTCCTCCGGGCTTTGCTCCTTATAGTAATGTACGTGTTCCTTACGGAAGTATTTGGGATAACGCTGACCGAAGATCTCGTTGAGATGTTCTCTTGCGAAGACGAGCTTTTCTGTTCTTGCTACGACAATGGAGAAATCGGGTAAGTAGACTATACCCTCCAGTCCCGGCATGGCGTCAGGGGTGATTTGTGTCTTAACGATGTCGCCGACAAACAATAGCTTTGAGTCGCTGTGGTTTACGATGTTATGTATCTGATCTGGCGTAAACTCATGTTGTATAGGTACTGCTACGGCTCCGTATGTCAGCGTGGCTAAGAAAGCCACTGCCCAATGACTGCTGTTTCGTCCGCAAAGGGCTATCTTGTCACCTTTCTGTACCCCGCTGTTTTCAAACAATATATGCAGCTTCTCTATCTTTCTTGCTACATCATGGTATTGGAGTGTCGCTCCCTTATAGTCTGTAAAAGCGTCTTTTTCCCAATACTTAATAATACTGTTCTCTATATAAGAGTTGAAACTGGGTATTCCTTCCATTGCACAATCTTCTAAATTTTGTGCAAAGGTACGTCATTATTTGCACAATACCAAAACTTTTGTGCGGTAATTGGTTTCTTTGGTTCAAGATATCCCTATTTTTATACGTTTTAGACCAGTTTTTGTCAAGCCTATTCGTATCGCATTGATTTGGCCGGATGTATGTGCGAAATCATATAGCTTGGCGCTATAAGCACGAAGAGCGCTATGAGGAGCGTGCCGACGTTAAGCAGGAGCACGAAAAGCCAGTTGATTTCCACGGGTACTGTGTCGACATAATAGGTCGTAGGGTCGAGCTTGAATATGCCTGCAGCCTCTTGCAGGAACAGCAATGCCAGGGCGATGATGTCGCCGATGATGAGTCCCTTGCCGATGATGAATGCTGCAAACCACAGAAAGATGTGGCGTATGGTGTCGTTACGTGCTCCCAATGCCTTAAGAATGCCTATCATTGTGGTGCGCTCAAGGATGATAATCAGTAGGCCGCTTATCATTGTCACTACAGCCACGGCTGTCATTATGGCGAGGATTATCCATACGTTAAGGTCGAGCAGGTCGAGCCATGAGAATATCTGTGGCGAAAGTTCGCGTACGGTCTTTGACGAATATGTGTTGCCGTAACTGTCTGTTGTGCGGTTTACATTTCTTATAATGATGTCGCTTGTCTCCGAGAGCTTGTTGAAGTCGCTGACCGTAAGCTCCGCACCGCTTGCGAGGTCGGTGGTCCAGCCGTTCAGCTTCTGTGCAGTATAGAGGTCGCAGAACACCGTAATCTTGTCATACTGAGAAAGGTTGGTCTGATAGATGCCTTGGATGGTAAGCTTTCGCGTGCGCACTCCGCCTTCGCCGATGAAGTAAGCGAAGATGCGGTCTCCGCTCTTCACGTCCAGCTTGTCAGCCATAGTCTTTGAGATAAGGATTTTGCCGGTGCTGGCTTTGTCTGAGAATACGGGTATGCTGCCGCTCACCATGTTCTTGTGGATGAACGTGGAGTCGAATTCCGGACCAACTCCCTTGAACATCACTCCAAGGAAGTCGTTGTCGGTCTTAAGTATACCTTGTTTGGTGGCGAATCGCTGAACGTGTTCCACGCCTTGCGTCTTGTTGAGCACGTTCATCATCGAGTCGTTCATCACGACCGGCTGGTCTGTGGCTGACGACTGCAGGGCGTAGAAGTTGGCTACTTGGATGTGGCTGCCGAATCCCACTACTTTGTCCCTTATGGTATGCTTGAATCCAAGCACCACGCTGACGCTGATTATCATTACTGCAAGTCCGATTGCCACACCCGCTGTGGCAATACGTATAGCCGGCTTCGATACCTTCTGCTTGTCGTCAGTATGGTCTGAATGTATGCGGCGTGCTATAAAAAGGGGAAAGTTCATTTTTAGAAATGTTTAATGTTTGATATTTAATTGTTTGGCTTTGCCTGTAAATTCTGTAGCCAAAACCAAACATTAAATATCAAACATTAATTTAAGTTGTTGTTAAATGTATTGTTTTCTTAATTATCAGTCAGCGTCCTCCACGCGTCCCGGATAAGCTTCCAGAGCCTTGCGCAGCACAATGAGTGAGCGCTCGAGGTCTTCCTTCTTGAGGACGTATGCGATGCGGACCTGATTGCGTCCGGCTCCCGGCGTGGTGTAGAAACCGGCAGCTGGAGCCATCATGACGGTCTCGCCTTCGTACGAGAATTCTTCCAGACACCAACGGCAGAATTTCTCCGAGTCGTCCACGGGAAGTTTTGCAACGGTGTAGAAGGCTCCCATCGGTATTGGCGAATAGACACCTGGTATGCGGTTAAGACCGTCGATAAGACATTTGCGTCGTTCCACATACTCCTCATACACGTCACGGTAATAATCCTCCGGTGCGTCAAGGGACGCCTCCGCTACTATTTGTCCGAGGAGTGGGGGAGAAAGACGAGCCTGACAGAGCTTCATTACTGCGGCGCGCACTTCCGGATTCTTCGATATCAAGGCACCGATGCGGATGCCGCACTCGCTGTATCGCTTCGAAACGGAGTCGATAAGGATGACGTTCTGCTCTATGCCCTCAAGGTGACAAGCCGAGATGTACGGTGAGCCGGTGTAGATGTACTCTCTGTAGACCTCGTCAGAGAAGAGATAGAGGTCGTACTTCTTCACGAGATCGCGAATCTGGTTCATCTCGCGGCGTGTGTAGAGATAGCCGGTAGGGTTGTTGGGGTTGCAGATAAGGATGGCACGTGTGTGCTCATTAATCAGCTCCTCAAACTTCTCCACCTTAGGCAGCGAGAATCCTTCCTCTATGGTGGTGGCAATGGTGCGTATCTTTGCTCCGGCCGAGACGGCAAACGCCATGTAGTTGGCGTATGCCGGTTCCGGGATTATAATCTCGTCGCCAGGGTTCAGACATGACATGAAAGCGAAAAGCACAGCTTCCGAACCGCCAGCCGTGATGATGATGTCATCTGCGCTGACGTTGATGTTGAATCGTTTGTAGTAATTCGTCAGTTTCTCTCTGTATGAGAGATAGCCTTGTGATGGCGAATACTCAAGGACAGAACGGTCGATGTGTTTCAGAGCGTCCAGTCCCACTTGCGGTGTCGGCAGGTCAGGCTGACCAATGTTCAGGTGATACACCTTTACACCGCGTTTCTTTGCGTCTAACGCTAAGGGAGCCAATTTTCTGATTGGCGATTCGGGCATTTCAAGTCCGCGTACTGATATTTCTGGCATGTTAAGTGTTTTCTTGTTATTGATTTGTTTGTCGGATTGTCACTGAATAATGCAAAGATACTACAAATAGTAATAAGTGCAAAATTTTAGACTGCTCTGTTTTTAGTCTTTTTTCTTTCCGAGAGACTTTATCCAGCTGATTGGCTTCTTCAGAATCTGTGTGATGGCGCTTGTCTGCTTCACGGCTGGCACGTTGGATGTCTGCTGCTTTGTCTGCTCCGTCTTTGCAGAATTCTGTCTGCCTTCGCCATTGCGATTGTTTCTGCCAGATGGACGACGCTGCTTGCGACGCTGACCGTCCGCCTGCGGCTTATTGTCTTGGCGATCGGCTTGTGGCTTGTTCTGACGCTCAGTCTGCTGTTTGCTTTGGCGCTTCTCGTCCTGCTGTTTCTGTCCGTCACCCTGAGGTCTTTCCTTGCGTCTGTTTTGCTGCGGCTTCTTGTTTGTAGCCTCGTTGTTGCCATTCTCTGCAGTTACGTCTTTCTTCTGACGCGGTCCTCTTGAGCGCTTCTTGCGTGGCTTCTGTTCTGGGTTTTCAGGGTTGGTGTTATCCTGCGCTTTTGTTTCGTTATTGGCGCTTGTGGCAGCTGCGTCCTTATCTGTAGGAGCGTTCTTGCCATCAGTCTTGTTCTGATCGTCGGTGGCGTTGCGCTTCTTTCCGCGTCCTCTTCCGTTGCCGCCACGTCCTCTTCCGTTGCTCTCACCGTTGCCGCCGCGTCTTTGCTTGCCTCCGCGTCCGTTGGAACGTGCAGCGTTATAGTCAGGAGCCTCGCCGAGACCTTCAGGCAGCTGGTTCTTTTCCACCTCTCTACCGAGGAATTTCTCAATCTGCTTGAAGCTGCTGATTTCGTCTTCAGCCACAAAGGTTATAGCCACGCCGTCACGCTGCGCTCTTGCCGTACGTCCGATACGATGAACATAGTCCTCCGGATCGTGCGGAACATCGAAGTTGATGACCATTGCGATATCGTCGATGTCGATGCCTCGTGCAACGATGTCCGTAGCCACGAGTACGTCTATCTGACCCGTCTTGAATTTATAGAGAATCTCGTCACGCTCAGCCTGCTCCAGGTCGGAGTGCATCTCGCCTGAGTTGATCTTCATCTGCTGTAGAGTACGGTTGATGGCCTTCACCTTCTGCTTCTTTCCAGAGAATATAATCACACGGTTGAGGTCGCCTTTTCTGAAAAGGTCCTTAATGATGCCAATCTTCTGTGTTTCGTAGCAGACATAAGCGCTCTGCTTGATTTTCTCTGCAGGACGGCTCACGGCAATCTTTACCTCCACCGGATTCTTGAGCAGGGTCTTTGCCAGTTCTTCTATCTTCTCCGGCATAGTGGCGGAGAACATGATGGTCTGGCAGTCGGCGGGCAGCTTGCTTGCTATCATCTTGATATCCTCGGAGAAGCCCATGTCCAGCATGCGGTCAGCCTCGTCAAGTACGAAGAAGCTCACCTTGCTGAGGTCGGCGCTACCGAGCGAGATGTGGCTGATGAGTCGTCCCGGTGTGGCGATAACCACGTCGGCTCCCATTTGGAAGCTCTTCAGCTCCTGATCATAGCGGTTGCCGTCGTTGCCGCCATACACAGCTACGCTGCTTACACCTGAGAGATAATAGCCGAAGCCCTGCATGGCTTGGTCAATCTGCTGTGCCAGTTCTCGTGTCGGACTCATAATCACGCAGTTGATGGCGTCCTTCGGATATCCTCCGTCGTCCAGCTTCGAGAGGATAGGAAGGAGATAAGCAGCTGTCTTTCCCGTTCCGGTCTGTGCTACACCGAGGAGGTCGCGTCCCTCAAGGATTGGGGGTATACACTTTTCCTGAATAGGTGTGCATTTGTCGAAACGCATATCATATAGTGCGTCAAGCACATGGTCGTTGAGTTCTGTTTCGTCGAAATACATTACTTGTAATGTTTAATTGAATAATGTTTAAAGTTTATGTAGCGGTAAGGCACGTAGAAATTGTGCCTACCGCTTTTAGTTCGGTGCCTTTCTGTAGCAGAAGTATGCCACTACAGCAAAAATCATATTAGGCACCCATGCCGCGAGCATTGGTGGAGCTCCGGCATTGATGGCGAATGTCGCCGATACTGTTTGCAGCATGATATAGCCGAAACTCAGCGCCAATCCTATTCCCAGATACATACCCATGCCGCCTTTCCTCTTGCGCGAAGACAGTGACAAGCCAATGGTTGTCAGGATGAACGAGGCGAATGATGAGGCTATACGCTTGTGATATTCCACCTGATACTGCACTACGTTGCCGTTTCCTCGGTCAATCTGCTTAGAGATATATTCCTTCAGCTCCGGCGAGGTGAATGTCTCCTGTTGGCCTTTTGAGTAGACGAGGTCAGTCGGCTCCATCTGTATCAGCGTGTCGCGCTTTGCTCCGCTGGTGATGTGCTCTTTTAGTCCGTGCAGTTCTCGAATCTTCCAGTTGGTCAGTGTCCAATGATACTTTGAGTCGGATATGGTGTCGTACTGTGCCTCCATTGCCGTCATGTGACTGACGAGCTTCTTGTTCTCAAACTTGTCCAGCGAGAATCCGAATCCACGCTTCATGTTATTGTCGTAATGCTGAATGTAGGCTATCGTGCCTCGGTCTACCTGCAACATCACGTTATCCGCACTGGTGTTCTTCTTCTTGTTCTTATACATCGACTCGAAGTTCTGCCTTACCACTGTTCCGTGCGGAATGACGTAGGCAGAGAGAAAGAACGACAGAGTGGATATCAGCACGCACGATATCATGTATGGTCTCATGAGTCGCTTAAAGGACACACCCGCTGCCAGCATCGATATAATCTCCGAATTGGATGCCAGCTTTGACGTGAAGAATATCACGGCAATGAAGACAAAGAGCGGGCTGAAGAGATTGGCGAAGTAAGGCACAAAGTTGGCGTAATAGTCGAATACGATGGCTTTGAGAGGCGCATGGTATTGGCTGAACTTCGCAAGGTTCTCGTTAACGTCGAAGACGATGGAGATGCTGATAATCAGCAATATGGAATAGATGTACGTACCGATGAACTTACGTATGATATACCAGTCGAGAATCTTTATGTATCTCAGCGGGTTAAGGACATTCAATACTCTAAGGAAGGCAAGCTTGCGTGCTGTCCATGCCATTGCCTTCCTTAGTGTCCTTGTATGCGATTCCCACCATCGTGCGACGTGGAGCAGGTGGCGAAAGCGTCTGATGTTCTTTCTTTTCATCTTACTGTTTTTTCCTAAATCCTTCTTCCGAGATTGTCAATAACGCTGCGTTTCCACTGTACGAAGTCGCCTTGTTCGATGTGGGTGCGTGCGTCTGTGACGAGTCGTAGGTAGAAGGCGAGGTTATGTATGCTCGCTATCTGCATGGCAAGAAGTTCCTGCGCCTTGAAGAGGTGGTGGAGGTACGCCTTGGTGTGGATGCGGTCGATGTCGCATCCGTCGGGATCGATAGGAGAGAAGTCCTGCTCCCACTTCTTGTTGCGCATGTTCATGGTGCCGTTGTAGGTGAAGAGCATGGCGTTGCGTCCGTTACGTGTAGGCATGACGCAGTCGAACATGTCCACTCCGCGCTCTATAGCCTCGAGAATGTTCTGCGGTGTTCCCACTCCCATAAGATATCTGGGCTTGTCTTTCGGGAGAATTTCGTTCACCACCTCAATCATCTCGTACATCACCTCCGTCGGTTCGCCTACAGCCAATCCTCCGATGGCGTTGCCGTCGGCTCCCTTGTCTGCCACAAACTTGGCGGCCTCTTTTCTCAGGTCCTTGTATTTACATCCCTGCACGATGGGGAAGAGGCTCTGACGGTGTCCGTAAAGCGGTTCGGTCTCGTCGAAACGCTTTATGCAGCGGTCGAGCCAGCGCTGTGTGAGGGCAAGGCTCTTTTTGGCATACTCGTAGTCGCTCTCTCCAGGAGGGCACTCGTCGAATGCCATCATGATGTCGGCGCCGATGATACGTTCCGTGTCCATGACGTTCTCAGGAGTGAAGATATGCTTTGATCCGTCAATGTGTGAGCGAAACTCGCATCCTTCCTCACGAAGCTTGCGGATACCTGTAAGCGAGAATACCTGGAAACCACCCGAATCGGTAAGGATAGGACGGTCCCATGTGTTGAACTTATGCAGGCCTCCTGCTTTGCGTATAGTGTCGAGTCCCGGTCTCAGGTAGAGGTGATAAGTGTTGCCGAGGATAATCTGGGCTTTCACCTGCTCGCGCAACTCCTGAAAATGTACGCCTTTTACAGAGCCTACCGTTCCCACGGGCATAAAGATAGGTGTCTTTATCTGTCCGTGGTCGGTTGTTATTATACCGGTGCGAGCGTCTGAGGCACTGTCTGTATGTTGGAGTTCGAATGTCATTTTCTGTTTTTCTTGTCTCTTTTTTTACTTAATTCTTTTCTTCTTCCTTGATGCTGAGGTCGATGGGATTGTCCACCTTCTCGTCTGTGAGGGCGAATTTCCATACGTCCTGTACGTTCTCAACGTAATGGAACTCTACGCCCTTGCGGTAAATCTCGGGGATTTCCTCTATGTCCTTGCGGTTGTCCTGGCACATCACGATGTCTGTGATGCCGGCGCGCTTGGCTGCAAGAATCTTTTCCTTTATTCCGCCTACAGGCAGAACCTTGCCGCGCAGAGTTATCTCTCCCGTCATAGCTGTGTTTTTGCGAACCTTACGCTGGGTAAGAGCCGAAGCTATGGAAGTGGCGATAGTTATACCTGCAGAAGGACCGTCCTTTGGTGTGGCACCTTCCGGCACGTGTATGTGGATGTTCCAGTTGTTGAAGATACGATAGTCCACGCCGAGAGAGTCGATGTGAGCCTTTACGTATTCGAGGGCTATTACCGCCGACTCTTTCATCACGTCACCGAGGTTTCCGGTCAGCGTCAGCTTGCCAGCCTTGCCCTTACTCAGCGAAGTCTCGATGAAGAGAATCTCTCCGCCTACGCTTGTCCAAGCCAGACCCGTCACTACACCGGCATAATCGTTGCCCTGATAGATGTCGCGATAGAATGGCGGTTTGCCGAGCAGGTCCTCTATCTCGTTGGGAGTGATCTTCTCATAGGGGAGCACGTCGTCGAGAGCCTTCTTGTATGCGAGCTTGCGCAGAGCCTTGTTCACCTGCTTCTCGAGCTGTCTTACACCGCTCTCTCTCGTGTACTGCTCTATTATCTTCTCAATGGCAGCCTTTGTGAATGTCGGCTTGTCCTCCTTGGCTGTAAGGCCGCAGTTGTCAATCTCACGCGGGATGAGATGGCGCTTGGCTATCTCTATCTTCTCCTCGGTGATGTATCCGCTCACCTCTATCAGCTCCATACGGTCGAGCAATGGACGCGGAATGGAACCGAGATCGTTGGCTGTGGCGATGAAGAGCACCTTGGAGAGGTCGAAGTCTACGTCCAGATAGTTGTCGTGGAATGCGTTGTTCTGCTCAGGGTCGAGCACCTCAAGCAGAGCCGACGACGGGTCGCCGTTGATGGTGTTCTGCGTCACCTTGTCAATCTCGTCAAGAATGAATACGGGATTAGCTGAACCTGCCTTCTGTATGTTCTTTATTATACGTCCCGGCATGGCACCCACGTATGTACGGCGGTGTCCGCGAATCTCCGACTCGTCGTGCAGACCGCCCAATGACATGCGCACATACTTGCGCTTCATTGCTGCTGCGATGCTCTTTCCGAGACTGGTCTTGCCCACTCCCGGAGGGCCGTAGAGGCAGATGATGGGCGACTTGAGGTCGCCTCTCAGCTTCAGTACAGCCATATATTCGAGGATGCGCTCCTTCACTTTCTCCATGCCGTAGTGGTCATGGTTAAGTATGCGCTGTGCACGCTTGAGGTCGAGGTTGTCCTTGGTATATTCTCCCCAAGGAAGGTTTGTCATTGTCTGGAGATAGTTATACTGTATGCTGTACTCCGGGCTTTGCGGATTAAACATATCCAGCTTGTCAAGCTCCTTTCTGAATATCTTGTCCACCTCTTCCGGCCAAGCCTTGCTCTTAGCCTTCTCCTCAAGGTCCTTGCGTTCGGGCGAACCTTCGCCTCCGCCAAGTTCCTCCTTGATGTTCTTGATCTGCTGTTGCAGGAAGTATTCGCGCTGCTGCTCGTCGAGATCCTCGCGTGTCTTTGAGCGGATGTTCTGCTTCAGTTCCAGCAGCTGCATTTCCTTGTGCAGTACGCGGAGCGTCTGGATGACACGTTCCTTGATGCTTCCCGTAGAGATAAGCAGCTCCTTGTCCTCGATGCTGAACGGAAGGTTGGTGCAGACAAAGTCAACGGCTATAACATTATTAGATATATTGTTAAGCGCAAACTGCGATTCGTCAGGCAGGTCCTCGTTCATGCGGATATAGTTGAGCGTTGTGGAGCGCATATCCTCCATGGCTGTGGCAAACTCCTTGTCGTTTTCCTTCGGCACGTCCTCCATCGCCGGGCACACTTCGCCGAGCATAAAAGGCATTGTGCGTGTGATGCTCTTCAGACGGCATCTGCCGAGGCCCTGTATGATGGCTGTGAGATTATTGCCTGGACCAGGCATTTCCAGCACCTTCACGAGCTTGGCATAAACGCCATATTCGAAAAGGTCCTTGCCTTCCGGATTCTCCACTTCCTGGTCTTTCTGGCAGAATACGGCAAATGCCGCATCGTTATGTTTGCGCAGCTTGTCCAGCAAGTTGAGGCTTTGCTTGCGTCCTATGATGACGGGTGAGATAACACCAGGGAATATAGCAATGTTACGGGTTGCAAGAATAGGAAGCTCCCCGTCTATATTAACATTAAAGAGGTTTGTCACGTCGCCTTCGTAGTCGGCAATCATTTGAATGGATGTGCTACTTCTTTTGTTCATATCTTGTCTGTATGTCTTGAGGTTGGCAAGCTGAATGCGTTTGCCATCCGCCTATTAAGCCTACAAAATTACTCATTCTATTGCACAAAATAGCCTGTATTTTCTCTTTTTTGCTTTTTTGTTACTTTTTTATTTGTTTTTTTAAGATATATAGGTAAAAAGACGTAATTTTGCAAATATACCACTTCTTACTTCAAGCATCTAATTTACATCATAATATATATAGTATGAAACTAAAGCAAATCTTATGTTCGCTGCTTTGTCTCGCTGCTACTTCAGGTGCTGTGGCACAGGACGCCGTACAGGCGGAGACTGAAGAGCAGAAGGACAAGCGTATGGAATGGTTCGATCATGCCAAGTTGGGCATCTTCGTACATTGGGGTATCTATGCCGTAAACGGCGTATCAGAGAGTTGGTCGTTCCACAACAAATATCTGCCCTATGAGCAGTATATGTCGCAGTGCTCAGGCTTCACCGCCAGCAAATACGACCCCAAGGCTTGGCTCGATCTTATCAAGGAGAGCGGTGCACGTTATACTGTCATCACTACGAAGCATCACGACGGTGTGGCGTTGTGGGACACGAAGTACAGCGACCTTAACACCGTGAAGGCTACGGCTGCCAAGCGCGACCTTCTTACTCCCTTCGTTAAGGAAGTGCGCAAGCACGGTCTGAAGCTCGGACTCTATTATTCGCTCATTGATTGGTCGCATCCCGACTATCCCAACTTCACTCGTACAGAGACACGTTACGACGTGAAGGACGATCCTGCACGTTGGCAGAAGTTCCTCAAGTTCGACTTCGACCAGCTCGGCGAGCTTAACGCATACAAGCCAGACCTCTACTGGTTTGACGGCGACTGGGAGCAGTCGGCTGAGACGTGGAATGCCAAGGGTCTGTCTGAATTCCTCCGCAAGGCCAACAAGAACGTCATCATCAACTCACGCATACAGGGCTACGGCGATTATGCCACTCCTGAGCAGGGTGTGCCCGTGGTACGTCCCGAAGACAAGCATTGGGAGCTTTGCATGACCATGAACGACTCTTGGGGATATCAGCATGCCGACACCAACTATAAGTCGCCCTACATTCTTCTGCGTACCTTCGTTGACTGTCTGTCTATGGGTGGCAATATGCTTCTCGACATCGGTCCTAAGGAGGACGGCACCATTCCTGAGGAGCAGGTAGCCATACTGAAGGAGTTCGGACGCTGGACAAAGAAGCATAAGGAAGCCATCTACGACACACGTGCTGGCATTCCGGGCGAGCATTTCCAGGGTTACTCCACACTCAACAAGGCTGGTGACATCCTTTATCTCTACCTTCCCTACAAGCCCAACGGTCCCATCGAAGTGAAGGGCCTTATGAATAAGGTAAACCGTGTGTGGGTTGTCGGCGACGGCGAGATTATCAGCTCGAAAGTTTTCAACAAGAACTACTGGAGCGAGGTGCCGGGCAACTTGTATATCAACGTACCCGAACGCTCACTTGACCCGATGATTACGGTTGTGGCTGTGCTTCTTGACGGCCCCATCAAGCTGTATCGCGGTGCAGGAAAGGTGATAGAGAGCAACTAATCTGATAAATTCAAAATCAGTAAATAATAAAGATGAGATACTTTTCTATTCTTATTTCCCTGATGGTCTCGCTCTCCGTTATGGCTGCTCCCAAGTCCAATCATAAGGAGTTTGCAGCCAAGGGTAACACCACTATTAAGGTGTTCGACAAGACCAATGTGCATTACGATCCTACAAAGATTGCCGGATTTAATGAGGCTGATGCTGACGGCATAATCCGCCTTGTCAACGGACGCATCATCCTTAAGAAGATTCAGGTGCCCCATTACGAGCGCAACGTCAAGGTATACATAAAGACCACCATCGCTTCCAACGGCGACAGATGGGACAAGACAGGCTCATGCTTCGTGCTTCCGCGCAAGTCTGCAATCAATCTTATGACCATAGCAGAGGGCAAGAACAAGTTTCCTGCCGTCGACTCTCTGAAGCTTGAGAAGCTCGTAGGCGTGGTGGCCGGTAAGGACTATCTTCCCACCGTCGAGCTGATGCGATTCATGACACCTTTCGGTGTGGGCTTCTACAGCAGCAATAATGACACGCTCTCCTCTAAGCGCCGTCCCGTTTACATCCCGAAATGGGAGAAGTGCGTGCAGTGGCAGCAGGACATCACCGACCTCTATCCGCTTCTTGAGGATGAGGCTTACGTCGGTGTCTTTATTGACACATGGACAGAGCAGGGCTATCTCGCAAGCATGGAGCTGCAGTTTAAGGAGAGCACCGTCTCTTGCGACCGCATGCAGCGTCGTCAGGTAATGCCGCTCCTCAACACCGTCTACTACATCGGTCAGGAATATCCCGACATCTTCGCACGCAAGCCCATCACCACCGACTTCGTTCTTCCGAAGGGAGTACGCAACGTTCGTCTGAAGTATATCGTTACAGGACATGGAGGTCATGATGGTGGCGACGAGTTTGTGCAGAAGGAGAACATCCTTTCTGTAGACGGCAAGGAAGTGAAGCGCTTCATCCCTTGGCGTGACGACTGCGCCTCGTTCCGCCGTTTCAATCCTGCTACGGGCGTTTGGCTTGAGAAGCGCGTAGCGTCATACATCGGTGAGAATGGCTATACGGAGAAAGAGGTGGAAGAGCCGGTCGCTTCTTCCGACTTCTCACGCTCCAACTGGTGTCCCGGCACTGACGTCGTTCCTGAAGAGGTGGAGCTCGGCGACCTCAAGGCAGGCCGCCATACCTTCACCGTTGACATCCCGAAAGCCCAGCCCATAAACGGCAACGAGATGAACCATTGGCTCGTGTCGGCATATCTGGTTTGGGACGAGTAAGCAAGGTTCGCATCTTGTTATAACTAATATAATGTGAAGCTGCTGGACACATACTGGATATTTGGTCATTAATCAAATAGTCAGTATGCGTTCAGCGGCTTTTAATATAAATGTGATAGTAGTTTAAAACTAAATAAGTATGAGAAAAACATTTTTGACTTTTGTGCTTACATTACTCGCTGGAGTATTGTTCGCACAGCAACCTGCAAGAGTTGCTGTTGCTGAGGGCACTTTGGAAGGCATCAACGAGTCTGGCATCAAGACATTCAAGGGCGTACCCTTTGCAGCACCTCCTGTAGGCGACCTACGCTGGAAGGCGCCTCAGCCAGTGGAGAAATGGCAGGGCGTGCGCCAAGCCAAAGAGTTCGGTCCCAACCCTATGCAGGGGAATATCTTCGGCGACATGAACTTCGGAACGAAGGAGATGAGCGAAGACTGTCTGTATCTTAATATCTGGACTCCTGCAAAGACAATGGACGAGCACTTGCCGGTTCTTATCTATTTTAATGGTGGCGGACTGATGGCTGGCAGTGGCAGCGAACCTCGCTATGCCGGTGATGCCATGGCTCGAAAGGGCATTATCTCCATAACAGCCAACTATCGTGAGGGCATCTTCGGCTACTTCGCTCATCCGCAGCTCTCTAAGGAGACCACATACAAAGGCTCAGGCAATTATGGCTTCCTCGATCAGGTGGCTGCCATAAAATGGGTAAAGGACAACATTGCTGCGTTCGGTGGCGATCCCAATCGCATCACCATCGTAGGCGAGTCGGCTGGCTCGATGTCGGTAAGCGCACTTATGGCTTCGCCTTTATGCCAAGGACTATTTGCCCAGGCAATGGGATCAAGCGGTTCGGTGATAGGAATGAAGAAGGTTTCTACGCTTAAAGAAGCTGAGGCTAAAGGCTTGCAATTGACTAAAAAGATTGGCTGTAAGGACATCAAGGACCTGCGTGCTATGTCTGCTGAAGAACTGATGAAGAAAGCCAATGTGAAAAGCGTTCCTATATATAATGTAGACGGTTATTTCTGGACCAAGCAGCCTTACGATGTGTTCGCAAATGGCGAACAGACCAAGGTGCCTTTGCTCATCGGTGGCAACAATCAGGAGATGAACGTGATGGCAGTTCTCTACGGAAAGGCTCCCACAGTGGAGAACTTGAAGAATGCGGTTAAAGCCACTTTCGGCGACGCTACTGACGAACTCTTCAAGCTTTATGGTCTCAACACCGATGCAGACGTGATGGGACAGCCGGGCAACGAGCTCGCTGGCGACCTCTTCCTTGATTACTCTACATGGAAGTGGGGCAACATGCACAAGCTCACTGGTGGTCAGCCTGTTTATCGCTACCGCTATTGCCATCCGCGTCCTGACATGGTGTTGAAGGATAAGGTGGCAGGTCTTGCCGGTGGAGTTCAGGAAAAGACATCTGACACTCCTGCTGCTCCGCGTGCTCTCGGCGCTGTCCACTCAGCCGACATTGAGTATGCTATGGGCACACTGCCTACCAACCGCGTATACGACTGGCAGCCTGAAGACTACGTCGTGTCTGACATCTTCAGCAATTACTACGTAAACTTCGTAAAGACCGGTAATCCCAATGGTCTTGGTCTTGTTGACTGGCCCACCACCAACGGCAAAGCCATCGCTCCGGTTCTACAGATTGACGTTAACACATTCGTAAAGGAAGACCCGAACATGGAGAAGCGTTACGAGATAATGGATGGTTTGTTCTGGAAGTAAACATTTGTTTAATTCTCGTATAATTTCTTGCAAAAGTTTGATTATTCTGATTTAATGCTGTATCTTTGTATAAGATAGGCTGCATCTCAGCATAATATTCAAGCAAGCTTGATATTCTGCATTCGATTTGCACTATCTTTGCCTAACGCTATAATACAATTAGTTATGAGACAATCAGAAGAACGATATATCAGTTTGTTGACCGATTTCGGCTTTAAGCGAATCTTCGGCACAGACCCAAATAAGGAATTGCTTGTCAACTTCCTTAACTCCCTCTTCGATGGTGAGGAGGTGATAAAGGACGTGAAGTATCTCAATAGCGAGAATGTGGGCGATGTTTATACAGAGCGCAAGGCCATATTCGATGTCTATTGTGAGAACGAGAAAGGCGAGAAGTTTATTGTGGAGATGCAGAATGCCTACCAGACATACTTTAAAGACCGGTCGTTGTTCTACTCGACATTCCCTATCAGAGAGCAGGCTCCTAAAGGTTCCGACTGGAACTTCTGTCTGAAGAAGGTCTATGTTGTTGCTTTGCTCAATTACAGAATGAGCGATGAGGCTTTCGACAGTTCGGATACAATCCACACAATAGCCTTGATGGATACGAAGACCAACAAGGTTTTTAATGCCAAGCTGATGTTTAAGTATGTTGAGGTTGGTAGATTTGACAAGACAGACGATGAACTAATATCATTGTCTGATAAATGGATGTATGTGCTTAAGAATCTGTCACGCCTCGACAATCGCCCGTCGTCTCTACGTGAAAAGATATTCACCAAGCTATTTGATGCTGCGGCTATAGCTCGCTTCACACCTATAGAGTTGCGTGAATATGAGGACAGCCTCAAGGCTTATCGTGACATTAAGAATTCCTTGGACACGGCAAAAGAGGAGGGTCGTGCAGAAGGCCGTGAGGAGGGTCGTGCAGAAGGTATTGCTATGGTTGTAAAAAACATGCATGCAAAAGGAATGGATATTGACGTTATTGCATCTATTACTGGTTTGAATAAAGATGAAGTAGAAAGCCTTTGTCTATAGTAGAGTTAGTAGATAAGCAATAATATCGCTTTTCTCATAAAAACAACAATACGGATTTATCAGAGCTGGAATGCCTGATAAATCCGTATTTTCTTTTATTGTTATTTGTTGCAGGTGTTCTGCAAGTTGTCATTTCCTTACTTCACCTCGAACTTTCCGTTCTGGTCAACGATGTAGGTCTTGCCTGTTCCGCCCACTCTTACGCTGATGCTGAAGAGGGTGGAGGTGGCTTCTATGTTTACGTTGCTGCCCTTAGGCAGAGTGGCGAGGTCTGAGTCGGTGACACCGAGGAGAGCCGTCGAGCTGGTGAAGGCCCCCTGCTTCTCGCGGTTGTCGAGCTGAGCATAGAACATTGCCCACAGCAGCTTGTATGCTTCCATGTTGTATGGGCAGCGGAACTCTTCTGTTTCTCCGCCTACGTTCTTGTCAGAGAACTGCAGGAAGCCCCACTGGTTAGGAGCGTGCATGTTTATCTCTCCAGTCGGAGTCCATACCCAGTTTTCTTCCGGTCCGCCCTTCTTCAGCCATTCCACGCGTGAGAAGTTCAAGCGCCAGATGTTTCCTGCAACCAACGGATTTGTGAAGTTGCGTGTTATTGCCTTATGTGGGATAGCCATCTCCACGGTCCATGAGCGGTCCTTGTCCTTCTCCTTGTTCAGCGTGCCGTCGTGCGATACGGCGAGCTTCAGTCCCGGACAGTCCCACTGAACGTAGAAGTTGCCGCCAGAGCGGTAGGCACGGTCAAGCATAAGGTCGAACACCACGCCGCGTGCGTTGTTCTCAATCTCGAAATAGTTCTGTCCGTCGCCCGTCGGGTCGATAAACACCTCGAAGTCGTTTTCGTGATAGATGATGGTGTCGCGCTGTGTGAAGTGTCCCACGATGTTTGGCTCCTCCATAACGGCAGCTACGTAGAGATAGTCGTTGTCCCACATCATGCGAGCCTTTGTGTCGTAGATGGGCTTGGGGAATCCTTCGCCGCTGATGTCTACGAACGATTCTGTCTCGGCAGCCTTGTTCCATGAACGCTCGTTCAGCTTGCCGTCTATCTTTATTTTCTCCGTAGTGCGGTAGCATACGTAGTTGCGTGGTGTTGACAGACGCTGTGCATACTTCTTAAGCAGTCCGTCCTGTGCGAAAGCCGCTGCTGTTGAGGAAGCGGCAATCAATGTAGCGATTAAGAATTTTTTGTTCATTATGTTTTAGTTAGAATATTCCGTTGAATCTGGCGTAGTTCTTGTCTTTTGTCACTCCCATAATCAGGAACCGGTCAATGATGGTCCATATTCCACAACCTCCGCATGTTATCAGCTTCAGCACGCCCATCATGGTGTCGCCTACGAAGAAGCGGTCGATGCCGAATTGTCCGAGGAAGATGGATATGAGAAGAACAATTGTCGGGTCTTTTGACTGTGCCAAACGTATGGATGCCTCAGAATAGACCATATTCTGAAGCTGTGTGTGCATGCTGTGCAGCGAATAGTCGGGGAATCTTCCGCCATACATAGCTATAAGTTGGCTTGCTTGATCTTTTTCCATATTTTTTTATTTTTACATGTTTATGTTAGTTTCTTATATGTCCAGAATGTTCCTTACGACAAACCATATACAGAACGTTATTATGTATAGCCATACGGCTGTCTTTCCCTCGAATATCTCCGTCATGCGGTCCTTAATCCGTGACTGCGGCAGGTAGTAAGCCGTCACCACGCACATGGCATATGGTAGGGCATAGACGAGGTAGTAGTTGTATGCCAGAGCTTCCCTCACGTTACTGTTGGTCAATGCGTGGATAAACCGCTGTATGCCGCAGGCTGGGCAGCTCAGCCCGGTAATGAGCTTCACCGGGCATTTCGGCCAAAACCAATAAGCAGTCGGACTGAAGCGATAGAGTATCAGTCCGACTGCCAAAGCTAATGCGAGAAATGTGTACTTATTAGTCAATAGCCGCATCTAATACAAAGAAATAGACAGCCATGTATACTATCTGAATCACGAGGCCTGTAACGATTCCTATTGTGCTCCATTTCTTGGCTTCGTTAGCTGAATTCACAGCTTCGTTATACATTCCAGCCATGTATAAGCCATTCACCTTTGAGGCTTTTATGATGGCGTAGATGCCGAACGGAAGGCAGCAGCATACTGTGCAAAGGATAGCCATCACCATGTTGTTGTTTGGCTTTGGCATCTGAGAGTTGTTGTCTTGTGGCTGTGTGGTTTGGTTGATTTGTTCCATAAGGTCTAAGGAGTGGATCAGAAGGTTTCGTCGTAGCATGTGCTGATCCTTTACGCCATGCCACGGCAGTTGGTATAATTGTTTTATGTGGGTGTCAGTTCTTATTTCTCCAGCAGGTCAGGGCGCAGCGTCTTTGTGCGTTCCATTGCCTGCTCCATTTCCCAGTTCTTTATCTTCGCCTCGTTGCCGCTAAGCAGAATCTCAGGAACCTTCCATCCCTTATAGTCGGCAGGGCGAGTATAGATGGGGGCGGAGAGCATGTCGTCCTGGAAGCAGTCGCTCAGTGCGCTCTGCTCGTCGCCAATCACTCCCGGCACTATGCGTACGATGGCGTCCGCCATGATGGCAGCAGCCAGCTCGCCGCCCGTAAGCACATAGTCGCCGATGCTTATCTCGCGGGTGATGAGATGGTCGCGCACTCTCTGGTCGATGCCTTTATAGTGTCCGCAGAGGATGATTATGTTCTCTTTCATTGAGAGGTCGTTGGCGATGTGCTGGTCAAACTTCTCTCCGTCAGGCGATGTGAATATCACCTCGTCGTAGTGGCGTTCGGCTTTCAGTGCCGATATGCAGCGGTCTATAGGCTCACACTGCATCACCATGCCGGCGAAACCTCCATAGGGATAGTCGTCCACCCTGCGCCACTTGTTCGTCGAGTAGTCGCGCAGGTTATGGAGGTGTATTTCTGCCAAGCCCTTCTTCTGGGCTCGTGCCAATATCGATTCGTTTACGAAGCCCTCAAGCATTTCGGGCAGTACGGTAATGATGTCTATTCTCATACGTGCAAATTTACATATTTATGTTCGAATAGACAAGATTAGAAGCGTCAAATGTTAATATAAATGTATAACTTTGCATCATATTATTAACATATACAAATTTAAATATAATAATGAGAAAGATTTTGACATTCCTCTGCCTGTTCTTTTTTATGTTGCAGGCTGGTGCGCAGGTACGCAAGACCGTCGCTATTCTTGGCGACTCGTATTCCACTTATCAGGGCTTCATCCCTTCCGGTCAGGCTTGTTGGTATAAAATACCGGCAAAGACGAACATGACGGATGTGTGTGATGTGGAGCAGACTTGGTGGTGGCAGGTGATAAAGGAAGGCGGCTACAAGTTGGGCAAGAACGAGTCGTACTCTGGCGCCACTATCTGCAACACCGGATACAGCGGCAACGACTATACTGACCGTTCCTTCGTGACGCGCTGCACCCGTCTGGGCAATCCTGACATCATCCTTATCTGTGGCGGCACCAACGATTCGTGGGCTGGCGTCAAGATGGGCGAATACAAGTATGCGGGTTGGACCAAGGCAGACCTCTATAAATTCCGTCCGGCTATGGCGAAGATGTTGTCCGACATCCGCCATCATTATCCCAACGTGGACGTCTACTTCATCCTCAATTCCGAGCTGAAGGAGGAGATAAACACTTCCGTGGATGAAGTGTGTGCCCATTACGACGTGCCCGTCATCAAGCTCGTCGACATCGACAAGAAGAGCAGCCATCCTTCCATCAAGGGCATGCGTAGCTTCGCTGACCAGGTGCTGAAGGTGATAAAGAAGTAATGAGTGGGATGGGGAGCAAATGCTTATCGCTCCTCGTCCACTCCAAGTCCGAACAGCGCAAAGTCGCCCTTTAGCGGGTCGTCGGGAAATATCTCCAGCATGGCGTCTGTCAGTCGTCGTGCCGTTCCCATCGACGCTGTGCGACTTTTCAGCAGTCCCATGCGCAGCGACTCCTGCACGACGTGCGTGTCGAGGGGCATAATGAGCGTGCGGCGGTCAATGATGTCAGACCACAGACCGAGGTCCACGGGCGACCCGTCGCGCACCATCCATCTCAGAAACATGCATATACGCTTGCATGCCGACTTGGCGTTCTTTGGTATGATGGCGTTAGCCTCATGCTCTGCAAAGTACGCGCAAATGGCCTCCACCGCTTCAATGCCGGTGGAGGCATTTTTGTTTACGTACGCCTTCAGCGATCCATGCTCGCTGATAAGGCTTGCGAGAGTGCAGAATGTGGTGTGCATGTCATGGAATGTGTAAAGGCGGTAGAAGCAGTCGGTGGTGTCTGGCAGCGCTTCCTTCCATCTGCCTGAGCTTATCCATTCGTACGGATTGCCCTCAGAGGCATCCAGCAAATACTGTATCTTGCCGAAAAACTGCTTGCGTGATCCGTAGCTGAGGCATGAGGCAATGAAAGCCATTGTCTCCTGATTGGCGTCTCCGCTGACTTTGTGCATGAACTGGCTGGGGTCGGAAGCGAGGAAGGCTTCCGTCTCATACTTGTCTGCCAAAAACTTTATGTGGTCTGTTGTTGTTTTATCCATAACTGATGTGATTTTAATATTGTGGAACGGTGTGATGGTTATCATCTGAAAACTTGATGAAATGTGGTTCGGTTAAGAGCAAAAAAAAGCGATAACCTTCACAGGCGACCGCTTCAAATCTTCAATAGGTATTAGTCTTTCTTTAAGGTAAAAAGATTGTTTTCAGGATAACTGATGCAAAGATATCGCTTTTTTTATTACTGACAAACTTTTTCTTGATTTATTTTAAGAAATTGTTGAAATTTCTTCCGTGTTCCCGCACATTTTACATTAATTATTGACGTTTTTATGCAAACGTTTGCGGATTTTTTCTGTTGTTAAAGTCTGTTCTTTGACTTTAATTATCATTTTGAATAAGAAATGTGTCATAAAGTAGATTTTCTGTATGAAAATGTGACGAAATAAAATATTTTTCGTACTTTTGTGGTCGTAAAAGAGTTTAAAGGCAGCAGAGGCGCTTCTGTTGCGCATTTTAAGAACCCTCTAAGGTAAAAAGATATGAACAAGGACTATTTGATTTATAAGCTGTCTGACGAGGTTAAGACATCATGTAAGATTGATACAGGATTGTTTCAGAAATATGGTGTGAAACGTGGTTTGCGCAATGAAGACGGCAGCGGTGTGCTCGTAGGTCTTACCAATATCGGAAACGTGGTTGGATACGAGCGCGACGCTGAAGGCGTTCTTGTGCCTACTGAGGGCAAGCTTTTCTATCGTGGCTATGAGCTGAACGAGCTTGTCACGCCTCTCATCGAAGAGCATCGTTTCGGCTTTGAGGAGATAGCCTATCTTCTTTTGTCTGGCAATCTGCCCGACAAGGAGGACCTCGAGTCGTTCAAGCAGCTTATCAACGAGAACATGTCGCTCGACCATAAGACCATCGTACATATCATAGACCTCGAAGGCTCTAACATCATGAACATCCTTGCGCGCAGCGTGCTTGAGATGTATACCTTCGATCCCACGCCAGACGACCTCTCGCGCGACAATCTCATGCGTCAGGCTGTGGAACTTATAGCGCGTTTCCCCACCGTCATAGCCTACGCTTACAACATCTATCGTCACAGCGTGCAGGGACGTTCGTTGCACATCCGCCATCCCCGAGAGAACATGTCCATAGCGGAGAACTTCCTCTACATGCTCAAGCACGAGGACTTTACGGAGCTTGACGCGCGTATGCTTGACCTCCTGCTTGTCATTCAGGCGGAGCATGGCGGCGGTAACAACTCCACCTTCACCGTCCGCGTTACGTCGTCCAGCCGCACCGACACTTACTCGAGCATTGCTGCCGGCATCGGTTCGCTGAAGGGTCCGCTTCATGGCGGAGCCAACATAAAGGTGATTAACATGCTGCATCATCTTATGGAGAACATCCATGACTGGACGTCGGTGGACGAGATTGACACTTATCTCAACCGCATCCTTAACAAGGAGGCATACGACGGTGCAGGTCTGATATACGGCATCGGTCATGCTGTATATACGCTCAGCGACCCTCGCGCCAAGCAGCTCAAGAGGCTTGCCGGTGAACTGGCACGTGAGAAGGGACGCGAAGCCGAATACAATTTCCTCCGACTTCTTGAGCAGGAGGGCATAAAGTGCGTGCAGGCACATCGCAAGACGGCGAAGCCGATATGCGCCAATGTCGACTTCTATTCGGGCTTCATCTACGAGATGATAGGTCTGCCGCAGGAAATCTATACGCCGATGTTCGCTATGGCGCGTATAGTAGGCTGGATGGCACACAGAATAGAGGAGCTAAACTTCGAGGGGCGCCGCATCATACGCCCTGCTTACAAGAACGTGCTCGGCGTGAAGGAATACACACCGCTCAGCGAGAGGTGATGTCTCGCGTATATATTAAGGTATAGTTTGAATTTTCAGAAAAGGATAATAATCATATTAATCAAAAACACCAACAAAAAACAATGAAAGCAACAGAAATCGTAGAGCGTCTTAACCAGCGCTTCCCCAACGAGCCTGAGTACATCCAGGCTGTGAGCCAGGTTCTCGGTACCATTGAGGATGAGTATAACCGCCATCCCGAGTTCGACCGTGCCAACCTCATTGAGCGTCTTTGCATACCTGACCGCATCATCTCCTTCCGTGTGACATGGGTGGACGACAAGGGCAACGTGCAGACCAATATGGGTTATCGCATTCAGCACAACAACGCCATCGGTCCGTACAAGGGCGGCATTCGCTTTCATTCTTCCGTCAATCCCTCCATCCTTAAGTTCCTTGCCTTCGAGCAGACCTTCAAGAATGCGCTCACCACGCTGCCGATGGGAGGCGCCAAGGGCGGTTCCGACTTCTCTCCGCGTGGCAAGAGCAATGCTGAGGTGATGCGTTTTTGTCAGGCTTTCATGAACGAGCTTTATCGTCACATCGGTCCTGATGAGGACGTTCCGGCTGGCGACATCGGAGTAGGCGGTCGTGAGGTCGGCTATATGTTCGGTCAGTATAAGAAGCTCACCCATACTTTCGTTGGCGTGCTTACCGGCAAGGGTCAGGAGTTCGGCGGATCGCTCATCCGTCCCGAGGCTACGGGTTACGGCAACGTCTATTTCCTTGAGAACATGCTCAAGACCCGCGGCATCGAGCTTGCAGGAAAGCGTGTCCTCGTGAGCGGTTCGGGCAATGTGGCTCAGTACACCGTGGAGAAGCTCATCCAGCTTGGTGCGGTGCCCGTGACATTGTCTGATTCGGACGGTTATATCTACGATCCGGACGGCATCGACGCCGAGAAGCTTGCCTATGTGAAGGAGTTGAAGAACGTGGAGCGCGGTCGTATCCGCGAGTATGCTGAGGAATACGGCGTAAAGTATGTGGCTGGTGCACGTCCTTGGGGCGAGAAGGCAGACATTGCCCTTCCGTCTGCCACACAGAACGAGATTGACGGCGACGACGCACGCACGCTTGTTGCCAACGGTGTGATTGCCGTTAGCGAGGGCGCCAATATGCCTTCAACGCCGGAGGCCATCAAGGTGTTCCAGGAAGCCGGACTGCTTTATGCTCCCGGCAAGGCTGCCAATGCAGGTGGTGTGGCAGTTTCGGGTCTTGAGATGAGTCAGAATTCGGAGCGTCTCCGCTGGAGCAGCGAGGAGGTTGACGCCAAGCTTCACGACATTATGAACGACATCCATGCCAACTGCGTGAAGTACGGCACACAGCCTGACGGCTACATCAATTACGTCCGCGGTGCCAACGTTGCCGGATTCCTCAAGGTTGCTAAGGCAATGATGGCGCAGGGAATTGTCTAAAACAGCGCCATTAGTATTTAGAATAAATTGAAGCGAGAGCTCATTTCTGTCGGAATGGGCTCTCGCTTCTTTTGGTATAAGCGCTTACTTCATTTGAAGTAATATTCAGTAAGTTGCTGTTTTCAATTCTTCTATTATACTATCTACGATATATAAGTCGCTCATTAGGTAGAGTAGTGAGCGTTCGTCATGTAGCAGCTTGTTTGTTTTGCTCATCTGAAAGATGTCAAAAGCTCTTTCAGGAGTAATGTCCAAGCGTTTTGCCAATTTAGTACATATTCTACCTATCTTCATCCAAAGTTGAGAGTCTCTTAGCATGACAATTCCTCCTTTCTTGCCAAATCATTTAATGGTTCTGCTTTTAGAAAGCGTAGACTGTTATCAAGTATTTCTTGTGAGATAATGCAAATCTGATTATTTGGTTGATGCTCTGATAATCGTTTTAATGCAAATTCCATAGAAATGTCACCATTTAAATAGTCCTCTATAGTTGTGATAACTCGATCGTCGGCAATGCCACCTTCTACATAGTCGTACTTTCTCCAAGGTTTCTTGCCGTCTCTACTTTTTATTATAAAGTCAAGCCATTCTTCGTCGTATGCTGTAAATACTTTGCATCGGGCATTTTGCTTGATGTAGTTTTCATCCAATTCATATACATTCAGCCATTGTGGTAATCCGATGTTGACAACTCGTGTTGCCCAACTGATTGCTTGTTTGCGGATGTCAGTAATGTAGAATCCCTTGCCAAAATCGAGATTGTCTCGTCCTATATGGCAAAGTGGAGAATCCACAATCCTTGTTGCTCCGTGAAATACTTTGCGCATAGTTATTGTTTATTGGTTTGTGCTGCCTCCAGACGATGAAGGGCTTGTAATAGGTCGTTTGTTACATATTCTTTGCTTTGGGTATGTAGAGCGTCAAGATGTGTGGTCAGACCATGTATAAGTCCAACTTTTTTTAGTCGTTGATACATTTCCTGACTGTTGCATCCTTCTGCTTGTGCTACCAAGTCCACACACATAGCAGCAAATGCCAGTGTCTGTTGGGTTTTTGCTGTATTCATAATATTGTCACTATATGGTACATTACAAAGATAGTATTTTTGGATTGAAAAATGCTTGGGTTGATAATGTTATGTTTATGTTTATACCGCTATTTAACATTTTATGGCTAAATCCTCTTTACTAATAACTTCTCTGCACATGTTTTCTTGCCTAAAACATGTTCTTCATGTCTTCTTGTCAAAAAAATGTCTTCCTGTCAACCATGCAAATATTGTCCAAAGAGTAAAAACCTGTTACAAAATAAAAATTGATTCTAGAGTTCTGGTTTGCTGTTTTTATGGTGTTTTGCTGTGCAAACAGCACCCCTGCTTAACAATAGCGCCACTTTTACACTACAATAGTGCCACTATTAGAGTGCAAAAGTGGCACTATTGGACTGTAAAAGTGGCGCTATTGTAGTGTAAAAGTGGCGCTATTGCAACCCAATGATGCTTGTTTAGCTCAGTCATTCATTGCACATTTCTCTTCTTAGTAACGTAATCTACAGAGTGTCAGTATGTTATCACTGCACGCTCAAAACTCAAGAATTTCGCACCAAAGATTTCTTCGTGCGTTCAACTCATAGTATTGAGCATCAGAAATGCAAATATTGTCTCGGCTAAACCTCCGTCTTATGGCTAAATCCTCTTTACGATGAACGTGCCCAGACGGTGGCTTCTTCCCTTGCGGTTTAGAGTTCGCAGGTGGTAGATGCCGTTAGGGATGCAGGCGATGTTCACGGTGGTGGAGAGGCGCTTGTAGGGGAGTGTGGCTACTGCCGCCCCCTGCATTGTCTCTACGAGCAGATACTGGGCGTCGGTGAGCATGACATTGTCGGGCACTTGCAGGATGCAACCGTCACACTTCAGCAGGTCGGGGCTCAGCTGCGGGGCTGACGTGTCGGCTGTGTAAGCTTCCTGAAGGGCAATGCTCTCGTTGCCGTATCGGTCGGTGGCGGTCACGGCGTAATGGCGTCCCTTCTCTGACGGGATGAGCAGGGAGCGTGCCTGGCGGCGTATAGCCACGAGGTTGCGGGCGTCCTTTGTGTCCACAGGGTAGGAGGTGGATGAATATATGTTGAAGAGCATCATGGTGGTGTCCTTCACCTGATGTTGCCATGTCATGCGAATGGCACCGTCCTTTTGCGTCGTGAAGGTAAGGTCGTATGGCTTTTGGGGGGACGCAGCCTTTGCCCATGTCATTGGCGGGATGAGAGACGGATACGTGCCGTATTCGTCCGTGGCGAAATCATAGATGCCCTTAGTGTTGTCCGTGAAGAACTTCGATCGGAAGTAGGCGTGACCCATGCCGATGTCGCGCAGGAAGAAGAGCTGGCGGGTGATGTCGGTCAATGGCCAGTCTTTCTCTCTTGGCGACATGAAATAGATGCCAAGGCCAGGCACGACAATCCTTCCGTGACTCTGTTCTTTCCAGTCAAGAGCGAAGGGAAAGAAGTTGTTGTCGCGGAAATACATCATCGGGAACAGCTCGTCCATGAGTCCGTCACGCAGCCATGCTACGGCATCCTGATAAACTGTGTTGTATGCGTCCCATCCATGACTCCAATAGCGTGACGTGTTGTCATACTTGCCAATCGGCGAGCAGCTCATCTTCACCCATGGCTTGAGAGTCTTGACGCGCTTTGAGATGGTACGTACGATGCGTGTGATATTGTCGCGTGCCACGCTCGGGTTCAGCTTCTTCAGCTTGGGCAGATTCTCGGGATAGCGTATATAGTCAAGGTGGATGCCGTCGATGTCATAGCCGCGTGTCACCTCCTCGCAGATATCCGCAAGGTATTTGGCGGTCTGTGCCGACTCGGGGTTCATATATCCGTCTGCCTTTATCTTTATGATGTTGCCCGGCATCTTGCTGCGCAGGCGCTTACATCCGAGTGCGTCCCACTTTCCCACGGGCATTGTCACAATCCATGCGTGTGCCTCCATGCCACGCTTGTGACACTCGTCGATGGCAAAGCGCAGCGCGTCGTAACCTGGGCTCTTGCCCGGATGTCCGGACAGACATCCGTCCCACGGCTCAATGTTGGAGGGATAGATGACGGTGCCGCGTATGCGGGTCTGGAGTAGCACGGTGTTGATGCCCGCCTTCTCCAGACGGTCAAGTATGGAGCGCAGTTCGTCCTTCTGCTTCTCTATTGACCATACTGACTGGGCGTATGAATGTGGCCAGTCGATGCCGCCGATTGTGGTTAGCCATACAGCACGCACCTCATGCTTGGGCTGTGAGAATGCAGAAGTGAAGAATGCTGTGGCGAATATTAATGTAGCTAATAAAGTTCTGATAATTCTTTTCATGTGTGGATTGTTTTACTTTTTGGATTACAAAGTTATATATTTCCCGTAAAAAAAACTAAAGGGCTGTCTTATTATTGTCATGTCACATGGATGTGAGTAGAGATATTTTTATTACTTTTGCAATTACAATAACTATATCCATTCATATTTATGAGAAAGAAACTTATTGCGATGGCGGTAGCCCTTCTTACTACGGTAGCCGCAAATGCCCAGTTTGAGGCCGGAAAGGTGTATGTCGGAGGTTCGCTGACGGGGCTTAACATGAAATATACGGGTGCTGACAAGTTTACGCTTGGCGTGCAGGCACAGGCAGGCTATATGGTTTCGGACGACCTTATGCTCCTCGGACAGACTTCATACGAGCGTAGCGGCAATGACGCCGTACCCACCAGGTTTATGGTGGGCGTGGGCGGACGCTACTATATAGAGCAGAATGGCGTCTTCCTCGGTGCCAACTGTAAGTTTCTGCATGCCAGCGGCGGTTATGACGACATCATGCCGGGCGTGGAAGTGGGTTATGCCTTCTTTCTCAGTCGCACGGTGACCGTAGAGCCAGCCATATATTACGACCAGTCGTTTAAGAATCATAGCGACTTTTCCACAATCGGCCTTCGCCTCGGCGTGGGAATTTATCTCTTCAAGGAATGATGGAGGAAGCTTATCCGTCGAAACTCCTGGAGAAGGCCGTGACTGAATTCTCGAAACTGCCGGGGATAGGACGCAAGACATCGCTGCGTCTTGTCCTCGATATGCTGCGCCGTCCCGAAGAGGAGGTCAGCGCCTTTGCCAATGCCCTAACGGACATGCGCTCAAATATAAAGTATTGTCAGGTCTGCCACAACATCAGCGACACCGACATCTGCCCGATATGCGCCGACCGTCAGCGTGACGCTTCCACGATATGCGTCGTGGAGAACATACGTGACGTTATGGCTGTGGAGCATACGCAGCAATATCGCGGGCTCTATCATGTGCTGGGCGGCATCATATCGCCGATGGACGGTATCGGACCGAGCGACATCGAGGTGGACTCGCTTGTGGAGCGCGTGGCGAAAGGCGGCGTGAAGGAGGTGATACTGGCATTGAGCTCCACGATGGAGGGCGACACCACCAACTTCTATATCTCGCGCAAGCTCTCGGGCTACGACGTGGTGGTGAGCGTCATTGCACGCGGCATATCCGTGGGCGACGAACTGGAATACACCGATGAGGTGACGCTGGGCAGAGCTTTGCTCAACCGCACGGTGATGAATAACGACAACAACGAACGATGAAGAAAACACAACAATCATTGATGGCGACGTACATAGCGTCGCTTGTCATATCGGGCCTTACGGTGGTGCTGTTCGAGACAGAACTCCTGCCCTCCGGCATCCTGAAGAGCGGTGGCAGCGACGAGTTTGTGCTGACGATGGTGATGGAGCTGGTGTCCATCTGCGCCATTCCCTTCATGCTGCGCCTCTTCCGCTTTGAGGCCATACGCAAGAAGCTGGTGTCAGCGGAGGCATTGCTGCGCTTCGGTATGACGCGTCTGCTGGTGCTTTGCCTGCCGATGGTGATAAACACCATACTGTATTATCTGTATATGAACGTGGCGTTCGGCTATCTGGCCATTGTCCTGCTGCTGGCGCTCACCTTTATTGTTCCGACAAAGGCGCGTTGCGAGTCGGAGATAAATAAATAATCCAAAAAATCATACATACCATTGAAACTCTCTGTTATAATAGTAAGCTATAAGGTAAGGTTCTATCTGGAGCAATGTCTGCTGGCTGTGGAGAAGGCAACGGAAGGCATTGAGGCGGAGATATATGTCGTGGACAACCATTCCGGCGACGGCACCGTGGAATATATCACCGAACGCTTTCCTCAGATAAACTTCATAAACAGCAACCATAACCTCGGCTTCTCACGTGCCAACAACGTGGCTATAAAGCAAAGCTGCGGCGAGTATGTGCTGCTGCTCAATCCTGACACCATCGTGGCTGAAGACTCCATCCGTGACGTGCTCAGCTTCATGGAAGACCATCCAAATGCGGGTGGGGCAGGAGTGAGGATGCTCTGCGACGACGGACGCTCGGCTATGGAGTCGCGCCGCGGTCTGCCTTCGCCGATGACGGCTTTCTATAAGATGAGTGGTCTGTGCGCCAAGTATCCTAAGAGCCGGCGCTTCGGCAAGTACTATATGAGTTATCTCTCGTGGGACGAGCCGACGCAGATAGAGGTGATAAGCGGTGCTTTCTGCATGCTCAGACGCTCGGCGCTGGACAAGATAGGCTTGCTGGACGAAGACTTCTTTATGTACGGCGAGGACATCGACCTCTCTTACCGCCTGCTCAAGGGCGGTTACGAGAACTGGTATCTGCCTTCCGTGATATTGCATTACAAGGGAGAGAGCGCACATAAGTCGTCTTTCCGTTACGTGCACGTCTTCTATGACGCCATGCTGATATTCTTCCGCAAGCATTACGGCGGCATGAGTCTGCTGGTTTCGCTGCCCGTAAAGACCGCCATCTACGTGAAGGCCACGGCGACGTTCGTGAAGATGCAGATACATTCCGTGGAGAAAAAGCTCGGACTGCTAAGCCATCGGAAACGCATAACGCCACATTATATATTTATAGGATCGCGTAAGGCGGTGGCGAAGTGTCGTCAGATAGCGAAGCGTAACGCCTTGGAAGCCGACTTCTTCGAAGGGCATGCCAACGATATGCCGGACGGACATCTGGGCTTGGATGTGCAGGATGCGGCACGTACGTACGTGGTGTACGACACGGGAGCATACAGCTATAAGGACATATTCAGCCTTTTCCAGCGCAGTTCCAAGAATACGGTGCGCATCGGAACCTATAATCCGAAGACCAACATAGTGATAACCGGTGAGGATATATTCAAATGAATGATGACGCTATTGTGAGGCTGAGGGCCATGGAGCCTGAAGACCTCGACTTTCTCTACGCTATGGAGAATGACAAGGAGGTGTGGGACGTCGGTTGTACGAACGTTCCTTACTCGCGCTACGTGCTGCATGACTACATCGCCAATGCTTCTAACGACATTTATGCCGACGGACAGGTGAGAATGGTGATGGAGGACCGGAGCGGCAATAGGGTGGGACTGGTGGATGTCTTCAACTTTGATGCCTCCAACAGGCGCGCCGAAGTGAGCGTAGTGGTGATGACGGAGTATCGTGGACGCGGTCTGGCACGCGACGCAGTACGCCAGGTGTGTCATTATGCGCTACGCACTCTCCACCTACATCAGCTCTATGCCATCATTGCTACGGACAATATGGCATCGCAGCAACTTTTTTCTGAAACGGGATTTACGGGGCGTAACGTGCTGAAAGAGTGGTTGTTTGATGGTATGACGTACAAGGATGCGATAGTAATGCAGAAATTTTTTTGAAAAAAAGAGTTGAAAAGTTTTGGAGTTTCGGAAAAAATCTCTACCTTTGCACTCGCTAAAAAAATGACACGGTAGCCATCCAAAAGCAATTAGTGATTTTGGTGCGTTAGTTCAGTTGGTTAGAATACATGCCTGTCACGCATGGGGTCACG